>Ga0209774_1000029_pt1 | contig 167117 bp, 141 predicted proteins | sample SaaInlV_150m_DNA_2_FD_184648 | JGI IMG/M metagenome (GOLD analysis project Ga0209774, IMG submission 184648) | Marine microbial communities from expanding oxygen minimum zones in the Saanich Inlet - SI037_S2LV_150m_DNA (SPAdes) (version 2) | ecosystem: Environmental > Aquatic > Marine >... | reverse complement strand
ACAAGAAAAACTAAGATCTCACCGAGGTCTAAAGTTACCTAAAAGAAGAGTTTTAATTGCTCACTTCCTAAGCTCCAAACAGTGAGTCTTTTGAATCAAAAAACCAACGCAAATTTTCCCTTAACCCGCTAAAGGACAACCTGGAGAGGTCAGAGTCATTAAAATATCGATCATTCCAGATGGTAAAACTTTTACCTCATAGATTAAACCTAAACTAACAATATCTACGTTTAATTCTGGATCGATAACTGTCGCTAGTTTTTCTCTAATTAATTTTTCAGTGATCATAGCTTCATTAAACAAAAAAACCCTTGGTTTGTCACCAAGGGTTTTCTGAATTTTTTTTAGCTTTACATCTTTCGTACCTGCTGAATTTTCTACGCTATTGCTCGAATATTCAGGGTCCGAAATATAAAAAATTAGTCGTCTTTGCGAATTCTTCGCAACACTGGCATACCAGTGCGCTCTGTTTCCATGACTTCCATTCCTTCAGGAACTTCCATCAATGCTTGCTCAGGACGAACGTCTCTGGCAAAATAATAAATTCGCTGCACACGACCGTTTTTGAGAGTTACCTCTCGTGTGTGCAAATAGTAGGTTTGACCCTTACTATTGGTGTAACCGTAGGCATCTGCCATAGATACTCCTTCTTAATTCCCCTCTAGCATCTTGGGGATTATTTATACTGCTATAGATTACCATACTCGACTAGCTTATCAAGTGCAAGTTTCAATTTTAAAGCTCAGTCTCTACTTCAACCACTCCTCTAAGTAAGATCTGCTCCATTAGATTATCATTTACTACCTCTTTACTCACCACTACCTCAAAGGGTAGAGTTTCAGTAGAAATAGCGGCACTACCAGAGTAACCACCCTTCAACATTTCTAATGTGAAAGCCTTACGGACAGCTTGTCCATCGACTTCTTTCAACCAAACTTGATACTGACTACCATCTTCTTGTGGAAGAGTAGCTGTCACACTAAACTTTACTTTATCATCACTCAATTCGTATCTTATTTCACCCATGGTCTCTTCGACGTCTCCCTGTAGTTCTACAGCTTTGACATCTTTAACACCAGAAAGGGTGGAGCTTCGCTCAGCTTCTGTCAGATCTTCAATCTCCACTCCCTGAGCAAATTCAGAAATTTTACCAACTTGGTCATTGCGAAGGCGATACCAACGAAATGCCAGAATGACAACCAAAATTATGGCTGCACTAGGGAAAATAAATGGTAAAAATTGTTTGAGCTTGTTCATGTGCCCTCCGGTGATCTAATTGTTAATAATAGACTCAACCATTTGCATGAGCTGAGAGGCAGATATTGGCTGACCATTAACATATAACGTTGGCGTAGCGTTGATGTTAAGCCGACCACCCGCAGTGAGATCTTCAGTTACGAGTGATTTGATATGGTCTGATTCAATTCTCTCCAAAAAGTTATCTTTGTCAATGCCCAGTTCCTCGGCATAACTCGCCAGTTGCTCGATGTACTCCTCTTTCTTCTCGAGTTGAGACCAAGTGAGTTGCTCCTCAAACAGAAGGTCATGATACTCCCAAAACTTGCCGTCCTGCGCAGCTACCTCAGTAGCCTGAGCTGCCAATCGAGCATTAGAATGAATAGAGCTCAGAGGAAAATGACGGAAAATTACTCTGACTTGATCTGGATATAGATTAGCAACCTTTTCTACTAATGGATTAGTAGCTTTGCAAGCTGGACATTGAAAATCACTAAACTCAACAATAGTTACTTTGGCATCAGCTGCACCCTTGACATGTGGTGCTGCTGAAAGCAGTTGAGCTTGATCTACTGGCTCCTGCTTAGCGCCGCTATTTGAAAAAGAGGAGACTACTCCAAAGATCAATGCTGCCGTTACAGCCAGCGTACCTAATAATAGTGGTAAATTCTTCATATTTAATTATCCTTGTGGTGGCCAAACTTGTTTGTTTGTTTCAGTGTCTGTCACAATCACCGCCATAGTGGGGCAACTCTGAGCAGCTAATAATTTGGTTTCATCATCGTTACCATCTTGAGAAATAACAATTGCTAAGTCTTCTTCATCCATCTCAAAAACTTTAGGGGCGATTGCAGCGCAACTGGCAGCACTGATGCATTTATCACGAATAACTTCTACTTTATATTTACCGATTTGTTTAGTTTGGGTGCTCATATTAATAAAACTTTTCTAGAAGAATCAACTCTTTTGAAACTCCTTTTTGGGTTAATACGTTAGTTGTATCTTCAATCATAGCTTTACTCCCACACAAAAAGTAAGCAGCGCTAGTTGGGAGCTGATGAATACTTAAACAATCTGTGACTCGACCGCGACAAAGTGTCCATGCCTCTGGAGCTTTAGATAAAACGGGATGAAAGTGAAAATTAGGAAACGCCTCTACTAGTTCCTGCCATTCTTCAAGCCAAAGCAGACTCTTTGGCTGACGCATCCCCCAGTGGAGAGTAATTTGACGCTGATCTTGTTTATTGCGTAGTTGATCCTCAATCATGGATTTAAAGGGAGCAATCCCAGCACCAGTAGCCACAAAAACCAACTCTTCTACCATTAGATTTTCAGGAACTACAAGCTGACCCATGGGAGCCAAGACTTCAATTTCTGATCCAAACTCAAGACTTTGCAAAAACTGCACGCCTAAGCCACCGGGTGTTGAGTCTATCAATAAATCGAATTGATGATTATTATCTGGAGTACTACAAATAGAATAAGCCCTGCGCTCACCTTGCTCGGAAACTTTAATAGAGACATATTGACCAGCTTGAAACTCTAACCGATGGGGCTCTAGCAGCTCAAAGCTGTACTGAGCAAACTTGTCATTGTGCTGAACTTTTTCTTCTAGACGGGCGGTGTATTTCTGAGGAGGAACCATAGTTTCAAATCATATCATAAGTTCTTCAACCAATTTCGTCCATGCCATAATCCAAGCGCCATTTTAGCTATGCCGGCATATTCTTCTGTCCTGTCTACAAATCCTTCAGTAATGATCCCGATCATCCCTTGTTTGCTCCGAATGTCTTCTTCGCCTACTACTTGAGCAATAATCGGCCCCATTTCTTCCTTATTGCGAATACGATCTGCTACGATACTGGGGACAGGAAAACGGGCTCCATTGGTGAAATAGAGGTCTCCTTTGAGATCAATGACCGCCACCCAAACGGTAGTCCACATCACCCCTTCGCCATCAGTAAAAACACCCCCTTCTAAACCAACTCCTAAGAAGTCTTTGTCAATGTTTTTTTGCTGCGCAATTTTTAAAACTGCCCGAGCTCTATTTTCTGCACCTTGCTTGGTAACTAGATCACCAATTGGTTGTTCTGGGATGCCACTGGCTGTCTTAAAACCTTGGACTTGCACCTCTGGCCAGGTCTCAGAGGCAGCATTAATGACTGAGTTGATTTTGACGGGATTGGTGGAGCCAACGTAAATTTGCATAGATTAAATTGTACAGGAAAAACAAAACGAGGTGTGCTGATTCCAGCACGAACTTGGAACCTTATTCTAGACCCCCGTAGTCATTTTGCCCTCTTTTTGGGTAACTTTTGGGCACTTTTTACCATACTTATGACCTCTTTTTGACACCCCCTCCTAGAACCATTGATATTAATTTGAAATTAACCTACTACTACTTAACACTACTATCAACAGAGACCGCCTTCTGGATAGCCATTAAGCCCATCATCATGCATTTCTCTCGAGATGGAGTAATCTCTTCGACACCCAATATTCTTTGCAGATCATCAGAGGTCAGCTGGTTTACTTCTTCTAAACTCATTCCCTTAACCTTGGCCGACAAAAAACTCATGCTGGCCATACTAACTACACAGCCATTGCCTTCCCAACCCAAATCAATAATTTTCTTTTTTGCTGAATCTAGCTTCACGTAAACATTAATGCTGTCGCCACATGATGGATTAACATAACTTTGATTAATGTCAGCTCCCTCTAGGGGACCATAGTTTTGGGGGTGTCTAGCTTCAGTGACAATAGTTTCGCGGTAAAGATCGTCGGACATTATTTAAAAACCTGACTAATTTTTTCTAATCCTTTAACAAGAGCATCAACATCAGTTTTGGAAGAATAAACAGAAAAGCTAGCTCTAGTAGTAGCCTGCCAACCGAAGTGAGTGTGAAGTGGCATGGTGCAGTGATGGCCAGAACGAACTGCTACCCCCTCACTGTCCAAGATCTGAGAAACATCATGCGCATGAGCTGTCTGATGAATAAAAGCGACTGAGCCTAAGCGATCGAGTGACTGACCGGCTTGAGCGGGTGTAACTGGACCAATAATTTTAACTTCTGGAATTCGGCTTAATTTTTCAATTGCATAAAGAACTAACTCTCGATCATGCTGCTCGACTTTTCTCATCTCCAAAGTCTTTAGATACTCACAAGCTGCAGCCAACCCCACTATTGAAGCCACATCTGGAGTACCTGCCGTAAAACGCTCTACTAAATCTGGATTGTACTCTGTTGCCTCTGGTAAAACTGAAAAAATCATTCCCCCTCCAAAAAGCCAGGGCTTCATCTCCCCAGATTCAAGAAGTTCTTTTTTAACTAATAATCCACCGACGCCCATCGGGGCTAACATTTTATGACCACTGAAAACATAGAAATCGACATCTAATTGTTTGAAGTTAATTGGCATATGAGGAGCTGACTGAGCTCCATCTAACAACAGACGAATTGGTGTTTCTTTTTGATTATTAGCAATTATTTTCTTGATTTTTTTAATCGGATTAACAGTTCCAGTAGTATTGGAAACATGTACTAAAGCCACTAACTTTACGGGTGAAGTCTCCAGTTTTTGTCTCAGCTCATCCAACTTCAGCCGACCTTGATCATCAACTCCCACAAACTCCAACTTAGCTCCAGTTCTTTTAGCCACTTCCTGCCAGACTACAAAATTAGCATGGTGTTCCATCAAACTAGTTACAATTACATCACCTGCTTGTAAATTTTGAGCTGCCCATCCATAAGCAACGCCATTGATTGCTTCAGTGGCATTACGAGTAACAATCAGCTCTTCTGACTCAGCTCCAAAAAAACTGGCAATTGAGTTACGACTTTCTTCAAAAACACGAGTGCTTTCATCAGAAAGACGATGTACTCCGCGATGAACATTGGAATTATGCTGAGTGTAATAATTAGAAATGGCATCAATAACTACTTGAGGTTTTTGAGAAGTGGCTGCATTATCTAGATAAACCAAAGGCTTATCATTAACCCGACGCGATAGAATCGGAAACTGAGATTTAATCATTTGTGAACCAAGCATAGGCTGATTCTACCAGATCTCGTAAGTAACAGTCATTGACTTAGAAACATCTATCTCTACTGGAGAGCCACCGGTGTAGCTAGCTTGAGCTTCAGCTTCAGCTTGAGCAAGACCATTGGTGGAGACAGTACTATTTCCCTTACTCAAATCGTCTCCAACACTAATGATTCGACCGACTCTTTTTCCAGAAGCCTTAGCAATATCTCGAGCCTGTTTTTTAGCATCTTTGACAGCTGCCTTACGAGCATCTTGAGTAATCTCTTCTCTATTCTCTGGAATAAAGTTCACCCCTGAGACAGTGGTGGCTCCGCTGGCATAAAAACCTTTAATTAAATCTGTGGCTTTACTAGGATCTTGAGCGGTAATCTTAAATACATTTATTACCTGGTATAAAACATCGCCCGTAACTACCGAGGGAGTAACTTGATAAAATGATTTTTGAATCTCAACATCGTTTCCGGCTAGTTCTTTAGCCTTAGCCACAATGCCAACGATACTTTCTTCTCCAGCCATGATCGCTAGAACTGGATCTGGATTAGAATCAACCTTAGTAACTAACATCTCTACCTGATCTGGCTTGGCTGTGAGACTACCAGTCCCCACTACAGAGATAACTGCGGGTTTGAAGAAAATGGCTTTTACTAAAAATAAGGATCCGATTACTACTAGGGTGGTTAAAATAATTTTTTTGTATTGATTGAAAAAATTAGTTAGAGTTTGCATAAAATTATCCTGGATATTAGCTACTTGAGGTGTGATTTCTTGATTCATACTCTCTCCTTCATTTATTAGTCTACAAGATGCGTGGCTTGAGAAAAAGAGGGAAAAGTTGCTATACTAGAAAAGTAGTTCTAAATTTAAGGAAAAAATGAATAGAAATGGAAAAAAATTCAAACAGATATTTGCTAACCAAAAGGTGGCTGCTGTCATCATGAAGATGGATCAGCTTTTTATTAAACTCCCTCATCTGCCTAAAAAATTACTGTCATTTATCAATAAAGTAATGCCATGGTTGGCTTTAGTAGGGGGAATTATCGGTGGGGTCACTGTAGTATTATCTTTCTTACTGACTGTTTTGTCATTAATAGCCTTAGATTTTGCTTTGATCATGACTATGGCGGGGTCTTTATTACTGGTGCTTTTAAACACTCTCTTTTTAGTCAAAGCCTTTAAGCCATTGCGAAATAATGATGCCGTGGGCTGGATCTACTTATTTTGGGCCAATATATTAGGGTTAGTTAATACTACTATTAGTATAGTTAATGGAGATATCTTTGGCTGGCAACAAATATCATTAACCATCCTCATGACCATTGTTGGATTCTACTTACTGTTTGAAATCGGTGGGTATTATGAGTTTAAGAGGGAAGAAGTGGTGACCACTAATAAGCCTTCTCCAACAGCAGTTGCTTAATTAAAAAAAAGAGCTGTATCTGGAGTTAAAAACTCCAAATTAAGTCCGAAAGTGGAGTTTACAACTCCAAAAGTGGACAAAAGTGAAGTATTTTAGTAAAATACAGCTATGTTTAAAAGAAATATAGAGTTCCCTAAAAACACTAGCTTTTTTCTTTTTGGTCCTAGGGGGACTGGAAAGTCATCTTTGATCAAAAGAAACTATCCAGACTCAACTTACATCGATTTGCTTAACTCAAGTAACTATACGAAGCTATTAGCACAACCACACAAATTATCTGAGTTTTTAACAAAAAGCTCAGACATACCAGTTGTTATTGATGAAGTACAAAGAATACCAGATCTGCTTAATGAAGTTCATCATTTGATTGAAAATCAAGGCTTTAAATTTATTTTAACAGGCTCAAACGCAAGAAAACTAAGAACAACTCAGGCAAACCTCTTGGCTGGGAGAGCTTTTAAGTATAATTTGCATCCTCTTACGTTTGGAGAAATTGGGAGTAATGTGGATTTACAGAAAGTTCTTAAATTTGGATTACTACCAACGATACATGACCGTAATAAAAACATTGATGCTCAGAAATATCTAGAGAGTTATATTCAGATTTACCTTGAGGAGGAAATTTTACAAGAAGGTTTAACTCGTAATTTATCAAATTTTGCTAGATTTTTAGAAGTTGCAAGCTTTTCTCAAGCCCAACAGCTTAATGTATCTGCTGTAGCTCGAGACAGTGCAGTTAGTCGTAAAGTTGCTGAGTCTTACTTTCAAATTCTTTATGACTTACTGATAGCTTATGAACTACCAGTTTTTAAAAAACATGCAAAAAGATCACTTGTTTCGCAAAATAAGTTTTATTTTTTTGACATCGGAGTGTATTCAACAATAAAACCAAAGGGCTTGCTTGATAAGAAACAAAGTGAGGAGGGAACTTTACTTGAAAGTTTGGTCCTACAAGAGCTTTTAGCAACTAATTCAAATTTAAACCTGCAGTACGATATAAACTATTGGCGCACCCCAAAAGGAACAGAAGTTGACTTTATTTTATATGGTAAAAGTAGGCTATTGGCAATAGAGGTAAAAAGAAAGACTAATATTACAAGTAAAGATTTACGCGGACTACGAGCATTTAAATCAGACTATCCGATGAGTGAGTTATTTGTTTTTTATGGTGGTGACAAAGAATTAAACATCGATGGTATTAAGGTTATACCGATAAAAAAAGCATTGCTTAACTTGCCAGAGATATTGAAAGAAGATCATAATAATTAAATTGGCAGGTTTTATGAGTTTAAGAGGGAAGAAGTAAAAAAAACTCATCAAATTTGTGGTCAAATTCACTAGTTTACTTTCTTCAAAATCTTACTTTCGTAACACTACATTATAAGTTTCTAGAACTCCATCATCATTTTCCCACCTTCCCTCTCTTCTAATAACTTTAGGAGTAAAACCCATTTCAATTGCATTTTCTAAAACAGGAGCTGTAATATGTTGCATAACTAATAGTCCTCCGTCTTCTAAGCTTCTTGAAGCACTAAGAAACATCCATGAGTATACATTTTCAAAAAGAGCTGAAGAAAAAATAACTCCCAATGACCCTTTGGGATATGACAGTCTACGAGCATCAACTTTCTTTTCACTTGAACTATCGGGGTATAAATTAGTAATTTCTACTTTACGATCTAATTCATTCAATACTACATCTAGAGATTTATAATCATCTGAAGTTGGACCTCCTACTTCAATTAAATTACCAGTTGTTCCTTGAACCTGCTGTTTAGTATTAAAACCTAGTGTTTCTTTTTCTGAAAAGAAAGTTTTTTTGCGACTATAAGGATCCTGATTTAATCTATGACTAATAAAATATTTTATAGTTATCATTAATCTTTTTCTCAAAGTTAATTCTGGTTTCTCCTGAGCAAGAACAGCCGTTCTTTCAACATTATCAGGATTTGTGTCATCATCAACTTCTTGGGGAAGAAGTGATATTTCTTCATCTGTATCTGGCAACTCTCCATGCTCAGCATAATACTTCACCATTTCTTCAGCAAGATCATGATTTGTTTCATATGTTCTGATCACTTGTAAGAGTTGGTCTAAATTGGGAGCGACATCATTTCTAGTATAATTAGCAATCTTTATTTCATTTGCGTCAATATATGTTTGATAAAAATACGCTGCAAAAATATCAAGTCCATTTCTAGTCATAAATTTATCCAAAGATAAATCAACAAATAAATTTTTTACCTTTAGCCAAGCATCTGTTTCTGATCCCTCATTTATGAAACCTCTAACAGCATAACTACCACTCTTACCTGCATATGACTCGAATATTTCCACTGGTTGAGTAGTGTGTTGAAGTTCGTGAAGAAAAATTCCTATATCTGCTGTGGTAGCCAACCTATAAAAACTCACATCAAATCTTTGCTTTAATGAATTCCAATCAAATCTATCAGCTCTTTCTCTAGAATTAGTATAAAAATCAAACTTAAGATCAACATTAACTTCTTGATTAGGTAAATTTGCAAACCTCACTATATTCCCATCAATATTAAGCTCAAACCATACATTGTAAAGTGTTCTTCCTCCTTGATAATCAAAAAGTGGGATCATCAACATTACTTCTATATCCGCATCTATGAAGACGTCTTGTCCTATTGCCATCTCCAATTCTTTATCTCTAGCAATAGGATAAGTAACTATTAAATATTTTTGCTTCTCTTCTGTATCTGAAATTGCAGTTTCAAATTTAACAGTCTCTGCCCAGTTATCTTGATTATTTTTTTCATTAGAAATTAGAGACGGCAAAAGGTCTTTAATCTTTTCTGGAACAGCAGCTAGATTTATTTCCTGATGATTTATAAGTTCGGTACTCTGAATATTTCTTTTAATATCAGTTACTTCATCTGCCTGTTTAGCAAAGACAGGTTTATCCTTGCCGTCAATTTTGTTTTCAACAATCAACTCTTCTTTCCACTTCCCCACTGCTCCAGAGCCAATGTAAGTGTCTTTATTGGGAATCCTATTCTCTGAGCCATTATTTACAGCTCTCTCTTCATTTTCAAATAAAAGCTCTGCAACGCTTTCAATATACTCATTTTGGAAATCTAGCGACTTCTTCTTATTTGCCCTATCAGCTAGATCTAAGCCATCTTTAACAGTTTTGCTTAAAGCAATATGCTCAGACAAGATTCCAATTTCTTGAGCTTTCTTTAATTCAAAGACAATTGCTAGATAATGTGAATAATTCTTTATTGGATCTTCGGAACTATCTAGGATAGGTAATAAACCAAGTCGATCTAGTATCTGTTTAGCCTCGTCATTATATTTTGTCCCAAAGATACGTTCGATAGCTTCATGTTCGATAGCCACAGTTGAATGTTTATCTGGCCAAGTTTCATTATTAATAAAAACGATATTGAATTTAGTGCTAACACCAGCACCACTTCTATTTAACATAGAGTATACTTCTTCCCACAGTTCTGTCTCTTCTGGGTGATGTTTCTTAAACTCAGCTTCTATATAAGGAATATTACCTACTAAAGCCTCATCTTTTAATCTTTGAGCCCACTCCAGATCTACACTTGATTCTGACAAAAGAGCATTTAGATCAATAATGTTCTCTTTTTCTATCTCCCCCCCCCAATTTAACAACCACCTCAGCCTAATCAAGTTTTCTCTCCACAAGATTCTGAGTCTATGGATAGGTGTTAGTAAGGAAGAGTTATCTGAGGCTGCTAACCAACCTAATAAGCTCCCACCTTTAGTTTTATTCCGATCTAACTCTCCAACATCATTTCTCTCAAAAACGACTAGGTCTCTAAGACCAACTTGCCCGTATTTGCCATTTAGCATGTCTTCAATGTCTTGTCTATCAATTCTAGTTAATCTCTTCATCTCCGTTTCATTTTGACCAAATTTTCTCTTGACCACTACTTCCATTTCACCAGCTGCTAAGAGCTCTTCCGCAATAACTGTGCCCCGATAGACATCATCTATGGCTGCTAAAATATCAGCCCGAGTTTCTCTAATTTCAGCTTCCTTTGCATTAAGTACGGCATTCAAATAAGCCTGTACGCAGCGATGTTGCATCCCATGATCATTGACAATTCTCTTACGTGTTTCAGCTAACTTTTTCAGGGCTGCACGCTTGTCTCCTCGTTCTAGTAACGCATCTGCTTCAGCTTCACCCGCTAGAGTCTTACGCTTAACTTCAGCACAGTCGGAGCAGAGGTCGTTGAGATTAGATGAAGAGTCATTAGCCAAACTGTCTCTTATCGCTGCGAAGCTGAGATCTAAATCATCTATCCCTTGGGGAATAATTTCATCATGACCAACACTCTCTTCTGCTTGTCTTATAAATTCACTGAATTCAGGTAGTTCTGCTTCTCGCAACATACCCTGAATCGAACTGATATTCTTGAACATCACTCTCATTCTCAAAGGTACTTTCACGTCTAAGTCATCCAATTTTTGTAGAATCTTAGTTAATGAGCCAAAATCATCTTCATCGACTTTTATCCCAATTCTTTTAGCAATCTCTCCACCTACAAACTGACGTTCTACTTGAGAAACTACCTGCTCCAAATCAAATCTCCCCTGATTTTCTGGTAGATTTACAAAATAACTCACTGCAGTTCTTAATCTTTGCCGATTGTCTGTCTCTTGCATGAATCCTCTTACAAAATTCGCGTCCTGAACAAATAATCTCAAATAGAAATTTCTATCAATCACATACACTCCGTCCTTATTCACAATCACATTACCTGGATGCAAGTCTGAATGAAGCAAATATTTATCCCTACCATGAACATCAACATAAGCTGGATCAACTAAATGCCTAGTAAAGTCTTCAACGGCAGCCCTAGTGAATTCCTGCATAGACTTTTTAGCCATTTCTCTAGATTGTTGGTCGAGTCTTTCATTACCAGCTAAAGACATGATCCTGCTTAAAGTCAGCCCCTCGACAAAAGGTTCTCTCTTAATAAGAGGTGTGTTGGGAGACAAAGCCTGAGCTACCTTAACTGGGATCCCATTTGATGCCTGGTAAGATTCATGTTGTTGAGCATAGAGTGGGTCAAGAAGTTCAAATGTTAAGTCATTTATATCTTCTAATACCCAAGCTTCAATGGTATCTACCATTGTTTCAGCTTTTTGATATTCGATTAGTCTGCCTTTATCAGTCTTTTTCAAGTCAGCAATTATTTTTCTCACCTCAGCAACAGTATCTCTCACAAAAAACTCAGCATTAGGATTCAATATCTTGAGTACTTCAGTTTGAGTACCAATAATTTCGTTTGTAACTGGATCTCTTTGATTGGTCGTGATTTTGTAAACCGTCACAATAGCCCCAGCTCCAATTTTTTCATCAATTGATACTAAATCCTCTTCCACAAATTTTCTTACAGTCTCGTTTGTCCTAGACTCTCTTTCCAAAGTAGTCATGGCCGTGTATTTCCATTGACCTGGATTAGAATCATTTAATTCTCGAAGATCTTTCATGTACTCTTCAGGAACATCAATAACTTGCTGAATAACTTGACCAAATCTAACACCCACTGGCCCCATGGTGCGAGCCACATTAAGAAGCAAATCTAATGAGGTGAATGATTCCTCTTCAGCTTCCGATGAAGACTGCTTTAAAAGAGTTACTTCTTCAGGGACTGCTGACTCTTCAACTTCATTAGCAAGTAAGCTCTGGCTAACTTGACTTAAAGCTAAGGTGTCATTTATTAAAGCTAACTCTTGTTTTTGCAAACCATCTTCTTCTTGTTTGAAGCTTTGATTAACATGCCCTATGCTCTCAACATAAAGCGTATATAAAGCCCGTACCTGAGGATCATTATTAATTGCCTCACTTAGGTATTCATCTGGCTCTGAACCCATGAACGCTCTTATCCTAGCTGAGGTGAAATCTTTTCTTCTAGAAATCTCACCAAAAAATAGACTGTCTTCATGATCTTTCATAAACTCAGCTATCTTCTTTGAACCTGGAGCATCTGAACCAGACCTTTCAGGAGCAATGAACATCTCATCTTTTAGACTTGAGGAAATGGGTAAGAAAACTCTAATCTCATCTCCAGCTCTCAAGGTAGATTTGAGTAACGCCCCAACCAATGAGGTAATTCCTCCATCATCGTCCAGCTGACTCATTACTAAATTGGCTAATTGCTCCTTATTTCCAGCTGAAATTAATGCTGCCTGAGGTGACGACAAAAGTAACTTTCTTAAAACTGCTATTTTGAGACCATCGCCAGCCGTATATATTTTCGCCATCAGTTCTCTAAAAGTCACTGCATTCATGGCCAATGGCCCTAAAATTTTTACTTCACCATCAATTACTTCTGGCCAAAAGCCCCTTGCTCCAGCTTCTGACTTATAGGATTGAATGCTAGATGCCCACCATTTACCAGCTACATTTGTCCTCAGGTCGGTATCATCTACACCGCTGACTAAAACTGTTTTGAGCAAACTAATGCTATCCATTTCATAATCTATTGAGGATGTTAGATAATCAGCCATGGCTATTGCCCCAACCTTCGTGTTCTGAGTTGATAACCAACGATCTAAAACATCAGCTACATGACCCCTAGATATATCAAATTGGTTAAGATCGTTCATCCTCGTTTCAACAAAATCAACAACTACCTCTAAATCAAGACTTTCATCGACTGCTTCCTGTTTAAGAAATAGTAAAGCTTCTTCAAAAGGAAGTACTGCTGTAATTTCTTTCCTCAAAGCATTTATAGCATTATTATTTTCAATTGTTCTTCTGATGTGCCGTTTGTAAGTTCGGTAAATTTGCACAGAATCTTCTGGATTCTCCCGAACATATTCAGGACTCAACTTATTAAAATAGATAATTAAATCATGACTTAGTGGATCAAGCAAAATGGCTGAATAACCATCTTCACCAAAAAGATGCTTGCTGCTTATTCCTCCAAACATGCTAGCAAAAGAATCAATTTTTCTAATTAAACCAACCTGATAATCAAATAACAGAGAAGATGTCTTAGCGCTCTTGTTAGTTGATAAAACTCTCACCATAGAATCTCTATGAATCTTCATAATTTCAAGCTGTAGAACTGTATCTCTAGTTTTTTTTCTAGCCTCTCTAACTCCATCTTCCAGAGAGTTTTCAACAATTTGATAATAGATTGGAACCCCAAACTCTCTTTCAATTGTCATGGGTCCTGGAGTCCGATAATCGTATGAACTAGCAGTTTTAATTTGACTCTCTTCACCAACTAAATCAATTAGATTTCGTTGCAGAGCAAGAGGTAAATCAATAAACTCATCCCTAAAAGTAGAAAATATTGACTCAATCAATGGATTTCTATTTTCAAGTGGCTCTAAACCAGAAGTCAGAATAACCACATTACTTAATAGATATCTAATTTTATAATAAACTTGTTTTTGCTCTTCAGAGATACTATTTTCATTCCAATGCTCTGACGGTAAGTAATCTTCGAGCTCAGCCAAACTCTTGTTTAGAGCTTGTTGGTCTTTACTAATTCTTTTTGATTTCTTTTCATTAGTTGGAGTGGTAGCAACATCACTTTCATTCAAACCATTAAATAAGACATGATTTTTGCTTACCAAATTATTAACCCAAGCGATATCTTCTGTTGAAAAACCGTCTGGCAAATGGGTTCTTAGATTAGCTAAATCTTCTAAAAATTTTCTTGGGTCCTGTCTTAAATAAGACGAGATTGTATTTTGATCTCTAGTCGAGATTGCATTTTTTAATTCCCGCTGATCAGAAATTATTAAATCTATTAAAACTCTTTCTGCTTTTTTCACAGCTTTTCTTTGTAATGAAGTTATATTGAAAGTTATTCCGTATAACCCACCGACATTATTTGCCGCCCAAGCAGCATCACTATAGGTAAGTGTCTTTGCTAAGTCAGAGCTATTAGAATAAGACTGCAAAGCACTTGCTGCCAATCGAGCTAACTTTTCAGAAGAAGTAAACAACTTTTTATTCTCTTGAATTGCACGACTAATTAAGCTAAAGCTGTAAGCTCTGTATCTAACATTGGAAATTACTCTGGGCAGGACTTCTGCTTCGCTTCTAGATAGTGCATCTAAATAATGGAACATAGAATCGATACCAACATTCCCTCGTTTTCCTAAGAGAGAATCTGGACTGAGATGCTTCATCAGCTCAACTCTCCAATACCTATCATTAATTGAGCGACGGTGAAGCTGGCTGATAGTACGAAGAGAGGCTTCTTCTCGTCCAGCAGGTAACCCCATGACTCGACTGATTTCATCATCTTGAGAAAACTGCCAAAGTCGCTCAGTATAATCTGGCAAAAGCAAGTTGATATTTTCTTTATTTGCTAGCCTTTTAAGGGTCTTTTTATTATTAATTCCTGGCAAAACTGTTTTATATTCCATCTCAAGCCATTCGTCCCAGCTAATCCCTGTAGAGGAAGAGAAGGCCATAATAAAAGCACTATCTTGATCTTCAACAGGAATGTCGCTTTGAGCAATTCTTTGTTCAAAAGTAGCTATGTAGTAATCGAATTTGTTTCTTAACCCTCTCCTTCCAAAAACTTTAAACGAGAACCAATCTTTAATACTATGATAATTACTCCCAGATCTTCGCAACTCATGAGCCAAATAATATCCATATTCTCTTAGGAGTTCTGGTCCAGACTCATCAATGATAGTCTTCCATTCTTGGCTATAACTGTTTTCGAGAAGTTTAATAACATTATTTGTTTCGTCATAATCTCTTTTCCAACTTAACTCTATTTTAGAATATTCGCTATTGTTCCTAGAAGAAACAAAATCTCGCAGTCTACCAATTAAGAAAGTATTAAGCCTCCTATCTAATGTGGTTCCGTGTACATGACTTCCTTGGGACTGAGAAGTTAAATTTCCGCCAATCTTTTTCATTGTTTGCTCATAAACAAAGGGGTTGATGTCCAATCTATCTAGTTTTGCTAAAGCCATGGTGTCTGCCTCATATTCCATTAATCTTTTCAGGCCAATATCACCAAATACGTTTCCTGACCTACTCACAGAAGTATTCTTCTTGCTATTCGCATCAAGTTGCTTATCATCAAACCAAGCATCAAAGGTTTTCTCAGAATGTGATCTATCAAAATGAACAGCTTCATGAGCTAAAACTGCCAAAATTTCTTCTTTATAAACCAACCTATTGATCATTGTCTGAGTCATGATGACGGTTCCATCTGGCATCACTCCTGTTCCGTCATAACTACCATTCACTGATACTAAAACCCTCATTTGAGGAGTTTCTGGTTCTTTGAGTTGATTAATCATCTGATTGAGCCAAACTACAATTTCTTCTTCATCCGGCAAGAGCCCAGACTCTTGCTCAACTAGATTTAATCCTTCCAATGAGGCTTTATATAGTTCTGGATATTTATCTTGGTCAATATTAGATAGAGGTTCAATTCTTCCTTGTCTATATTCACTAACTGACTGATTTGATGATTTTTTAGCAAAAAGATCTTTAAAAGATGAAGTAGAAGTGGTCTGGGTAAATCTACTCTGTGAAAGATTAGATTGAGATGATCGTCCGTCCACAAGCTGCAAAGTTGCTCTATCATCAGCTGATCCACTTCCACCTCTCAACCCACCAAAGTAATTCTTCCCCAACTCCCAAAAGAATGGCAGTGGCCTCAAGCCAGCATAAGGCACTAATTTGTCATGACTGTCTTTTTTCCAAAACTGAGGATACTCTTGAGGTGGAAGATATTTGGCATAAGCCCTAATAAAAGGCTGAACTGCGAATGAGCCAACGTAGTCTGGGGAGGCTGGATTACTTTCATCTCCAACAAAACTTATAACTCCACCACTCACTTCTAATTTATAGTTTTCTCCACCAATAATAACTTGATCTCTACTAATCTCTGCTTTCCCCAAAACATGTGGCTTATCAAGCTTACCTTTACCAATTGATCTAAACACAGCATCTTCATAAGAAGAAAGTCTTTCAAAAAACTCTCCTTTTCCAGCTAAATTAGCTGAATAATACTCATGAACTCGCTCTAGAGGATAAGAGCTGATGCCAGAATTGTAATCCACCACACCTTGCAACAATAACCTTAAAGAAAAATTATCTTGGTCAGCGTGAGAATCAATTTCTCGCAAAATATCTACTAACTCCTCAACTCCATCTTGATAGAGTGTGCTTTTATACTCCTTGGGTGGATAACCAATGCTTTCTAGCCCCATCATTTGAGCAAATAACTCAACTACTACTTCAGTGTGTTTCTGAGCTGACCTTATGGGCTCAGATTCTTTATACAACACTCTATTGGCGTCGCTCTTGGGATTTCTTGGAGAATCAGTTTGAACAACTACGGGGTGCATAGCTTCATGATCTAGTAAGTGCACAAAAAGCTCATCGGTTAAACTACCACCAATAAAATAAGCTCCGCCGGCATTTGCCATGATTGTTTCTGCATGAGCCTCAGCCTGAGCATGGAAACTAATTTCATTACCCCGATATGCAAAACTCCTAAACCAACTTGGTCGTTCTACGCCTAGCTCATCAAAAATTTTACCCCAATAATTATTCACGTGTTCTCCGTGAATCACCAAGCCATTCTCAGGAGCATACTCTCTTACTATGGCTTCACTAGCAAATGTTGCTAAGGTTAATAACCTTGCATATTGATTTGTTCCGGGGATGCTCTCCCAAGAAGTTTGATCATCATTGTCTGCCACATATGATCTAGTCAGAGGATCAGTGGTATTAAAGGTTTTTAAATCAGCTATTACTTTTAATAATTCTGGATATAAAGCTAAGTCAATATTATCTAATTCTTGTTTGATGTATTCTTCTGTCTGTGGTGAAAACTCAGCTAATAATTTACTCAGTTTGGACAATTTTGTAATCATTTCTAGATACTCTTGCTCTGCCCTAGTTAAATCTTCCTCTTTTTGCTCAAGTTTCTTAAATGCAAAATCATATCTATCTATAATTGAAAAAATTAAATCTCTTTCTAATAATCCCTTTTTATAAATTTGAGTGATTCTTTCATCTCTACTCATTAGGTATTCAAGCACTGCTCTCCTAGCCAAAACATCTTCCCGATAAGCATCGCTATATGTCTCGTATTCATAGCTAATGAGGTTTCTAAATCTCGAGCTATTAAGCTGACTACCACCCTTATTCAGCTGATAAATCGACAATCTATCTATGCCACCTTCAAGCAGTCTATCAGCCACATAATCTACTAGCTCTTGATCATTGTGTTGGTCAAATACTTCTCCAAAGTAATCTTTCTCTTCTTGAGTAACTTCAAAACTTTTATGGCCATCCCTTAGTCTATAGCCAAGCTCATCTTCATCTAAAATAAATACATTTCCATCAGGCCAGGTAATTTTATCTCCTACTTCTATCTCAACTTCTCCCACCGTCTGGATTTCACCATTTTTCATCCAATCTACGCGCTCGTCAGTTTTTTGAAGGTTAATATAAAACTTACCATTTTTATGAATAAGTGATATTACTCCACGGTACTCTTTGAGAGTATTTGTGTGCTTAATAGTTGACCAACCCCCACCATTGAGATTGGGTTTAACTAACATTCCATTTGACATTAAAACGCCTTCTTCAGGGACTAAAGTTTCTTCTCCATCTTTAGTTTTTATGAAATGATCTCCCGACTCCTCATCTACAAACAAACTAAAACCGGCTACATTATTTAAAGGGTGTTCTCTACTACCGTTATGAGTAATCTCCGAAGGCATTGCCACCACTTCTTCAAGACTTGTTTTTCCTTCATTATCAATCACTTTATATAAAGTACCGTTGTACTCAATTACCTGGCCTAAAGATAAAACTCCTACTTCACCCAACAGCTCTTCATATAAAAGAGTTCCTGCCATCTGCTTAAGTCCCCATTCTGGAGTTTCTAAAACATCTGCTATTAATGAAGATGGATTGTCTAACATCAGCTGGATATTGTTGATATCTTGATCCTTTAAAGGAATATCATGTGTTTGCTTGCCAATTGTTAAGAAACCACGCTTGTCCACGACAGTCATGAATCCATTTGCTAATAATTTCTGGGCAATGAGTGTGGCTTGATATGTAGAATTAATGGCTTTATTATTGTAGGCGTTATTCTCTCTGATAAGCGCCTCGCGGGTGTCTACCCAAGCATTAAGGTAAAGCTGTACACATTGGTTCTGCATACCATGCTCATTGACGACTTCATTTCTAGTTTCATCAATCCGATCTAAGGCTTGTTGCTGTAGTTTTTCTGCATCCTGCTCTAATTTCTCAGCTTCAGCTTGGAGCTGTGTAGCCTCAGTTGGAGATGATTCTAGCTGAGCTCGTATAGCTGCTGCTTTTTCTAAAGCGATCTTCACTTGGACCATCATGGCATCAGCGGCCTGGATACCAGTTTTTGTTTGGGCACGAACATCAGCGCAAGAAGAACAAGTTTCATCAAAGCTTTCTTCTGTCTCCTTGCCTATAATTTGAATCGCTTTTCTAGCATCTCTTTCAACAAACTTCTTAAATTCAGCCTCACCTTGATTATATGCATTCATATAATCCCCAAAACTGCTCAAGCCAGAATCATCCAGAATCTTCTCAGTAGCATAGATATTCTTAATACCAATCTCCAATACTAACGGGATGGTGACATTCTCTTGCTTAAATTGCTTTAAAACTTCATTTACAATAACTTCTTCTGCATTCTTTGATGCCAAAATCCTCATAAAATTCCAAAACCCATTCTTTTTAACTTGTGACCTAAAGAAATTAGCATGAAAACCTGCGGCTGATATTTCATCATTCTCTGGTAAACTGACAATTCCTCCTACTACATTTAGATATTTTCTCAGCCTTCCGGGAGAAGACATATTGTTTAGTATTGAAGCCTGTTGAGGAGTAAGAATACTTAAAACTTTTGTTAAAGCTCGATCAATCCAATGAGCTGCAATCTCACCCTTATTTTCAGAAGCCATGAAGTTTCCTGCATGAATATCTGAGTGCATGATTCTTACTTTTTGACCATCAACTTCAACCTCTGCATTCAACATGTTGATAAATGACTCAGCCAATGCCTGAGATCCAAGGACCTGCTGCTTAACTTCTGCCTCTGTTTTACCTTTTTGTGAAAGAAGTTTATTCAAAGTCACTCCCTCAACTTCTGCCTCTAGCTTCATTTCCTTACCACTTGGTTTGTAGAGATCAGGAATATCCATCTGCACTCCATTAGATAACACTTTTCCATGATGAACTTTTCTAAAAATATCATCTAATAATAGGAACTCTTGATCGTTAAGATCAGAGACCACCCACTTTTCTAAGATTAAAAGAAGTTTTTCCATGAGAGCTAATTCTTTATGATGATTGGTTGTAGTTTTTAAATGGGTAATTACATCTTCAATTAAAACGATTGTATCCTGAATAAAACTTTCAGCATTAGGATTTCTTAATTTTAAAACAGCGGGAATAATCTCACCTTTTTCATTTTTAATATAAACTCTATACACAGTTTGAATTGAGCCACCTCCCAACCTATTCCCAATTCTTACTAGCTTATTATCCATAAAATCTTTAATTTCTGGATTAACTTCAGCTAGGTTTACTAAGTTATTATAAAAATCAACCTTTCCGAGAGCCGGAGATTGATCATATAAGCTTCTAAATCTATCGTTAAGGTGATCTGGAATATCAATGTATTGACCCATGACTTGACCACCACGAACACCTATCCCAGATAGAGACTGCAGCACCGTCACAATTGCATCGACTGGATCAATACTCTCTGAGTTAGCATTAGTAGAAGTAGTAATATTTTGATCCTGAACAGCTAACCCTAAACGGTTGATTTCTCTAATATAGTTATTAAATTCTTCAATATCTTCAGAATGACCTAAGGATAAAAGTTTTTTAGGGTCTTTATTAAAAATGTCTATAAATGAGTCGGTCTCTTCAGTAGCATCTCTTTTATAAACTGAAACTCTATGACGATCATCCCAATCACTGTACCTTAATTCTGGATTAGTTATTTTACCTGGCTTTACTAAAGTTGAATCTACTAGAAGATTGACAATTGGGAGAGTAACATTAATCTTATCTCCTACCAAAATTGTTGCTTCTATTATCTTGTTCAATAAATTTCCAATATCTCGGTTGTCACCAGCTGTGTCAATTCTGGATGATAATTCTTTAATCAATTTTTCTTTAGATTCAGCATCTGAGAGTAAACCTTTTTCCAAAAACAACTTAGCCAGCAATAATGATTTTTCAAACTTAGATAGACTGTAAAGTCTATCCATAAATCTATCGAATGATTCAAACTGACCAGCCCCAGGACCAGTCACGCTTAAATTACCATCAGCATCTTCAATTACCTTAAACCCATAGACAGTAGACTTCCTAACCATATCTGCCAGCCATAAGTAATAAAGGTCTTCTCTCAAGTTTTGATCTTGCTCTCCCGCAGAGGTTAAGTATGATAGGAGTCTTATAGCTACACTTGGGTCCTTTAAATTTGATAAGACAGTATCAATTAGGACAGCATTTGAAACTCTAGTGCTACCTGCTTTTCTAAAATCACTATATTCTTGATCAACTTTACCTCTAATTTTTGCCAATATATCTTTATCACTAATTTCTTGTTCAATAAATTGTTCAATAGTTGAAACATCACTGTAGCTAGTTTTACTAAATGCATGAGAAATTACTTCTAAAACTTGTTCCTGGCTTAATGACTTCAAAGAAAGCTGAATAATCTTTTTTTGGATATTCTTTTTAATCGTTTCGTCATAGATATGTTCCGATAAATCGAGTGTTTCTCTAGCTTGCCCATCAGTAATCTGGTCTTGACTAATAACAGTAGATAAATATCGGGTGATGTTATCACTGAAAATAGAGATATATTCTCCAGAGGTATCTGAGTATCCAGTTAGGGCTACTGAAGGATGTCTATTGGGTAAAGAATAGGCCCTATTCACCATGTCACCCATCACATAAGACACAGAATGCTGATGACTTTCTATTTTTAAAAGCTGCTCCTTTAATCTAGTAAATAGGTATGAGTTAAGCGCTATGTCTCCAGCTTCTAAAAGATCTTCATTGCTAAAATCTTTAGATAAGGATTCTTGTACGGACCTACCCTCTATCCCCATATTTCCCATTGCCACAGAACGATTACTAGTGGCATACAAATAGTAATCAATAAGATCATAAATCCTACCTGGTGAATTAGTAGCTTCCAAGGCGGGTAAGTGCTTATAAACGAATCTATTCAATATAGAATTTCTATCTTTAGGATTAAGAGTTGCAGTAACAACACTTAGCAGCTCAAGACCATGGGCTAATGGATAATATCCTTCTGGGACTGACTCATAATAATCAAACTCTCCGAGATATTTTTTAGAATTTTGCTTACCACCAAAAGATTGCTCATACAACCTCACATGAAGATAATCTAATTTCAAATCTACCATAATATTTGCTAACCAAATAATGTCGTTATCATCTATCTCTTCGGAGATGATTGCTTCAGCCAGTTGTGGGAAAAATGTCTTTTGAGCATATTCTTTATCAACAGATAGTTGATATGTATACTCAACAACTTTCAACCTATCTCTGCTCTTAATATTTTTAGCCATCTCACTACTTGCTGAAACCAAAGGCAATAGATTTGAATTTATTAATTGAGTTAGATGAGAATTGATATCAGCAATCTCTTCACCACTCATCTTCAAATTGTATTTGAAATGCTTAGTAATATGTTCAAAATTTATGTAATTATTTATTAGGTTTGCTTTTTTAAACTCTAATCCAAACCCTTCAAACTTACTGATTGCTAGAGCAAGATTCTCAATTAACTGTTGGTGATATTCATAATTCTGTGGGTCATTCTTAATCTCTCTTTTTATGAAGCTATTTGAAATGGTTAGAAATGAATTTAATGTCCCTCTTATTCCTTTATTACTAACGTCTTTATTTACTCCACCTATCCTACTTAGGGTCTCTAATATTTTGACAAAAAAATCATGATCCTCGATGTCAGCCCCATATATAATCTTAGTTGAAATGCCTGATTTTAAGAACATCATCAAATTATCATTGAAATAAAAGCCTGAGGTGAGATCATGAAAATCAAAACTCAACTGAGAAAGCAATTCATCATAATCTCCTTTTCTAATTTTAGTATAGACACTTTGAATAGATTCATTTCTTGTTGCACCTAGCATGAGATTAATTATTTTGTAGATATGAGGATATTCTTCCTCAATAAAAACATTATCATCTTTTTCTAAACTATATAGTTGCCCTAGAAGTGAGTAGAAATCAGTCTCCATAGAAAATTCATCTACATCATAGGAGCTAATCCTAAATTGCTGTGCTGTGATAATAGCTAATAAAGCTTGTGCTTCATCATCATCAGATATGTTTTCAGATATTGCTTGCTGGTAACTACTAATAAGTTGCTTGAAAATATAATCAAGTTTCCGAATCTGGTGTTTTCGTTTTTGATATGATTCTTCTAAAGACCCATCATTCCATTGAACATAATTTGAGGCTCTGTTTAACATAATCTCAATAGCTTTGTATTTAAGATTAGAACTAAATATTTCATCAAACATTTTCTCCCAATCTTGGCTATACTCACTCATGTCAAGTCTAGATAACTTGTCTGAATAGATTGCTTGTGGTAGCCAACTTTGAGGAACTGGTCTAGGTCCATAAAACACATCTTCTAACCGGTAAATTTCATAATCAACTTTCTTCAGATGAGCTTTAATGGCTGCCCTTCTCATATCATTAGATCCATGAGTGACTCCATAGGAATTATTGTCAAAAAATTCATCCATTTTTTGGAACATTTGTTGAGGGTGAATATTAGGATCAAAACCTAACTCAACAAAAAGTCTTAGATCTGCTTGATCTGCTTCATACTCAAAAAGCCTATCTAAACCAAATTTTTCATGATATTTTTCACCATAAAGAATGTTTTGCTTCATTTCTGAATGGTTCAAAGTAGCGTGATTTCTTTCATGTAAAAGAATGTAGGCCAATTCACCAATGTCACCGGGAGATTCTTCTGTCCCACCAGCAAGTGCAACTAAACCCCAAGAGACTACTATTGTTCCATCGGGAAGAGCATAAGCATTTATGCTAGTATCATTGGCAGTAACTAATACTTTTGTTCTTAACTTCTTAGGTTGCCGAGCAGACATCTTATCCAAAATATCTTGCAACCCTCTCACGACTGGAGTATCAGTATCAAGAAAGCCTTTATTCTCATGCTCTAATAAGAGCGTACTATTAATTGCCTTCTCTAAATCTCCTCGCTCATCATTCACAATGTTTTCCTTAATAGCAGTTGGTGGGGAAGATAGATATGCATACCCTGTTTGTAATTCAGGATCTATGTATGGATTAGTCTCTTCTAAGTTAACAAATGGAACCTCTCCTGGAACAGGAGCAAGCCTTAAGATACGTTTTGCTGAATCACTAATATCAGCTGCAAGAGTAGTTACCGCTTCAACTGCTTTTTCTAAAATATTATCTGTTTCTTCTAATAGGGAGTCATCTTCCAAGATAGGATCATGTGTGAACTGATACCTGTTTATTTCTTCTTGTAGAGCTTGAGTCACAACTGTTCTTGATTCTGGCAAGAGATTGTTAAAACTCTGCGAAAATTTTTCATCTGCACTACTTAGGAGAATAAACTCTTCTGCGGTAATTCCTTGATTGATTGGTTCTTCAAAAATTGATGGAATTAAATTTACTAGTTGATCGAAGATTAGTTTGGCAACACTAACTTCTTCCTCTGCTACTAAGGTGGTTAAAAGATAGTCACTTGTTTCTGTATCTAAACCTCTTGTGTCAGTTGATGATAATAACACTTCGTCTGATTGAGAAGTCGAGCTAAATAAGAATTGCATTTCTGGAGGGATGAAACCCAATCTTTGATCACTATTTCTCCACCACGTGGTTAGCGCATTCTTCCCCAACTCCCAGAAGAATGGCAGTGGCTTGAAGCCTACAGATGGGATTAATGCTCCATGACGATCTTCTTCCCAAAAACGTCTTCGATATTCTTCATTATCTGGTGGTAAATACTTAGCTATAAACTCCATCCATCTTCCCACTGGTCCAAAGCCGACGTAGTCTGAGGAAGCCTCTTCTCTTATGGAAGAGTTTGGAAATACTAAATCCCGCAAGAATGGAAGAGGGTTCAATCCTGCATATAAGACCCCACCTTGATAATGCTGTGGAAACGTATCTATGGGGAGCCTATTCCTCATCCATCTATCAATTGCACCTACCGGTCCAAAACCAACATAGTCTGGGGATGAACTATCTCTATCCAGTTTTCTAATGATCTTCAGCTGATGTTCAGTTAGTTGTATTTTTCCATCAGTAGCAAAATTTAATTCTTTCAAGAAAGAGAGAATCTCCTCTTCAAACGTTAAAGCTTTCTGCTCAGGAATTCTTGCTTGTGGGTCACCCACATGATCTATAAACTTCACTACCCCTTCCAAATCCAATATGGTGTTAATGATTCTTAGATCACCATGTACTAGCTTTGTTTCCTGATAAAGATGAACTAAATCCTTAATAGCTTGTTTAGCCTGGGCCTCAGATATTTTTGTGTCTTCAAAATGATATAGATCAAACAAGCTAGTTCCCTCTACAAAATCAGTTGCTATTATCAAATGGTCTTTGTGTTCAACCTTACCCCAATATTTTGTAATATTAAGATTCTTATCTTTAACTACACTTGGTTTTCCCCATTTTTCATAAAAATAAAATTGAGCTTTATTAATTCTATCCACATCTTTTCTATTGCTAAATAACTTAACTAAATACTTCTTACCATCAGATGCACCAATCCCTTTTATTACAACTCCTTGTCCACCCTCATAGCTTAGGATGTTTGATGGGTCAATCTTAATTGCTATACCACTACTAGTAATAAACAGCTTGGGAATAAAGTATTCTTCTCCCTCAAATTCTAGAGAAAACTCTTCAGCCTTAATCCTCTTCAGCTCATCCTTTTGATCTTGGTAATCTTTTTCATTACTAATCCTAGGCTTGGATAATCCTAAGTCAGTGAACTGCTTCTGCAATTTTTGATAAACAATTGTCCTTAAAGATACAAAATCTTCTAGTCTTGCAATAGATTTTCTGCTTGCTAAATTATCAATTTGATCTGCATCAGCTACCACTAGCTCCTCAATTATTTGGGCTCTTCTAGCTATAGTTTCCGGAGTATCTATACCCACCAACCCAGCTGTCCAATACCAAGCTCCCGTTGCAAATCCACCTACCTTAGTCCCAAAAGTAACATCCTCTTTGAGAGATTTCTTCAAAGCTGTTCTCTCATCAAATAATCTCTTTATCTCTGGTTTATCTTCATCCTTATCAGAATCAAGTAAATCTCCGTGAAGAATCTCTTCAACTTCCGCCAATCTAGCTTTGATATTGCGATAATTTTTAATCTTTTCAGAAGTGGGAGAGTCTTTAGAAAGATTTTTTATTTCTTTAGTATCGCTAGCTGTTTCTTTATTTTCAACTTCTAATTCCTCCACTTCTAAATCAAATCTTGCGCTACTTACATCTCCGTTTTCTTGATCTAAATCTGAGATGCTAACCTGAAGTTTTAAACTATCAGTTTCTAATTCATATGAGCCATCTGGAGTTACCACTGCCAGTATATATTTACCCCCAGCATCTAACAATTTATTAATTTCTATTAATCGATCCTGATCGTCGACAACACTTTGGCTAATTAATAAAATGCTCTTTGTTTCTATGGATTTTTTATCAAACAACCAAACTTCAAAAACTCCTTCTCCAAGAGACTCTGACTCCATAACACCATAATCACCTTGATACTTATCATCTTCATCTTTTATCTCAAAACGTTCGTCAAAGGATTCTGCAGTAGAACTTTCATAAAGTATCTCATTTATTGTTATTCCAGCCTTGATCTTCTCCAACGCTTTCTTCTTGTTTCCATACTCTTCCTCATTTGTAATCTCAGGTTTTTCAAAGCCTTGATCAACAAATCTCTTCTGTAGGTTTCGATAAACACCTGTTCTAAAGATTACAAAATCTTCTAACCTTGCAATTGACTTTCTGCTGGCTAAATTATCAAGCTGATTTGCATCAGTCACCTTTAGCTCCTCAATTATTTGAGCTCTTCTGGCAATAACTCGCTGGGAATCAGCGCCAAATAAACTAAACAGCCAATCTCTGGTTAGACCCAATCCCGAAGCCATTTTTGCAGTCACAGCCACATCTTCTCTCAAGAATTCTTTGAGAGCTTTTCTTTCTGCATCCAATCTATCTACTTCCTTTCTATCCTCAGCTACATCAGGGTTCAAAAAATCTCCATACAGAATCTCTTCAACTTCCGCCAATCTGGTCCTGGTCTCACGATACTGATCAATTTCCTCTGCCAGGTTACTGACCTCAACTACACCTAGCTCAGCATCATCGGCTATCGTTCCATCCTCCCCAACTCGTCTCAAAATTAACTGCCCATCAACTTCAACTACCTTTAAGACCACATAGCTAGATTCATCTTTAATATTGCCCAGTTTAATAGTATCTCCCTCAGCTATAGGTACATCCTTGCTCGGATCAAGCTGCTGGTCATTGACGTAAGTTCCATTTTTACTACCCAGGTCTCTAATAAATAAACCTCCCTTACCATCTTTAAGAACTTTGGCGTGATTTCTGGAAATTGTCGATAGATCAATTGCCAAACTATTCCCATATTCTGGCTTGCCAATTGTCTGGACCTCTCTCTTAAGAACAATCTCTACACCACCAGCTTTTTCTAAATCATCCCCAAATAGATTAGCTATTCCAGCTCTAGCTGAAGAATTGGCATTTGAAATAAAACCACCCATTGCTGATAAAGCTTTAGTAGTAAGACTGACGTCATTTTTAATAGAGTCATCTAGACTTGTGGCTTCTGCAATGAGCCTATTTATCTCTTCTTTGTCTTTGGCAGGATCAAGATAGTCTCCATAAAGAATTTCTTCAACTTCTGCCAACCTAACTCGTTTATTTCGATAATCACTAATTCTCTCCGCAAGAGTACTGGTTTCAGACTCAGCAACTTTTGTTCCATCTGCATCTGCTTCATTACCTGCTGCCTTATCAATTACCCTCTCAGTAACACTATCTACTTGCTTTTCTATAACTTCAGCTGGAGAACGACGATCTAAGAAAGTGATATCGATTTCTTCTAAATGCTTAGAACTGTGATTAATCATTTCTACAATTTCTCTAAAAGAAGGATCTTCACCTAAAGGCTGATAATCATCACCATCAACAAAAGCAATTTTAACTCTCCCAGACTCTCTACCAATCGCCCCATCAGCTCTCTTCACTAATAACCTAGATGGAGCCCCTGTACCTTTTAATAAACGCTCCAAACCTCGATATGCAGCTGCTACTTGCTCAGCTGTTTTTGTAAATTTAGCCTCAGCCCTAATTTCATCAGCACTAGACAAATAGTTCATTCCTGAAGTTTGCTTCCACTGTTCTTCCGCTAATTTTAATTTTTCTAAAAGATCCGGATTGGATTTATAGTTACCAAAAATTCCTAAAAATCCTTTCTTACCATTACGTGCTAAATCTTTTAAATCTTCAAAGGTTTTTCCCACTGAATCTTTTAAGAGTGTTTCCTTAAATTCAACTTCAGCAATACCGTTAGTTATTGCTTGATTATCTTTAATATGGGCAGCAAAATCATCGATACCTAGACTGTTTTTACTAGGAGCGTCCAGCCATACTACATCAGCCGGTGCATGCTTAACGCTAGCTGTATTAGCGTCATAATCGACATCTACTTGCAATCTAACCCGGCCATTTGCCTGCCCAAACCTAGTTTCATCACAACCATTACAAATTACCACTGCCCGGCTAATATCAACGTTATTGGCTGTATCTACACCAACATGAGCCCCATATTCGTAAAATTTAATATATCTTTCAGACTTATCAAGATCTGCAGTTCTAGTATTCAAATCATCTGTGCTAGGGAATATATTAGTTTTTTCTAATTTAAACCCATTCCTTGACTTTGCATCGATAATAAAGTTGTATTCTGCTAACTCTCCATTAGCTTCAATCAAAAAAAGTTTTTTATAGGGATTATCAATTTTCGCAGCTTTAACTTGTCTAACTACTTCTGATAACAATTCGTTTCTAGTTATCTCATTATTCTTTATACCAGCTGCCACATTCACATAAACTTGGTTTTTATTTTCATGCAAACGAGCTGAGACTTGATCACCATAGCCAGTAAAAACCTCAGAAGTCGTTCCTGATGGGGAGTTCTTCATTCTAGCAATGGCCCCCTCAGCTGCTGAAGCAGAATAAGACTTGAGCTCAATATCAAATGCCATCTTAAATAATCTAGCGACAGTTTCTGGGGTTCCAGAATAGAGAGAATAGCCCTCTCCTTCCAACATCAATCTAGCAAAAGTGATGTCACTCCCACCTTCACCAACAGTCAACTGAGATATTTTGACATGATCATTAACACCCAATATTTTGGCACCCAGACTGTTATAAAGAAGTTGTTCTACTACTGCACCATAAGAGCGACCAGTTTTCTGACTTTCTGAAAACGGAGCAATACTAAAAACATCATCTTCGACATCATTGATTAGCTTTCTATTACTTACTAATCCATAATCCTCTCCCGGAATTCTAGATAAAAAAGTAACTGTTTCATTAATCAAACTTTTCTCAAACCTCAACTGATGAACTCCATCATCTTGGCTATTAGTTAAATAAATATCAAGCTCTTTTCTGATATTTTCGATACTATTCCTACCATCAATCTTTAGCTTATCCCGACCACCCCATGTATCAATCCACTCCAAAAGCATATTCTTCTCAACTTTTGTATCGGCAAATTTACCAGATTTACCGTCACTACTACGAGTGATTGCGTCTGGTATAGATTTATTATCTTCTAGCTGAACTAATAAGTTTCTGAGAATGCTATTACCACCATCAATATCTTCCCCTCTTTCATTTCTACCTAAAATTTTCTGTTGTGCTGTAAGATAGGGATCATATTCTGACTTTTCTGTTAATGCTACCTGCTCATCAGTATCTTTATAAACAGTATTGGGATCAAATGTTATATCTACTTCATCAGCATGAATAAAAGACTTACGCCATTTAATCCGCACTGCTAATCCAGATTCAGTGTCAGTTTTCTGTAGCTTAAACGCCACATCTCGAGGAGAAATTACAAATCTGGCTTTCTCTAAAGCAACTAAATCCAAATTATTGTCACTTGGCCTAATGAAGAAAACACTTTCTTTACCAAACTGTTTTTCCACAAATTTAATGAAATTCTTATTGGGGCTAAAATCATCATCCCCTTCAACCCAGGGTTTCATCAATTTAGCTTCAGAGAAAGCTAAAAATTGTGGTTTATTAGTTAAGCGCTGCTTCAGCATTGCATTTAGTGCAATGACAACGTCAGTTTTACCAATACCGGTTGTAGCCTGATGCAAAACGCCACGCTTTCTACTCCCAAGAGCAGCCATTTCTGTCAAGAAAATAATATCTTGATTTTTAGTTTCATCAACATTTGAATAAATTTTCCACTTATCATTTCCTGTTTCCTGACGTTTATGCTCTTCAAATGCAGCAATATCTTTGTTAACTAAACCTAGCTGTTCTTGTTTCAGTCCAGCATTCTCACCAGTTTCAGTCACCACAAATTCGGTATGTTTTTTTGTCCGGTCAACTTTAATGACTGAATCTTTACCTAACAAACTATTACGAAACTCTTGAGTCAACTGTTCTACTTCTATGGTCAATTTTTTTACATCTAAATCTTGATCTGGGTTGGTAGTTTTAGCAGTCAGCTCTGCTAACTGTTCCTGCTTGACGACTAAATCTGCCGCTACTTGCTTACTGCTTTTTTCAATTTCTACAGATAAAATTTCAGCAAATTTTTTAAAATCCTCAACCTTGACTTCTTCTGCGATTTTTTCTGCCTCTGTGATTCTCTCTGCTTCAGCTGCTATTTGGCGTTCTTTTCTACTAGCAAGAGCATCGCTAATTATAGTCAGGACATTTTTCTTCTCCTCGCCTGGAGGTGGGATATTTTCTTTTTCAGCCAGATCTGCAGCTTCTTTTGAAGCAATCTGCTCAGCATCATAAGTTTTTAGAGCCTTGTTTTCCTGAGCACTAACTAACAAACGCTGATTGTCCGCCCTTAGCGTTGATTCTGCTGATAGTGGATTAATAACTTTCTGGGCTAAATCTTCAACCAAGTCACCTCTTCCAGCTCTTAATTCCTCAACTTCCAGAGGAGACAAATCAGCTGATTTTTCTTGAAGCTGTCTATCAAGCTCAGCGATGTCAGAATGTGTTTTAATAATATCTAATTGATGATTTAAGGATTCATTGGCTGCTGTTTGAGCTTTCTCAGCTACTGCAAGTGCTGCTACATATTTCTTGGTTCTTAAGAAACCTGACTTACCAGCCTGATCAATCAACTTCTGAACTTCTACCTCAGCTGCTTCAATATTACTCCGCGCCACATCTAACATCTTTATCGGATCAGCACCTGCGATTAAAACTGGTCTTTTAGGTGATTCGGGAATAGTAAATCTAGGATCCGCAGCCGCCATTTTTTTAGCTAACTCAACTCGCCTAACTTCTAGCTCAGCCACATCTCCACCAGCTGCTATTTTTTCTCTAATAACCTTATCTGTCAGCCCTATGCTTTGAAGTGTATCTTCAGCCAATTTATTATTGTAATTAGAAAAGGCTTGATTACTATTTTGTATCTGTCCTATATCCTGAGCTAAACCTAGAGCTAAACCTACCCAAGCATCGGTACAAGCTTGCTCATTAGTAGCTGCATCTGGATTAAAACATGACTGAGATACGTTGTAACCATCAACACCCGACCCCCCAATAATACTGATTCTATCTGCCCACTGGTCAAACTGTAATAAGCCTCTCTCAACTGAGTTTTGCTGACTAATAATTTTGCTTGCATCACTTCCGATACTAGCAAGACCACTGATTGTCCCAAGACCAGAAACCCCAGCTGTTATTCCACTAGACCATCCACTTTTAACCCAGCCTTGCCTCTCTTCTTGCTTAGCTTGTTTCTCCGCAGCAGATAAGCTTCCGCTTGCTACCTGAGCATCTATCATCTCAATTTCAGCTCTCGCTATTTGAGTCTGTCTACTAGCGTCAACTGTAGTAATTGCTCCCAACCCTGTCCCAGATGCTCTTCCCACTAAAGACACACCTAGGCCAATTTTTTGGGTTCTACCTAAGATATTGCCCGTTCTTGAAAATAAGTTGAAAGTCTTAGCACCTTTGCTCAAAAAGCTACCCGCCTGAGACACAGCGGTAGTTGCAGACAAAGCCAGCATTTTATTACTTTGGTACTTCAAATCATGAGCTTGAGTTTCTATGTTTTTTTCTGCATCATCATAACTAAGAGCTTGCCCAGAAAGCTGGGCATATTTCATCAACTCAATTGCAGCTACATTTTTCCCATCATCACCTTCCCCAGCTATATCCGCAATGATTGTTTTTTCTAACTCAAAAGCTCTGGCTCTTTGACTTGCACCTTGATAAATATTCCATGTTCCCATGCCAAGAGATCCCGCTGCTGCTAACCCTAACCCACCGGTAGCAACCGCTGGCATCAGAGCTAAAACTGTCCCTACTGCTATTGGCTTAGCCACCACTTTTTCAGCTACTTCCCAATTCAACTCAGTCCTAGAGCGGGTAATCTCATCATCGGTGTGGAAAGCAATAAAAGCTTCTTCTTCTAAACCATATTCTTTAGCTACTCTCTCAGCTCTGTTGGTAATTAGCTCCTCCAATAATTCAGTCTGAGCTGCTTCTCCTAATTCTATATTCCATTTTGTAGTTGCTACCCATGCTCCCTCAGCAGCTGCTCTGGCATTATCCAAGCCAACACCAGCATAAAAACCATTTTCAGCAGCCTGATATTCATATCCAAATGCATTTTGAGAGTTTTCATCTAGGTTCTGAGCTGCCTGAAAAACTATGTCAGCTACATTAGTATTAGCAGGACCAGTGTATTTTTGTTGAAGAGCAGTAGCGTAGTTAGTAGAAATATTTTGAGTATTATCAACACCAAAAAGCTGTGTCCCGATCTGGTTCCAAACCATAGATTGAGCATCTTTTTTATCTAGCCCCAACTGATTATCACCAGACCAAAAGTTAATATCGTACTGACGGTCAGAAATACTGTCATACATGTAGTTATTTCCTAAGACCGTGCCATAAAGTTCATTGGAGATATTGCCACGCACATTAGAAAGAGAGGCGTAGTCATAAGTATCCTGGGCATTAAAAGTTTGAGCAGTTTGAATCGCTAGGCTGTAGTTTGCGCGAGCCTCATCCTGAGCTTGATTTGTTCTCTCCAATGACTCACGACCCACCTCAGAAGCCATTGCAGCTGCATACTGTGACTCACCTGCAAATCCAGCTCCAATATTGATTAGAGCTGCATCCCAAAAACTCTTTTTTTTCTCTTCTTCTGAATCACCAAATAACACAATCGCTGTCTTAACTACTTTTTCATCAATATTTATCCCTGAGTCTTCTCCATAAATAGCGGTAAACAATTGGTTTAGCTTAGCAACTTTATTAACTTTATTTAGCTCTCCTAAGAGAGTCTCTTTCTCACTCACTTCCCGGGTTTGACCATTTAGATAGCAAGTCGAACCTAAAGTTTTTTGACATAAATTATCCAACTCTACTGGATTATCTTCAAAATTAGCAATTGCATCATCAAGTAATTTAGGTAAAACATCTCCTCGGTAAATTTCCTCTCCCTTCTCACTTCCAAATATATTTTTCAATAAAGATTCTGGATCGGTGTACTCATTGCCAATAACATTAGCGCGTCTTTCTTTTTCAGACATTTCACCAAACGCACTCTCCTGCAAATGCTTAATATCATTGGTTTCCAGATAACTCTGCAAAGGAATAACTTTATCTATGTAGTACTGGTCTTCTTCGCTAATCCTGCCAGTTATTTCTGCTAAAGACCTAGATTGAGCTTCATCTCTTGCTACTTGTACTTTCACATCTATATCTTTTTGAGACAAACAATATGTTCCACCTGGACCACCACACTCTGTCCCACAAGCAGTAACACATTTCATGCTAGAACCATAGTTACTACTAGTTGGATAATCTTCTTTAAACTGCTCTAATACCATTGTATCTAAAAGAGCTGCCTGTTCATTTGTTAAGTCTCCTTCTGAATTTATAGCTGCTATTATCTCATTTTGTGTTTCTAGCGCTTCACTTTGTTCTTCTATCCACCCACTATATTCATCCAGTTGAGCCTGAGTTATTGCTTCACCCACCTCAATCCTTGATTTGCCACTCGCCTCTGCATACTCGTTGTATGCCTCCCGATTTTTTATGTAATTTTCACGTCTTTCTTCAATTTTATCTGGATCAATTTTTAGCGCATTTAAAATGCCATCATAATCGCTATACTTTTTAGCTGGATCATAGCCAAATATTTCTTGAAATTTGTCGTTCGCAATCTTCTCCAGATTTTTTTCATCAGCAGTTATTAATGCTTCTTGAATCTCTTGATAAGCTCTATCTAAAGTTGTTTGCTGGGCAGTGGATGCAGTTAACTGATCTAGGACTTGATATCTGGTGGCCAAGTTTTTGTCATCAATCAATCCTTGATTAAAATCAATTTGAGCTTGAAGATAATCTTTGTCCTCCACACTCAATCCACTCTCTTTCAACCTCTTGTTCAACTCTATATTTTCTTTTTCAGCCTCAGACTTCACCACTTCAGCATTAGTTAATGCTGATAACAAAGCCTCTGCTCGTAACACTTTAGCATTAACAGCATCTGAGTTATAAAGTCCTCCTACAGCAAAATCTATTCCATAAGTATCTTTGTATAGTTTTTCCAAACTACTGACATCTCCAGACTCTTCATAAGTAGCGACTGCTTTTTCCCAATCACTATAACTTGTATCAACCTTTTTCAAGTGAGCATAACAATAATCTTTGTCATCATTATCGCAGCTATCACCAGATCTTTCTGGCATCACTAAATAGCCATTTACATTTGAACCATAGGCGTAACAAATTTTATCTATAACCAGTCCTTCGCCACCACAACCCTCACCTAGACTAGCACTCGTCCCAATTTTCCCAGATGAAACTGTCTCCGCTCCAAAGTTGACGCTATCATGAACTGCCGTATCTTCAAAATAAGGATAATCATATCTCCCAGACTCGACCACCACCTTACCACCAGCTAACTCATCGCCTGGCATATAACAAAAACTACTTGCCCAAACTCCTCCACATTTACCTTCAGAAGTGGGGCGAGTACCAGAAAATGAGGTCGCAATGACGCCTTTGTGCTGCTCATCACTATCTTCTTCAACAACTTCACGACCTGTGTCTGGATCTACATCATTGCAGTTACCAAGAATGTCACACGCACAATATGGGTCACCTGCTTTACAACCACCACTGGCCTGCTGACGAATATCTTGACTGGATTTAGTTAGCCAAAAAGCTGCAACAGTACCCACACTCAATAATAAGAAAACTAATAGGGGCAAAAAGTATTTTTTCTTAAATTCTTGGTTCATCAATCTAATTCTTATTTATCAATAAAATACAAAAGGAGCAAGCTCCTCCATATACTCCAATATACTATATATAGCACCGCTAAAAAAAGAGCCAAACTAGAGGTAATTTCAACTATTTGAACAAAATTATTTAGCTTCCAAAAACCCATTCACAATCAATTTTTCAGCTTGTTTTTTGCTCAATCCGCGACTCATTAAATAAAACAAGTGTTCCTCATCAAGATTACTAATACTAGCTGCATGAGAACACTTCACATCATCCGTCAAGATCTCCAGATCTGGTATTGCCTCTGCGTGAGCTTGATCAGATAATAGTAAAATTCTCTCGGTTAAGAACGAACTACTCTGCCCACAATTGGGATCAATAGTAATCAGTCCCTTAAATTTGAGTTGGCTCTGATCTCGCACCACACCTTTCAGAGTAGTATTTGCCAAAGTACGAGGAGCTTGATGATGAATAATTACCTCTACGTCAATTTTTTCTTTGTTTTTTGCTTCAAAAACTCCCACTATCTCCACCTCTTCCCCTGGATTTTTAAGCTCAATCAGATGTCTACCAGATTTGTTTATTTCAATTTTTCTCATCCAATACTGCCCTCCATCTCATGATCAATTAAACGATTCATTTCAACTGCGTACTCAAGCGGCAATTTTTTAACCAGGTCTTCAATAAAGCCGTTCACAATCATCTTCCGAGCATCTTCTTCAGAGATGCCACGACTCATCAGATAGAACAGTTGATCATCGCCAATTTTAGAAACTGTCGCTTCATGCTGTACCTCTACTTGAGAATTAAAAACTTTATCAACTGGATAAGTATCTGAGCGTGACTCAGGATCTAGTAGTAATGCATCGCAAACAACTGTGTTTTTACTATGATGAGCTTTGGGACCGATTGAAACTAACCCTCGATAACTAGACCTACCACCACCTTTGCTAATCGATTTAGAAATAATAGTTGAGCTAGTGTAAGGAGCTAAATGAATCGCTTTGGCTCCAGTATCTTGATGTTGATCTGCTCCAGCTAAAGCCATTGATAAAACCTCACCCTTGGCTCCTTTGCCAGCTAAAACTACACTTGGATACTTCATAGTGGCTTTAGAACCCATGTTAAAATCGGTCCAAACCATCTTACCTGCTTCTTCCACATAAGCTCGCTGAGTGACTAAGTTATAAATATTTTTATACCAATTCTGGACGGTAGTGTACTGACACTGAGCGCCTTTTTTAACAAAAATTTCTATGACTCCACTGTGCAAAGAATTTGCAGAAAAGTTAGGAGCAGTACAACCTTCAATGTAGTGAACTTTTGCCCCTTCATCCACAATAATCATTGTACGCTCAAACTGGCCTGAGCTCTGAGCATTGATCCTAAAATATGCTTGAAGTGGCAATTTTACATCGACTCCAGGAGGCACATATACAAATGATCCGCCTGACCAAACGGCTGCATTTAAAGCTGCAAACTTATTGTCAGCAGCTGGAACAATTTTGTTAAAATATTCTTTGACTAATTCGGGGTGTTTTTTTAAGCCCTCATCCATTGACAAAAACTCAACTCCATACTTAGACCAAGCATTTTTAAGAGATCCATAGACGACTTCACTATCGAGCTGAGTTTTGACGCCAGCCAAAACTTTTTGTTCAGCTTCAAGAATACCTAGTTTATCAAAAGTTTCTTTGACTTCTGGAGGCACATCTTGCCAAGAAGAGAATTGGTCTTCAGTAGGTTTTAGATAATACCTAATCTTATTAAAATCTATTCCAGAGAGATCAACTCCCCACTTTGGCATCGGCTTGGATTTGAAGATTTCATAAGCTTTGAGACGTTGCTGCAGCATCCATTCAGGCTCATCCTTAAAAGCGGATATTTCTCTGATCACGCGCTCACTTAAGCCAGGTTTTGAAATGTGTTTATAATCAGCGGTTGAGAAGGAGTCACCGTGCTTATAGCCTGCCATACTAGCTCCATTTCTGATAGCCATCTGCCTCTAATTTTTTAACTAAAGTTTTATCACCACTCTCTACAATTTTTCCACTCACCATCACGTGGACAAAGTCTGGCTCAATGTAATCTAAGATGCGTTGATAATGGGTGATTAATAAAATGCCGGTTTTGTAGTTTTCAACATTTTGCTTAATCCCAGTCGCCACTGCTTTGATAGCATCGATATCTAAACCAGAATCGACTTCATCTAAAATTGCAAATTTGGGTTCTAAAACTGCCATCTGTAAGATTTCTAAACGTTTTTTTTCACCACCAGAAAATCCTTCATTTAGGCCACGTCTCAGTAACTCTGGATTAACTTGGAGCTCCGTTGCTAATTTTTCTAAGTGTTTTCTGAAAGCTAGGACAGATTTAAACTGTTTTTCTTCTTGGTCTTCAAATCGAGCGCTATAAGCTTGACGTAGAAAATTCTGCACTTTAACACCTGGAATCTCAGTTGGATATTGGAAAGCTAAAAATAAACCAGCTTGAGCACGTTTATCAGGAGAAAGAGCTAATAAATCTTGATCATCAAGCTTTACTTCACCATCAATTACTTCATAGTTAGGATGACCGGCTAAAGTGTATGCTAGGGTAGATTTTCCAGAGCCATTGGGACCCATGACTACATGGACTTCGCCGGAATTAATTTTGAAATCAACGCCACGCAAAATCTGCTTTTGTTCAATGTTTACTTGGAGATTTGAAATATTTAAAACAGAACTCATAGAGGCTCTATTTTAACAGACTAAAGGCTGTTTTTATCTCCAGCTCAACATTTCCAAAAAGTTCTAAATCATCTAACTCGGCTAAAGAAAACCAACCAATTCCATCTGTTTCTTCCACATTTTCTTTAAAATCTAAGTTTTTACCAGCTGGCTTGACTAGATAGATAAAGCTCAAGTGTTGTTCACAGCCTTTTTTCCAAAGCTTGCTGTTTGAAGTGGAGCTTTTGCCTTCAGTTCTAATTTGGTAATTATCCTGACTGACCCAGTGCAAATTGGTCAAAATTGGATTGGGTAAATACTCACTCCCATCTGTAGCTGTTGGTAAATCAGGGTTAAAAGCTGACACTTCAATCCCTGTCTCTTCCCAAAACTCTCGCTCTGCAGCTTGATGTGGTAATTCATTAGGATCAATATGACCGCCAGGACAAAGCCAAGCGCCAACTTTTTTATGCTTGACCAACATCACCTGCCCCTCATGGATTAAACACCCAGCGGCAGTTAGGCAAATCTTGGCATCAATGTTTTGGAGATTTTTCATAAAACTAGATCAAGCTCATCTGTACTCCATTGCCCTTATCAGGAGTAAAAGAGAAATTTACATCACACTCAATTAATCGATTCCATCTATTTCTAAATTTAACTTTTCCCTTGGCTAAACCATAATCATAAACATCCCTCGTCACTGCTACATCCTGCAAGCAGTAATCTCGTAATTTATCAAACTGTCCATTCCGATAGTACTTAATTGCGTCTAAACCATCACCAGATTTACCAATCCCTAAGGTTTCTTTAGCTACCGCATCCAAACCAATTCTATGGCCAACACTGTCTTTGATCCGACCCATCACATCCAAAGTAGGAATTTGAGCAATATCACCTGAGTAATAATTCACCATCGTCGGCATATCAAAGCCATCGATATTAAACCCCACTACCACGTCTGCAGTTTCTAAAATAGGAAATAATTCTGGTAAATCATTCTCAAAAAAACCTCTCATCTCACCTTTGCCACTCATCCCATCTCTAATAGAAATTCCCACAAAAGAAATTCCTAGTTTTTCCGGGAAAAAACCACCTACTTCCTCAAAGGTCTTTTTGGTTTCAACATCTAAAAATATATATCTCATGTAGTCGCTTCTAAAAACAAACGAGCTACTTCTTTCCAGTTCACAATATTCCAAAAAGCTCTAATGTACTCAGGACGACGATTTTGATATTTCAAATAATAAGCGTGTTCCCAGACATCAAGACATAAAATTGGTGTTTCATCTTCAGATAGAGGCGAATCTTGATTACTAGTCGCATGAACCTGTAAGTCACCGTCGTCGTCGACAGTTAACCAAGCCCATCCTGAGCCAAACTGAGTCGCTGCAGCTGCTTCAAACTCTTCTTTAAAATTATCAAAGCTCTTAAACCTAGTCTCAATAGCTGCTAACAATTCATCCTCAGGCTCACCCCCGCCATCGGGAGAGATAACTGTCCAGAACAAAGAATGGTTGACATAACCACCACCATTATTTCTAACTCCAGCCTGGACATCCACTGGCAAATCTTCAATATTTTTCAGTAAATCAGCTGCGTCTTTCTCTAATAAATCTGGATGATCTTCTAAGGCTGCATTAAATTTATCAGTATAGCCCTGATGGTGCTTAGAGTAGTGAACCTCCATAGTCTGAGCATCAATATGGGGCTCGAGAGCATCATATTCATAGGTTAAATCTGGCAAAGTAAACATTTTTGCTCCTTTTATTTTTAATTAAATTCATTAGCTATTCTAACTAACTCTATCACACGATCGCGAACAGTAGTCTCAATAAAATGCTCAATGGCTGTCAAATCAGGACTTTCATCTTCTTGACGTAAACCATAGATTTCTGACCACAAACCACTCCCAATCATAAAACCACTGGCTCCATTTTCAAGCGCAGCTCGAAACTCATTCTTATTTCGATCATGGTCTGAATTATTCAAACTCACAACCCAAGGATGATCTAGTTCTGCAGTAATTGTGGCTGCAGCCAAAGCATTGCTGGGGTACTGAATAGATAGCAAATGACAACTATCTCGTAGCTCTTGAATAGCTTGAAACTGAGTCTCCTGCAAAACAATTGGATCTTTAGTCTCATCTGGCTGATGATAGATATTTAATTTAAGCAACAAATCTATACCCACGTGCTGACAGTACTCAAACAACTCGGCCGTGATTTTTTTCTTATTTAAAGCAGCTTCTTCTGCAGGATGATAGTTTAGCTCCAACTTAGCCACCGCATAGTTATTGGAAATTTCATCTACTCCCCACTGAGAAGCAAATTGTGGCACAGCTTCATTGGAGATTTTTTTGTTTGCTTCATCGAGACGTAAGATCAGGCCTTTTTCGATGTCATCCATCATTAAAGACAAACTGAAGACTGGGTCAGCCACCACTGCTGATGGCTGACTAGCTAAATTTGAAATTAGACTTTTGAGAACAATATTGAGCTGATCTATCCCACCTTGGACATTAATATCCAAGCCGAGATCTGTAGCTAAACGATAACCATCATCTAACTCTAGAATTGAGAACGTCTCTGAATCTGACTGAAGGGCAGGTAGATGCATGTTACTAGTATAGTCTAGCGACGGTCGTCTCTGCCACCGAATCTAGGTCGATCTCCACCTCGGCCAGAGTTATCGCGACGGCCACCACCACGGTTGCCACCTCGATCACCTCTGAAAGGGGTTCTCTCACTACGATTTGATTTGGCTTTTTGACGCTCTTCTTCACTGAGTAAAGAAAGTGAAACCTTGCCGCCATCTTTGATCTCAACGATTCGGACATGAACCTCTTGGCCCATCTTAACCACTTCGTTAGGATCACCAACATACTCTGAAGACATTTCAGAGACATGGACTAAGCCATCATTGCCAGGTAGATATTCGACAAAGGCACCGTAGTTCTCAATTCGAACTACTTCACCGTCAAACTCATCTCCAACTTGAGGCTCATACATGACGTTAGCAATTATCTCCTTAGCCTTATCGATAGATTCTTGGTCTGGAGAAGAGATATTAACTAATCCTACTCCTCGCTCTTCATCTTCATCGACATCCACTTCAGCGCCTGAAACAGCGATGATGTTTTTGATCACTTTTCCACCTGGACCAATTAACTCACCAATCCTATCGGTAGGAATAGTAACTTGCTCAATCTTAGGTGCGTAAGCAGATAACTTAGTACGGGCTTCTGGGAGAGCTTTGAGCATCTCATCCATGATGTGAATACGACCGATTCGGGCTCTTTCAAGAGCTTCTTTTAAGACTTCCATGGAGAGACCAGTTAACTTGATATCCATCTGGATAGCAGTAATACCTTCTCTAGTACCAGCAATTTTAAAGTCCATATCACCGACGTGATCTTCTAAACCTTGAATATCGGATAAGACCACATGGTTTTCTTTATCACTGATCATGCCCATCGCAATTCCAGCGACAGGACGCTTGATTGGGACTCCGGCTGCCATTAATGACATAGTTGAGCCACAGACACTAGCTTGAGAGGTAGAGCCATTTGAGCTCAAGATCTCAGAAACTACACTAATAGTGTAAGGGAAGTCTTCTTGTGAAGGAATAACTGGTAATAAAGCTCTCTCAGCGAGAGCGCCATGACCAATTTCTCGACGTTTTGGGAAACCAAAGCGACCAGTTCCACCCCATGAATAAGGAGGCATATTGTAGAAATGCATATAAGTTTTCACTTCTTCACCATGCATGTCCTCAATGTGCTGACCCAAAGAAGGAGCACCGAGAGTAGTCACTGTGACTGCCTGTGTGGCACCGCGTTTAAACATGGCGCTACCATGAGTACGAGGGAAGATATCAACTTCTGACCAAATTTGACGAATCTCTTCAGGATTTCGTCCATCTGGCCTAGATTTATCTTCTAAAATCATCCGACGAGTTTCTTTTTTCATTAAACTGTCGACAACTTTACCCAACTCTTTAGCATTTATCTTCAAAACTACTTCAGCGTCGTCTTCATTACCAAATTCAGCTACTAACTCTTTGACAAACTCAGCCTCACCAGTTTCTTCAAGAGTACCTTTTTTCTTGACCATCTCGACGATAGCAGCTTGGTGCTTAGTAGAAATTTTCTTGGTCAACTCTTCTTTAGCAGCAGTAATGGCTTCATCAGGCTTATCAACTAAAACTACTTTTTCTTTACCAATCGCTTTCGCAATTTTAGTAATTTCTGCAGTTACCTTACCTAGTTCTTCTTGAGCTTTAGCTAAAGCCTCGACCATCACATCTTCAGTGACCTCATCTGCTCCAGCCTCGACCATCACAATTCTGTCTCCAGAACCTGAGACAATTAAGTCTAGATCATTAGTCTTACGCTCTTCCTCAGTAGGATTGAAGTTGTAAGCTTGAGTTTCTTTAGAATAACCAACTCGGACACCAGCGATTGGACCAGAGAAAGGAATTTGGGAAACTTCTAATCCCAACCCAACTCCAAGTAGAGCCATCATATCTGGATCATTAACACCATCATAAGAAAAGACGGTGTTAATTATCTGAACTTCGTTGGTGACGCCTTCTGGGAAAAGAGGGCGAATGGTGCGGTCAATGACACGAGCTTTTAAAATAGCTTCGTCAGTAGGACGACCATCACGCTTTACCCAACGTGAACCTTTAATAATACCGGCTGCATAAAGTTTTTCAGCAAAATCTACTGAAAGAGGAAAATATCCCCAATCTACTTTATTACCTAAACCAATCGTGGTTAAAACGATGGTTTCGCCACATTGGGTCACAACTGCTGCAGCAACTTGCTGAGAGAACTTCCCAATCTGGACTTTTATTTTTTTATCACCTACAGCAATCTCTTGCTCATAGATGTTTTCATAATTTGGATAAGAATTCATTCTTTTCCCTTTCAAAAATCACAACCATTTATTGGCTGCTATTTCATATATTTAAGAAAAGACGGAAAAAGATTATTAAATTGATTTATAGGCAGTGGGAGGATCTCAATAGTCAAGTGATAATTGCCTGAATGCGGCATTCATTACTTGACTCTCGAAAAATCTCCAAACTTGTTTTTCCGACCTTTTCAATTATTAACTATATTCATTATACCATTGATGTGAGATTACAACCGATGCCTACCGGGAATGCAATAAAAACTAGATTGCCTATTGAGATGGCAAATTTGTTAAATAAAAAGTATAATAAATGTAATTAAACTCTCGGCCGAAGTTTATATACTTCAACCTGGCGGAGAGTTTTTTTATTGATGAAAATCTATTCCCAAGGAAAGCAAGACATTAGGTGAAATCCCAGACTATTCTTTTTTAGCTGTACCACAAATTTTGGACCAGCCTTTATTTTCCCATAAAATCTAAAAACATCACTACTATTGATTCTTCTTTTATCTGGATGGTTAGTGCCTTTTTTAATAAGCTCTATCCCAGCTGAAAAAAATTTCAATCTCCTAACCCTATCTTTATAATTTTTCTGAGATAAATGTTGTCAAAAATAATCAAAATACACTTTTTGCTTATCAAAATAGGTAGAACGAATATAAGGTCTGCGTTTAGTCTGACGCTTAATTAGGCCATAAATAACCATTGCGCTTCTATAAACTTCTCGATAATTAGAACCTGATAATGCCTTAGCTTTAACTGTATAAAAATTAACTTCACCACTACTCATTAAATAACAATGACAGCCAATTCCCACCAGAAGTGTAGCAAAGATTAAATTTGAAAAATCTTACTTACTCAGCTCAAGTTTCTTAAGAATCTCTTTGTAGCGATCTTCAGAACGAGTTTTCAAGAAGGTTAATAAGCGACGACGTTTAGCAACTTGTTTTAGTAAGCCACGACGAGAGTGATCATCTTTTTTATGTTGTTTAAGATGTTCAGTTAACTCTTGGATAGAAGCAGTCAATAAAGCTACCTGTACCTCAGGAGAACCGGTGTCACCTTCAAAAAGTTGAAAGTCTTTAATAATTTGATTTTTTTGCTTTTTTGTTAAAGCCATGGTATTTCCTTTCGCCCTTGTCTATACAGTTGTCGGGCGACAACCAGATAGCAAAGTGACCATTTTTACTGTTAAGAAGGGTATTATACCCTATTCATCATCTTCTACATAGGCAACAATTTTATCACCTACTTGGAAGTCTAATTTCTTTTTTCTAAAAGTAATTCCGCATTCACTCTTGGCGGTTACTTTGGCGACTTCATCTTTACCCAACTGCATCGAAGCAATCACTGGATCAAGAATAATGTCATCGCCTCTTTTGATGTGCAACAGATCGCCTTTTTTGATCTCACCAGTAGTAACTTTACAACCAGCGATCCTGCGACCCTTCATCTCAAAAATCTGTAAAATCTCAGCTTCACCAATTTGAGTCTCACCAATAGTAGGCTCAATTAGCTTCAACATCTGCTTCTGGAGATCTTCAATCAACTTATAAATAATCTTGTATTCATTAATCTTAACTTCCTGTAACTTAGCCATTTTCTTGACTTTATTGGGAACTTTAGTATGAAAAGCAATAATCCGAGCCCCAGTGGTAGTCGCTAGCTCAACATCACTCTCAGTCACAATCCCCACCCCAGAGTGGATAATCTCTGCACTCTCTTCATCGATAGTCTGTAGAATTGCTTCCAGAGTACCTCGAACATCAGATTTAATAATTAGTTTTAATTTTTCTTTTTCTTCATTAACTAAAGCTGCTTCGAAATCCCAACCAGCATAAGGATCAGCTGCCTCAGTTTCTTTTACTTCGGCTTCTTTTACAACTTCTGCAGTTTCATAGTCAGCTGCTACATCATGGATGATCGAACCTACATCTGGAACTTCATTAAAACCTTGAATCTCAGCTGGACTACCAGGCAGAACATCTGAAAGTTGTTGTCCCTGCTCGTCTGCTAGAGCTCGGACTCGACCAGTAATCTGACCATCCTCAGTGATTAATTCTTGGCGTTTGCTTAAAGTACCTTGCTTAACCACTACCGTCGCTACAGAACCTTTGTGCTGATCTACCGAAGATTCAATCACTACCGCTTCCAATGGAGCAACTGGATCAGCTTTTAGCTCTAAAAGCTCAGCCATGGTAGCTACTGTTTCTAAAAGCTTATCAACTCCTTTGCCAGTCTTAGCAGATAGCTCGATGGCTTCAATCTCACCACCCATATCAGTCACCATGATGTCATGCTCAGCCAACTCACCTTTGACCATATCTGGGTAGGTATCTTTTATATCAATTTTATTGATTGCGACTACTACTGATACATTACTTTCTTTTATGTGACGGATTGACTCAATAGTTTGTGGTTTGACACCGTCATTTACTGCTACTACCAAGACAACAATGTCTGTAGTTTGAGCACCACGTTGGCGCATCTTAGCAAAAGCAGCATGCCCAGGAGTGTCAATAAAAGTAATCTTTTTACCCTTGTGATCAATCTGATAAGCACCAATGTGTTGAGTAATACCACCGGCTTCTTTAGCCTGAACATTAGCTTTCCTAATGTAATCTAGTAAAGTTGTTTTACCATGGTCGACATGACCCATGATGGTAACAACTGGTGGTCGAGTATTATTGGCCATATTTTTATTTTTCTTCAGCTTTATCTTCTTTATTGTGTTTTAAGTCACCAAATTTAGGTAGATCAGTCTCTCTCTCCGACATTTCTTTTTCGAATTTATCAACTTTCAATTGAAGTAATTCTTTTTGATCATCGGCTAAGTCTTTCATATCTTGCCATTTATCTTTAAATCTAGCCAAGTCACCAACGGTGGTTAGTTTAAACTGGACCAGCATATCCCTTGATTCTTGTGATAATCCTTCATAGGTATCGATCTCATATTCTTCATCACCGGTCATCTTAGACTCAACATTACCCTCTGCAGACTTAATAGTGATTTGGTAGCCAACTAGCTTAGCGGCTAAGCGGACATTCTGACCACCCCTACCAATAGCTAGAGAAAGCTGCTCATCTGGAGCGGTAACTGTAATTGTCTTGTAGTCATCATCAACATCGATCTGTAAACTCTCAGCTGGAGATAAAACTCCGCGTAAGAAGAGTTGGAAGTCATCTGAATGAGGAATAATATCAACTTTTTCATTATTAAGTTCTTTAATTACCTCTTGGACACGCACTCCGCGCTGACCAACACATGAGCCAACTGGGTCTACACCCTCTTGAGTACTCTTAACAGCCAGTTTTGTTCTAACTCCAGCCTCACGAGCAATCGAGACAATCTCGACTGCACCAGAAGCTACCTCTGGCACTTCACGCTCAAACAACTTAGAAACTAAGTTTTCATCTGCTCGAGAAACAATAATACGTTGACCACGAACAGTGTCTTCAATTTCTTTCAAATAAACAGTAATTCTAGAGTTAAGACGGTAAAACTCACCCCGCATTTGCTCTTCAGGAGGCATAAAGCCTTGACCACGACCTAAATCGATAATAACTGTCCCTCGACTCATTCGGAGTATCTGGCCAGTGATGATCTCACCGACTTTACCAGTAAAGTCAGAAATAATCTGATCTTTTTCTGACTCACGAATTTTTTGTAAGATAACTTGTTTAGCAGTTTGAGCAGCAATACGACCAAATCCAGCTGGAGTCACATCGACAGCCTTACTCTCATCCCATGAGGTAATCTCCCCTGTCTCTTCATCTTGCTCTAAAATTGGAGCTTCAAAAATTTTGGCTGCACCAGTTCCTTCATCAAGCTCGACAAAATAATACATTTCATCTTCTATAATTCCGGCTTCTTTACGGTAAGCTGAGATCAATGCCTGACGAATAGCCTCAAGAACTGCCTCTGGCTCGATCTTACGCTCAGTAGCAATTTGGTTAATGGCGGCGGCAAATTCTGTTCTAACGACGTCTGAAAGACTTGACATAGTATTTCCTTTTAATTTTTCTGTTTTTATTATTTATGTTCAACTTTGAGGCCCTATTGTAACAAAAAAGGACCAACTTGGGGTCCCTTCTCTACATCTAATAAAATCAAACCTCGAAGCTAACAACACGATTATAACATGGAACTAGACTTTTAGCCTAGTTTCTCAATCAATTTTCGCTGTTCTTTGCTCAACTTCTGTGGAACTTCTATAATTAACCTCACATAGAGGTCACCTTTACCACGACCTCGTAAATGCTTAACACCTTCGCCACGCAACCTCACTAGAGTATGAGACTGAGTTCCGGGCCTAATCTTAAGCTTGAGTTGTCCATCTAGTGTTTCCACTTCAATCTTCCCTCCCAAAACAGCCATCGAAAAACTAATTTCTTGATCTACAAACACATCATAGCCATCACGCTTAAATCTTTTGTGAGTTTTGACATCAATGCTAACGTCAAAGTTATCAAATCTGATCCGAGTCCCATCATTAGCTCCAGCCGGCACCTTAATTTTATATTTCTTACTATCTATCTTGACTTCTTTTTCAACCCCATTAACTGCATCCATAAAATCTATAGTCAATGAATAACGCTGACGCTGTCTGAAGCCACCTCTCTGACCGCCACCGCCAAAAAATGACTCAAAAATATCAAAGGGATCATTGAAATCAACATTGCCGAATGGATTTTGACCACCGGCCCCTCCAGAAGTAGAGTAGTTCCAAGTGAATGGTCCCTGCTTGGAGCCACCACTAAAAGGATTGCCGCCCATGCCACTGGCCGGATCAAAAGCTGCATGACCAAATTGGTCATAGGTTTTTTTCTTTTCACCATCGGATAGAATTTGATAGGCTTCGTTGATTTCCTTAAACTTTTTTTCAGCGTCATCCGCCTTGTTCTTGTCGGGGTGATACTTCAAGGCCATCTTGCGGTAAGCAGATTTAATATCTTTAGCGGAAGATTTTTTATCAATTCCTAAAACTTCGTAATAATCTCTCTTTGTTGACATGTGAAAGGATTTTAACAGTAAACCTAGCTCTTGTTAAGCAGACAAATGAAGCGAGTGCTAATCTATAAGCGCCTGCTCATCCTCGAATTCTAAATCAATAATGGGTTGCCTTGACGTTAGCACATAAGCGCTAGAGACTTCAGTGAGATCTTGAATAGCTCCTGCTAATTGCTTCTCATCAAATTCTGGTAAAGCTGCAACATAAATCTCATACAAGCACATAGCTGAAGCTCGTGCTAGTTCATCTAAATCAACTCCTTCTACCTATCTAATTGCTGCCATAGCTATTCCAACATCAGCTCTACTGACAACTCCAATTCCAGATTCTCCATCATTGAATCCCATGATTACCTTTCTAAATATATTAACTAAAAATTGATTATATTGGTTTTAATAGAATATATCAAACTAGTGCCAATCATGGTCAAGCTTGAAATAATTAAGCCTAAGTAAAACCACCGTGGGACATAATTAAAAGTGATTTCATTTACACCTGACTGGATCTCAATTCTTCTCATCCCTTGATAGTTTTCTACTAATACTAGCTCGCCATTGACCTCAACCTGCCAATCTTCATCATAGCGATCTGCCATGACCAAATATTGTCGATTACTTTCATTGTCAAAAACTAACTCGATAGTATTGGGATTTTCATTAAAATTTTCTATCTCTACTGGCACATCATCTTCAAATCTAAATCTAGCCAATGTATCTAGCTCGTAAAGTTGCCATCTATCAAAGTCTGCGGCCAATTCATATTTTGATAAATCTTCTTCAACATTAAACCAGGTGTCCACTAAGTAATACTTAACCGCCCATTGCTTAAGTAGCTCATTATCTGGCTCAACACGATCAATAAAGTTAATCCGTGGATTTTCTGAAGTCTGCCACAAATGAGCATAATCTTGAGGCAATAAAGTAGTATAGCCATGAACTGTGGACAGTCCAAATACCATGTTCCAATTAGGTGTCATCCCATCACGCAGATTTTTCACGTGATCAAACTCCAATAACTCTCGCTCATCAACAAATGAATCTGAAAAAGGATTTCGCACCACCATCGCTTCCCAGTAAGAATCGTAGTTGGTATAAGGCACATTGGAGTTTCTAGTCAGCACTCTATCTGAGCCAACCTGAGATGTTATCTGCTGAGAATTTTGTGTAGAGGTGTCATATATTTCTCCAGGAGCAAAGTAGAACAGTCCCTGTGTATTTATTAAAATTTCTAAAGCTAAAATTGCCACCACTAGTGATATTTTTTTTCGGTAAAAAAAGTAAAGTGATGTAATAAAAAAGAAACTATTTAAAACAATATTTCGTAATATCTGGAATAAAATAACTTTATCTCTGCCTAAAGTATGGAAGGGACTACTAGAAAGTGAAAAAAAAGAATCTGCCATCTGCCAGACTTCATCAAAACCGTATCTCCACACTCCTAAACCCATTAAACCAGCTCCTAAAATAGTTATTCCTAACCATAGCAATAACTTGTAACTAAGCTGAGAAATTCGCCATTTTTTTAGTGCCACAATAGACCATAAAATCACCACTACATTTGTCACAATCATTAACATACTTGGCATACGGGCAATTTTAAATAAGGGGAATAGTAGCTGAATAAGATTAAAGCCTGGTAAATATTGTCCAAGAGAAAAGAGAAGTGTCACCACCGTAATGACTGCAAAAAGCACCACCTCTTTACTTAATTTTTTGAGCTTTTTTGTCAATAGACTAGCCCCAACCGCTAACCAACCTAACCAGGTTGCATAGATACCTACATTGGGATGCCCACTCCAAGCCGGGCCCCACTTCATCCCCGCTGCGGGATTATCAAAGAAATATGGCAGCACAAACTTAATCAACATTACAGGCTTTAAAGAGCCTCCTTGAGATTGTGCTAGAGTCTGCTCCATCCGGGTGGAGTGCAGCAACATATCTACAAATGGCACCCAAGCGACTGCAGATATAGCTAATGTTAATATCGCAGTTAGCAGCCAAGACTTCAGCCATTTAGTGAAAGAGATTGACCGCTTAAAAAGCGATAGCAGGACTGCTAAGCCAATCCCATACAAAACATGCTGCGGATAACCACCTAGAAACTGCAAGACAACTACAATTGAGAACCAAACTTTGGCTGAATTATTTTTTACCAACTGCAAGCCGAAATAAGCTAGCCACGGCAACCACACTAAAGACTGGAGGGTAGAAAAATTATTCATACTGCCGCTGATTTGAGTTGAAAACATCCATAGCGCTCCAGCCAACAATGCCCACCAATGATCTTTGGCCCATTTTTGAGCCAGCAAATACATCCCTGAGTAAGCAATGAAAGCGTGTGAGATTAATAAAAGATTAAAAGCCACTACTGGTGAAAAAATCACGAATAGCAATGTGCTGGGATAAAGGACTGATTGATTGATATCAGCTATCCATGGCATCCCTGAGAAAATATGGGGATTCCATAGTGGAAAAACTCCTTGCTTTAACCATTGAGCTGTAAAAATTTTACCTGGAATCATCAGGGAGTAATTATCTCCAAAAACTAAAGTCTTACCCAGAAAAAAAGGAAGAAATCTAATGGAAATAAATAAAATAAAAAACACCCAAAACTGAAACTGTTTGGTTTTAAGTAATTTTCTAAAACTAATCATGACTTAAGCTGCTTCATGTTTTTAGAAGAGATAGCGCTTTTACCTGTTTTTTTCTCAATATCTTCTCTAGCTTTCTTGGCTGTATCACCACCTTTTATAGCAATATCTTTACTTTCAAAAAAAGTCTGTGGCTGTTTTTCTTTAGAGATTTCTGTTGTTGAGACTTCAGCTAGCATATTCAAAACTAACTCAAGGTTATTCATATTATCTCTTAGGTTTTCTTTCTTGAGACCTTTAAGTTTTTTGTATGACTTTACTGATTTCCCTGACCAAGTTTTGGTAATTTCATTTGTCAAAATTGCAAATTCCAAACCTTCTTTGACACCTCTTTGCTTCCATTCATCAGTAAGTTCTTTGCGAACTTCAATTGTCTTCAGTCTCTGATTAATCCAATTTTCGGAATAACCCTTCTGCAAGTAAGTTTTCATTGCCCGATCAAAAGCCAGCTCTGGATCTTCTATCTCTTCAATCCTCTCATAACCAACTTTGGCAAGCCAAAGCTTTAATGGCTCTACTTTTGGAGATGGAACTGACTGGATTAATCTCAAAAGTGTCTCTGTATCAGCAACATCGGTTAATCTCATTCTCCCGTCCTTAGATTTCATTTTCAAACCGTTACATTTTGTAACGGTTTCATTTGAACCCTCATCAAGAAGTCTTTTCTTTAAAACTCTCCAGTAAACCTGTGGGTTTTTACTTTTTGTCAAAATTCCAAGAACATCAATAATTGAAAAATACCAAAGTTCTTTTTCATCATCCCAATGACGACGAATCTGTTTTTCGTTAAACAACGCAATTGAACTATTTTTTTTAATCATAATTAGTTTTTAAACAATGACGGCGGTAGAAATCTGATTCCAATAATTACTCGCAGCGCATCGAATCCATCTCGCCAAGTAATTTTCTTACCCTGTGAAAAGTCACGTCCCACATAAGTAATTGGAACTTCAAAAATCTTATATCCTTTTCGCAGTAGCTTACAAGTTATCTCTGGCTCTAAATCAAAACCATTGGCGGAGATATTTAATTTCTTAAATACCGTTGTGGGTAAAAGCTTATAGCAAGTCTCCATATCAGACAGAGTGGTGTTATAAAAAATGTTTACAATTAGATTTAACAAAGCATTTCCCACCCGGTGCCAAAACAAAAGGTTGGAGTGAGCACCAATAAACCTGGAACCATAAACTATTTCTACACCTTCTCTGTCTAAGGGCTCTATCAATAGAGGAATTTCTCGAGGATCATATTCGAGGTCTGCATCTTGAATGAGGGTGTATTCACCTGTCACTTTTGACAAGCCTAATTTAATTGCACTGCCCTTGCCAGCGTTTTTCTTTTTGAAATACTGGATTTTTTTACTAACAACTTTTTTGATTTCTTTTTCTGAGCTGTCTGTCGAGCCATCGTTAACCACAATTACTTCTTTAACTTCTTTAACTTTGACTAAACTAGCCAAAACTTTTTTAACAGTTGGAGCTTCATTGTAAACTGGAACAATAACAGAAAGATACATGCTGGAGTCATTCTAGCAGAAATAAACTCACTAATAACCTTATTTACTTCTAAAGAATGCTGGGGGTTTCTTCTCAGGTGATGCAAACCACCCTTAATTGTGTGTAGCTTCCCATTTGATAAAACTTGAGCAAACTTTTGACTACTTTTATCGGAAGCGAATCCATGAACTAATAACATCATGGGAACGTTGATATTGTCAGTAGGATTTTCTAAAATCCCAACTAGTTTCCCACCATTTGAATTATAAAAAAATACTTTTTGTTGCATATTATGTTTGAGTTTGGTCTGATAATAATTCTAATAGAAATAGAAACTGACGATATTTTTCTCCAGCAGTACCAATACTAAAATGCTTCTGCCCTGACCTAATAATTAACTCACCGTCTAATTTGCCAGAGATATATTGCGCGTGTTCTAAAGGACAATAAGAATCATCATCTGAATGGATGAAAATTAAACGCTTAGCTTTAGTTTTAATGTAATCCCAATCAAATGGAGTCTCAAACAAGCCATCAAGACTATCCCAACCTAAAGTATCCTTAAAAACACCTACCAAAATACAGGTATCAACTTTTGTTTCTGTGGGAAGTGCCTGCAACAGGCCCAAAATAGCTACTGCTCCTGAGGAATGACCAATTAATACTGACTGCTCATCAAGCTTCCAATCTGAACTAAAAATAAAATCATTATAACGCTCAATATTAGGTTTATCAGCTCCAGGTAACTGTGGCACCCAAGTTTTATAATCTCTTTGCTCTAGTTCAGTTTTAAGCCATGGCAACCAATTCTTGTTTGGATTGTCACTTGTACCGTGGAGAATAAGAGCTGATTTCATATTTAAGCTGACTTAATTACTTTAGTAAATTGATCCTCGATAGCCAACTTCTAAAATCCAAATATTTCCCTTGTCTTTTTCAAAAAGGACACGAATATCACCAGTTCTAAGGCGATATAATTGACTAGAGGTACCCTTCATCTTTTTGATATTTTTAGTAGATTGGGAAAAACTTTCTAGAATTTTAAGCTTCTTTAACACTCTTCTTGAATCTGAAACAGCAATTTTACTAAGAGATTTATAACCATGATCCGTAAACTTAACGGTATATTTAGACACCGTACTCTCTTTGCACTTCGCTTAAAGTTTTACCTTTACCTTTAGGGAGCTTGATAAGCTGATTGGCTCTAAGCTCATCTGTTAAATCCTCAAATCTTTGAGCTAACTTTTCATATTCAGCAATGCTAAGTATGACTGCTCGAGGTTGAGAGCGCTGAAAAATATATTTAGAGCCACTTTTATCAACTTCATCCAAGAGAGCAATGGTATTCACCCTCAGATCTGTGACTGTATTAATATTATTTACTGTAGGTATTAACATAATACTAATGTAACATTAGTCTATATACTTGTCAAATGTTTTAGCCACCAAAAAAGCGGAGACCTCGCGATCCCCGCTTTTCTTTTTCAATTCTAATCCTTACTCTTCAACCACTTGGCCTTCTTCAGCGCCTTCTTTTTCCTCACCTTTTTCTTCTTTTTTATCTTCGCCTTTTTCACCTTCTTCGGCGCCCTTGGCTGCTTCAGCTGCTTGAGCTTTCTGCATGGCTTCACCCATTTTTTGAGCTACTTTAAAGGTTTCTTCAGTGGCTTTGTCGAGCTCTTCTTTGGTCACGTCATCTTTTTCAGACATTTCCTTGAGCTTTTTGACGTTCTCTTCAATCTCAGTTTTGACCTCTTCATCCACCTTATCACCGTATTCTTTCAGCTGTTTCTCTAGCTCAAAAGCGACCCCATTAGCCTTGTTTTTAGCTTCAATGAGTTCCTTTTTAGCCTTATCTTCATCAGCGTACTTTTCCGCGTCAGCTTTCATCTTTTCGACTTCATCATCAGAAAGATTAGTGCTGTTTTGAATAGTGATCTTCTGTTCCTTACCAGTGTTTTTTTCTTTTGCAGAAACATTCAGAATTCCATTTGAATCAATGTCAAAAGTAACCTCAACCTGAGGAGTACCGCGCATAGCTGGTGGAATACCATCTAGGACAAATCGCCCTAGAGTCTTGTTGTCGACTGCCATCTCACGCTCACCCTGGAGAACATTGATCTCCACTTGAGTTTGATTGTCGGCCGCAGTTGAGAAAATTTGAGATTTACTAGTTGGAATAGTGGTATTTCTCTCAATGAGAGGTGTCCGCACTCCACCCAGAGTCTCTAAACCTAAAGTAAGTGGAGTTACATCTAGCAACACCACATCTGAGACATCTCCACCAATAACCCCAGCTTGAATAGCAGCGCCAATGGCGACTACTTCATCTGGGTTAACCCCTTTATGAGGTTCTTTGCCAAAGAATTTTTCAACTTCTTTTTGGATCTTAGGCATTCTAGTCATACCACCCACCAAGATGACTTCATCAATCTCAGAGGTTTTGACTTTAGCGTCTTTCATGGCTTTTTCAACTGGCCCAAAAGATCTCTTAACTAAATCATCGGTCAGCTCTTCTAGCTGAGCTCTAGTCAAAGTCATAGTTAAGTGCAAAGGTTGACCCTCATCGCCTTGAGTAATAAAGGGTTGATTGATCTCTGTCTTCTGTGAAGAAGAGAGCTCAATTTTAGCTTTTTCAGCTGCATCCTTAACTCGTTGGAGTGCTTGAGGATCTTTAGCCAAATCTTTACCGGATTCTTTCTTAAACTCAGCAATAATCCAATCGATAATCTTATTATCAAAATCATCACCACCTAGGAAGGTATCCCCATTAGTAGATTTGACTTCGAAAACACCTTCGCCAATCTCTAAAACTGAGATATCAAAAGTACCGCCACCCAGATCATAAACAGCAATGGTTTGATTGCCTTTTTTGTCTAAACCATAAGCCAAAGCAGCTGCGGTGGGCTCATTAACGATTCTTTCGACTTCTAACCCAGCAATTTGACCAGCTTGTTTAGTAGCCTGTCGTTGAGCATCATTGAAATAAGCCGGCACAGTAATGACTGCTCGCTCGACTTTACTACCCAGATAGCTTTCTGCATCAGCCTTAGCTTTTTGTAAGATTTTGGCAGAAACTTCTTGTGGGGTATAGTTTTTACCACTAATCTTAGCGGTGGCCATGCCATCTTTTCCCTCAGCTAGCTCATAGGAGATATGCTTAGTAGCATCTTGAACTGCTTTATCATTAAATTTACGCCCCATAAAGCGCTTAATTGAATTTACAGTAGTGCTGCTATTGAGCACCATCTGTCGTTTGGCAGGGTCACCAACTACCACCTCGTCGTTTTTAAAAGCGACTATAGATGGAAAAGTGTTCCCACCTTCAGCAGTAGGAATAATTTTAGGAGTCCCACCCTCCATAACTGCGACAGCAGAATTTGTAGTACCAAGATCGATACCAATAATCTTGCCTGTTTTTGTTGATTTTTTGTCTGACATATCTGTCACCTTTCTTTCTAATATTTGTCTGTTATTTTTTAAATAAACTACTTAATAATCTTTACTTAACCACTACTTTAGCGTGCTGAATTACTTGCCCATTAAGCTGGTAACCACGTTTAACTACCTTCGTCACTTCTTCTCCTTCACCTTCTTTATCAACTACTTCCATCGTTTCTAAATCAAAGTTTTTACCCTTAGGATAAATCTCTTCCAAACCAGCTTCTTCTAAAACTTGCCAGAAGTCTCGAATGACCATATTTAAACCTTGATCATCGAGCTGTTCAGCAGCCATGCTCAGATGCTCTAGTGGTGAAAGTAAAGTTTCAACTAAGCTCTTATTTGCCAACTGTAAAAACTTAACTCGCTCTTCTTGGTTTCTTTTCACTAAGTTTTGATAATCTGCCAGAACTCTTTTTTCTCGCTCGATTGACTCAGTCAATAAATGCTGTAATTCAGCAATTTCTTCATGTTTGGTTTGAATTTTAGGGGTTTTTTTTGTCATATTTATCCTATAGTTAAGTCTTCTATTAATCCTTTAAAATACTTCATCATTGGAATTACATATGGGTAATCAAATCGAGAAGAACCAATTACCCCCAGCTTACAAGAGTGTGAGCCAGCATTAATTTTCATATAAATGGCCCCAATTGATTCTAGATTGCGATTACCTAGCTCTGACCCAAAAGTAATTTGAATAGGGTTCTCGTTAGCTCCAAAGTCGAAGATTTCATCTAAGACAGAGACTTCTTCAATCGCTTGCAAAACGTGTCTCATCGCATCAATATCATAGAACTCAGGCATACTGAGTAAATTTGCAGAGCCAGAATGATAAAGTTTCCCGCCATCAGTAATGGCTACACTTAAAGCTCGAGACTTATCTGCTAACACTCGAGTTGTTTCATAAAGTAAGTCACCTAAAACATCGCGACTTTTCCATATTTTCTCTTTAGCTGAAACTTCATCTGCCACCGACAACTCCTTCTCTTTCATCAACTCATTTACATACAACTTCATTGCTTTTGAGGTGGGGATCCTACCAGCACTAGCGTGAGACTTTTTTAAGTAATTTTGATCTTGAAGATAAACCATCTCGTTACGAATAGTAGCCGGCGAAACACCAATGTTGAATTTTTTATCAATCGTATCTGAGCCTACAGACTCAGCTGTTTCGATAAACTCCTCAATAATGGCCCTGAGGATCTGGACCTGACGTGCGGTTAAATCTATCATATTACGGACCCTGTTTTTTCAAATAATAATGAAGAAAAAATAGCTGGTACGCAAGATGAGTTGTTTCTTTTCATGTTAGCAATCATAAGACATGACTGCTAAAGTTGTCAAGCGGAAGATGAGAGTGCTAATTAGCTTCACCCTCATGAGCCAATTTCCATAGCTCTTGCTCTTCATCGCCCAAACCTTCTGGCATTACTGGTGTTGCATCTGGATCTTGTTCTGGTAATTGACCCGCATGTGCTGCTCTCCATAGCTCTTGCTCTTCATCGCCCAAACCTTCTGGCATATTTTCTAGCATTTTATTTATCTTTCTACAAATTATTAACTACTTTCCAATCGATTATAAGACATCCTTTTCAATAAAACTATAAATAAACACTGACTTAGATTTAAAACATTTGCTAGACTAGCAATAGTGAATAGAAAACTTAATTCAAAAAGAAAAAAGCACCGTAAATATATGATCGGAGGGGTGACTCTAATCACCCTTACTTTTATAGTCATGATTGGTGTCAGCCAACTAGATAAGATCCGTCAGTTCTTTTCACAAGCTAGTGGCCAAGAAGCAAACTTAGTTGTAGATACTCAAGCAGTGCTAGGACCAATGCCACGACCTTGGCGATATCTAGCTCAAGGCGGCGAAGATCATGCCTGGCGACTAGGGGGGGTAACTCCACAGGTCGCTGCCCTTAATCCTGAATATATCCGCCTAGATCACATTTATGATTTCTATGACATTGTTCAGGGTACTCCTGGTAACATTACTTTTGATTTCTCTAAATTTGATTTGATTTTAAATGACATCTTAGCTGCAGGCGCTAAACCATATATTGCCCTCTCCTACATGCCCCCAGCTATTTCTTCAGGTGACATCACTAGTCCACCAGTTAATTGGTATGACTGGCAGCTGACTATCCAAAAGACAATTGAGCATGTCAGTGGCACCAGAAGAATTGTTGATGTTTATTATGAAGTTTGGAACGAGCCAGATCTATTTGGAGGTTGGAAATATTACGGAGAAAGAAACTACTTAAATCTCTACACCTATGCTGCTAGAGGCGCTGATAATGCTCGGGGCGTGCAGCGTTTTAAACTAGGTGGTCCAGCTATTACGGCTTTGTATCAAAATTGGTTTGACGCCTTAGCCAAACATGCCATTGATAACAACCTCCGCTATGATTTCTTTTCTTGGCACCGCTATACGACTGACATTGAGCAATTTAATAAGGATATGGATGAAGTTCAGCTATGGATCCAAGACTATCCACAACTAGAGCCAACATTAGAATTTCACATTAGTGAGTGGGGCCATGACAGTGAAAATAATATTGGGTACGACAATGGATACTCAGCTGCTCATACTGTCGCTGGAGCCATTGAAATGGTGCCTAAAATCCAAAAAGCTTTCGTCTTTGAAATTCAAGATGGTAAAGACCCGGCTGGGCAAGCTTTATGGGGTAGATGGGGCCTATTTGGTCACAATGACTTCGGAGCTAATCCCAAACCTCGCTACTGGGGTTTGAAAATGTTAGATAGAATTGCTGATCAGCGCCTACAGATCACTGGTAAAGGCTCATGGGTTAAAGCTTTAGCTGCCAAAAATGAAAGCAATAATACAGAAGTTATTATGGTCAATTATGACCCACGTGGCAGACATAGCGAACAAGTCCCAGTCACTTTCCAAAATATAGTTCCTGGAAAATACACGGTTAACATTCAAAATCTCAATGGCAGACGCAGTCAGCAACAAATTGCGACTGATTCGGCAATTATTCGAACAGAAATCCCCATGGCAGCTAATAACATGGTCTTTTTAGAACTAATTAGAGCTGGGCAATAAAACTTTTTATACTTTTCTCAAAATTATTCTTTGAAAACTGCTGAGCGTGTTTGAATATTTTCTGAGAGTTGAATTTTGTCTTTTTAAATCTATTAATAGCTTTTACTAAACCATCTATAGTTAGTTCTTTAAAAAAGATCCCAGTTTCTCCATCGGTGACTGTTTCTAACGGCCCCCCAGACTGATGAGAGATCACTGGCACCCCATGAGCCATGGCCTCTACCGGTACCATTCCAAAATCCTCATTCTCTACTGGGTAGATTAGGCCTTTAGCTCCAGCTAATAAAACATGAAGCTCCTCATCACTCACCACGCCCATGAAATCAATATTATCTCCCGCCATTTCTTTAAGCTTAGGCTCCATCTTGCCACTGCCAACGACTTTTAGGTTTATCCCTAACTGATTAGCAGCTTGGACAGCCAAGTCCGGATGCTTAGAAAAAGAAAGCCGATTTAGATAAAGGTAATAATTAGTATGGTATTTTTTATCAGCCTGCTGTTGATATTTTTTGAGTTGCACTGCAGTAGGGACATCAATGGGTGGATTAATGATTTTACTTTCACGACGATAAAACTTTTTTATCCGCCGAGCTGTCTCCGCTGAATTGGCAATGAAATGATCAACTTTTTGAGCATGCTTAAAGTCAATAATTCTCATGTAGTGGTTAATGATTGCTCCGGCAAATTTTATGATCGGATTTTTTTTCCAATCAGTCATGGTGGAATAACCATATAAAGCTCTAGGTGGAGTGTGGCAATAACAAATATGAGTTCCGTTTGGCACCTGAACTGCCTTAGCCTCAAAAGCATTGGAGGATGAGATGACTAAATCATATTCAGCTAAATCTAGTGACATGAAGGCTTTGTCTACCAGAACTCGTAGTGGTGAATATATTTTCTTTATCAATGGGATCTTTGCAAACCAAGTCTGACGAATGTCCCAACCGGCAAACCGCTGCCAGTGCATCCCCATTGCCTTTTCATCAACAAAAGAAACATAAACTGGTGCATCAGGGTACATATCATGGAGAGCTTCTAGTACCCGCTCTGCACCACCATACTCGCGCAGATAATCGTGGATAAGAGCTACTTTAAGTTTTTTAGACATAGTGCTTATTATAGATCATTAAAACAAACTATCCTGAATACTGGTCTCAAACTCATCACTAGGTAGTAAATGTATTAATGACCGAAATTCTAGATCTTGGAAGAGTTTGACTGCTTCTTCTTTGTCATAGCCAGTCACTTTGCATGAGTCTAAATCAAGACTAATCGGCACATTTTGATCAATCGCAGCTAATTTTTGACTCAAGTAGGCACTCTCTTTGCCTTCCTGGAGTTTCTTTAGCAATGCTCCCTTAAGAATATCTGAGTGCTGCTCATATTCTGCCACTGCCTCATACACTCCATCCAAAGTTTCAAACCTATCTAATAAATTGACGGCACTCTTAGGACCGATCCCTCTAATACCAGGAATATTATCTGAACTATCACCCATCAGCGCCTTCATATCAATCACTTGATCTGGACGAACTTTAATTTTCTGAGAAACTTTTTCCTGATCATACTCATCTGCAGGATGTTTCCCACGTGGAGGTAACCACACGTGAATCTTATCATTCACTAGCTGGAACATATCTTGATCACCAGTCACGATGACGGTTTTTATTGGTGATTGGTTGCTTAAGGTTCCAATTAAGTCATCGGCTTCATAGCCAGCCATCTCAAACTTAGGGATATTTAGTTTCTCTACAATTTCCTTAGTCAAACCAATCTGAGGAATCAAATCATCCGGCATTTTCTCTCGATGAGCTTTGTACTCTTTAAACTCTTGATGACGAAAAGTTGGTTTAGGATGGTCAAAAGAAACAGCTAAGTGAGTAGGACTCATATCACGCAGAGCCACTAACAAGATCCGGGCAAAGCCAAAAGCAGCGTTGACCAGCATTCCTTCTGGGGTGGTCAATGTGGGTGGAAAAGAATAATAAGCCCGATAAATAATCGCATGTGCATCGACTAGCATCAGGGTGTCATGATCATTATGAAAAAATGAGCTCATTTGCTTAGTGTATCAGCATCGCTCTCTTTTTTGACTACAAAATCGGTATGTTTTTTTAAAGTGTCTAGCTCAGACTCAACACTATCCAGTCTCTTGAATAGTTTTTTCCAATAATACTCCTCCTGACCCCTATTCATGGAAGTATTAATGATTGCAATCAACAAACCAAACATAACTACACCCACCACTTCCAAAGCTACCCCAATGACTCGCCCCGGACCCGTGACTGGAACATAGTCACCATAACCAACGGCTGTAATTGTGGTTGCTGCCCACCATAAGCCTTCAGGAAAAGTTCTAATATTTCCTCTATCTTTTTCTACAGAAACTACTAATAAACCCAAAAAAATAGCCACTACAGCTAGAGAAAGGAGTAGCTGACGAAATTTACGTTGCTTAAGGAGATGTCGGCGAATTTTGGGCAGCTGCATTACTTAAGTATAGCAGGCTTAGCTTTTTTCATCCCCATTAATTGGGTAAATTCATCAGCATCTAAAGTCTCTATTTCTAAGAGTTTCAGAGCGATAATATCTAACTGTTTTCGATATTTATTTAATAACTTAACTGACTCAGTTTCTGCATTTTTAATTAACTTAGAAATTTCTCCATCAACCTTAGCTTGAACACTATCAGAGACTTCAGATGGCTTTCCGTAGATACCACCATAGCTATCGGCATCGTATTGGGGACTAAAGTTCATTGGCCCTAAATCACTCATCCCATATTCAACCACCATTGATCTAGCAATCTGAGTAGCCCGCTTAATATCACTACTAGCTCCAGCAGTAAGCTCATTGAAAATTAATTCTTCAGCAGCTCGACCACCAAACATAACCGTCATATCTTGAAGCAACTCAGAGCGAGTCACCTGGACCTTGTCTTTTTCTGGGGGAGTTAAAGTGTATCCCAGAGCCATGCCTCTGGAAACGATCGAAACTCGGTGAACTGGATCTGCATGCGCAGAGACATGAGCAATCACTGCATGTCCAGCCTCGTGATAAGCAGTCAGCTTTCGCTCATATTCATCATGAAGTCGTTTTTTACTTCGGCCTAACTTAACCTTTAGTGAAGCCTCTTCGATGTCAGTAAATTTAATTTCCTTGCGAATGTCACGAGCCACCGCAATGGCCGCTTCATTGAGCATGTTTTCTAGGTCTGCACCAGAAAAACCAACAGTACGTTTAGCGACTCTATCCCAGTTTAAGTCTTTAGTGAAAGGCTTATTCTTAGCATGGATCTTGATGATGTGTGCTCTTTCTTCTAGATCTGGGAGACGAACTGTAACTCGACGATCAAAGCGACCAGGACGAACTAAAGCAGGGTCTAATAAATCACCCCTATTAGTCGCGGCCATTACAATCACATTATCATTAGCAGTAAAACCATCCATTTCTACCAAAATTTGATTTAAAGTTTGCTCTCGCTCATCATTTCCTCCCACACCACCGCGACTTCTTTGCCTACCAATGGCGTCAATTTCATCAATAAAAATGATTGATGGAGATAGTTTTTTGGCAGTCTTAAAGAGGTCTCTGGCCCGGGAAGCACCAACGCCGACTAACATCTCCATAAACTCACTCCCAGCAATAGATAAGAACTGAACTTTAGCCTCACCAGCTACGGCTCGTGCCAATAATGTTTTTCCAGTCCCGGCTGGACCAATCAACAATACTCCCTTAGGAGTACGAGCTCCTACTTTTTGATATTTTTTAGGATTCTTCAAAAAGTCAACAATTTCTTCGAGTTCAGCTTTGGCTTCATCCATTCCACCTACGCTTTTGAAGCTTGTATTCTGCTTACCTTTAACAAAAACTTTAGCCTTGCTGTTACCAAAATTCATCAAACCATTCTGAGCTCCTCGTGCCTGACGGAAAATAAATAAGAAGAAAACTACCATTAATAAAATTGGTAATAAATTCAATACTAATTCCCATAACATGTCACCAAAAGAAAGATTCTCGATCTCCAAATTTACTTCTGCCAAATCAATCCCAGAGGCAGTCAAAACTTGTAAAGCTTGCTGACCCTCTTCTTTGCGAGCGACTCTGACTTGATCATCTTCAATATAATGAGCTCGTAATTGCTGACCGGCTACATCTAGTTTTTCTACTTTTTCTTCACGGATGTCACGTACTAACTGACTAATGGAGATCTGCTCACTAGAACCACCAGAAAATAACTGGAACAAAAATGGGACGAAGAGCAGACCAAGAATGAGATAAATAAACCCTTTACTAAAAAATTTATTTAAATCAACTTTTAGCTCTACTTTTTTAATAGGAACTTGGTTTTTTTTACCCTTTTTGGGGGCTGGAGTTTTTTTAGTAGGTTTCTTTTTATCTGTCATTGAAGACTCATTGTAACATGATCATTAACTAACTTTTGCTCCGAGTGGTAAACCCGCTGCAGTCACAAAAAATGGCTTGTCTTGCCCATCTACAGCCAAAATCATGCCTTGAGATTCTTCACCCATCATTTTGCGAGGTTCAAGATTAGTTACAAATAGAAATTGTTTGTCTGTGAAATCTTCAGGGGCGTAACCAAAGGTTCTCACGCCAGTAAAAATAGTCCGAAGTTCTTCTTTGCCAAAATCTACTTGCAGGCGAATCAGCTTATTACTTTTTTCTACATCTTCAGCTTGAGTTACTAAACCCACTTTAATTTCTACCTTGGCAAAATCATCAATATTAATCATATTATTTTAGCCCCATTTTTTCTTTAACTTCTGCTAAGGTAGCGCTGGCGATTTGGCGTGCTTTTTTAGCCCCTTCTTCAATAACTTGCTCTACATACTCAGGATTTTTCTCCAGCTCTGCTCGTCTTTTTTGAATTGGCTTTAGCTCAGCATAAATCGCTTCAGCCAACTCATTTTTAAGATCTCCGTAACGGATGCCTTCACCGACGTACATCGCTTCATATCCTTTTCTTTTATCTTCACCCATAAAAAGTTCTACAAATTGAAGTAAGTTAGCCACTCCACCACTGGTGGGAACGCTTTCGCCCTTTCCAGAATCTGTGGGCGCACCAGCCAACCTCTTTTTAATTGTCTCCAAATCATCAGTCAGGTTAATATAACTTCCCTCTATAGACTTACTCATCTTACCTTCACCGGCCAGAGACGGCACTTTACCACCTTCAGTTGCAAATCGTTTTGGTTCAGGAAAATTCATTCCATATAAACTATTCATCTTGCGAGCTACTTCCCTGGTTACTTCCAAATGTGGTTCTTGATCAATCCCTACTGGTACTAATTCTGAATGATAAGCCAAAATATCAGCCGCCATTAGAACTGGATAATTCAATAACGCCATCGTCACATTGTCTGGGTGTTGTTGAGCCTTCTCTTTATAAGTTGGTAAGTGCTGCATCCTAGCTACTGTCATGACAGTCGAAAAATAGAAAGCCAACTCAGCATGCAGGTCACCCACTTTAGACTGAACCAGTAAAAGGCTTTTTTCAGGATCAAGTCCAGATGCCAAATAATCCAAGACTACATCATAAGTACGCTGGCTGAGTTTGTCTTTGTCGTAAGGTGTAGTTACAGCATGAATATCAACCACTGAAAACAACAGCTGATATTTCTCATCCTCCTGAAGCTGCAGCATTCCCTTGACCATACCCAGATAATTACCTAGGTGCAACCTGCCTGTAGCTCTGATACCAGAAAATATTAATTTCTTTTTCATAAAATTTTTCCTTTTAAATCCTTATTTATTATAACTAAATATCTGGTGGTGACAGGGGTAAGTTGTCACCACCAAAATTTTGGGTGATTATTGATCCTTTTTAATTAGATTTTGATAGACATTCTTGACGTCTTTATCACCCCGACCAGAGAGATTAACTATAATCGTCTGATCCTTCTTGAGTTTGCTAGCTAGCTCGACTGCATAGGCAATTGCGTGAGCCGACTCTAAAGCGGGAATAGTCCCCTCAGTCTTAGAAAGGAGCTGGAAAGCTTTGACCGCTTCATCATCCGTCACCCCTACTATTTCGACTCGACCCAGGTCTTTGAGCAAACAAAACTCTGGCCCTACACCTGGATAATCTAGACCAGAAGCAGCTGAATAAGACTCAACTATTTCTCCCTGATCATCTTGAAGCACTAAACATTCAAAGCCATGAATTACCCCTGGTTTACCTTTACCTAAAGCTAATCCATGTTGGTTGGTATTTGCTCCCTTACCAGCAGGTTCTACAGCTATTAATTTGACTCCTTCATCGGGAATGAAGTCTGTAAATAATCCTAGAGCATTTGACCCGCCTCCCACACAAGCTACTGCATAGTCTGGTAGTTTTCCTTCAGCTTTGAGGATTTGCTCTCTAGCTTCTTTACCAATCACGGATTGGAAGTCTCGCACCATCATCGGGTAAGGATGGGGGCCAACCGCCGAACCCAGCATGTAGTAAGTATCTGGCTCAGCAATAAATGCTCCTAGAGCTACATCAATTGCATCCTTGAGTGTTTTCTGCCCTGTGGTAACCGAGATTACATTAGCTCCCAGAAGTTTCATCCGGTAAACATTCATGCTTTGATTGGTCACATCTCGTTGCCCCATATAAATATCACACTCCATCCCAAACTTAGCAGCCACAGTGGCGACTGCCACCCCATGTTGGCCAGCACCAGTTTCAGCAATTAGCTTGGTCTTACCTAGTTTTTTAGCTACTAGAGCTTGTCCTAGAGTGTTATTTATCTTGTGAGCCCCAGTATGATTGAGATCTTCTCGCTTCAGATAGATCTTGGCCCCACCAGCTTTCTTGGTTAGTGAATCAGCTAGATAAAGCTGGTTTGGTCGCCCGGTATAAGTCTGGTGAAGATGATTTAACTCCTCAATAAACTGAGGATCATCTCGTAACCCTAGGTAAGCTGCCTCCACTTCTTTTAAAACTTCCTCAAGTGCTGGAGGCACTACACGCCCGCCATACTGACCAAATTGGCCATTTTTATCTGGATAATTGTAATTTTTCATAATATTTTTCTTTCTTTAATTAATTTAATTGATTGGGTGTTTCACGGACCTTTGGTCCATAAAAAAACCCGCTAGCGATGCGGGTTGTCAAATTTTTAATACACTACAAACTAACCGCACTGCCATAGATAGCGGCCGGTCCACCAAAAGCTGGTGTGAGTGTATGAACTTGTCATAAGTTGGTGTATTGTAGTTCTTTTAGTTTTAACTTGTCAACTTTATAACTCTTCAATTTTGACGTTGGGATTGACCCCAGTTTCATCAATTAACTTGAGGTATTTTTCAGTAGTAGTAATTCTTTTATGACCAACTAGTTGAGATACATAAACTAAAGGAGTGCCAGCTTTAAGCTGCTCAGCAATAAAAGTATGTCTGAGATCATTAACCTTAGAGTTCTTGATACCTGCTAAGCGGAAGTAGCGATCAATCGCAGTTCTAATATTACGGACCAAGAAAGGTCTGCAAGTTTTAGTCAAAAAGACAGTCTTTTCTCGAGCTCGAGGACGAACCTCAAGATAACTTAACAAAGATTCTTTAGCAGCTGCATTAAGAGGCAACTTACGAGCACCTCTGGTCTTTTGAGCCTGAATGTCAAGAATATTTCTCTCAAGATCAACATCTTCTAATTTTAGATTAGCTAACTCACTAATTCTCATTCCAGTCTGGAGCAAGATCTCGATAATAGCGTACATCCGCTCATCACCGCGCGCAGCGTCTCGCAAAGCTCGATACTCTATTTTAGATAAAACTCGAGGAGGAGCAGTCTCATACTTAGGATGTTGAATATCCATGGCTGGGTTGTTATCAACCTCACCCTTACTCACCATAAAACGGAAGAAGGATTTAATAGAATTAATTTTTCTAGAAACAGATTTGCCTGTATAACGCTGCTTTTTGAGAAGATCTTTAAACTCTTGAATATCATCAGTGCTAACTTCATCAATCTGAGTTTTCCCCTGTTTACCAACAAAATTAACCAGTTGCTCCACGTCCTTAGTATAAGCCGTTACAGTTGCTTCGGCCTTGCCCTCTGATAGTAGATAATTTTTGTACTGTGCGTGAGCATCAGTCAGTAACATTGGCATACTTTGGTTAATCCTTTCAAGTAAGCTAGTTGTATTGTGTTACGATTTTATGGAGGCAGAAATAAATTCGAATGTCTTATAATATCATTATTGAGGCTAAAAGGCAACATGTCTAAGCTAATCTTCAACCCAATCACTTTTCTAGGAATTACTATCATCAGTATCATTTTTTCAATCTCTCTCTATAAAAGTGCGAAAAGAACTAGTTATTCGGCTGAAAATATTAAAAGTATTGAGGAAGAAGTCCTAAAAACAGAAGCTGAAGTCTTGGCTTTGGAGATAGCAATTGAAGAATCTCAACAGCCTTTTATCGAGGAAAAGATTATCCGCAATGAATTATTGATGAAAAAACCTGGTGAGTACGTTATTCAAATCCCAAATGAACTAGTAGAGCAAACTCAAACAACAATTGAGATCAAAACTCTTTCACCTTGGGAAGAGTGGCAACAATTATTATTTTAGTGCTCGAAAGGCAACCAGGTCAAAGCCAGCATCAAAAGGGTGCCTGATAAGAACATCAGCGCAGAAAGAAGCAACTTCTTGCCCATTGGCTCTTTTCTCATCTCTGGTAAGAGATCAGAGGCAGAGATATATAGAAACCCACCTGCAGCAATAGGCAATAAATAATCTTGGATTGAAGATTCTTTACCTAGTAAAAATATTCCTACTAGAGCTCCAATCACAGCTGTTAACGCTGAGGCTAAATTAAAGAACAAAGCTTTTCTTTTAGAAAAACCGGCATGAATTAGAACTCCAAAATCACCAATTTCTTGAGGAAGCTCATGAGCAATTACTGCAATAGTGGTGATTAAGCCCATTCTAATATCAGCTGCATAAGCACCTGCAATTACTAATCCATCAATGAAATTGTGGAGACCATCACCAATTAGATTCATATAGCCAAAGCTATGAACCTCACAACCTGGTTTATGACAGTGCTGCCAATGAAGAATTTTCTCGATCACAAAAAAAGATAAAAAGGAGATTAAGACAGCTTGATAGACCTGATCTACTCCCAAGTGATGGTGTGACTCTGGCAATAAATGAAAGAAGACTGCCCCCATCATCGTCCCCGCAGATAATGACACTAGAGACATCACAAACTTATTTAAAAACTTAGGCTTAAAACTTAAAGTAAAAACGCCTACTAAAGAAAGCAAGCTAATAATAATTGTTGAGGCTAGAGTATAAAAAGTTGACATCTTGGATGTATTATACCTCAATCAAGAATTACCAAGACTTCTGAATCAAGGTATTTAGTTCTTGTTTGGATTTTTCTGAAGTTAAATCTAAACTAATCGGAGTGATTGAGATCTCATCATTATTTAGAGCATGAATATCCGTTCCTGATGGAAATCCCTCTTTGCTTGCTGTCTGAGAAGAGTACTTAAATGTTTTTCCATCACCGTGGAACAACTGTCCATATTTTTCTCTGGCAATACTAGTAGTCTGAACTGGAGTTTCAAGAGTGGCCTCAAAAGGAATATTTACTGAAACTAAATCTACATCATCGTTGAGTGGTTGACTTAGAATAATCTCAACTAACTTAGCAGTAATTTTGGCAGAATTTTCATAAATGTGATAGAAGTTTCTATCAAAGTAGTCAATTTCATCATCTTTTTCAAAAGAAATATCTAGGGAAGAAGCGAGGGCTTTGACACCATCAATAGCTGCTTCCATCCCAGCACCTGCTGTTCCAGAGCTTAAGACTCGACCATGACCAGCATTGCTCCCAATATTAATCCCTGAAACTACAAACTTGGGGCGAGTTGACAACAGGTCATATAGTCCAATCTGCACACAATCAGCCGGCGTCCCACTAACTGCATAGACCTCAAACTCTTCAAGTTGTTTTTTTTCGACAATGATGTCTTTATTATATGTAATTGATTTGCCCTTCCAGCTCATTTTTGAGTCTGGGACAACAGCCACTACATTAAATTTTTTACTAAGCTCTTTGAGCAATGGGTAGAAACCAATTGCCTGGTAACCATCATCATTGGTGAGAAGAATGTCAATCATGGGGTTAATTCTAACAGAAAATACTGGAGCCTATTTGTTAATTTTATTTATTACTTCTTCATCAATTTCACTAAACGAACTCACAACTAAGTCAGCTTCTCCAAGATCTTCTTCTTCATGAGTAGTAGTAACTCCAATACAGTAACATCCAGCTGCTTTCGCAGATGAAACTCCACTTCTAGAATCTTCAATAGCCACACATTTTTCTGGCTTCAACTTTAGTAACTTGGCTGTAGTTAAATATGGCTCTGGATGTGGTTTTCCTTTGTTAACTTCATTTGCAGAGATAGTTATCTTAAAAAATCTTCTAACATCAAGCTCATTGGTAATTAAATCTACTTCAGCTCTAGAAGAACTAGAAGTTAAAGCCAGGGTAAAGTTTTTAGACAAAGATTCAATTAGCTCTAATACCCCATCATAGCTTTTCTTATTTTCTGGAAACAATTCAGCATATCGTCTATTTTTTTCTGCCAACAGTTTGTCGATAGGAAGCTCTACTGAAAAAGACTCTGGTATGGATTCATAGCCATCCCTATCTGTTTTTCCAGCACAGCACTCCAAATATAGCTGATGAGTTAAATCTATTCCAAATGGTTTGACTGTTTCTCTAAAAGCCATTTCATGGAGATGCTCATCATCGATGATAACGCCATTCATATCAAATAAAACTGCCTTTATCATATGTATTTATATTAACATTTTTTATAAAATTAAAAACCTTAATTGTAATGATTCTGTTGGTGTTATAAGCTATTTATTATGACCTCTAAGAGTATTGAAATTATTCTTTCCTATGTTTTCTTTTTTGTGGCTGCAGTGGTGGGGGTTTATTTTAAATTAAACTTCATAAACTTCACCGTTCTTTTTACCGTTCCAGTAATTATTTACCTGTCATTAAAACTCAAAAAATATTTTAAAAAATTACTTCTAGAAGCTGTGGTGATTTCTGTTCCTCTAGAAATTATTTTAGACAGCATTGCTCATCTCAGCAAATCTTGGTACGTACCTAGTGTTTGGGGGATTCGCATCTTTGGAGATATGCCCTTGGATGATATCATCTGGACTTTTTTATACATCCTATTGATTCTCTTAAGCTACACCTATTTATTTGACCACTACAAATCTAAGAAGTTAAAGAAATCATTTAAAATGATGTCGCTGACTTTTTTGATTTTATTACTGGGCTTCATTTTTGTCAATAATTTTTTCCCAATGATTCTATCTGTCCCTTATTTTTACTCCATTCTAATGGCCTTTTCTCTTATCTTCACTATAGTTTTTTTGGCCAAGCATCCCAAGATGTATCAAAACATTAGCTTGATGGCTCTTTATCTTTTTCTCCCTTCGGTGTTTTTTGAGTACGTGGCTTTAGAGTTGGGTCACTGGTATTTTGATCAAGGCTATCACTTAGCTTATATTACCGCTGGCAAATTTAGCGTACCTTTTGAGGAATTGTTATTTTATTTCTTAGCGGTAACTACAACAGTTTTGATCCATGAAATGTTTGGAGATAACAATAGGAATACTTAGGGGTGTTATGAATGTGGGACGACATCCGAACCTGGATTATAGGGCAGAAGAGGTTTGTTTTCCCCATTATTAATCAACAACCTAAATTTAATGCTTCTAATGAGTTTATTGATATATTAACTGATGAGCAGAAAAAAAACATTTACGAAGATGGATATTTTTAGGTAATTACAAGCAACTCAGATTCAAAGACATCGGAGTTTAATCACAGCTATAAATAAAAAAGACGGCTACTGCCGTCTGTTTTATTTATTGTTGCGGGACTAGGAGTCGAACCTAGTCTGTAAGATTATGAGCCTCACGTGCACCGTACACTATCCCGCGTGAACTCGAAAATTCGAGAAACATAAGTATACCAGGCTAAAAATATAAGTCAAACAAAAGTAGCAGGGGTGGGACTCGAACCCACGCTCTCAGGTTTATGAATCCTGTGCTTTAACCAACTAAGCTACCCTGCCGTTAATGATATTCTACATCATTCCGGGCATGCCGCCACCCATGCCACCCATTCCTCCGGCTGGCATTACTGGTTCTTCCTTAGGTACATCAGTAATCAAACACTCAGTGGTTAAAATCATTGATCCGACAGAAGCAGCATTAATCAAAGCTGAAGTAGCCACCTTTGCAGGCTCAATCACCCCATCTTTAACCAAATCACCAAACTCATTAGTCAGCGCATTGAAGCCGAAAGTAGCACTTTTTTGTCTATTAATCTCACTGATTACAAAACCTGGATCAAAACCAGAGTTTTTAGCTAGCATTCGAATTGGCTCTTGGAGCACACTTCTAACTAGCTCAACCCCTAGTTCTTCATCACGACTATTGGTGGTAATTTTATCCAAAACCTTACCAGCTTGAATAAAAGTGACTCCACCGCCAGGAATAATGCCGCCATCAATAGCAGCTTTAGTTGCTCCTTTGGCATCCTCAACTCGTTCCTTAAGGTTTTTCATTTCTACTTCAGTGACAGCGCCAACCTGGATTGCAGCTACTCCACCAGTCAATTTAGCTCTACGCTCTTGAAGCTTCTCAGCATCAAAATCAGAGTCAGCTTTATCAATTTCTCGTTCAATCTGAGCTACTCGAGCATTGATATCATTTTGCTTACCTTTACCACCCACAATCCGAGTCGTGTCCTTATTAGAGCGAACACTATCAGCTCGACCCAAATCTTTAACAACAACATCTTTTAAAGTTTTGCCAGTCTCAGCAGAAATAAAGTTAGCCCCAGTTAAAACTGCAATGTCTTCCAACATAGCTTTGCGTCGGTCACCAAATCCAGGAGCCTTAACAACTAATCCTTTGAAAGTACCGCGTAATGTATTCACTACTAGTGTAGTTAAAGCTTCACCTTCAATATCTTCAGCTAAAATCACAAAGTTTTTACTAACTTTAACCAAGCTCTCCAACATGGGGAGTAACTCTTGAATATTAGTAATTTTTTGATCAGTCACCAAAATATATGGTTCTTCAATAATGGCCTCTGCATTATCCTTATTAGTCGCAAAATATGGAGAAGCAAAGCCCTTATCAAACTCCATTCCTTCTTTGTGCTCAATGGTGATCTCCATGGTTTTACCCTCTTCGACTTCGACCACACCATCTTTACCGACTAATTTTAGCGCTTGCGCAATTTTCTCACCAATAACTTCATTCTGAGCAGAAATAGTAGCTACTTTTTGCCAATCACCTTCTTTAACAGGCTTAGCTAAGCGGCGAATTTCTGCCACAACAGCATCGACAGCTTTATCAATTCCTTTTTTCATCATCATTGGGTTAGTCCCAGCGGTAACATACTTCATTCCTTTGGAAGTAAGTTGCTGAGCTAATAAAGTGGCGGTGGTAGTACCATCACCAGTTGCATCATTAGTTCTTTCAGCTGCTTCCTTAACAAGCTGTGCACCCATATTTTCAAATTTGTCTTCGAGCTCGATTTCTTTAGCGACACTAACCCCATCGTGAATTACAGTTGGACCACCCCAAGGCTTATCAATAGCGACATTACGACCCCTGGGTCCTAAAGTCACAGTGACTGCATCTGCTAATTTATTAATACCGATGAGCATCTTTTGACGAGCATCATCGCCGAATTTAAGTTGTTTGGCTGACATAATTTTATTCCTTATTTCTTAATGATTGCTAATACATCCTCAAACTTGAGGAATTGATACTCAGTTTCATTGACTTCAAAATCGTTTCCACCCCATTTTTTGTAAACCACTTGGTCACCTTTTTTGACTTGACACTCAATCTTCTGACCACCTTCATATCTAGGCTCGCCACAGGCTAAAACAGTGCCATATTGAGGTTTTTCTTCATTTGAACTAGGTAAGTAAATACCAGAAGAAGTTTTTTCATCTGCTTTTGCTGGCTCTACCAACACATATCCTGCTAAAGGTTGAAGTTTGGAAACTTTAATAGTCATTGCCATAGAATTCCTTTAAATAATAAATAATTTTTAATTAGTGTTAGCAATCCTAACGATAGATTGCTAGTTTGTCAATGCAAAAATCAATTAAGAGACTATTTTTCTTCAGAAACGGGGACAGCAACTTCTGGTTTTGGTTTGATTACAGCCTTAGTTTTGCCTGTTTTATCAGCCACACGAACTTCAGAAAGCAAGAATCCTTCACAGTCTAAGCCTCGATCTTTAAAGTATTGATTCAGATCATCTTTAATCATGCCTTCAATTTGATTTCTATTCTTCTTAATCTGATCTAAGGTTACTTCTCCAAATACACTTGAAATTCTGCTTCTAGAATATGGTCTAACTACTTTTGAGACTAAATTTTCACCCAAGTTTTCCCAAAGTTCTGGAGCATTATCTCGATCAATTCTAAACAAAACTGAACCTTCTACTTCAACGTCTTTGCCATCACTAGTAGAGGTCATAATTGGACTATCACCCAATGCCTCTTGATTGAGAGAGGTATCAAAACCTTTGCGAATAGAATATTCGAGAATCTGAGAGTTGAAAAGCTTAGCTACCTGCCAAAAAGGAATCTTTAAATGAAGCCCCGGACCCCAAACGCGAGGTAAAACACCGCGGCCACGATCATAGATGCAAGCCACGTGTCCAGGCGGTACAGAGATAAAAAAGCCACCTACGACTTCGTCTACTAAGAATGAAACAACTAGTTTATCAAAATCCATATTATGTATTGTACAAGTATTTATTATATTCTGCCAACTCAAGGACTATTTAACCAATTAATGACCGTCCCCCCACCATCAAACTATTAAGCGTATTAATCAATTCTCGAAGCTCTGTTACGCAAGAGATAGTCTCTAGTAGCACATCATTATCAAGTGACATCTCATCTAAAACATCATACATATCATGGTTAAGATTACTCATAAACTTACGCAGTAATTTTTGGTTATCTCGTACCCATTGTTTTTGCTGTTTTTTGGGTAACAAAGTCACCTGCTTAAGTGAGCTGGAAATCTGTTTAATTTCTCGAGTCATGAGGAATAAATCAAACTTAAAAGACTCATTGTCATCATCAAAGCCATCTGAGAAGGAAAGGTTAAAGTTTAAATCAGGTATTGTGTCTGACATATCAATCGTGAATTGATTATACAGCCAAGGGCGAATTTACGCAGCTTGGGTTAGGGAAGAGTCCGAGCTGATAATTTTTATCTTTTCCCAGACCTATGGGGTCAAAACAACGTCATTTCAACACCTTTTTGAGTTAAAATTGCCTACTTTTTACCCTCTTTTTGACACCCCACCCCTGAAACTAAGTTATAATAGTCACATGGAGATCTTAAATACAGCTACTACAAAAAAAAATATAGTCAAAGCAACGGTCGAAGTTCTCAGAAATGGTGGTTTAGTTATCTTCCCCACCGAGACTGTTTATGGGGCTGGGGTAGATGCGACCAATCAAACTGCAGTGGACAAACTTTTAGCCTACAAATCCCGCCGAGAGGGTAAGCCCCTATCAATTGCCGTCCCAGATCAAAAAGCAGCCGCCGAATATGTGAATATTAATGAGCAAGCTCAAAAACTTTATCAACGCTTTCTCCCTGGACCAGTAACAGTAGTTTCTAAAAGTTTGAGAAAAGTTGCTAGAGGAGTCGAATCTGAGTTTGGAACTCTGGGGGTCAGAATCCCAGATCACAAACTAATGCTGCAGATTTTAAAAGAATTTGGCAAACCAATTACCGCCACTTCTGCCAACGCTTCTGGTAAAAAAAGACCCTACAAAATCCAAGATATTTTTGACAATTTATCAACCAAGCAGAAAAACTTAATTGATCTAGTTCTAGATGCAGGTGAACTACCTAGAAATGATCCTTCTACAGTCATCGATACCACTTTTTCTACTCCGACTACTCTGCGATCGGGAAAGATTAAAAATCTTACAGGGAAAAGATTGACTTCTAAGTCTGAAGCAGAGACCAAGAAGATTGCCAGCACCCTAATACTCAAACATTGGGATCAAATCAGGGAAAAAGGCCTAGTGATCGGCTTAGACGGAGTGTTGGGAGCTGGTAAAACTATTTTTGCTAAAGGTGTGGCTGAGTTTCTACAAATTTCAGAAGCAGTTACTTCACCCACATACTCATATATAGAAGAATATGACTATGAACGACACAGCGTAAAGGGCAAACTTTACCACATTGACCTCTGGAAAATTGAGGCCGAAGAAGAATTGAAAAGATTAGAAATAGAAAAATTAATTGCTCCTAACAATGTCATCGTCATCGAGTGGTACCAACAGGGAAAAACAATCAACACAGATTTGAAGATATTAATTGAAGAAGAAGATGGTGAAGTAAGAAAGATTGCAATTTAAATAAATTTAATTTACAAAAGTAAGATTCACATAATAAAACTCTTCAGACTATAATGACTTTAAGATGAATACTGAACTTACGCTTAATATAAATAAAGAAATAGAGATACCCGACACTGAGGTTGAGGGAGTCGACATTCACCCACTTAGCTTTACTAATATAAGAATTAGAGAATTTTTTACTGGCCTGGTAAGGGAACCAATCTTAAACCAACACCCAATAGATATTCTTATTACTTTTGGAGCAATGTTCGGAGCAGCATCAGTGGGAGAAAATTTTAATATCCCAGCGCCAGTGGCAGCTACAATCGGGTTTGCTTTAAAAAAATTGATTTTCATTCTTCCAGAATATGGCCATCCTCTCATCGCAGAAAAAAATCCTGAGATTCTAACAGAGGTAATGACTATTCATAAATTAAGTGAGCTATTAAAAGACACAACCAACGCAATAGTTCCTAAAGAAGGAAGACCAAGACCATACTCACTCATTCCATATAAGCTTGATCTTATTAAAAGATTTACTCGTAATTTTAAAACTACAGAAGAAGCGCAAGCACTCTTCACATTTTTTTAGAAGCAAGTGATCCACAATTAAAAATAGGCATATTAAAAATTATTGAAAAACAAGGCAAAGCACTTTTACTAAATCATGTAACTAAAGTAGTAGAGTCTTCTGATTTAGAACCTCTTGGAATAGTGGGGTCTGTTTATGCTTATTTAGCTCAAAAATGGAAGATTGAACTTAGTCAAAAAAACATAAACTTAGGAGAAAAAATAGAATCTCTAGATAAAAAAACTATCTACAAAAATGCGGAATTTTTTTCAACTCAAATCATTAAAGAGTTAAGGGAAGAAATTGAATTGACAGAAAGACTTGATGTTTTTGTAAAACTCTATGTATTAAGAAGACTAAAGGAAGAAATTGTAAATAATGAGTTTGTAGACTTAAATGATTTAACTAATATCTTAAAAAAAGAATTAATTATTCAATTTAAAAAGTTTGACAGAAATAAAAATGAAAGTGAGTATAATCCTGAATCTCCTTCAGTAGGAATGGAAATACAGCCCATTCCATTTGGAAGAATTATACCTTTAAAAATAGATCTTCCAGAAATAAAGATTCTCACTAAATATCTAAGACTAGAGCCATCTCCCGATCTTCCTTTTGAGCTGGTGCTACCACCAACTAGATCACCCATATCACAATTACTCATCCTAAGAGAGACTTTGGATGTAGTTGGCATACCGACAGATTTAATCGAGGCTCAAATTAACTTTGGAGGCATAGGGCAAGATAAAAATATGGTGAAAATTTTACAAAGAATAATGTTTCTAGGTGGTAGATTGAAGAATAGAATGCTAGATAAATCAACAAGATCTTGGATACTATTAGACTCAGATAAGGGAGAAGTAAACGTTAGAGAAAAAGGAAGCCCTACAGCAGATAAAACTATTAAGAATATTACTCCTGTAGATACAGATCACCCAGAAATGCATCAATTAGTTGGAGAAATGAGAGCTCCGATAGAAGCCACTAATTTTTTTGTTCTTGGAAGAGGGTTAATTGCTATTCATAAACTAGCTACTATAGCCAAGGCAAAGGACCGACAGTTGTCCGAGGTAAAACTAAGTAAAAAAGAGGAGTCGTTATCTATGTTATGGGAGAAGATGACAACTCAACTTAATATTTTATTAAGAGAGTATGACCTACCAAACATAGAAGAAAAATGGAGTAAAAGAATATGGAAAAAATTTGGTAAAGTCGTAAATTCAGAAAAAGGAGTAAATGATCAAATCAAAGCTTTATTAATTAAGACTGTTAGAGAATCTTCAAATAATCAATAAAAGCGGTACAATCCCCCCATGTCTGAACCCTTAATTTTAGCGATTGATACTTCTTGCGATGATACTTCTACTGCGGTGACTGCTGGCACCAAGGTGCTCTCGAACGTGATTGCTTCCCAAACTCAACTCCACGCTCCCTATGGAGGAGTATTCCCTACTGTGGCCAAGCAAGCTCATAAAGAAAACATTAATCAAACCATTAAAATTGCTCTTAAAAGAGCTAAGGTTACCTGGGATAAAATTTCAGCGATAGCTGTCACTCAAGGGCCGGGTTTAGCGCCATCTTTAGAAGTAGGAATTGCTAAATCTAAAGAACTAGCCACCAAACACAAACTTCCACTAATTGCTGTCAATCATATTGAGGCTCATGCGCTTTCTCCATTGGCCAACTCTGGTGTTGATCACCAATTCCCAGCCCTGGCTATTGTCGTTTCTGGTGGTCACACAGATTTTATAAAAATTACTCAAATTGGTGAGTATGAACGTCTCGGATTTAGTATTGATGATGCTGCTGGTGAAGCTCTGGACAAGGTAGGACGAATGTTAAATTTAGGCTATCCCGCCGGACCCATCATTGAACAATTTGCCAAGAAAGGTGACTCTAAAAAACACTCAGTTCCCCTCCCAATGACAGGCCGAGAAGATTTTAATATGAGCTTTTCTGGACTCAAGACATGGGCCCGAAATAAACTCGAACAAATTGAGACCCAAAACACCCTTAATAAACAGGACACATATGACTTTGCTGCGTCATTTCAATACGGGGTGTTTAGGCATATTTGTTACAAATTGAACAAGCTACTAAAACAGCATCAAATTAGCGAAGTCTGGCTCGGAGGTGGTGTGGCAGCCAACATTGAGATAAGACGAATGATACGCGAAACACTCAAATCCCATAATATCAAGCTTTTCACTCCCTACTCAAAGCGACTTTGTATGGATAATGCAGCCATGATTGGGGTAGTAGCTGGCTTCAAATTTGAGCAACAACAATTCGTCAAAAACATCAAAGAATTAGAACGTCGACCACGGTGGGAAATCAATACTTAGTCTGGTCTAAACTGCTCAGCCATCCACCAAAACCAACCACCTAACACCAGCAAAACTACTTCCAGTAGCCACATCAAAATCTTAGAAATCAACAGTAGTCTCGCTCCTAAAGATGAAACCAATGCTCCCAACAACAATAATGCAACTGTCCAACTGATTAGTGCTGAAAATCTTAGGGCTGGCACAGTCAGTTGTCTTTTTTTAATAAAATTATCCAGTTGCCAAATAGCAAACCAAATAAAACCAAGACCCATCGCAATATAAATCCAATGAGAAATCACTTCATGACCAAACAACAAACGATTAAAAAAATCAGGAACTAAAATCAACGAAATTCCCAACACCCAATTAATAACATTATCGGTGTCTATTATCTGCCAAGTAATCTTCTTAGATTGGGCAGGCGCCACTTTCGCATTTAAGATGTTCATAGTCTATGTCTTCCATGATTGTCTCATCTTTTTCAATCTCATCCAAGACCTTCATAAACTGGCTAGTAGTCACTGGCTCCTCTGGCTGATATTCATAAGCGGTTAGCTCTTGTTGTGGCATGACGCTACAAACTCTAACCAAGCTTTGATACTTCTTCAACATCTCTGAGTATTCCTTAAAAGTAACTTTATCGGGGTTGTACTTGAGGGTATATGAAACTTGGTTGCCGGTGTCGATTGCCAATGGCTGACCATCTTCATCAATACCTCGCAACCAATACTTCTCCAATAACATTAGCCACTTATACTGTTCTTCTGGAGTAGCTTCACTTGCAGTCAGGAGCTTATCGCCCATATCTAAGCGACAGATTAATGGTTGAGTAGGAAAGCCAATTGCAGTTGAGCCTTTGTAGCTCTTGAGCTCCTTGACTGGATAACCCTTCTCTTTGTATTTCTTTACTTGAGGATCATCGCTACGATACTGCACCCAACGAATGTACTCGCGCATACTAGGTAAGTGAGCGCCTTCACTAAGAGCAAATAGCTTTGAAACTGTCCCCGAAGGCTTAATAGTTGTATTAGTGTGAGGCACATTAACTTTTAGTTTCTTGGAGTATTCACTAGCTTCTTCATCAACCGCTCGCTTAAATCTAGCTAAAGTCTGCCAAAAGTCTTGAGATTTTTCTTCATCAACCAAGTCTTTAAAACCAAATCCAAACTGATTCCAAGCAAACTCGTGGATACCGGTCATACCGACTCCAATTCGGTTGGTACGCTTAACTTCTCTGTCGTACAGCGCATCCATGGTATTAACCCGAATTAACGCCCGAGTAGCAGCTCTGAAAGCCTCTTCAGCGGCATCAATGGAGGGAGCAAAATAAGGAACTACATCAGCAATCACACAATATCCACCCAACATATTTAAAGAAATTTCACCGCAAGGGTTTGGAATCTGAGTATAGGGCTTAGCATTAGCATTACGAGCCACATGAATTAAAAGCTTTTTAGTACGATCCATCGGCCGATATTTATCACTTCCTGTATACTCTCCATCCGAGTAATCTTCCAAGCCGTCATCGTTCTGAACTAACTTATGTTGGTTGATTAACCCTGGCTCACCAGTTCCATCTTCATACTGAGCCTTAATAATTGCATCTAAAACTTTCTGTGAGTGTTTGGTGCGTTGTCGCCAAAACTTCTCATCGATGGTGATTGAGTTATTGGCACTCCATAAGAAGCCACCTTTTTTAATCTTAATGAATTCAAATACTTCTGGATCTGTCCATTGTTTAGTAGCAATTCGAGCACTACGTCTGGCTCCACCTACCAACACACACTCAGCTAGATAATGATCAGCAAACATAGCTTGCTTCCAGAGAGACATTCCTGCACCTTTTATTGAAGCTACCTTAGCAATGGCTTGCATTAAGGGCCTAGGACCGGAAGAAGGACGATTCTGCATCCCCCTGATAGGCTCACCCTTACCTCTAACTTTAGAGAAGTCAATAATTAGCAAATCGTCCCGGTATTTTTTCTCATAAGCCATGATCTCAACCATCTCCACTGCTTCAGCCCAACCTTCTCGACTATCTGGGACTTCAAACCAATGGACGTGATCGTTAGCTTCACCATATTTATGCCTCGCATCATTGACACTTTCATCTTCTCCCCAGACAAAATCAGCGTGTTGATCGTCAATTACGCAGCGCACATTAGGCATATTATCCCAATCCACCACACACATATCATCATCGTAAGCTCGACCTACACCAGAACCATTCATGAGCAAATAGAACAACACGAAAGATGAAGCTGCTGTGCTGCAGTTAGTAAAAACTTCCATGTTTCGTCCTGGCTGAGTATCATCTCCGTGCTGAAGATGGCGTCCGGACATTAAAAGAGAGCCATTACTAATATGCTTGCGCAAAACCTTATATTCTGATTTTTGATATTTTTTATCACCGGTAATTAACATCGAGTTGCCCAAAGCGACTCGCTCAGCAATCTCACTCCATTTTTCCCAACGCTCGCGGTTGGTTTTAGGATTAGTTAATCTTCTTAGATAAGTTCTTCTAGCCACAGCCTTACCTAAGCCTTGATCCAAACGTCTATCTTCAAACTTCATCTTTTTTTTAGGTAACATTTAACTTCTCTATTTCTTGAGCGAAGTCTTCTAGACTATCAAAGTCTCGGTAAACACTCGCAAATAATAAATACGATAACGGATCAATCTTTCTTAATCTGTTAATTACTAAATTCCCAATCTCCCAACTTTTGACTTCACTGGTCCTTTTACGACGAAGTAAGGCTTCAATCTTATCGATCATGATGTCAATATCGGCCATCGAAACAGGCCGCTTCCAAGTCGCTTTTACCAAACCTCTCTTCAATTTTTCTCGGCTAAAGTCTTCTTTTGCACCATCTTTTTTTATCACTTTTAAATCAATGCCTTCAACTCGCTCGTAAGTAGTAAATCTTTTGTCACATTGATCACACTCGCGACGTCTTCGAATAGAAGTTTGATCCTCTGCTTCGCGAGAATCAACAACACTGGTATTGTCGTGGTGACAATATGGACACCTCATACACTACTCCTTGTGGTTAATAATTGCGTAAAACACAACATCTTGTGTTTTTACGCGGGCAGGATTCTAAGAATCTCACACTCCAAACCCCCCTGTCAATATCTCAAAATAGTTCAAAGGGTACTAATCTTAGTTGCAATAAAAGTGCCAAAATAACTCATTAATGAACACAAAAATAGGGCAATTAACTAGAAAGTGACTGGCTTAAGCGGAGTTTAAGAACGTCGCATTCTTTAATGAGGTGCTCTACGACAGCTTTGTCAGCTCCATCAAATCTGTCTGCAAGAGATTCTGCTTCCCACAAATAAGCAGTAAAGTGTTTTAGCATCATCAACTTTACTTCATTAGTAGTATCAGTGTCCAACGTTTCCTGGGTAGCATTCAAAAAGTATTTCTGAGATTTAGTTAACGCAGTCAATGCAAAAACAGAATTATCCTGATCTAAAAACTGGTGTGCATAATCAAGTCGTCGCCATCCATACTCTGCTTGAAGCCAAAGCCTTTTGGGGAAAGGAGTCATCTCTAACTGAGCCTTATCTACTATCATCAGGAGTGGATAGGCAACATGATCTGGTAAGATCGTATTATTAAGATAGAACTGTCGATGACTAGCTTGGGACTCTGAAGTAGGATAAATGGCTGAAACTGAAGAATTAATCGAAATAGCTATCACTAGCACGCCAAATAAAAAAGAAATAATAGCTAGCCAAACTTGTGGTTTTTTCATAAGTAAATATCGAGGAGTGAAGTATACCACTTGACAGACAACTGTCTAGCTAAAAATAGATCAAAAGCACCATTCCCCAAATAGTATGAGACATAATCAATAAGTATCCATTTTGCTTTTCTGAGAAAATCAATCCTTGGCCAACTGCAAACATAGTTAACAGACTTAATAAAGGTAAAACCATCATTAAATCAAATCTTAAAAAGGCATTGGGGATATGAAACAGCAAGAATATTAGAGTTAATAGAACTATTTGCTTAGACAATGACCATTTAACAAACCGATCTTGAATAACTGTCATCACAAAACTGAAAAAGAAAATCGTTTCCCAAAAAGCAGTGAACAAAGCTAGTAGCATCTCCCACCAGAATCTATCTGCAAAAAAAATAAGTAGCGGTTGAATTTTATAACCAGTGATGGCGAAGCGCATAAAAATAGTCACTAAACCAAAAACAGCTCCCAGAACCAACCCTTTTAATAATCCCGGCTGAAGTTTCTTGAGTCGAAAAGTATCAATTATTGGACGAAAGCCAGTTACGCTCACATAAACCCAAACTGGTAAACCAAAAAATATCGCTTTACCAATTATCTCATCAAACCAAACTGGAAAATTGAATAAGCTCCGATATAAAAACCACATTAGACCAGCTAAGATCACTAGTGGGAAAAACAACTGATGAGTTAAATCTCGAGAATGTTTTTTTACTCTAATCTTACTTTTTCTAACTGGTTGATTTTTTTTCTTTAAGGGCATTTAGAACTATCTCTTTAGTTGCTTTTTTTGTACTTGAATAAGTATCAATTACTAAATCGTATAAGTCTGGATGCCAAAAATCAATTGGCGACTCTGCGGAAAGGGTTCCTTTGTCGACAACCCACTCCTGCCATTCTTTAGCATAGAGCTTACTCCAAGTCTTAAGATTTGTTTTATATCTACCCATCAAATGCTCCTTGGCTTCTTCAATAGAAATCTGATCGCGATTTACAATTCGGTCAATTCTGATTGCATCTTCATTACAAGTCATTAGAACTTTCAAAGTTCCAGGAACTTGCTGAGCCATAAACCCAGACAGCCATGATTCAAGAATCCAGTTTTCTTCTTCCTGTAGCTTTTCCCTCATCCCAAAATCTACTTGACGATCGAAGTCATCCTCATAGTGAGAAGCATCGTGATGAACTCTTTTACTATTATCAAAAAGTCCTTTTTCGGCTGCATAAGCTCGCATAAACTCACCGCCACTAAAACCATGCCACCCATCTAGTTTTAATTCTTCTCTTAACATGTCTAGTAAAGTGGTCGAGCCACTTCCAGGTAAACCAGAGATAGTGATGTTCTTATAGTTATACTTAAAAATTTGAGGGGTTTGCGAATTCATAGTTTTCCTGATTAAGATAGTTGTGTTTAGTTTGTATTTCAGAATTGTATCATTTTCCTAGAAACACAGGTTAGTATGAATGCCAATTAAGTTGTCAATGATGGTCTATCTGGGGTTATAATAGAAGCCTGATATGTCTAGTAAAAAATGGAAACAAGCGCAAAAGAAAAAAATCTTAAAAAAAGAGAGTCGCCCTCTTAAATCAAAAACTAAGAAAAAAACACCACTCCGTCTTTCTCGATCAACTAAAATTAAAAAGAAAATTAATTTTATTTTATCTGGAGTAAAGGGAAAAACTAAAAAGAAATTTAGCAAACCAACTCAAAAAAGAATTGTCAGAACTATTAAGTTTTTATTATTACCAGTTACTCACCCAGTTTTAAAATATGTAACCGCAGTAGTTGTTTCATTATTAATTGTTGGAATCGGAGTCTTGCTCCAACAACTACCATCTCCTCGCCGCTTAACCTCAAAAGATAACTTTGCCGTCAGCACTCTCATTTATGATCGTCATGGAGAACTGCTTTATGAGATTTTTGATGAAGAGAATCGTGTTCCCATAAAACTCGAAGATCTTCCTCCTCAAATTATCCAAGCTACCATTGCTATCGAAGATAAAAATTTCTATCACCACTGGGGTTTTGATCTGATTGGAATTATCAGAGCAGTCCGCAACAATTTAACTAAATCTAGTACTGAAGGTGGCTCTACCATCACTCAACAACTAGTAAAAAATGCTTTCTTATCTAAAGAAAAAACTCTTACTAGAAAAGCCAAAGAATTGGTCTTATCAATCTTGACTGAAGTGATGTATTCAAAAGATGAAATCCTAGAGATGTATCTTAATTACATCTCATATGGTGGCACAGCCGTCGGTATCCAAGCTGGTTCCCAAAAATATTTTGATAAAGACGCAGCCGACCTAAATTTAGCTGAGGCTTCATTGCTGGCTGGATTACCACAAGCACCTAGTCGCTACTCTCCATTTTCTTCTGACCCTAGTGTCTCTAAAAAAAGACAAGAAGAAGTTTTGCGACGGATGACAGAAGAGAACTTCATAACTCAGCTCCAAGCAGAAGAAGCAACTGCCCAAACCCTGGAACTAGCATTATCTAGAACAGATATCCAAGCACCTCACTTTGTGTTTTATGTCCGCGACTTACTTTATGAAGAGTATGGAGCTGAAAAAGTCGAAAAGGGTGGTTTGAGAGTTTATACTACCTTAGATCTAGAACTTCAAAAAACAGCTCAAGCTTCTGTCTCTGCTGAAGTCGGAAAATTATCTCGTCATCGAGTCAGTAATGGAGCAGCTCTAGTTACCAAGCCAAATACTGGTGAAATTTTAGCAATGGTAGGTAGTAAAGATTATTTTGATAACGAGATTGATGGGCAAGTTAACATCACTCTTAGCCATCGTCAACCAGGCTCTTCAATCAAGCCTTTAATGTATGCCACCACCTTTCAAGAAAAAAAACTCAATCCCGGCAGCATTTTACTAGATATTCCGACTTGTTTTGAGATACCAGGACAGCCTCAATATTGCCCTAAAAATTATGATGGCTCTTTCAAAGGACCAGTTACTATTCGCCGCTCCTTAGGCAACTCACTTAACATCCCTGCTGTTAAAGCCATCAACACCATAGGAGTAGAAACATTTATGAATCAAGCTACAAAAATGGGTATCACCACTTGGAAAGATCCAGCTAACTATGGCCTCTCCCTAACCCTCGGTGGTGGTGAAGTTAAAATGATTGACATGGCCCAAGCTTTTGGAGTTTTAGCCAACCAAGGTGTAAAAGTGCCACTCTCACCAATTACAAAAATCGAAGATTACACTGGAGAAGTATTCATGGAGAATAATTTTGAACAACGTCTTGAATACTTGCAGGATTTGACGGAATTTGATCAAGATAAAAAAGGTGATCTAAAGAGAGTTATGGACCGAGCTCCAGCCTATTTAACTAGCCACATTATGCAAGACAATGCGGCTCGAGTCGAAGCTTTTGGGTCACGCTCAGAGCTAGTTATTCCCGGACAAATCGTCAGTGCTAAAACTGGTACTACCAACGATATCAAAGACAACTGGACAATCGGTTTTACTCCAGAGTACCTAGTAACTACTTGGGTGGGAAACAATGACAATACGCCAATGAATCCCTACTTAGTGTCAGGCGTAACCGGTGCTGCTCCGATTTGGAATGACATCATGAGCTTTATTCTTGAAGGACAAGAATCTGTCTGGCCAGAAAAACCAACTGATGTATCTCAAGGCATGGTTTGTGCAAGTGGAATGACCCCAGAAAAATCTGAAACTAACTGCAGACCACTCAATCAAGAACTCTTCTGGAAAAATAGCCGCCCTTCACAGTCTCAAATCATTGAAAAAGAAATCTGGATTAAACCAGAGACAGGTTTGCCACCAACTTATGGTGAACAAGCTGAAGGACTAGTTTTAGAAAGACGTACTCTCTATCAAGATCCAGTGACCAAACTTTACTGTGCTGACTGCAATCGCCCAGTAAGCGAAGATGGGAAAATTCAGTACGAGAAACAAACTGTTAAATACAATTCTAATGATAATTCCGAAACCTTCTTCAATGAATTCTTTAATGAAAACTAACCAAAAATGGTTCTTATGGGTGGTGGGATCTATAGGGCTCAGCATCTCTTTTATCTTTTCAATCTGGTACTTTCAAGAAGCAATTATTGCCTCACCACTAAGCTCCTTAACTACTTTTAATTTTATCAGTGAGCTTGTTTCAAGTAACGACAAAATTGTCTATGGGTTTATGCCTTATTGGAACATTAATAAGGTTGAGATCCAACCCGAACTAACACACTTAGCTTATTTCGGACTAACTATTGGTGCTGATGGTTCAATTATTACGAGGCAAGACGGTGGCCTTGAACCTGGTTATAAAAATCTTCAAGAAGATCAATTCTTAAGTCTTTCGCAACAAGTAGCTAATAGAGGTCATAGTGTCGACATCACTCTTTCTCAATTTGAAAGTGATACTATCGTCAGTTTGCTAACTAATGAGAAAAGTATTCAAAACCTATTGACTTCATTGGACTCAATTCTATTAGCTTACCCCATAAATGGCATTAATTTAGATATTGAGTATGCGGGTAAAATAACAGATCCACTTAGAGAGAAAATGACAAATCTAGTTGTAGCCATAAACCAACATCTAGATCAAAAGTATGAGCATATCCAGTTCTCAATTGACATGTATGCCTCTGCCGCCAGTACAAATAATATCTGGGATGTAGCTGCCATTGAACCCCACGTAGACTACATAGTAGTAATGGCTTATGACTTTCACCAGCGATCTTCACCACAAGCTGGACCAGTGGCACCATTATTTGGTGGTAAAGAATACTGGGATAGCGACATCAATCAACACTTAGTAGATTTTATAAAAATAGTCCCCAAAGAAAAAATACTCCTTGGAGTGCCTTTCTATGGATACGAGTGGCAAACTACTTCTCGTGATTCACAAGCTCATACTTTTCCCAAAACAGGTAGCACCGCTAGTTATAAACGAGTCAAAGAAATTTTAGCAAAAAGCGAAGAACTTCAGGTTGAGGAAAGTTGGAATGAACAAGCTCTTTCACCTTATTTATCCTATGTTGAAGATGGTGAGATTTTTGTGGTTTATTATGAAAACTCTCGCTCACTTTCTTATAAATTAGACTATGTGAATCAACTCGATTTAGGTGGAATTTCTATTTGGGCGTTAGGCTATGAAGATAACTCTCGCGAGCTTTGGGACACAATTAACAGAAAACTATAGGCTTTTTTACTAAATCACCAGCAGATATGTGTTGTTCTTAAAAGAATCAAATGTTATGATCCGCCCATGAGGAAAAAGGATCCTATAGCTTCTAAAAATAGAACATATTTATTCATCAAAAATACTTTTAAACTAAGACTTGTCAGGTCTTTGTATTTCGCATACTTCTTTAATGAATTGAAGAAACCAGGCTTGATAAGCCTAAATAAGGCTAGAAAAAGTGCTCTCAAACAGAAGTATTTATTTAAAAAAATTGGTCAAATTTATTTGTGGATGAATCCAATTTCAAAAAAAATTGAAAAGAAGTTGGTTCATAAAAAAAGTAAAAAAACTACCAACTCACTGCTACTGGGCTGGTCAATCACTAACCTGTTTCCCTTTGAATTAAAGCTACCAAAGATTTCTCTGGAAATCCCCAAAATAGCAATTAAATTACCAAAAATTAAGATATCTGCATCAGTTCGCTCAATAGTAATTGGCCTCATTGCGGTTACTATTTTTGGTGCCGGCTACAACACTTATCTATTCATTTTTAAAGACCTGCCAAAAACAAGTCAGCTTATTCAAGATGACCAGATTGTAACCACCAGAATACTATCTCGCGACAGCGAAGTCTTATTCAAAATTTATGAGGATGAAAACAGAACACTGGTTAAACTAAGTGACATTCCACAGCACTTGATCGATGCCACTATTGCTACTGAAGATAAAAATTTCTACTATCACCGTGGCTTTTCTATCCAAGGAATAATTAGAGCTGCCATCGCCAATAGACAAGACAATAGCATTCAACAAGGTGGCTCTACCATTACTCAACAACTAGTTAAAAACCGTTTATTGAGTCGTGAGCGAACTATTCAGCGCAAACTTCGAGAGCTCGTCCTTTCCATCTCAGTTGAGTTTAAATTCAGCAAAGACGATATTTTAGAAATGTACTTCAACCAAGTCCCATATGGTGGCTCTGCCTATGGTGTAGAAGAGGCGGCTCAAAGATACTTTGGTAAAAACGTGACTCAGCTTAACCTTGCAGAGAGTACCATGTTGGCTGGATTACCAGCTGCCCCTTCTGTTTACTCCCCATTCGCTGTCCCTGAGCTGGCTAAACGACGCCAAAAAGAGGTCTTACAGAGAATGGTGGATGATGAATACTTAGACCAAACTCAGGCTGATGCAGCTTACAACCAATCGTTAAACTTTCAGCACGATAGCATCGATATCATCGCCCCTCACTTTGTGTTTTATATTAAGCAACTACTCGCACAGCAATATGGTGAAGCCGCCATTAATCAAGGTGGCCTAGAAGTCACTACCACTTTAAACCTAGAGCTTCAGCAAGCTGCGCAGAAAATAGTCACCGATGAAGTCAACAAACTAAAACCACTCCGAGTAAATAATGGGGCAGCTTTAGTTACAAATCCAAAAACTGGTGAAATTTTAGCAATGGTAGGCAGCAAAGATTATTTTGACTTTGAACACGATGGTCAAGTTAATGTAACCCTTAGATCCCGTCAACCCGGCTCATCAATCAAACCACTTACTTATGCAATTGCCCTAGAGAATGGAAAATCTCCCAGCTCCATCATTGACGACAGCCCAATTACTTACCGATCTCTAGGGAGTCCCCCTTATAGCCCTAAAAACTATGATGGTAAATTTCATGGCAAAGTTACTCTAAGAGAATCATTGGCTTCCTCTTACAACGTGCCTGCTGTCAAAACTTTAGCCGAGATTGGAGTTAGTAACATGCTTGATAAAGCTGAGTTAATGGGAATTGATACCTGGCAAGACCGAAGTCGCTTTGGACTTTCACTTACCTTGGGCGGAGGAGAAGTTAAAATGACTGATATGGCTGAACTTTACAGTTCATTTGCTAATCAAGGAAAAACAACTTCATTAAATCCTATTTTAGAAATAAAAAATTATAAAGGCGAAATCTTATATAGAAATACTTGTGTTTTAGACAATAAGGGTTGTCCACAGAACAAAACACTCAGTCCTAAAGTTGCTTATCAAATTTCAGATATTTTATCTGACAATCAAGCACGAACCCCAGCCTTTGGACCTCGTTCTGTCCTACATATCCCCAATCAACAAGTGGCTGTCAAAACTGGAACAACCAATAACCTCAGAGATAACTGGACAATTGGTTATACGACAGATTATCTAACGGCTGTTTGGGTTGGAAATAATGATAACTTACCTATGAGCTATGTCGCCTCTGGTATAACTGGAGCTTCTCCAATCTGGAATAACATTATGCGTCTATTACTTGATGAAGATAATCCTCACACGTTCCCAACTCCAGCTGGTTTAATCAAAGTAAAAATTTGCGCAACTACTGGTACATTACCTTGCGCAAAATGCCCTGTCATCAAAGAAGAATTATTTGTTCCTGGCACAGAACCACAGAAAGCATGCTCTCCAAATTGGTTCAACAAAAAAGAAACTAATGATGAGAAAAAATAATTTCTAACTAGAGCTTGATTTCTTTAATTGCTCTGACCTGAGCCTCAATCATATTAACTGCTTGGTTAATAGTCAGATCACTAGTATCAACTACCATCGCCTCATCTACCTTTTTTAAAGGATCAACGCTCCTCTCAGTATCAATTTTATCTCTTTTGAGAAGCTCTTGATAAGTATCTTCAAAACTTAAATCTTTACCTCGAGACTGCATCTGCATATGTCTTCTCTTGGCTCTAATCACGTCTGAAGCTGTCATAAATATTTTTAAATCAGCGTCTGGTAAAACTTTATAAGTAATATCTCTACCCTCCATCACCACATCGTCATGGGCTGCTATTTGTTGTTGTTTTTCTACCAATACTTCTCTTAACTTGCGATGCTTTGCTACCACTGGTGTATTCCTACTAATTTCATCAGTTCTAATCTGCCAAGAAGTATCTTCTCCATTTAACAAAATAGTGATTAAACGCCCATCTTTTTCTCCTATTGTAGGCTTACGTAACTCAATTTTAGATTTTCTAACTAGTTCAACCAATTGAACTTCATCTTCTAGATTAATATTATTTCTCATCGCTAATAAAGCTGCGGTGCGATACATAGCACCAGTATCGATGTATAAAAATCCCAACCTTTCTGCAACAAGTCTCGCCACAGTGCTACAGCCGGCAGCAACAGGACCATCGATTGCAATTTGGAATGACATACTAAGAGATCTCCTCTACTTTTTTTACTATTGTATCAATTACTTCTTCAATACTCATATGAGTTGTATCTAGTTGCCACGCATCCAGGGTTGGTCTGAGTGGATCTACTTCTCTAGTCATCTCCCTAGTATCTCGTGAAACTAAATCTGCTTGGACTTGTTTCCTAGTCAGCTTTTCACCAACTTTCGTGAGATATTTTCGCTTACGCTTCACGCGCACATCTTGATCAGCAATCATGAAAATCTTGAGATCTGCATGAGGCAATACTTTACTACCAATATCCCTCCCTTCCATGACCACATCATTACCATTACACATCTCTTGCTGAAGTTTAACTAAGATTTTTCTAACTTCTGGATGAGTTCCAACCACAGAAGCACCTTCTCCCATCTCTGATTCTCTTATTTTCCAAGAAATATCTTCATTATCTAGATAAACTGACACTGGGCGCCCATCATTCTTCTTACCAATCGGCCGAGCTAAGCGAATCTTTATTTTTTGAGCCAACTTTTCCATTGCTTGAGCATTATCCCAATCCATATCTGCTCTGAGAGCAGCTAGGGCTAGGGCTCGATACATAGCGCCAGTATCAACGTAAGTCATGCCTAAACGGCTGGAGATAATTTTTGCAATGGTACTTTTGCCGGCGGCAACAGGGCCATCAATTGCAATCTGCACTTATTTCTTTTTCTTGCGGGCAGGTTTCTTTTTACGAGCGGTAGCTTTTTTCTTTGACTTAGCTGGAGTTTTTTTAGTGGTATCTACTAGCCATTCTTCTCGATCTGAAGTAAGTAAACCACCTAGACCAACAATAATTAAAATTAACGGCCAAAAATTCCAGAACTCTTTAGGAAGCATTCCTAGGTTTGAAGCGAGGAAAATAAACCCCATGACAACTAATGTGGCTGGCCAGAAAACATTCTTAGGCATAAAGACTCCTTTGTATTAACAATACCTTCTATTAAAGAGGAAAAGGGATGATGGTGCAAGGGGTGAGCTCTACCACTTCCTACTCATCTCCCGCGCACTATCCCTAGCCAAATCTTTTTTCTTTAGATCCTGTCTTTTGTCATGAGTCTTTTTACCTCTAGCTACCGCAAATTCTAGTTTGATATTTCTGTTTTTTAGAATGAAAGCCAATGGAATCAATGCTCGGCCTTTTTGCTGACTAAGCTGCTCAATATCTGCTAATTCTTTTTTATGCATCAATAACTTGCGAGTCCGCTTGGGATCATAATCCTCATTATCTGCAAATTTATAAGGAGTAATCTGCGCATTTAACAAATAAGCCTCACCGCTCAAAAACTTCACATAGCTGCCAAAAAAACTGCCGCTTCCAGCCCGTAAACTCTTCACCTCAGGACCAGACAATACAATTCCAGCCTCATATCTCTTGAAGATCTCGTAATCATAAGTAGCTCGACGATTTTTAAGTAACAATTTAGACATATTCCATCTCTTATTCTAACTCTCTTTTAATACATAATAAGTAGCTCTTCCTTTTCCCTGACGCTCTATTAAGGACAGATTAATCATCTTCTGAAAATCTAAAGCCCTAGTAGCTTTGGCTCTATCAGTTAGAGTCGCATAATCACGGTCAGCAATGAAACCATGTTTCTGGATATGTTTTAATATCGACTGGTGATATTTTTTTAACTTAGTTTGAGGAGATCTATTGAAATCTGGCAAAAGATGACCGACTCGCAACAACTCATCAATGATACCGTCGGTGAAATACTCAAGCCATAAAGTAAAATCTATCTCATCAGCCAGTTCGTTATAATCACCAAACTCACCCACCTTTTCAAAATACTGAGTGACATTTTGATTATAATAATTTTCAAAACTAAAAAGATTAAACGTGTTTAGTCCCATTTGTGCTAATAAGGCCTTGGTAACCAGGCGAGTAGTACGCCCATTTCCATCCATGAAAGGATGAATTATCACCATCTGTTTATGAAAAAGACCAGCTAAAATAAAGGGATCAATTCTACCTTGGCTTTGCTTAATAAAATTAATAAGCATTGGCACTAGTTTCTGAACTTCATTTACATCTGGAGGCAAATAAACTACTTCGCCAGAGCGAGGATTATTGACCACCACTGGTTTCTGACGTAATTTTCCTGACTCAAAATCAGGTAACAAACCCGTAGTAACTTGCTGATGAATTGATAAAACTAGTTTTAACGAAACTTGAGGATTTTTAGTTTTAAGATGTTTATCTAAATCCACTAGCGCTTGATTGTAGTTAATAACCTCTTGCTCACTATTTCGTAGATTCATTGGTTTTGATTTTAAAACTTTTTTTACTTCAGTTAGTGGCAAGGGATTACCTTCAATACTAGTGGACGCAAATGTGGAAACAGCTCGAGCTGATTTTTCCAACTCCATTAGAATTACTCTAGAAAAACGACGTTGATTAAGTTCTTGAACTAAAACAGCAAGCCGCTTGATATTAGCCAACAATTTGCTGGTAATTGTATAGTTTGGAGAAAACATATTTAGACGAATAATAGACGATTATTGGACGATTGTCAATGACAAAAACTTATTCTATTTTTCCCGCAGCTTGCTGATCACTTCACCAGCCTTTATATTCATTTTTGAAAATGCAAACCACTTCTTACCTAAATCTTTTAGTGAAGCGCCAAGGTGATAAATATCTTTTTGATCAATAATCAGAAACCGGTCGTGAGCTTGAGAAAATAATTTAATATCAATGAGATCATACTGACTATTAAACTTTTTAAGATCTAATTCCAAATCTTTAGTGATGTTTTTTGTATATATGGTGACACTTACTCCCTTGCTTCGTTTAGAAAAAAGCTGGAGAACACTCTCGTCAACATAATTATCAAGTAAGATAATAGATTTTTGTGCTTTTTTTATTAAATTAGAAATAAATAGATGAGCATCAAACATTTGTCCATTATAAAAAATACCTTGCTTAGGAGTTAAACTTTTATCTTCCAAAGCACTCAGTATCTTTTCTAGTTTTTTACTAGAAACATTTTTAAAGTCTTCTAGTCTTTCTAATCTTGAGAAAACTTGCTCATTTAAAATGATAAACCGCCTCATTTTTACAAAACTGTTGATTATTTTAGTACTCATCTCTATAGCAGTTTTACTTCTCAAAACAGCGGACAACATCGAGACACCTTGTTCTGTAAATGCAAATGGCAGGTACTTTCTATGTTGTCCCACTCTTGTTTCTAAGGTCACAAATTGTGACCTTAAAGATACCCACTCTTCTCTTGATAAGAGAAACATAAATTCTGCTGGAAAACGCCTATCATTTCTTTTTACAGCTTGGTTTAAAGCCTTTGTCTTAACACCATATAACCCTGCTAAATCAGCATCCAACATCACCTGCATACCTCTAATTGAGTAAATTTTACTTTGAATATTATCTGTTATTACCAATTTTTGGGCTTTATTTTCAGTCACTAGACAAGTAAAACATTCAATGCCTACCAGAAGTGTAACAAAAGTAAGATTGGTCTTTATTTAAAACTTAAGATCACAAATTGTGATACCACTACTTAATTAAGTTTTCCTAAGATAGTTTTTGCTTATATTCCTCATATCTGTCTTTTATTTCAAATGGTATGAACACACTCTCATGTTCAAAACGCCATGATTTAGATCCAGGGTTATCTCTTAACAAGAAATAAATCTTTAAATCTAGATCCCATGCTTTAGTTAATCCTAATATCAATTCATTAATTTTTTCTGGATTTGATCTGTTTTCTGAATTAAAAATTTTATCAACTTTAGCTAGTTCAAAATCTAAATCAACTACTTCGTCCTTAACCCTAATTTTTGCAAACATTTCAGAAAGATCCTCTAGAGCCCGCCCAATATCCATTTCATTAGCTTCATTAGTTTTAAGAATTTTGAATGCCTCTTTTCTCTTCTTTAGCTCTAACTCCACATTATCCCTAATCCTTCTTATGCCAGGTATTTTTTTGATAATTCTATCGAAATTTTCTTCATCTGAATTCATGTGTTCAACAGCATTGTTAATTAATACTAATATCTCTTGCGGCTGGAAGCTCTTTTTAGAACCACCATCCATATAATCTGTAAATTCAAATATCTTCCCAACTTCTTGTAATTTCTCTAAATAAAATTTAATTTCATAAATATGGTCAGAACTATACAATTTAAACTCCAAATCCCTTATTCTAGATTCTCGTTCCATTTTCTCTTTAGCTTCCTTCTGTTGTTCTGGCGTAACACTTGAAGAACTAAAAGGTGTTCCCTCAAAAATAGAACTAAAACCAGGAAACAAATCATTTAAGTCCATGCCACCAAAAAGATCATTTATATCTGGAGTTGCACTTCTTTCTCGCTTGCTAGGCCCACCTGAAGCTGACTCATTAGCAGGCTGCCTAAGCTGATCATAACGCGCTCTTTTCTTAGGATCACTTAAAACTCCATAGGCTTCATTTAATTTCTTGAAAATTTCTTCACCCCTATCCTTATCTTCTTTAGAGAGATGTTCGTTTTTATCTGGATGAAATTTTCTTGCTAAGAAACGAAATGCTTTTTTTATTTCATCCTGAGTGGCTGCCTTCTGCACACCTAGTAAATTATAATAATCAACTGCTAAATTGAAGTCTCTAATTTCCATCTCCCTTACTTGCTTTTCTTTTTCTTCTGCTTCAGCAGCGTCTGGATCGAGTTTAGAAGTCACTTTCTCTTCTTTTTTAGGTGATTTTGGGAGGTCTTCTTTTTCATTTGCTAGTGGTTCTACATCCTCGTTAGGTGAATCTCCAACAACTGGATCTTTAACTTCTGAAGTTTTCACCTTATCTCCCAGCATTTCAATCTTACTAAGATATTTTGATTCAAGATTAGGATTATGTCGTATAATTCCTATTAGCTCTTCTAAGATTTTAATCAATTCAGTAAGATTGTCAGATTTATTTTTCAATAAATCTTCAGCTTTCACCAAAAGGCCATCACACCTATCTTCCAAACTATGATCCTCTCTGCCTTTTATAGTTTCGCCATTATCAGCTGGTAAACCAGAAACAATTTCTTCTAACCGCTCAATTCGATTCCTTTGAGCTTCGGGGAGTCCCCCCAGTTGCTCAAAAGATTTTTTAAAAAGTAACCACTATCTTCATCGTATTGACTCATAAAACTAATTATATGGAAAATACCAACTAAAACAAATAGAAAATCTAAATGCTCATTGCGTACACGATCGAACCACTGACAGCAAATGCCTTGCCTAGTTTCTCACTCACAAACAAAGCTGTGGTTGAAGTTAAAGAGTCACTTTTTATCTCTTTTAAAAATTCGCCTTCTTTGTTTGAAACTACCAGCCTCTTACCATCTGGCTCAAGCACATATAGATTTTCTAAATCCTCGTGAGTGAAAACTTGTAGAGAATGAGCAAATGCCTCATTTAAACCAGTCACTTGAAAATCTTGCTCATGACCAGAAACCAATCTATGAAGATTTCCATCTCGAGTAGCTACCCACATCTCACCATCAATTGCCCAAGAAGAAACTTGCCCATAATCAAATCCAGCTGCTCCACTCACCCAACCAATTGGATCTGAATAACCCTCTTCTTGCTTGGCATAGCGATAAATATTTCTTTTTTCAGGATTGAGAATATAAATATATGTCGCAAAACCTTCAATAAAAGTGGCGCTTCTATTGGAATCTCCCACGGCAATTGCCTCTCCAAAACTGGATTCTTTATCATTAACATCTTTAGTTAAAATACCATTTCCTAAAACAGTAATTATGGAGTCAGTTAGTTCTAGATCAATTAACTGGTCAGCGTCACTCAAGTCAATTTTATCAACTTGTTTATTCTCTAGATTTAAAACTACAACTTGTTTCTTACCAGCATCTAAAAATACTGCTTGCTCATCAGTAGCATCTAAAGCACTAACCACAAATTCATTATCTGCTAATCTCAGATCATAAAAAATCTCAAGTTGACCAAACTCTTCCTGACCAGAAATTTGATCATAAAGATCTCTAGCTAAAACTAGTTTGTCGGCAACCAACTGTTGAATTCTTTTCTGATCTGTAAAATCATTTTCTAGCTGCTCCAAAGAAATAATAGCTTGGCTAACTGATTCTCTAGCTAAAATTGGGTCTGACTCCAGCTGATCTTTAGCCAAATCTAGTTGGCTCATGATTGGATTTATAACTAAATCAGCATTCTTAAGCTGTTGCTTAACTTTATAAATTCTATAGCCAGCAAATCCAAGAATTAGTACAACTGCTACTGTGATTGGCAAGGCAAATCTTTTTATTTTTTGTGAAGAATTATTTTTTAAGTAAATATCTCGAGCTGTAATTTTTCTAAATAAAGTAATCCCAAGCCTTATTCCTTTCAAAATCGATTCTTTTAACCTACTAAGAAAGCTGATTGTTTTTATATAAATAGAACGCCAATTAATAAGCTTAAATAACGACATAATTTTACTAAATATTGACCCCAAACCTCGACTAGCATCCTCAGTTGATCCCAATATTGGAGATCTATCCTGGTGAGTCTGACCTAGATTAGCTAGGTCTTCATCATCTTTATTTTCAAACCTATTTTTTCCAGCCCCTCTAAGTTTTAAAGCGGGCGGAATATTCAAAATTGGAGACTTTTCCTCCTCTTCACTCTTTTCCCCATTTTCCTCATCTTTCTTACTCTCCTCGCCAACGTCTCCATTTAAATCTCTACCACCAGTCACGAAAGCAATACTAGATAAAGATGAGTCATTCAACCCATGTAATCCAGGAATAATCGAGGTCACTACGCTATCAGTATCAAAACCACTCGTAAATTTTTGATTAATCTCATTAATGAAATCAGTTGCTTGGTGAGTTACCAATACCATCACATCACCGGCTATCCTCTTACCTTCAACAATCTTTACTTGCTCTATAGAGCTTAATAGAATCCCAGTTCGATCACCTCTTTTAAGAAAAACACTGCCCCCAATAGTTCCTAGGATTATCTTATTTGAACTAAAAACACCGCAAGAAAGTTGTATCTCTACATCTAGTTCTCGTGCTGAAGATATCAAACTATCGACCAACTGCTGGAGCTCTTCTGAAGAGGTTGCTTTTGCTTGTGAAATTTGTTCAGTGAAATCCCGACCAGCATTGCCAGCATGATCTCCAGTAACTGAAAAAGCACAAACAAACTGACTTGATAGAAAATTACTTGAAACAACTTGTGACCAGCCACTGAATTGTGGCAACCCAACGACTGGGGTGACGTTGACTCTATACATTAACTTTATTTTATCATACTAGATCAAAGACTAACGATGAAAAACAATAACACTAAAATCGCAAACACTAAATGGATATATCCTAAGGCTCTTAGCTTGCCAGAAAGAGAAGTCATCAAAGACTTCTGCATGGTATGAATCTGTCTAATAGCCACCACAGAAAACACCGTATATAAAATACCAGCTATTATAAAAAGTATTTTTAAAAACCCAAAGAATATTTCATTGAATTCAGCTGGCATTATTTAACTCTTCCTTCTATTTTTTCTTTTTCTTCTTCAACTAACATTTCATTTAAAAACTGAGTTACTCGATTTGGATGAGGAACGTCCTCAAACTCAAATTCTGATTTTTCAGCTGCTGTCTGGATATGAACTGTTCCATAGTCAAATATAGACTGAGCGACGCCACTCGTGACAGCGGTGATGTCTTCGACTTTATCGATTTTGGCTGCCGATACATTTTTGTAAATAAGTGATAAAAAATCAATGTCAATAATTCTCTCATCAGTAATGATGTAAACATTATAAAACCAAGTTAAAAATGACTCTAAGGAGTAACCAACAGTAATTAGATACCAAAGTAATAAAATTGCGGTTTGAAAGTTTTCAGCCATCAAATAATAAAAACTGATCTGACTAAAAAATAACGGCACCACTAACATGACCATTATTGTTAACAGCTTCATGATTTGAGTAATGGGATGTTTGCGCAACAGCAACAGCACGTTTTCCCCATCAAGTTGAGAATCAAAGGAGTAGATCATAAGTGGCTTGGGAGCAAAAGCATCAAAGGGATTTTTGGAACATTTTTCACGCCTCATCACTTCTGAATAATCATCAACCATTTCTAAAGGAGATCTTTTTTTTTCGACCAGAGGCTTCACGTGGTCTTTTGAGGCGTCGAATACATCAGTCATATCTGTGTTAATTGTACCATTATTTAATCATTCTCTAGAACGGCCAAGAAAGCTTCTTGGTTTAACTCAACACTACCGACTTGCTTCATTCTTTTCTTACCCTTAGCTTGTTTCTTAAGCAATTTCATTCTTCTAGTTCGATCGCCACCATAAAGCTTGGCTGTCACATCTTTACGAAAAGCCTTGACCGTTTCTCTGGCCACAATCTTACCACCGATAGCAGCTTGAATTGGTATCTCAAACATCTGACGAGGCACGACCTCTTTTAGTTTCTTAACTAGTCTTTTACCCCTGTAATCAGCCTGATCTCTGACTGTAATAATACTGAGCGCTTCCACCACTTCTTTGTTGATCAAAATATCTACCTTAACTGCGTCGACTGGCCTATACTCAGCTATCTGATACTCCAAAGATGCATAGCCAGATGAAATAGATTTCAAATTATCATGCAGATCAACAATTATTTCAGCTAAAGGAATCTTGAACTTCAGCTTGGTTCTAACTCCAATGGGTTGACTATCTAAAAGATCACCGCGGCGATCTTTTAGAAACTGAATAATTGAGCTTAAATATCTTTCTGGAGAATAAATAATAGCTACCGCAATTGGCTCAGCAATTGATTGAATAATACTTGGGTCTGGCATCTCTCCAGGAGAATGAGCTTCAATCATCTTTCCATTAGTGGTGGTGACTTGATAAATTACCGAAGGAGCAGTCGCAATTAGATCTAAACCAAACTCCCTTTTGAGTCGCTCTCGAATGATTTCTGCATGAAGAATTCCCAAAAAACCAACTCTTAAGCCATTTCCTAAAGCAAGTGAGTGAGTTCCTTGATACTGTAATGATGAATCATGGAGAGATAATTTATCCATGCTGTCTTTTAAGATTCTAAAATCATCAGCGTCAATTGGATAAAGCTCCATATAAACCATGGGGGTGGGTTCTTGATAGCCAGCCAACGGCTCAACCTTGTCTTTTAAATCTGCTGAAGTAACTGTGTCTCCAACTCTAACTTTTTTAATATCTTTTAATCCAGTAGCTAAATAGCCTACTTCACCGGCACTTAGTTTCTGAGTTGGTTTCATCACTGGTGAAAAAATACCAACCTCGATGGGATTAAAGCTGGTTTCAGTTGATATTAACTCTAATTTTTGCTGATCTAAAACACCATCCACTATTCTAACTGAAGCGACTACTCCCTTGTGATAATCATAGTGTGAGGTCATCACTAAGCAACGCAGGGGGTCATTTATTTTTCCCTTTGGGGCTGGGATTTTATCAATAATTGCTTGTAAAAGAAGACCTACGTTCTGACTAGTTTTAGCTGAGACAGAAATAATTTCTGATTCATCAAAACCAAAGCTTTCCATTACTTCTAGTTTAATGGTGTCAAGATCTACTGTTGGCAGATCTATTTTGTTTAAAACTGGAATTATTTTCAGCCCCAACCCAAGAGCTTTTTCATAATTAGATAAAGTTTGAGCCTGAACACCTTGGGAAGCATCAATTAGTAAAACCGCTCCCTCACAAGCTGCTAGAGAGCGACTGACTTCATAACCAAAATCTACATGTCCGGGTGTATCAATTAAATTAAGGATATGACCCTGATACTCCATTTTGACTGGAGCTAACTTAATAGTAATTCCACGCTCTTGCTCAATAGGATTACTATCCATTATCCTCTCGGTTAATTCTCTTTCAGTAACAGTATCGGTAAACCGCAACAACGCATCAGTCAAAGTAGTTTTGCCGTGATCGATGTGAGCGATGATAGAAAAATTGCGGATAAACTCCTGCATGGAGTCTATTTTAACAGCTTTGCCATCTTAGATTTAAGACGAGCTGCTCTGTTGTGGTGATAAACTTTTCTCTTAGTGGTTTTGTCAATTGCTTGATAAGCAGCCGTTAAGTTTTCCTTACTTGGCTTAAGAGTCATTTTCTTCATTGCACTAGTGGCAACAGATTTAACCTGACGATTATACTGCGCTTTAGTTTTGCTGGCTCGCAAGGCCTTCTTTGCATGTGGTAGAACTGGCATAGGTTAGTGATTGTATCTCAAGTAACCAATAAATTCAACTCTTCTTATGCTCTGGATGTTAACCCCCTAGCTCTTTAAAGAGCTAGTTTAGTTTTAGCAACCAATCAGTAATTGACTTCACATTGATGCTGTCATATTTAGCTACATCTTGGCAATTATTATTCAAAACTAACAACTCTGCCACACCAGATTGATACTTTTGGATTAGATTGAGGTTGCCAGCTTCTCTGGCTAAATTATCGTTATTAAGTTCGAGACAAACCTGATAAAAAAGAAATTGATCTTTTTGTTTAACCACAAAGTCAACTTCATAACCATTAGCTTCTGACCCAAAAAAAATATTTTCTTGCCCGTAACGCCTGACTAACTCATGATAAACAAGGTTCTCTAGTCGCTTTTCATCTGACTCTCTACCACCGGGGACAAAAATGTTATCCGCAGTATAGTATTTTGCAGTACGCTCAAATACTCTACTAAGGCGATAATCAAATTTTGTTAATTTTGCGAGTGCATACGAAGTTTCCCAGTAATGAATATAATTATCCAAAGTATTTGAAGAAATATTAATACCTTGATTGGCAACTCTATTAACAATCTTACGCAAAGAAAGAGTAGATGTTATATTGCCAGAAATAAACTCAAAAATATTTTGCAATACTTTAACTTTATCAATTTGATATCGTCTAATAATATCGTCAAGAATAATTTTTTGTGTTAAACCCTGACTATAGTTTTTAGCAAGATCGTCATCAAGATCAAACTGCTCTGCGATTCCCCCACGAGACAAGTAATGATTAAAAGCTTGATCTATCTTTGCTTTATTGGAATAATAATTGGAATAATTAAGTTTGAGATAATCTAGATACTCCTTAAAACTAAATGGTTGTACTCTTAATTCAATAGCTCTACCCGAAAGACTACTAGCAAATTCTCCAGAAAGAAGTTTGCTATTAGAGCCACTTAGATAAATATTGTATTGCTCTGTTTCGTAAAGTGTTCTAACAAGTTTTTCCCAGTTATCAACTAGTTGGATTTCGTCCCAAATGATGTAAATAGGTTTATTAAGAGTTGCAACTTTACTCAAGTAAAGTTCCCAAATTTTGCGTAGATCCTGGACTGTTTTAATCCCGATTAGAAGATCGTTCTCGAAGTTAAGATAAAAAATATTTTCATGAGGAATTTTTTGTGTCACTAAATATTCTGAAAACATCTTAAGAAGATATGACTTGCCAGAACGACGAAACCCAACAATAGCCTTGATGAGCTTGTTTTTTGAACTTTTTTTAAGCCAAGAAAAATATTTAACACGCGCAACTGATGGTTTGCTGGTAAGTTGCTTGGATTCTGAAATCGCTTGCTTGAGTTGTTCTAGTGTAATCATAAGATTATTATGACAATTTCGTACGAAAATGTCAAGGTTACTTAGTCATTTTAGTAAATTCTTACTGTGTTGCTGATGCAGTTGCTACAGGAGGTTCGCAAAAAGGTGCCTTTAATTAAAAAACCACACTAGAGGAAGACATTGCCCGTCGCGTCCACAACTTTAAAAAATTATTTAAAGAATGACAAAACTAGATAATTAAGTTAAAATAAATTTACAAGGTCTCAATACTCGTTTGCGGGTAACACCCGTTGAGTTATTCAAAACACCCCTAAACCAAGGGGTTTTTTGTTTTATAATAGAATTAAATGATTTCTCAACTAAAGGACTTTTTCTCTAACTTCTCTAACAATGGTAGTTGGTTAGAAAAACAGCAAAATTCTATTTTGTCAGCTGCAGCCGTCATTACTGTCGCCAATATTCTTTCTTCTCTCTTTGGATTAATCCGAGAAAGAATCCTTATTTCTCAATTCTTCAATGGCATCGCTTCACAACAAGCTTACGAAGCTTTCCAAGTCGCTTTCCAAATCCCAGACATGATGTTCCAGTTGATCATCTTAGGGGCAGTCTCAGCAGCATTTATCCCCGTCTTCACCAACCTCAAAAAAAATAAGGGCGAAACGACTGCTTTTGGCATGACATCCACCACCATGACTATTTTACTCTTGGTTTTTATAGTTGTCTCAGCGATAGTAGCCTACTTTGCTCGTCCCATTACCATCTGGAGAACTGGTCAAGAATTTACTAGTGCTCAAGTTGATATTACGACTACCCTAACTCAAATCATGTTAGTTGCACAAATATTCTTTGCTATATCCAACTTTTTAACAGGCATGCTTCAGGCATATCAGAGATTCATTATCCCCGCCATTGCCCCAGTCCTCTACAACTTAGGAATTCTAATTGGGGTATTTTTATTTTCATCTCAACTTGGCATTTATTCAGCTGGAGTCGGAGTCATCATCGGCGCCTTTATCCATATGGCTGTTCAGCTACCACTAGCTTTCAAGCTCGGTTTTAGATTTAAACCCTCTCTATCCCTTTCTTTCCCAGGGGTAAAGCAGTTCTTTGCGCTGATGCCAGCTCGGCTACTAACCATTAGTATTACTGAGCTCCAAAACTTAAGTCTTGGATTTTTCGCAACTTCTCTGGGAAATTTGAGTTTTGTCGTCATTAGGTTGGCTCTGAGACTAATGACTATTCCGATTCGTCTATTTGGAGTGCCAATTGGCCAAGCTTCATTACCATTTTTATCTGCCGAATCTACCAATGAAAGCCTAACTAGATTTACCGGACTAGTAACTAAATCTCTTCATCAGATATCTTTCTTGGCTTATCCCGCCTCTGTTTTGCTCTTAATTCTGAGAGTTCCTTTCGTCAGGCTTATTTTTGGGACTCAAAATTTTCCCTGGAGCACCACTCTGACTACAGGAAGAGTCGTCGCTATTATTTCCATCTCAATTGGAGCACAAGCCATGGTGCAGCTCCTCATTAGAGCTTTCCATGCTCTCAAAGATACTCGAACTCCGTTATTTATCACCCTAATTACAGCTGGCTTCTATCTACTAAATAGCTGGTATTTTGTTTTTCAAACTTCTTGGGGGGTGATGGGAATTGCTTTCAGCACCTCTATCGCTGCTTTTATAGAGCTTATTTTATGTATTCTATTATTAAATAAAAAATTACCCAAACTATTTACTTCTGCATTTTGGGTGCCACAAATAAAGATGTTGTCTTCTAGTTTTTTTATGGCTGTCTTTCTCTACCTACCTTTTAAAATTCTAGACGAGCTAGTATTCAACACCAGTAAAACAGTTGAGCTAGTAAGCCTAACAATCACTACTGCTACCATTGGTACCTTAGTTTATATTTACTTTTCAGCCTTATTCGAAGTGAGAGAGCTGAAATTATTTAATAAATTATTTACCAAGTTTGGACCTTGGCGTAAATCACTCGAGAGAGCCAAAGAAGTTTTGGTGGAAACGAGTGTTGAAGGCGACGAGGTCTAGTCAGCTCTGCTAAAATAATCCTGATGTCACTACTGCCCTTTTTAAAAGATCATCACGCTACCAAAATTAATATCAATTTGGTTCCTAAAGATCCTTTTTTTGAAACCATCTTAGGTAAAACTTTGCGCTGGGCTTTATCCATTGGGCGCTATATCGTTATCTTTACTGAATTAATGGTGATTTTAAGCTTTGTAGCCAGATTTTCTTTAGATAGACAACTTACAAATTTAAATGATTCTGTTCATCAAAAAAAAATTGCCATTGAATCTTATGGTGATTTGGAGGAGAAAGTAAGATTGATTCAAGCCAAATCAGATCAGTATCAACAAATAGAGCAATTAGTAAATATTGCTGATATCTTTCCAGCACTAACTGAAATAACTCCTCAAAATATTCTTCTTAATGAGTTGACAATCAAACCCACAAAGATTTCTATGTCTGGAAAATCTTTGTCACAGTCATCTCTCAATCTACTCATTAATAACTTCCAAATATCAACCAACTTTTTCAACATCGCTGTAGATAAAATTGAGGCTGGAGACAGACAAGACCCAGGTTTTACCTTCTTCATCACCGCCGATACCAAAGATCCAAACCAGCTTAAATAAATATGAAAACTAAAAAACAACGACAGCTATTTATTACCCTTCAACAATTTTATCAAAAACCAGTTGCTAAAGTATCTTTAGAGCTGTTTCTTTCTCTTTCAGCAATTTTATTTTTCGCTATTTTTGCCATTAGACCAACCTTACTTACTATGTCTGATTTGATAAAAGAAATTGATGATAAAGAAAAACTTAATAAACAACTTTCTCAAAAAATTGCCTCATTATCTAGTGTGCAGCCACTCTACCTACAGCTTCAGGACCAAGTAACTATATTGGATGAGACCATCCCTAGTCAGCCACAACTGATCTATTCATTAAAGATAATAGAAAAAATTGCCAGCGAACTTCACTTAGTAATTAGTGGTATTAATGTAGAAGAAATCCCCAAAGAAAATGCTGTAAAAAACACCAAAGTGCCATTAACTTCCTTTGAGAGAATAGATGTACCATTAATTGTCACCATCTCCGGAGACTATCCTGCTATTCGTCAGTTTGTTGAAAGTCTTAGAGACTATCGGCGCAGTTTTATCATCGACACCGTTATTTTTAGCACTAGAGAGCTAAGAGGTGATAGAAAATTAGAGGCCAGAATCACAGTTAGTGCCCCTTATTTTGGATTGAAAGAAGTAGCAGCAAAAAAACTATGAATATCTTTAAACAAGCTTTTGAAAAAATAAAACACCAGCAACAATTATTAGCTATATTAATATTTACCTTTGTGGCATCTATGATCTGGATCGGAATAAGTTTATTTACCTCTCAACAAAAAACTGGTATTAGCGATGATTTGCTCAAACTATCTAAACCACTCACTCCATCAATAAATCAAGATGTTATTCAAAGAGTACAGAGCAAAGGAGTTTATCTTGAATCACAGCTCCGAAAGTTCCCCATTTATATGATTAGAAAAGAATCAGGGCTACCTGATCAAGTAGTTGAAATAGGTACAACGCCAGAACCGACACCTAGTCCGTCAGTAAAATCCTTGCCTACTGACCCAGAATCAAGCTCATCATCAGAAAAGGCAAAAACTGAAGAAGACTTGACTAGATAACACTTGTTTTTCGGTTATTTTTCGCGTTGCCTTTAGCTGTGAATTTCTCTAGAGTAGAGATACGGTGTTAATAAGCGCTGTGTGTTCTTATGTCCGATTCTACTAGTAGCAATCCTAAAAAATCATTCTTCAAAAAAAGAATTCCCACTTTAGTTGGCTTGGGAGTGCTAGTAATTGCTTTGATTGCTGGAACCCTACTATTTAGCCAAGGAACGGGAGTTTTCGCACCCCGAGCTACCCCACAAACAACTCCTAAAAAAATTAGAGTGAGTAACTTAACTGACTCTAGCTTCACAGTCTCATTCTTAACTGATGAAGCTACTGTGGGAAATATAAAGTACGGAACTGAAGCTAAAAACATTGACTCTCAATCTAGTGATGATCGAGATCAACTCTCTGGAACAGTTGGACAATACAATGTTCATCACGTCACAGTTAGAGGATTAGAACCAAACTCGACTTACTACTATAACCTTGGAACTACTAGTGGAGTGTTCGATAATAATGGACAACCCTTTACTATCCAAACAGCACAAAGATCTGGTGTTCCGTCAGCTGCTAAAACTATTTATGGGAGCGTTGTCTCTCCTAGCGGCAGTCCTGCTGAAGGGGTAGTTATTTATGTGAAAGCTGAAGGTGTCGGTGAAATGTCTTCTCTAGTAAAAAGCTCTGGAAGCTGGGCGATACCTCTTTCAAATGCAAGATTGGCAGATGGCTCGACCTATGCCCAAATTACTGATGATGACACCCTAACTCTTTTTGTCCAAGGAACATCTCTGTCTCTTACTTCTGAGGTGACTACCACTACCGCTAATGCCCAGCCGGTTGACAATATCACCCTGGGTCAATCTCAAAACTTAGCAGATAAAGGAGTAGTTGCTCCTATCGCAGCTGGAGTAGTACCTGATTTAACTGAACCAACAGAAGCTCCACCAGAGGATCTGCCGGTCGTAATCGAAGAAGCAACAGACTCAGCTGATCAAGTAAGTGACTCAAGTCTGGATGACCTTTTAGAAGTGAGTCCAATTGATGAGACTACAGAATCCAGCTCATCAACAGCGGTGACTACAATTGCAGCTTTGGTTGATTTAGAAGCTATTGAAGAAGCTTCCAGTTCGCCAACTATTAACACCACTCAACCAACAATAACTGGTAAAGCTGCTCCAAATGTAACTATTAGCATTCAAGTTCATTCAGACACTCAAATCGATCAATACATTGTGGCTGATAGTGATGGTAACTTTGAGCTTGATATTGCCAAACTGGAGCAGGAGCTGGAGCCAGGAGAACACACGGTTACCTACAGCTACGATGACCCAGTTACTGGAGAGACAGTGACTAAAACCGAAACTTTTTATGTGTCAGAAACTGCAACTCAGTTAGCCCAAGCAGATACAACTACTGATGATGATGAGGCTAGCTCAGAAAGCACTCAAGATTACCCTTACAGCTCGTCTAACCCTTACCCAATTGAGGAAGCAACAGACTCTGGAAGAATTGCTCAACCATCAACAGAGAGTGCGCTACCAGTATCTGGTTCTGTTGGCACCACCTATGCCTTAATATTTGGCGGACTATTCTTTATCCTAGCTGGTGTTTGGAGCTGGTGGATCGCCAATAACCTTGAAGAAGAGTTGGTTGTATAATAAACTCCTGTTATGGAGATTCATCCCCACTATCACTCTTTGGAAAAGCGGTTATTTGATTTGGTTGTTGCCCCAGTCACATTGGTGACCCTCACTCCCATTTTCTTACTCATCAACTTGGTTATTCTACTGACAGCTGGTTGGCCAATTTTTTACATTCAGAAAAGACGTGGTTTAAATAAAAAAATATTTAAAATTATTAAATTTAGAACCATGTACGTTGGTTCGCAGAATAATCAGTGGCGCTATCAAAAAGATAACCTAGCACCTAGCCCAATGTATAAAAACTGGACTGATCCTCGCTTTGTGGGGACTGGCAGGTTATTGTCTAAAACAGGCTTAGATGAGCTGCCACAGCTGCTTAACATCATTAGAGGAGAAATGAGCTTCGTCGGACCAAGACCTCTTCCAATACATGAGACTGAAAAACTAAACAATAGTTGGGATTTTAGATACAAAGTTAAGCCAGGAGTTTTCTCACAATGGAGTCTTAATAATAAAAGACATAATTCATTAACAGAGTGGAAAAAACTGGAAAAAGAAACACTCAGACAGGGTGGTTTTACTTATGAAGTAAAAACAATTATAAAAACTCTACAGCATATTATTCAATAAAATCTTGCCAAACAGCTTCACCGCGAATTATTTGGGAGACTTCCCGATAGCGATCAATTGCTTGAGAAACAACCTGCTGTGATTCAATCTCACCCCCATCTAAAGATGTTAGGAGCTCAATTCCATCCCTACAACCAAGGTGGTCTTCGCCAGATTGCAATTTAAAATCAATCCTGCACTGCGAATACAACTGTTTAGATTTATCAAAATCTTTGCTGGCAGCAGCTAAATTACCTAGCTGAGACATAATCCAATAGTCTTTAGGCAAAATTAAATTCATCGACTGAGTTAGATGCAAAGCCTGAGAATAATCTTTTTGCATCACTAACCCATCAGCTGCTATAGATATCTGCATGATTAACTCAAATCTAGGTTGATAGCCATACTTATCCCAATTAAATATAGATGAAGCTTTTCTTAAACTATTCCAATCTTCGTCTAATAAAAAACCCTCAATAAATTTATGAGCTATCTCATACTGATCTTTATATTTTACGGCTCTGTCTTCACCCTGCCAATTTTTGAAAGCTAGATCATATCCTCTATCTTGGGATAGTGCATGTAAAAGCTGTTCTTTCTGCAACCATTTTGCAGCTTGATCAAAATTATTTTGTTCTAAGTAATAAGATATAAAGTCCTGCTCTACTAATATCCAGGGGTTAAGATCGAACCATCGTTCTTTGATTTGCTGGCGATGAAAATCATCTTTTGCCTCTAAAATCCGAGTTGGATAAACAGCTGACTGTGCATCATAAATACCGTAAAATTTTTGTCGATCTTCAATATCTAGGACTGAGCTAGTTTCATAAATCTTACGGTGCCAGTGGAAATATGGAAATAACTGAAATGCTTGCTGATTTTTATTTGCTTTAATTAAAGAATCAGTTTTGAGATATATTCCAGCCAATGAGATTGCGATGAGAGCCAGTATAAAATAAGCAGTTCTAAAAAAATTTGATAAGTAAATTCTAACTGGATCAGTGTTTTTGTCTTTTATTATCAAAGCTAATAATATTAGGGTAATGCTAAAAATCCCTATAAAATCCCAATCAAAATCAAGAAATACATCTACATAAATTGCGACCACTCCTAAGAATGTGGCCATTCTCCAATCCCATTTCTTTATTTTTCCTAAATTTTTAGCAGCTAAAAATAACAGAAAAAACATTAATGATATAAAAAAGCCACCGCCAATCAAACCCATTCCTGCCAATGATTCTAAGAATGCATTATGTGCGTGAGCCGACCCACCAAATGGGTCTAAATGATATTTTTGAGCTGCTAAGCCAAAAGTACCTGGACCAGAACCTAATAAGAAATTATCTCTAGTAATTTCCACTGCCCATCGCCAATACTCTGGGCGATATTCTGTAGAAATTGATTTACAAAGTTGTTTCCCCAAGCTAGGAATTGGACAAGTAAATTCAGGATTTATTAAAGTTGCAGTAGAAAAGAAAACATTGCTCAATAAGATGATTGAAAACAAACTCATTAGTGTTCTTAGTAAAAATCTAAGTTGAATGTTTTTAATAAGATTATTTTTCTTCAACTGCCAATAGATTGCTAAGAATTGAACTAAGCCAACTGCGACTGCTACTCGCCCAAAACTGAATAGTAAACCCAAGCTAAATCCAAGTGGTATTAGCCACCACAATTGAGATTGACCATCCCTGACACATTCACTTGCTAGCCACCAACTCAAAGGAATTACCAACAACAACAAAGCAGCCAAGTGATTGTGACCATAAGTAGCATGCAATAAGTTCATTCCTGGTAACAGATTTGCTAAATTGGGAAAAAATTGGAAACCAATGCTAATTAGTAGGACAACTGAACTAATGAGTAGTAAGCCCTTGATTATTTGCTGTGCAGAAATAAATGACTTCTTAACCAATAGGAAAAACCAGAAAATCAGAAAACCAAAGATAAATCTGGTGGCATAATTTAAAGAAAGTGGTAAATTAATTGAAAAAAACGAACTTAGGATCACTCCAAATAAAGCTAATAGCCAAAAAATCACCAACCAGCTGAAATGATTGATTTTTTTCCAATCTAGCTCACTGCTAAATAGCAAAAGGGGTAAGCTTACTCCGCCCAATAATAGATAACCCAAGTATGATTCTCCCAAGAGAAGAGAAAATAACAAACTCAATAAGAAGAGGAGATAAAATACTATTTGCTTAATGTTCAAGGACATAGAATTATGATAGCATTTGGAATATGGAGCTAGTGAAGCAGATCAAGAATTTTATAGAAAAAATATTTTTAAAAGTTATTACCTTAGTGAGTTTAACGCTTACTTATTTTTTGGGAATCGGCCCAACATCAGTGATAGGCAAAATAATAAATAAAAAATTCCTATCATTGGCACAAGAATCTAGTTGGGAAAAAACTAATTACAAGACTGATGTTAGGAAAATGTTCTAATGAAAATTCTAGGCTTATCTTGTTTTTATCATGATTCTGCCGCTTGCCTAATAAGTGATGGAGAAATAATCGCTGCTGGGGCTGAAGAGCGTTTTAGTCGTAAAAAACATGACAATGGTTTTCCAAAACTAGCCATTGATTATTGCTTAAAAGAAGCCGGCTTAGCAATTAATGAATTAGATTCGGTTGTATTCTACGAAAAACCAATTTGGAAATTTGACAGAATTATTCACCAACACCTAGAGCACTTCCCTAAAAGCTATCAAGCTTTTGTAGATACTTCTGCTTCTTGGTTGAATCAAAAACTTAACATCAAAAAAATTCTTAAAGATGAGATTCACTATCATGGTCAAATAACCTTCTTGCCACATCACCTTTCTCATAGTGCTAGTGCCTATTACCTTTCACCATTTCAGAAAGCAACCATTGTTACTATCGATGGTGTTGGTGAGTGGGCTACCACCACAGTTGGCATGGGTCAAAAAGACAAAATCCAAGTTGATCAAGAAATCAGGTTTCCTCATTCACTGGGCTTACTCTACAGTACCCTAACTGCTTACCTAGGATTCAAAGTCAATAATGATGAGTACAAAGTCATGGGCCTAGCTGCGTATGGCGACCCCAAACCATATCAAGAATACTTTGACAAACTCATCACTCTTCATACCGACGGCAGCTATACCTTGAATATGGACTACTTTGACTACACTTGGTCTCAACATATGCCTTCTAAGAAAATGGCCGAGCTATTTGAACATCCCATTAGAAAACCAGAATCAAAAATTTATAAATATCATCAAAATATAGCTGCTGCTCTTCAGCAGAAACTAGAAGAGGCTATTTTTAATCTACTTACCCAAACTCACCGAAAATATAAAACTGATAATCTATGTTTGGCTGGAGGTGTAGCGCTTAACTCAGTCATGAACGCTAAAATTTTATCTCATACTCCATTTAAAAATCTATATATTCCCCCTGACCCGAGTGATGCTGGAGCCGCTATGGGAGCTGCTCTCTATCTAGACAGAAATCCCAAATTAATAAATTCAAAAAGTAAAACAGCTAAAACTCATTTAAAAATTGCCAAATCATTCAATCCCTATCTCGGTCCCGGCTATACTTCCTTCCAAATCGAACAAGTATTAGATGAGGCGGGATTAAAATACAGGTTTTATAAAGATGAGCAAAAACTTTTAGATAGAACCAGCAATCTACTAATTAAAAAACAAGTCATTGGATGGTATCAAGGTCGAATGGAATGGGGGCCTAGAGCACTCGGAAATCGAAGCATCCTAGCAGCTGCTACCAGCAGAGATATGCAGGATATTCTAAATGCTAAAGTTAAAAAGAGAGAAATGTTCAGACCCTTCGCTCCAGTAATTTTAAAAGAATATATGGAGCAGTATTTTGAAACTGATAAACCAGTTCCAGAAATTGCAGATTACATGCTACTAGTTTATCCATTTACTAAAAAAGGTAGGGAAAACATTCCCGCCACCACCCATGTAGATGGTACTGGCAGACCTCAAAGAATATCTCGGAAAGACAATCAATTATATTATGATTTAATCGACAACTATCGTCAAAAAACTGGTATTCCTGTTATTATCAATACTTCTTTTAATATCCGAGGAGAGCCAATAGTCTGCACTCCAGAAGACGCCGCGAGGTGCTTTCTAGGGACTAAAATAGATTATCTGGTGATAGATGGGTTTGTGGTGAAAAAATGAAAGAAAGAAAAATTTCTCATAAGAAAAAAAATATTCTAGCCACAATTATTTTGGCAGAGGTTATCGTTGGTGGCTTAGCTATTCATTCATACTACCAACAGAAAATAGGACAAAGAAAAATACTTGGAGCAACTAAAGTTTCCAAAATTGATAAAACAAAAATTATTCTTGATCAAACAGGAGAGCTCAAGTACTACTGGACACTAGAACCCAATGAACAGTGGGAAGAACAGCCAGAATGGCTAGGCTACAAAGTCTCTCATCACGTCAACAATGACGGCTTACGAGAAACAAAAAACTACAGCATTGATAAGCCAGACAATACTTTCAGAATTATTACTTTAGGAGATTCATTTACCTATGGCCAGCATGTTAATACAGATCAAAACTGGACTGAAGTACTAGAAAATAAACTTAATAAAATAGATTGTGGATATGACAAAATTGAAGTTATTAACTTAGGAGTGGGCGGATTTGATGTTCAATATATTGTCAAAAGATATCAAGAAATTGGTGTTAAATACGATCCTGATTTAATCTTATGGTTTGAAAATGATACTGGATTTTCAAGATTTCTGGAACTCATGATGCCATTTGTTTATGAATGTGATAACAACAAATCGATAGATAATGAAAAACAAAAAAAAGAAATTTTTCATTACTGTTGGTCACAAGCAACTAAAAAAGTTGATAATTTATATAAAAAAAATGACTTGAATAATATTATTTATGTCAATTTTGACAAATTTTTCCAAAACGCTCCAGAACAAAAAACAATCATTTTTTACTATGATGATGAATGGTCATCTGAAAAAAAAGAGGTCATCAACCACCTAAACAGCGCCCACCCTCAAGCCACGTTTGTAGGCATCATTCCCACTCCAATAGCAGAAAACACGCTAGCTGATGGACACCCAAGTAAAAGCGGTCATATGGTTATCAGCAATAGTGTTTATACTTTTTTATTAGAAAATAAACTAGATTGTCAATAAAATTAAATAAAAAGGAACCTATGTTAAAAGAACTTTTGGAATATCTCTGGAAAAATAAAGCTTGGTGGATTACTCCACCGATTATTGTTTTTCTCATTTTTGGAGCAATGATTCTATTTGCGGAAACTTCACCAGTGGGGTCTTTTGTATATATGCTATTTTAATTTGCATCTAAAAAATTCAATTTAACTTAGACTCAGTGACATCAGATATTAATTCGAATGATAAATCTTCTTTTTTTGCGATATTAATCAAAATTCGTAAAAAATTAAAACCACTATTCTTATTTCTAGAAAAAATAAGCCTCCAAAAAAAAGGAAGTTTATTTGAACTTGTAAGCTCCCATAAATCATGAAGGTGGAAATTAAACACCAAAATACTTGAAGAAGAATATTTTAATTTCAAATAAAAAAACAATAAAAATAATCTTTTTCCAACTAATTTCATCCAACTTAATGAAAAAGGAATCAGATTAAAAAATAAACCAGAAACAGCAACCTCTGTTAAATAAGAATTTTTTTGATAAGACCTTGATTTAAAATAATACTTGGGATTAGGTAAAAACGTAGGAAATAAACTACTGTCAAATAAAAAACCTTTCTTTTTAAGAATTCTCAATAAACTTAAACTTATTCTACCTTCTGGGGCCCGATATCCTCTGGGAGGATATCCAAAGAAAAGATTAAATGATTTAACACCTTTATCTAAATCATCTTCTGAATTAAAAAGATTGAAATCATGACTATGAGAATGAAGGTGAAACTCAGTATTACTAGACTTCAAATCGTTTAAAAAATAAAAATCAGAGCTTGATAATAAATTACCCTGAACAAAGATTGACAAAGACACATTTTCTTCATCTAGAAATTTTTTTAAAATCAAAATATTTTTTCTAACTAAAGCTTCTCTATAACCAACCAATCTACCCGAGAAATCCTCTTCTAAATCTAGAGTTAAACAAATTTTTCTAATATTTTTTTTACTGCTACAGGCAAGGTTATTTTTCATGATACTATCTATTAGTTGATAATTTGATTTAATCAATCTTATTCTACAATAGGTTCCAAGTATTTATTTTTTATTTTTCGAATCATCCAAAATGAAAAAAATATTAAAATTTATTAAAAAAAATACTAAACATTTTATTATTAATTTTTTGATTTTTTTAGCATCTACCCTTACAAGTATTGTTTTTCTCTTAATGGGAATAAACTTTTTGCTTTCCAAGATAGGATATACTGTAAACAATAGCCTTGTTTTTACCCTAGATACAACAAAATACTCTCCAGAATATATCTTTTGGGAAAGTTATTGTACTCTAATGAACGACTGTTCAAAAGATACACCTTTTTTAGAAAAAATACTTGCTAGACCTGCAAATACATACGGAGAGAACTATTCATCTTGCAAAAGAATTTTATTTTTAGGAGATTCTTTTTCAACTGCACTGTATAGTGACCTGAGCTACAGTGATCATTTTTCAAAAAAACTGTCAAAGAAATCATCACAATGTATCACCTCTTTAAACATAGCTGCACCAGGAACAGGCAATAGTCAACAGCTGGCAAAATTAGAAGATGATATCAAAAAAATAAAACCCGATCTTATTGTTTGGCAATTTTATTGGAATGACTTAAACGATAATGTTCAGCTAGCAGTTCATAAAGTGAACAATGGGCAGTTAAAAAGAAAAAAAGCTTGGAGAAGCTCCTTATTTTGGGCAGGTTTTTTAAATCAAAATTTACCATTTATGAGAGAATCACATCTAGGAAAATATATTTTTAGTAAAGCTACAGAAACTGATTTATTTAGATATTGGCCTATTGACCCACAAACAGAAGATGAAATTAAATACAACCAAATGCTCATTCCTCTTCTCTTGAATTCAGGGAAGAGAATTGCAGCTAATAATTCTGCTGCCTTAATAACTACAATTTCACCCCTAGAGTGTCAATTTATTGACGAAAGCTCATGCGATCAATGGCAAATAGAATCAAATAATGCACTTCGAAATATCTTGACAAAAAATAGTAATTATATTGAGATGGACCAATATCTCAATTACACTCAATCTATTAACTCTTCTAACTCCTCCTCAATAAAGAAAATAAATCCTGATTTTTTATTTGCTGAGGAGGAAGCAGCTACTCCTGGGTACAGACATCTGTCTCCTTCTGGAGAAGCTTATTTTGGGGAAAGGCTATTTAATAATTTTAGAGATAACTACTCACAAATTCTATAAGCCTCTAAAGTAACATACTCGCCTTCCCACTGATTCTTATACCAGAGACAACTTTTTTCTGAAAAAACAAAGTCTCCTAATTCATAAAATCCAATATCGTCATACCATCTTCTCAGAGAAGAGTCATAATCTCCCGTCATCCCCCATTTGTATATACTCGTGTAAAGCATAATTATTTGAGAATCTGACTCATTTGAGTATTTTTCTGTAGCACAATATAAATCATCACAATTAGTTAATTTTTTTATTTCTAATACAGATAAGAGCTTAATGTTTGAGTGATCGCGATAATAATATGCTAAAGTTTCCGGATATGGAGTAAGAATAGTGTACTCTCCATCATTTCTAGTGTTTTCCAGTATACTCTGAGCTGCATAATAATCACTGCTTAGACTCATCAATTTTGCTTTATTCCACCAAGGAAAAATAATCCAGACATTATTTAATATCACTAAAATAAAAATTATTAAACTAACTTTTTTCTGACTATCAGTCAAATTTTTCACAAATAAACTCAGAACTAAACTAAAAGAAAATATGATTGGGACTAAATATCTTTCTAGATATGCGGGGAAGCATGCATGAAAAACCATGTATGAAAAAGTAAATATAAGAGCTATAAGTGCTAGTTTATTTTTTGAAATTCTGGGGACAACTTTTATAAAAAAAGTACTCCAAAATAAAAATCCAAATATTTCATACCAGATGCTCTGTCCTGATAACAGAAATCCAGGAATATATAAAAGTGAAAAAGGAAAGTGGGTAAAAAATCTCAACTCAGGAACATCTTCTATTCTTTCTACAACCTCTACTAAAAATGGTGCGTCTGCAATCGTTCCCTGACTATTTGTAGTCAAGATAATATAAAGTAAAGGCAAAGCTAATATCGAAAATAATAATAAATATTTTAAAGATAATTTAAAATTACGCTTTTCCAAAAAATCTGTAAGCAAAAATGATCCAAAGATGAATACTGACTCATGTCTAATGAATACACCAATTGCTGCTAAGATAGCAGCGAAATAATATTTCTTATTCTTAATTAATAAAAAAAGACACATTAAAAAGAAAGTAAATAATGCCTCTGAGTTATTTGATATAGCAGTATTATAAATAATAGGATGAGTGATCAAAAAAATACTAACAAGAGTCGCTATTAATTGATTAGTATTTTTTCTCAACAAGACATACATCAAATAAATAGCTCCAACAATTGAAACTGCATTTATCCACAAAGCTATTTCTATTTCAGAAATAACACCGCTAAATAACCTGTAGAATGTCCCTAATAAAATTGGGTTTGCCGGTAAAGATTGTATGAACGGAGGTAGCTTAAATTGTAAATAATATTCGCTATGCTCCAGAAATTGAAAAAAGTCAGGGTCAACATGTCTAGCTGGAAATATCAAACTTATAATAAAAGAAAAATAAATTAATATTAAACTGAGAACTATAAAATGGCTGATATTTTTTTTAAAAAAAGAAGTGTTTTTCACAATTAACTACTAACTACAAGGGTTTTTTTGTAGAGGTTTCTCTTATGTAATTTGCTCATTATATCTTGTTGCGCTTGTTCTTCAATGATCTTTTCTAGAGTAATTTTAATTTCACGATATTTAAAATAAGTTCTCACAACCAAAACTGATATCACCATGAAGGCTCCTACAATTAAAAAATCAAAAACACGGTCAAAATGAAGATAGTCACTAATTCCTTGCAATAAATCAGGAAAAACGGCCAATACGGCAAATAAAAACCACAAACTATACCATGCAGAAGCTTCAAGTAAAGACAAAATAGAACGATAATAATGAATGCGCACAACATACGCCATGAACAAAGCAAAAAACAATGAAATAATCTGAAATATACCCATAATTTTCACTTGAAGTATATCACTTAAAACCAAGCAAATTAAACCAAACTCTAACTGCATCCACGAAAGAAACTCCTTTAATCTGATCTAAATAGATTGTTTTTATTGGCAAAGTGATAAAAGGTATTTTTTCTCTAGCTACTATTTTTGCAATATCAATCTCTACTTCATAACCAACTGCTTGCCAATTTAAACGCTCATAAACTTTTCTACTAATTGCTTTATATCCAGATAAAATATCTGGGATATATATCCCATAAATTATTTTCAAAATTAAAGATGTCACCTTATTAGCAAAAGCTGCAAATCTAGGCATTCCCTTAAAAGAACGTACTCCAAAAATCAAACCATAACCTTTATTAATTTTTTTTATAAATTTTAACAAGTCATCCACAGCATGCTGTTGATCTGCGTCCATCATAATCACACTATTTACATCTAATATAGAAAACGCAAACTTACAGCCTGTCCTAAGAGCAGCGCCTTTACCCAAATTAACTGCATGTCTTAACACAAAGTTAGTATATTTTGAAGCAATTTTAAAGGTTTCATCATCAGAACCATCATCGACTACCACAATATAAAACTGTTTTTTAAAATGAAGTTTAATTTCATTAAGCAAACTATCTAAAGATAGCTCTTCATTAAAAGCGGGTAAAATAATCGCTATTTTATTTTTTGTCCGAAATAATTTATTCATTTAATTTTAGTTTAAAACCTTTTTGCAAATTTTTATCATCTATAAATTCAATATCATCAACATGTGGGGCACATAATAAATCATGATTTCCACACTGATCTCCCACCTCTGGTTCTAAAAATAGATAACCATTAATATTTTCAACAACTCTTAACTTTTTTTTATCAATTTTTTTTTCTAATTGTGAAAAATTATATTGCCAATTACTCATCACTGGATGAGCTTTTCTTCCTTCTAAATATATAACTAGAAAAACAACTAGTAATCCAATGATAGCTTTAGATGCTTTATTTACCATTATAGAATTTATGGCAATTGAGAAAACTAAGCTACCAAGTAAATAAAAGAAGCCGCTTCCAAATCTAAAACCAGGAGCTTTGACAAACCAAAAAATCATACTCATCACACAGCCTAAAAGAATTACCTTTTCGTTACTTTGTAAGTTAAAATTTTTATTAAAAGAAAATATAATGAAAAAAACCAACAAGGACATAAATAAAATTTTTAATTCTACTTGCCCACCATTTCTTATTAACCAATTAGGCAACCATTGAAAAATATTTTGATCAAACACTTCTAAGTAATTTTCTCCTGGAGAAATAGCCCATGCTCTAATTTCTCCCTCAATGCCAACGGTAGCTGATATAGGCATTGTCCATTGAAATGGTGTCTTCAATACAGTATTGGGGAAAAACAGGTATCCAGATAAAATAACATTTCTAATTAAAAAACCTAAAATGATTAAGGAGAACACATAATATTTCTTACTAAAAAGTTGACGCACTTTTTTTTCTTTAAAAAAAATCCATAGTGATGCGAATAAAATCATCAGCCCACTAAGCTTAAAAACAACTGCGGTAGCAGCTTGTATAAGCACTATAAACTTAAAATCAGGATGTTCGATAAGAGTTATAGACCAAGCAAACACCATAACCATCATAGCTACATCTGAAGATAAAGAATACGCACCCCCACTAATTAGACTTATCCAGAGAAATGGTAGTAATAATAAATAAAATATTTTTTGTTTTACTATTATTTTTGTATCCACTAATAATGAAACAATTTGCATAAATATCGTTGTTAATAAAAATCCATTCGTAATAAATATAGAAGAACCGTTTGGGAGACCTTGTTCAAAAAATGCAGCTAGAAGATGAATACCGCTATTAAATCCCAATCTAAAATGTAGGTTTGCTAGACCAGGAACAATCCCATACAACTTATTCCAAGCTACTAAATTAAAATGATATAAATAGGCATCATAATCGACCACTCTTCCAACTGAGAAATTTAAACCAATGAAAACAATAATACTGAATATTAAAAAATATATAACAATATTTTTTTTATTTTTCTCCCCAATCATTAATAATTTATATCTATTTCTTTCTTTATAAAAACTTCTCATCGAAATCAACAACCAAATAATAAGTACGATTTTTTCACCCAAAGGAAAGAATAGTGAAATAAGCTGAAGGTAAAGAGTAAGAATTGCTATTCCTACCCATACGCTAATAAAAAAATGCCATGATTTTTCTTGACTATCAATATCAGTGTGTGTGGCAATCACTCTCCTACCAGTTAAGTAAAGAGTTACCCATAAAAAAAGCCATCGAGAAATTATTACAAACATTGTTTTATAAATATGCTTTTCTTCACCTCATCTCCCCCTCTATCCACTCATGGGTTTTTTTCATACCCTCTGCCAGTGAAACTTCTGGTTCCCAGTTTAACAATTTTTTAATCAAAGTATTATCACTACTTCTTCCCCTGACTCCCTGTGGGGCATCGAGCTTGTAGTTGCGTTGTAGTTTGATTTCAGCAATATCCTCAACAATAGAAACCAACTCATTAATTGTCACCAACTCATTTCTGCCTAAGTTAACTGGCTCTTTAATATCACTATGCATAATCATCTCTATACCCTTCAGACAATCATCAATATACATAAATGTTCGTGATTGCTCACCATCACCCCAGATTTCAATTTGATGATCACCTGATCGCTTAGCTTCAATAACTTTACGAGTGATTGCAGCAGGAGCTTTTTCTCGTCCACCCTTATACTCACCATGAGGACCATAAACATTATGGAACCGCGCTACTCTTGTTTCTAACCCAAAGTCTTCCATAAAATGACGACACATCCGCTCACCAAACAGCTTTTCCCAACCATACCCATCTTCTGGCATAGCTGGGTAGGCATCTGTTTCTTTTAAGCCTAAATTATGGGGATCATCTTGTTTATCTAGAGAATAAACACAAGCCGAAGATGAATAAAAGAATCTTTTTACAGCCGCTTCTTTAGAAGCCATTAACAGATGTGTGTTAATCAGCACATTTAGCATGCATAGTGCTTTATTATTTTCAATAAAACCCATCCCACCCATGTCTGCTGCTAAGTTATAGACTTCATCAATACCCTCAACAACCATCTGGCAATTTTCTTTAACTCTAAGATCTAAGCTTAAATTCTCAACATCTGCTGACAGCTGATACCATTTACTTTGAGGCTTAATATCAACAGCTCTAATGTTCTTATATCCCAGCTTGAGCAAGTACTTGACCAGATGACCGCCAATAAATCCACCAGCTCCAGTTACTAAAACAGTAGTATTTTTTTTAGTTTTACTCATACTGAAATAACAAAAATTGTGGTTTTAATCATAACTGATTTTAATCGCCAGATCATCTTTAAAAACAGGTAATATTAACTCCTGTTGTCCTTTACTAACTGATAATTTTTGCAAAACACTACCAGTCTTAGGATCAACAAAAATCACCAAGCCTTTTTTATTAACTTCAATCACTAGTTTTTGCAGTTGGTCTACTGAAGTAAAATTGAGCAAATAAAACAAATGGTAACCCTTATCTTTTAGCTCATAAACTGCTAATTGACCTTGGTTTCCCAAATAAAACTTATTAATTGTATCAATTTGCATTAGTGGTAGAAACTCACTTAAAACTTTTAAATAACCTCTTTCCTGTGGACCTAAGTAGGTATTACCATTACCACCTGGGTTCTTAAAAAGGCAACAACTAGTATTCCAAGAGATAATACCAGTTTTTTTAAATGTAAAAATCCAAGCAAACTTGCGCAACCAACCTGCTGAGTTAGTAAAATAATTGGCACCCTTAAAACCAAACTCACTGATAATCTTGGCTTTTTTCCATTCATCATATCTTGAATATAAGTTACTTACTTTATTAACTAAATCTCGATTGTTTTCAGGAATTTCAGAGTAATAATGAATAGATAAAAGATTAGAGTTGCTTAAATCTGGTTCTTCTAAACTAGTGGTAATAGGATGTTTATAAGGGTCATGTTCAGATAAATAGTCACTTATAAAGTTTTGCCATTTTAGAGTTGGCAAAGCCTCATTTGTTAACTCCCAGATATCTACTGATGCTGCATACCTAGCAATTACATAGTCTAAATACTGTTCTAGTACTTCTCTGTTTTTCTGCTTAGCAAAAGATTCTTTAGAAGAATAAGGAGGATAAAAGGAAAAAACACTCATCATGACCCGATATCCTCTTTTTCTTGCTTCTTCATTAATGGAATCACCCTGATAATTACCATTAATACTCATAGTAAATTTCTTGGGGCTAGTTAAGTTTTCCCAAATTGATGGCGCCCAATTATCTGGACCATAACGAAAAATATTCATTGCTGCTTCATTTTTATAAAGATCAAGATAGTCTGCAAGCGGTAGGTAGCGATACTGGTCTAAGTCTTCAGGTGGCACATCTTGAGATGCATGACCTATTTTATTAAGTGAGTTACCGTCTCTACTAGAATCAAAAATTGTGTCCTGGAGACCAAAGGGGTTAAAAATATTTTCGCCCAATGTAATTCCATTGCCCGTAATCAATAAACTTGATTCTTTACTCTGATTGACTTGAACAATACCAGTAAATTTTTTGCTCCAGAATGGCGTATAGATCTTAATAGCGTATTGCCATTCGCCTGGATCTAGCTTAGCCCTTAGCTTCCAAATATTTTTATCATAATAAAAACCATTTGCTTTAACTTTTTCTTTAGTAGATCGATTCTCCAACTCACCACTAATCTTAACCTGAGTAAATTTATTTTTATAAAAATTATCTTGGTGTGAGATATTAAACTCTAAGTAACTAAATTTTTCTTCAACATCAATATTAAACTGTATAAGTTGAGTAAGATTACTTAATAAGTATTTATAGTAGTTTGCTTTTTCTCTGATTATTAACCACAAATTTATATTTTTTATTTCATAGTCAACCTGTGGGTTTGAATTATCTTTATAAGGTTCGTGTATAGAAAAGTTTTCTTTTACTTTAAAGTTGATTTTATGAAACTTCTCACCTTCTGGAGCAATGGAGTTTATATTAATAGATGATATAATTTTATTATCAGCATCTAAATAGTACATTCTATTTTTATGTTGATAAACTTCCTTCAAATTAATTTTTCTCCTCGTTTGATAAGACCAAATTAATTTTTGTTTTTTGTCAAGTAAGTTGAAAATGGGTTGACTTATTACATTTTGATCTATCTTTAAGTCATACCTATCAAAAAACAATGGTTGTTGAGGTTGTTGTAAATCAACATTTAAAAAAGATTTTTCCTGAGAAATAGTTGAGCCAGTATTTTTATCTACCATGAAAATTGTTTCGCTAGGAAAATGATCTACCACGAGCTCATCTTTTTTCTGACCTAAAAAACCAAAGTGAATAGAACCCTCTTGAAAAACTTTTGTGTTATCAATAGTCTTAAATTCTTTTTTCCAAACTTCATGACCAGTGTTTTTATCTAGCGCATACAAGAGTCCACCTCGATCAGCAAAAAAGACATACTGGTCATTTTCGTCAAAAACTACTTCTGTATCTGACCAATATTGGTTGGGAATAGCAAAACTCCAAATAATATAACCATTTTTTTTATCTAACTTATAAATATGACTATCAAAACTAGCCACATAAAGTGAAGCATTGTCTTGAGTAACTTGAAATGGACTATGATCATATAGCTTGCTTGTCCAGTTAACCCGACCATTTCTTTGATTAAGTGAATAAATAGTGTTTTTACCATCACTAAAATAAATAAATTCATCATCAAAGGTTAAATTTCTACCAACATTAAGAACTGACTTGGCACCAACTTGATGCTCGATATAAAATTGCCAATTGGTTTCTTGTTTTGAATTAGACAAAAAATATAAATAGCTGAAAGTAGTCACTAAAACTACCCCAAATAGTAGCTGATGTATAATCTTCATTTATATGAAACATAATAACAAATACTAAAAAAATATGTTGATCTACTTAGAAAAAAAACTATTTACAATCGGTAGATTTAGTCATGTGGTCAATTTTTTAAGTCAAGAATTAAGTAAACAATCCCCAACTCAAGTAATCTTGCCTTGTTCACTAAATGACTTAGCCATTAACCAAGTTAGTGACATTTATAAAAACGTAGACTACTTCACTAACGACAGCATGTTTCTAACTTGGTTCTTTAGAATAAAACACTATAAATACGCTCAGAGAGTTTATGGACCTGATCTGCTTAAATCATTTTTAATGTCAGAACAAAAGAATTCATCAGCTAAAAAACATTACTTTTTGGCTGCGAATAAATATGTTGCTCACAAAATGGACATATTCTTAGCTCATAAATACCCTAAACTAAACGTAAAAATAGAATTCTTGCCACACAACATCTCAAAACAAAAAGAGCAACAACAACTATCAACTATCTTAAAAAATAAACCAGAGATTATTTGGCTAGGAATTGGATCACCAAAGCAAATACAGCTTGCAAGGTGGCTAAAACAACATTCTAGAGGAGCTAAAGTTTTCTGTGTTGGAGCAGCTTTTGACTTTGTGAGTGGTAATAAGTATCAATCACCTCAATGGATGCAGTACAGTGGCTTAGAATGGTTCTTTCGTTTAATAACTGAACCAAGAAGATTGTGGCGTCGTTACTTAATCAATATTCCAAAGTATTTGATACAATTAGCATGGCGTCAGATACGTGTTAAATAATAAAAACTTACTAACATGAAAATTATTTTTTCCACCTACGAAGCTAAAGAAATTGGGGGAAGCTACCTAAGATCACTATCACTAGCAGATGGCCTTACAAAATTAGGTCATGAAGTAACCCTCTGGACAAGTGCAAAAGAAGCTTCATTAATACCAAAAATTTCATTTGAAAAAAAAGTAAGAATAATTGAATCAATTGGGTTGCTTCCCTATCGGTTCAGAAAAGGTGGATACGACCCATTCGACATTGTATTTAGATCTTTAGCAATCTTAGTTCACAATTGTGATGTAATTCATACTTTTAACCACCGCCCAGCTGCTTCTGTACCTGGATTAATAAAATCTTTCTTTGACAAAAAAACAAAATGGTTTCTTGATTGGGCAGATTTATGGGGTCGAGGTGGAATTGCAGATAGACGTTATGGGCGCTTTAGTTGGATACCAATAAATTTAGATCATTACACAGAACAATTCTTCATCAAATATGCACAAAATATAACTCCAATCAGCGATGACTTAGTCAAAAAAGCAATTAAGATCAGGGGTTCCAAAAACAAGATATTTTTCTTACCAATTGGAGCTAATGTTGATGGCATTAAGCCTCTATTGAAAGACAAATCTAGGAAAAAACTTCGCTTGCCATTAGAAGACAAAATATTAGTTTATCTTTGGGTTGGTACGTATGATGAAATTCTCTTAGCTAAAACATTTATTGCCTTAAGTAGAATAAGAAAAGATGTAAGACTATTACTCTTAGGACCAAAGAATATTAATGAATTTTACAAGGAGTTTAAAAATCAGCCATCATTTCTTAAAAAGGTAATTCATCCAGGAATAGTTTCTAGAAAATTACTACCATATTATTTAGCTGCTGGTGACGTAATGCTAATACCTTTTGCCAATAAAGAAATTAATCTGGGTAAATTTCCCAATAAACTGGGTGATTATTTAGCTGCGGGAAGACCAATTGCAGCTAATCCTACCGGAGAAGTAGGAAAGCTATTGACTAAAGAAAAAGTTGGTATTCTCGCACCAGAGGATCCAAAAGAATTTGCACAGGCTATTAGTGAACTGCTAAATAGCTCAAAAAAAATGAAGGCGTTTGGTAATAATTCAAGAAAAATAGCTGAATCACTCTCCTGGAGGAGTGTTGCTCAGCAACTTGAAGGACTCTACGTCAAATAGGTTTTTACGAAAACACCATTCCAGTTTTTCTTGATCATAATAAATAGCTGGACTCAATTTGGCATGGTGAGCCATCTTTGCAATCTGACGCCATAAGATTTTTCCAACTAAGCTAATTTTTTCTGGCATCCAAGAATTTATTTCTTGATAATAACTCTGGTGACTATCATTATTTTTACGATCTGGGTTTAATCTGTATGAAGCTAAACAAGCATGCACACAATAAAGCTTTTCGTGTTCCGAAAATGATTGCCATAACTTTAGATCCATTGAATAAGGAACCTCCTCTAATTTTCCACCAGCTTTTTTCCACAAAGATCTTCTCCAAAAAGTCCCTTCCTGCATGATAAAACCCATGAATTTTCTGGTATACCAACCTCGTTGAATAAAATTTCTCAAATATAGGGGTGGTTGTGCTAAATAAAGCTGATAATCTTGATCATTGATGGTTGATGGCAAGCTAGTTAGCCAATTAATTTCATTAAATTTATCAAAAATACTAGCAACTAAGCGTAGGGATCCAGGTCTTAGGATATCGTCACTATTGATCCAAGCCATGACTTCACCATCTGTCTTTTCAAAACCTTTATTGATGGCGTGTGACTGTCCCCTATCCCGCTTACTTTCCCAAAAGTGAAGATGTTTTTGATATTTTTTAATAATTTTTTGACTTCCATCTGTAGAGCCGCCATCAATGATCACATACTCTAAGTTGGGATATTTTTGATCTAGTACTGAAAGAATTGTTCTTTCCAAAAACTTTCCTTGATTAAAAGATGGAGTTACAATTGATACCTTTGGGAATTGCTTCATTAGTTTTCTAGCAATGGCTCTACTTTTGTTATGTAACCAAGTACGGACACATTGTTAAATATAAGATGAAGATCTTGATCGATAATAATGGGAGCTTCGTTTCTATAGTAGTAGTAATCACCAATTTTCTCTCCAACAATCTCTATTTGTAAAGTCACTTTAGTTCTATTGGGATCTATAGTCTCAACATAGCCATTATTACCCACCCAACTTCTTATTCCATAAGATTTCTCAACATCTTTAATTTTTACCACTATATTTTCATGACTATCCTTGATCGTCATTCCCTCAACCAATGACTGTGCAACGTGATTCTTAACACCATCTAGCAAAACAGAGCTATCATTATTAATGTAATAACCAAGTTTCTGACTAAATAAATCTAGAGAAATCAAAAATTTTCCAGCTTCTCTTTTATTAAGATCCTGATTATTTGCAATATCCACAATTTCTCCAGCTATCAAAACATCCTGAACTTTAAATGATCTAACATCATGAATAAGCAATGGGCTACCATTATAAACATACTGTTGATTAACTCTATTTTGAGCTGCTCTAATTTTTAAGGTCACATATACATCTTGTAATGCTGATGGACCTTCATAATTATAAACGTCAATAATTTCAACTAAAGTTTGTCCCATGCCACTTTTTTGTTTTTTACCAGGAACAATTTGTTCTACATACCATGGTCGAGGTTTATTTCCTCCAATACCATACTCAGAGCCCTCATAATTAAATAGTCTTAAGGTGACATTTAAATATTCAACTTTCCTATTAAAAAGTAAGTAGGTTAGAGAAATAACAAATAATATCAACAGTAAACCGAAAATATCTATTGTTTTGGGTTTGTTATTAAAAAGTTTTTTATATTTTCGTAGTTGTTTTTTCATAATGAATAATAAATATAATTAAAATTATTAAAAAACTTAAAAAATTCTTTTGTGGATGAAATATCATCATTATAAAGCTTGAAAGAATACCTGAGTATATCATAGTCTTAATCATCTCAGAAAGACTGGAGGCTTTAATTTTCAGATAAAAATTAAGGGCAAAAAAAACATAAACTAAAACTGACACTATGCCTCTTTCTACTAAAAATAGTAAAAAACCATTGTGTACTGGTTCTGGAAAATATCGCATCACTCCATCAGGAAACAACTGGTAAGAAGCAGGTATAAACATACCCATTCCTACTCCAAAGATGGGAGAGTTTTTATAAACCTCTAGTGCTTCAATGTATTGCTCAACTCGTGTCGAAACCCCACCAAATTCAGTAAACGAATAAATACTATCAAACATTCTGTTAGTTAGTTTAAAAACTATTACCCCCAACAATATGACTAAGATAACTTTAAACCAAGTATTGAGGCGGTTGATTATTCGTTGTAAATTATTAATTTTTTTAAGCTGGTTGGGATGTCTATACACAAAAAATACTAAGGATGCAAAAACTGCCACAAGCGCTGCTCTGCTGAGAGAAAGAATGATTATTAAAAAAGATACTATGACAACAATCGTTGATAGTTGATTAATTATTTTGCGTTTTTTAATAAATTTTTCTGATAAATACTGAAGTAAAATTAACGCGCTCATTCCGAGTAAAATCACTTCATTGGCTAAGCCGTTGGGGTGAAGATTGAAACCAAAAGGCCTAAAGACACCAGCTCTCTCATCGGCACCCAAGCCAAATGAGGGCGCAACTTGTGTTTTTTCTATGGCTAATCCCAAGGCATTACCTTTAATAAATTGACCAAAAACCAGCAAACCATCTTGCAATAAAATTATCATGATAATAATTGCTAGAGTATAAAATATTTTTTTTACTTGAATTTTGGGGATATTTTTTATAGCTAAAACTAAATAAATTCCCCATACAACTAGTAGCAATTCTTGAGTGAGGTATAGCATACTTAAAAAAGGAATGATTGAGTTGGTAAAAGATAGCCCATAAACGCCAAATAGAATCACCATCAACTTTTCATGTAGTTGAAAACTAATTTTTTGCTTTCTCCATGAAAGCAATAATAATAGCAAGCCAGAGAGAAAAATAGCAAAAAATGGTGAGAAAGAAAATCCTATCTGCCTACCCTCCCAATATTGAAGACTGTAGACTGCTGAAGCTGGGACAGCTATAAATGAATGAGCTTGACCCATGCCAAAATACAACAATGGCAACATGCTATAAACCATGGCCTTATAAAACGAGTAGCGATAAACTAAAAAAGCAAAAAAAATAAAACTAACTATAAATGATAATTTAACTGAAGAAATCATCAAAGAAATAAGAAAGTATCCACTAACTGCTGCTACCGCAGCAAAATCTAAATCTTTTGTTAGTTTAGTTGCTTTATTTAAAAAACTTCTTATTTTCATACTAAAATCTAGGTACATTATAATATAATTAGAGGTAATTTTACTTAGAAAGAAAGCTTGGTGATTAAAAATTCGATTATTATCATTCCTAATATCATGAATAGTGATGAGGTATGTGATTTTTTATTTCAAACCGCAAGTATTCTTTCTAAAAAAAATTATGTTTATGTTATTCATAATAAATCATTTTCAATTAAAGAAATTATTCAAAACCTACTTTTTAATAAAAAACAAGAAATAGTGAGTAAAAAAAATAAAATTACTTATTTAACTCCAGTTGAGATCTTACCTTTCCAAAGACTTAAAGTTATAAAAAGAATTAACAAAAGTATTTATTTTAAAGGTTTGCAGATTTATCTATCTCTAAAACATATAACTGCTCAAAGAAAAATATTTTGGATGTTTTTTCCTCATTTAAATTCTTTAACTAAAAAAGTTTTTTCCTCTTGGAAAATAATATACGACTGCGTCGACTACTTTCAACATTTATCAACAACTATGCGTCAACAAGAAATTAATTTAATCCAAGCTGCTGACTTAGTATTTGTAAATTCAAAGACATTATTAAAGTTTCATAGTAAATATAAGGGAGGGGAAATTTTTCTAGTACCTCAAGGATTTAGGTTGCAATCATTTAGAAAAAAAGTAACTAAAGTGAAAAAATGGGGAGTGAATAAACCAGTGTTGGGTTTCATAGGTGGAATAAGAAATAGGCTTGATTTTAAATTGATATATAACCTTGCCCAAAATAACCCACATTGGACAATAATTCTTTGGGGACCAATTCTATCTTTCTCTGGAGAGAATAAGCCTAAAAAAGAAATTCAAAAACTAAAAAAAATGAAAAGTATAATTTGGGGTAAATCAAAACAAAAAGATATTCCTTCAATAATAGATAGCTTTGATATTGGAATAATTCCATATGATACTAATATTGATTTCAATAAATACTGTTATCCAATGAAAACATTTGAGTATTTTTATTTAGGAAAACCTATTGTTTCAACTCCAATTAAAGAACTAGAAAGATTTCCTTTATTTATAAAAACTGGCCAATCTGTGCAAACATGGGAAGAAAATATTCAAAATATTCTAGCTAAACCATGGCCAAAAAAACATCAGCGGCAGCAACGGCAACTTGCTATAGATAATAGCTGGAGTAATAAAATAGAAGCCATGTCTCAAATCATTGATGATACAATTTAACAATGAAAAAAGAAAAAATATTTATTGTTATTCCAACTATTCGTGACTTAAGTTTTTTAAAAGAATGGAAGAAACAATTTGCTAATGTTCGCATAATAGTTTGTGAAGATCGACCTCAAAAGTCAATTAAAATTCCTAAGGTTGGAAAAGAAATTCATCATTATTCTTGGCAAGAGATTGATGATGATTTAGGAAAAGACAGTTGGACCATACCTCGAAAAGTATCGGCTATCCGTAATTATGGATTCTTGAAAGCTCATCAAATGGGAGCAGATATTATTATTACTCTAGATGATGACTGTTACCCAGTCAAAAATCATGATTTAATCAAGCTTCACTCACAAAATTTATCTTTAAAAACTCCTCTCAAATGGACTAATACCTATCCAGATGCAAGACATATGTACACTAGAGGTATGCCATATTTAAATCGTCAGCAAGCTTCTGTAATGCTGAGTCACGGCTTATGGACAAATGTTCTAGACCATGACGGCCCAACTCATCTCCAAAACCTAAACTTTAAAGCAGGGTTTGCAGAACACTTCTTGCAAATTATTACTCAAGGTACTTACTATCCGATGTGTTCAATGAATTTAGCTTTTAGAAGAGAGATAACACCCCTGATGTACTTCCCGCTCATGGGTGAAGATATAAAAGGCAACAAATGGGGCTATGATAGATTTGATGATATCTGGGCAGGTATTTTTAGCAAGAAAATTATGGATCACTTAGGATATTCCGTAATTAACGGAGCACCATTTGTAGAACATAGAAAGGCATCAGACCCATTTAAAAATCTTATTAAAGAAGCTGCTGGGATTGAAACCAATGAAAAGGTTTGGCTAAAAGTAGATAAAGTAAAACTGACAGCCACTACACCCATTGCTGCTTACAAAGAGCTCATTGGTAAAGTTGTATTGCCAAAAGAAAAATATTTCACTAAATTAAAAGAAGCGATTCAAATTTGGCTGACTCTATTTGATTAAAGTCTGATTAACTAATTTCAGTTTTTGTTCCCAACTATTATCTACAAATATTTTTCACCTCTAGTCTGACAACTGGTTTTGCGAATGTTACAATTCAACAAATATGAATTTGTCAAATTGCAAAAATATAAAACGAGTTCTTGTCACGGGTGGAGCTGGATTTATTGGATCTCATATAGTTGATGCTTATATAAAAGCTGGACTAGAAGTGGTTATTGTTGATAATTTTTCTCAAGGAAATAAAAAAAATATTAATAAAAAAGCAAAAGTTTATAAAGCCGATATTTGTGATTTACAGTCTCTAAAAAAAATCATGAAAACTGAGCAGCCTCAATTAATAAATCACCACGCAGCACATGTTGATGTCCGCAGGTCTCAAAAAAATCCTATCTTTGATGCAAATCAAAATATTATTGGGTTGCTATCTATGCTTCAAGCAACTGAAAATACGTCATTAAAAAAAATAATTTTTGCATCTTCAGGTGGAGCCATATATGGAGAACAACCAATTCCTACACATGAAAGAAGTCTTACAACACCAACTTCACCATATGGAGTAAGTAAGCGCGCAGGAGAACTTTATATTCAATCATACTCAAGATACTTTAACATTCCCTATGTATCATTACGCTATGGAAATGTATACGGAGTAAGACAAAATCACAAAACAAACTCTGGTATTATCGGAATGATAATTGAATCGCAAATTCAAAATAAGTCAATTTCAATCTATGGAGATGGATCCCAAACAAGAGACTACATTCATGTTGAAGATGTTGTACGAGCAAATATCCAAGCCTCCAACACCGTTTTTAACGGTGAAGTCAACATTGGAACTGGAATACAAACATCAATCACCAAACTAATTGATATTATTTCAAAAATTATGCATCAAAAACCAAATGTTTTATATCTACCAAAGAAAAAAGAAGAGCAACACGATTGTAAACTAAGCACAGCGCTTGCCTACAAAAAAATTAATTGGAAAGCAAATATATCAATATATGAAGGTATTAAAAAAACAATAAAAAAATATGACCTTTAAATCTGGGATAAGTAAAAAAAATAAATTTGCCATTTTGACTAGAAATAAAAAACCAAAAAATTGGTTGTACATCTATATTTATAGTAGTCCACAAAAAGATCACGTGAATCTTGTTCAAGAATTATCAACATTCTCTTCTAATACAAGAGTTATTCATTTTTCCAGATTTGATTTAGAATTAGAAAACCATTTGTCATGGAAAATATTATTAAAAAAAAGATATTTTTTTAAATCATTAAATAACATCCATGAGTTAATCAATATCAAATATTGCAATTGGAAATTTATTGACATAATACCAATGCAACGATTTAAATTGTCAAAATTAATCAATAGTAAACTAAAAATAATTATATTTAAAATCTTAGCCATCTTTTTCAAAACAAGAATTGTAGTTATATACAACTTTCCAACTCAATCAATACAAAAATTTGTAACTAAACTAAAACCATTTGCAACAATAGCAGATTGCACTGAATATTGGACAAAATCCAACTGCATTTTATCCAAAAAAATGGCAACGGTGACAATATCAAACAACTACCAAGCAGAAAAAAACCTTCAAAAATACTCTAAGACATCAAGAGTCTCAGCGGGCTATTTTACAGACAAGACAATTGACTCACTTTATAGAAAAACAGCTGCAATGAGAGCTATGCCTCGTACTATTGCGTATTTAGGATCTATAGACTGGCGCCTCGACTATGATAGCATTAAATATGCAATGCGTACGCTAAGTGATTTTTCATTTATATTTTTTTCAGATGAGCTGTTTTCATATGACTATGAACATCAAAGTTTAGATTTGCGCAAAAAAAACGCCAAAGCTAAAAGAGAGTTTGAAAAAATTAAAACTTTTTCCAACTTCTCATACATCCCTACAAAAAACCATAAAGATGTAATTAGCAACCTTTTTACTTGTTCAGCTGGTATTATTCCTTATAAAATAAATACCAAATTTTATCAAAATACACATCCGGTTAAACAATATTTTTACTTATCAGCTGGTATCCCAATCGTAGCATCAAAGTTTAAAATGATAACTAATTCTGAGCCATTCATTCGCACATATGAGAATAAAGAAGAATTTGTTAAGCAAATTTTGCAATCTTCTAAGCGTGTATTGACTCCAATAGAACGCAAAGAAATTTTCTTAAAATGCAAAAAGCAAACAATAAAAATTAAGGCTCTGCATATTCAATCAATTTTATATGAAATTTAAAAATTCAGTTGCAATAATTACGCAAGAGTTTCCTCTTTACTCAAATAAAGGTGGGATAGCTACTTTCTTTGGAGAATTATCTGATATATTGTCTAAAAATAATCATGTTTTCGTGGTAACTAAAGGACCCAATAAACACAAAAAAAATAAACTACTAAATAAGTATAAGGAAATTATATTCCCTGCTAATAAATTTAGAGGGAAATTAACAAATTTTATCTTTTTTAGGTCTCCAATTTCATTGTTTTTTTTATTGATAAAAAAATTTATCCCTGATACCTGGGAAAAAATCGAGTGGTCTTTTTTTGCTTGTTATTGGTTAAAAAAAATAGCGCCAGATATTCAAATTATACACTCGTGTGAATATGACTTTCCTTACATATGCGCTCGATTATTCTTTCCAAGAGTAAAAATTATTATCCATTCTGAAAGTCCTCAATTATTTTTATACAAATACGTCGAATATCGATGGGAAAATTTACTTAAAGCACGTATTGAATTAATTGGAGCCCAACTGTTTTCAAACTTAATTATAGCTTGCTCAAGCCAACTATTTGAATTCTGGAAAAAAAAAGGAGTGCGTCACATCATTATGAAACCAAACTTTATAAATACTACCTTTTGGAATAAAACCTCTCAAAATCATTTTTTTGCTAAGAAAAATGCTAATGTAAACATTGTATTTATTGGAAGACTTGAGTATCGAAAAGGCGTAGATCGCTTACTTAGGATTTATACAGAGTATCGAAAAAAATATGGGGAAACTATTTCTCTACATCTCATCGGAAAAAAAACCAAAACATTTCCATTTAAGTCATCTATTATTGACTTTGATAGTTTTGTAAAAAAATACAACATTGATCCATCGTTTATCTGTGTTGGCCAAATAAACAACAAAAGAACACTTAAAAATTACCTTTCTAATTTAGATGGTAAAGTTATTTACATGCATCTTGCCAGATATGAACCAAATTCATTAGCAATTATAGAAGCCATGGCTTTTAAGCTCCCAATACTAACAACCAAGGAAGCAGGTATTGATTTAATTGAAGATGGAAAAACTGGATATTTTTGTCCAAAGTCAATTAAGAAAGCAGTTGAAAAATTACATCAAATTATTATCAATTGGGATTATTCAAAAAAAGCTGGAGAAAACGCACAAAAATATGCTAATTCTAACCTAAGCAAAAACAATAATTTAGCTTTTTACAAAAAAATATATAATGATTTAAAAATATGAATGATAAAATATTCCCCAAACATCCCAAAACTAGTTTTATTATTCGTACATTTAATGAACAAAAGTGGTTGCCAACATTACTACAAAGCTTGTTTTCACAATCTAGATTAGACTTTGAGATAATAATTGTGGACTCTGGATCTACAGACAAAACTTTAGAAGTAATTCAGCAATTTCCAATTAGAAAAATTATCAAAATCAGTAAAAAATCTTTTAATTATGCATATGCTTTAAATTTAGGTATTAACTCTTCTTGGGGGGAAATGATTGGAATTATAAGTGGTCATTCCATTCCAGTAAGTAGAACATGGTATGAAGACGGATTGTCAAACTTTTCGTACAAAAAAATAGCAGCAATTACTGGATACACCATGCCACTTCCAGATGCTTCTTATGACGAAAGGCTTCAGAGTCTACACATAGGATCTCTTTTTACTTATTTTGATAAAAACACAAAATTTATGTCAAATACTAATGCAATAATTCGTCGCTCTCTCTGGGAGAAATATCCTTTTGATGAAAGAATAACTAAGGGAATTAAAAAATATGACTATGCAACTGAAGGATGTGAAGATTATGATTGGGCACAAGAGATGATCTCTCGTGGATTTCGTATAGTTAAAGACCCAAATTTCAATGTTTATCACTCACATGGCGGTCTCAATAGAGATAAATACTCTCAAAGGATTGATCGTTGGAATAAAATCTGTTCACTCATTGATCAAAAAAAAAGGCCATCTTCTTCATCTTATACTGAGATTAAATTAATCACAAAAAATTCACAATGCAGCCCAAAAAAAATAAAATCTAGAGTAAAATATTTTTTAAAACAGCTAATTTAAAAACAATCTTTTAAAAAAAGCCAATGGTCTTTAATTATATGAAACATTCAAAAATAAACTCAATAAATAATACAAACAAACACAATAGTATTTCCCTAATTATTTGCACCCGAAATAACCATAAAAAGTTACAATTAACACTTGAGCATCTCGCCAAGCACCTCCCCAATCACATACAAGTCATTATCGTTGATCAATCAACAAAAAACATGGAGCATATCTTACCTAATAAAATAAATAGCTTATATTTATGGACACCACAAGAACGCGGATTAAGCAAGGCAAGAAATGTGGCTCTTCAGCATACGCAAGCTGAGGTATTAGCATGGACTGATGATGACTGTATCATTACCAAAAACTACATAGAAAGTCTCAATAAAATCTTAGAATTAGCTCCAATAGCAAAAGAAAAAAAAATTGCTGGTGTTTGTGGAAAAACAACACCTTTTCTTCCTACCAAACCGAGTGATTCTCATCATTGTCCATGTACATTTTCTAAAAAAAATACTTCTCCAGTAAATAAAGTTTGTGTGCATTGGAAAAAGGTTGGTCTTGGAAATAACATGGTGTTTTTTCGTTATATATTTTCTGAATTAGGAAATTTTAAAAAGTGGCTTGGTATAGGAGGAGTAGCTCAATCTGGAGAAGACGGAGAGTTTATTCTCCGTTGTCTTATTGCTAATAAAACATTTTTATATGATGAAAAACTATTAATTCATCACAATAAATGGTTAGATAAATCACAACTAAGAAAACAAATTTTGAAATATAATTGTGGTGGTATTGCAATCTATGGCTATTATTATTTTCAAGGTATAGATGAATGTCAGAAAGAATTTATTCAAAACATTAAGAATGCTACTAGAAATCTTGTTAGACACATACGAGATATTAAAAAACAAAAAACCATTCTAATTCATTATATTTACGATCTTTTAAAAGAATTATTTTATATTTTCAATGGAATTATAATTGCTTTTATATTTTCAAATGTAACATCTTCACTTGAAAAAAAGCGGATTAAAAATTATAAATTCAATTCTAAAAATAATAGCAATTATTTAAAAAAAGCTTGAGTTTTAATAAATTAAACAATTTTTTTATCAAATTTCTACCGTTCAATATTAAATATTTTATTGCAGTAACTGCGCAAATATGTCTTCATTTGACTAACTACTAATACTGTCACGCCACTATCAAACATTTTCTTCATAGCTATAGCTGATTTAAACTGAAAATCTTTATCACCCATAGTCATAACTTCATCTAGTAAAAGAATATCTGGTTGAGCATGAATAGCAATGCTAAATCCTAATCTTAATTTCATACCATTGGAATAAGTGTATAAAGGAGCAGTTATAAAATCTCCAATCCCAGCAAAATCAACTATTTTAACAAATTTAGCTTTAATCTCTTCTTTAGACATTCCAATAATCAAGCCATTAAGAAAAATGTTTTCCTGTCCTGATAAATCGGCGTGGAAGCCGGCTTCCAAACCAATCAAAGAAATGATTCTACCTCTAACTTTTAATTTACCTTCAGTGGGAGAAGAAATACCAGCAATAATCTTTAATAAAGTTGTTTTTCCAGAACCATTAGGACCAATAAAACCAATCTTTTCTCCTTTATAAATCTTCAAATTAACGCTACGCAAAGCCCAATACGTTTCTTGGGGCCTAAAACTCACTGCTCGACTAACGTCCTCAGCTAAGGTTGGTTTTTCGTGATGAATTACATACTTCTTGCCAATGTTTTGTAAATCTATGACTACCTCTGATGACAGAAGTCGATTCTTTTTTGAAAATTCTTCTTTAAAATTTGTCATAAACAATTATTCTAATTAAACCCAATCATCAAAATTTTTACTTTCTTGCTTAAAAACTCGCCATCCAAAAAAGACAGCTAGAAAAGTCATCGTCAAACTAATTATCATTAAATCAGAAGTGGTTACAGAAAGATTTAATAAAACTCGATGGAAGCCCTCAATGATAGCTGTCATTGGATTAAGATAAAAAAGTGGCCGTAAAGATTCTGGTAAAAGATTGAGTGTGTACACCACTGGTGTAACATAAAACCAAAGTGGCATCACCGCTTGGACTATAAAATTTACATCACGATACTTGACATTCAAAGCAGCAAGTAATAAAGATAAACTAGTAGTTAAAATAAGTAGCCACAGCAACAAGGGAATCAATCCTAAAAACCGACTCGCATAAACTCCTAGAGCCATCACCGAATAATGTTCTAAGAAAATTTTATCGCCAATCAACAATATAAGCAGTAATCCCAATGATATCAAGAAATGAAACATATTAGACAAAATAATTGATAAAGGAATTGTCTCTCGTGGAAAATTAGCTTTTTGGATTAAAGAACGTTCGTAAACAATGCTGGAAGTAGTTTTGGTAAGAGACATAGAAAAAAGGTTCCAAGGTAATAATCCAGAAAAAAGAAATAAAAAATAATTATCCACATTAACCGGCATAAAAAAATGGAAAACAAAACCCAGTACTAGCATCTGTAAAAGTGGATTGAGAATCACCCATAAAAAACCTAACACAGCGTGTTTATAACGTGCCTTGATTTCTTTTTCAGTCATTGCCAATAAAAAATCAATCCAATGGCGTTGTTTATGAGATAATTTGAACAATTTATTCATCAGATAGCTGTATTCTATACAAAAAAATACAAAAAAGGGTACTCATTGCAATGGGCCATTGACTTGAAAAATTCTAACTAATAATATTAACTTACCACACTCTACAAATAAAGCAACTTCGAAGCAAACCTGTGGAGTATTACTCAATTAACTAAGCAATAAATAAGTGTCTTTCCTAGAATAACGACGATAGGTACTAATATTACTGAAAGATCATGCTAATGAAATAAAAAGTCTCTGAAGACTTACGAAGACAAAAATGAGCAAGCTCAGAGTAATTCATAAATATAAATTTGTGATACACTTAAAAAAAAGTGAATGACAATAGAATTACAGAAACAAAAATATCTATAAAATATTATTAAAAAATCTACATATTAAACATTTATTCTAGGAAATGCCCTATCCAATAATTGCTTGCTGTTAGATTCATATATCTTTGATATATTTATTAAATAAAAATATGAATAAAAAATATTGGCAAAATAAAAATGTTTTAATTACAGGCGGAGCTGGATTTTTAGGTTCTCATTTAGCAAACCAAATAAAAAAAATTAATCCAGCAAAAATTATTATTCCTCGTTCTAAAAATTATGATCTTAGAGAAAAAGATGTTTGTTTAAATATTACAAAAAATATTGACATAGCAATCCATTTAGCAGCAAATGTGGGAGGAATTGGATACAATAAAAAATATCCAGCTTCTCTTTTTTATGACAATCTTATTATGAGTACATTTATGATGGAAGCAGCCAGAATGAATGGAGTAAGAAAGTATGTAAGCCTAGGCACTGTTTGCTCTTATCCTAAGCATACTCCAATTCCATTCAAAGAAATTAATCTTTGGAATGGTTATCCTGAAGAAAATAATGCTCCTTATGGATTAGCAAAAAAAATGCAATTAGTGCAATCTCAAGTCTACCGACGTCAACATAATTTTAACTCTATTTATCTTTTACCAGTCAATTTATATGGACCTGGGGATAATTTTAATCCTAAATCCTCTCACGTTATACCAGCTTTAATTAAAAAATTTATTGACGCTAAAGAAAAAGGCATTGAGAAAGTTTTTATTTGGGGAACAGGAACCCCAACAAGAGAGTTTTTATATGTTGAAGATGCAGTTAGAGGTATTATTTTAGCAACAGAGAGATATGATAAATCAGAACCAGTTAATCTTGGGTCTCACTTTGAGATTTCAATAAAAGATTTAGCTAATACTATTAAAAAGATCTCAGGTTTTAAAGGGAAAATAGAATTCGATTCTTCCAAAACAGATGGGCAGCAAAGACGAAAACTAGATGTGAGTAAAGCTAAAAAAGAATTTGATTTTGAAAGTAAAATTAGCTTTGAAGATGGATTGAAAAAAACTATAAAGTGGTATCAATCACAAACCTAGAATAAAATAATTACCTTATATTAAACAAAGATTCTCTAAGATACTTGTCAAAACTTTTTTTTTGACAATGACTAATCTCAAAAGATTGTATTAAAGATAAATCTCTTTGAATATAGGGGATAAGACTTCGGTTGTTGCTGGAAATAATATTTCCCCCTAATGCTAGAATCTTTGAAATTTTTTTACCTAATTCAAAACGACTCATCTTAATATTTGTAACACAATGAAGGTGACGACTTTTCAACACTTTCGACTCCGCAATCTCTCCAATTACTTTCAGCAAAAAAGATATTGGAGTTGGGCTGATAAAAGAATTACTAAGTAGTTTCACATTTTTGTTAGAAGATAGCTCATTATTTAACCATTCAACAAACATGCTTTCTCTAGCAATTATTGACGATGTTCTAACTATAAAAAAATTCAACTGACTATTTTCTAAAAGAGTTTCGGCTTGAAACTTTGTTTTCCCATAAATAGTTTTTGGATTTCTGCGATCAAACTCAGTATAATTGCCTTTCTCTCCATCAAACACATAATCTGATGACAAGTATATAACTTGACAACTTAAGTTGTTCTTTTTTATTATTTGGATAAGATTGTCAATTGGTTTAACATTTAAACTATATGCATGTTTTGGTTTAATTTCACACATAGTTACATTTTTTATTGCTGATAACCAAATTATAATTTCAGGCTTATGTGCTACAAAAAAACTAGATAGCTGAACAGGATCTCGTATATCTAAAAAAAAATATGGGTGCAAATGATTTTTATAAGCTGTGCCTATAGTTGTAAATTTAGTTTCATGAGTAAAAAAATTAAATAAATAACTTCCTACAAACCCAGATGCTCCAATTATTGCTACTTTCATAAAGTTACCATGCTCATAAATATCTGTAGTTGTTTTTATTAGTCATCATATGTGTGGTAATCTTAAAATACTTTTTCACCTTTTTATACAAAAAAATCCCCCTAGTTCCGGCCTCGACCTATTGTCCCATACAGTTACCCGTATAGTATCGTCAGCGCTGCGGCGTTTCAAGACTCTGTTCGGGATGGAAACCCACGCCTAAGCGGGGTCATAGAGAGTTGGTTCCACCGCGCTCCAGAGACCAGAACTAGAGGGACTTTAATAAGTCCCATATGAAGCAATTTAGGAGCTCCGGGCTGAGGCTTTTGCTAAAAAATAGCAAATCAAACTTTAATACTCAACTTTTCAACCAAAGAAGAATAAATATCCAAATAATTATTAGCCAACTGCTTAATACCAGTAGGTTCTTTAACTAAATTCTTCATATCTGAATAAATTCCCGCCGTTTTTATCTCTCTTACTCTGTTTGTCACTAACTGCCAAACATCTTCATAACTCTGCACCGTCTTTTTTTGCTCAGTTTTTATTATTTGCTTCACTCTTTTCAAGTTTGGTCTAATGTCATTTTGTAAAAACCAGATTAGATCATAAAAGTCACGACCTTTAAAATCATATTTATCTTGATAAACCTTATCTTTTCTGCCCAGAATTGCTCCAATTTTATTAGAAAAAAGTGTTTCTAAATCATAGTGTCTAACCACAAAAAACATATTGTTTTTTGTAAATGGTGTCACCGCCGTTGCAAACTCTGGGTATTTATTCTTCTCTAGCTCTATTTTTAGATAAAGCAAGTTACTCTCATTTTTAATATTTTTAATCAAACCCAACTTTTTTAAGATTGGAAACTTGATCGTTATCATCTGGCCACGATGCTTCAGTGTAGTTGTAACCTCATCTACGCCAAGACCCTTAAAATATTCTAATAAATCCTTAGCAAAACCTTTTGAATCAAATTCTGCTGTTAAATAATCCATATCTAAGTCTTCAGATAATCTGGCTGTCTCACCAATCATTTTCAAAGCAGTCCCACCACCAAAGATAAGTTCACTCCATTTTGGTGAATTATAAATAAAGTTCAAAGTGTAATAAATAAGTGTTTCCTTGAGTTCAATCTTTATATACTCCATAGACATATTTTCATTTTTACTTGTCTGCACTACTTTTTTTAAGCTATCTATTAACATAATGTTATTTTCATAATTTTATAAATCTGACTCATTTTTTTTGGCGCTTTTTTAAGATATTTTTCATACTCTTTCCAATCTTTAGTAGTCATTACTTCTAGTCTGAGCCTCAAACCAAGTAGCTCATCTTCAGAAAAAGCGGTGAATTTATCTTGATTAAAATAAATATAATCAAACAGTGCCTTTGCCTTGCTTGCTACATACCAACTCATACTTCCATAAGATATTTTAGAAAAACCAGTAAACAAATCCTTTTTTATTGAACTAAAATTAAAAACTCCAAATTTATTTTTAATAACATTTGTTTTTTTTAAAGTAACTATTGAGTAACCATACACCACATCTGTTAACATCTGATGCTCTTGCAACATGAATTCCATGCTCAAGTAACTTGGTTCTATTAATTTAGTTGCTAAAAACTTTGAATAATATAGCGCATTATCTTTTTTATCTAAAAAACTACTAAATACATAAAAACCCCTCTTAATTCTAATAAGAGTTTTATTCTTGATCCAATAATCTATGGTATTGCGCAAAGTATTGGGATTTTTATCCAAAGCTATGAAAAGCGCTGTTTTAGACAAAAATGGTACTTTTTTTATTTTTTCAATCATTTCTATAGTTACTATATTTTTTAGTACTTACAGAAACAATATAGCATGCCAAACAACTATATACAAGAGAAGTTTTGTGGGCTAAACACAAAAAAATCCCCCTAGTTCCGGCCTCTATCTAGAGTTTTAGATTCTCTCCAAGCTCATACTTTTCAACAATAGTACGCTGCATTTCATCTTTAAAACCTATCTCCTCACCTTCCCAATCAGCAGTCAATTCTAAATATGTAGCTAACTCATTAACTTCAATATCATCCACATCAAACCTCTCAAACCACAGATCATTTATACTCAAAATCCAAGGAATACGTTCTTTTGCCAACTCATATGCTTTTACAGTTTTTTTCATATCTACAAGTGATAATTCATTTCCGACTTCGACTAGCAATGTTGCTAACTCTCCTTCTCGATCCCAACGAAGCTCTTTCTCAGCTACCTTTTCTAGCCAGCTCAAAGCTGCTGGGTAGTCACCGCTCTCTATCAAGCCAACAGCAATAGCTAACTGCTGATCTTCAATCTTAAGTAGCATTTGCTCATAATCTGGGACTAAACCTATATCTACTGGATAAGAGTACATTGCCGAAACTTTTTCTAGCCTTTCCTTAGCTTTTGACCACTCTTGTTGATCTAGATAAAAAGACACTAAGTCTCTGGTAGCAGCTGACCATGGGTCAACTTCAAACCACTTCTCCTTAATTAACTGACGCTCCTGTTCTTCATCAACCCCAGCTAACCAAATAGGATAGATATCTGGGTGATTGGTATAAATATAAAATAATTCTTCCCGATCTATTCTAGATAACTTACTACTATTCTCATAAGTCTTTCTGTGCCAATGAAAGTAAGGAAACAAATCAAAAGCCTGAGACGTATTACCTTCTCTAATTAGACCATCAATCTCAAGATACAATGCCGCTACTAAAATAATTACAAAAAATAGAGTAAGGTATAAGATTTTAAAAAAGCTTCGAGTCCATTTACTAGCTAAAATATAGTCTTCATCCTTAATTAATAGAGCTAATAAAATTAAAGTAATACTAAAAACACCCACAAAATCCCAATCAAAATCAAATAATACATTTATATAAATTGAGCTAATTCCTAAAAAAGAAGCCTTTCTCCATCCCCAAATATTTTCTCTTTTCAAACTTCTCCATGATAAATATAATAGAGTCAACATTAATAATGAAAACAAACTCCCTCCAATCACCCCTAATTCTGCTCCAGCCTGTAGAAAAACATTGTGAGCATAAGAAGTTGAATTATAAAAAGCTGAGCGGTATTTTTTAACTACAATACTATAAGTACCAGGACCAGATCCTATCAAAGGATGATCTTTCATTGTTTCTATTGCCCACTTCCAATATCTCGGTCGTGATTCAGTCTTAATAGATTTACAAAGCTGTTTTTCTAAAACAGGTACGGGACAAGTAAACTCAGGACTTACTAAGCTAACTGTAGAAAAGAAAACATTAACTAATAGAACTAATGAAAACAAGCTAAATATTATTCTAATAATAAAGTTTAGTTTTGACTTCTTAAAGGTCCCATCTTTAATTAAATGCCTATAAATAAACATAAACTGTAGCAGTCCAATAGCTACCGTTACCCGCCCAAAGCTAGCTAATAAGCCTAAAGTAAACCCTACGGGTAGCAACCACCACCAGCTAGATCTACCTAGCTTTATATATTCACTTACTTGCCACCAACTCAACGGAATTATTAATAATAGTAAAGCTGCAACATGATTATGACCATATGTCGACTGAAATAACTTCACTTCTGACAAAAAACTTAAGCTCTGAGGAAAAAAATAGGCTACGACACTAACCAACATAACTGGAAATGTAGTAAAAACTAATAATTTAATTATTTGCTGACTAGAAACAAACGATTTTTTAACTAAAAAGAAAAACCAAAAGGTTAAAAAAACAAATATATATCTAGTAACAGAATAAAGTGATAGTGGAAGATTAATTGAGAAATATAAACTCAAACTAATACTAGTCAAAAAGAATAACCATGAAAATATTAGGCACAAACTACTTCTCTTCCACTCAAGCTCATTAGAAAATAGTAGTAAAAATAAACTCACTACACCTATCAAGATATAGCTAGAATGTGACTCTCCAAAGAATAACAATAACAGCCAACTCAATAACAAAAGTAAGTAAAATAATATCTGCTTGGTAGTCAAGGACATAAGATTATGATAACATCTGGAATATAAGCTATTATAAAGCAGCTTTAAAAAATTATGATTAAAGAACTCCTTGAATTTCTCTGGCAAAACAAGAAGTGGTGGCTTACCCCTCCAATTATTATCTTCATCATTTTTGGGGTTTTAGTCGCCTTCTCCACCACATCCCCAATTAGTCCTTTTGTTTATATGTTGTTCTAATAACTTATTTTTAAAAAAATAAACGATAGTATAGTCTCATATGAAGATTGCATTAATTGGCTATGGTTACTGGGGCAAGAAGATTTATCAAACTTTATCTAGCTTCATTTCTAATGAAAACATTTTTGTAGTTGATCCCAATATAAAAGATAGCAATCTTACTATAAAACTAAAGAAAATTGAAAATATCCTTTCAAGAAAAGACATTGAACATATTCTAATTGCCACTCCTGAAGAAACACACTACGAAATAGCTCTGAAGTGTCTTAAAAATAAAAAAAATATTTTTGTAGAAAAACCATTCTGCTTAAAAGCGCATGAAGCAAGTCACCTTCATCAACTTGCACAGGAAAATAATTTGCAAATTTTTGTTGATTACGTCTTCCTTTACGATCCATACGTAAAAAAAATTAAAAAGATAATTCAAGAGAACAAGCTCGGAAATTTACTAAAAATTGAATCTATTCGTCACTCTGCTAATATTAATAAACCCAATATCTCAGTCTCTGATGATTTAGCCATTCACGATATTTATTTAGGAGAATATTTTTTTGAAAAGAAAATTAGTAAAACTAAAATCAATAAAAAAACAATTATGTTAAAGCATGCCAAAGAAGCAAAGGTTGTTTTTTACTATGACAAGAAAACTCTTTCCGCTGACTATAGTTGGATTCAACCAACCTCTAAAAGAATCATGACTTTTATTGGTAGAGCAGCAACTTTAGTTTGGGATAAAGATGAAAAAAAACTATTGATTTATAAAAATCAAAAACTAACAAATAAGATGGAGGTAGAAAAAAATAAGTCTCCACTGGAGTTATCAGTTAAAGAATTTCTTTTTGGAAAAAGTAACTACAACTACCGTCAAGATATTGAGATATTAGAAAAAATAAATTACTCATGAGAAAAATTTATTTGCTAACAATATCACTAAATATTTTAATAGCAATTTTTATTAGTAAGATATTGCTATTAACAACCAACACGCTTCTAAATAATGGCAATTGGGACTCAGAAAAAACAAAATTAGAGATGGGTGTGATGGGAGCTTGGAACTTTTTTAGTCAGGCTCAAGCTTTGGCTGGCAATCATCTAAATCTGGGAGCATGGCATGGGTTTCAAGAAGTAATTTCTAGAGAGTCTTTTAAATACGATTTGGTTGAATTTGACACCTACATTAGCGGTGAAGCTTATCTGATCAGTCATTTCATGATCGACGATGATACTAAGATTAGCGTGAAAATTAGTAATCAGCCAATGGAAAATTTCTGTCTAGTAATTGATAAAAGTGGCAAGTTTCTTAAAAAAACTTCTTTACAGAGTTTGAAAATAGAGCCCGATCAGTGGTTTCATACCAAGATAGAACTAAATAACAATCAAGCCAAGATGATAATTAATGAGCAATCATTCAGCTGTGAAATTCCAAAGACAAGTCAATCAAAAATAGGTTTTAAGGGAGGGCAATATGACACTCTCCTAGATAATATTGTTATTAAAAATAATAATAAAACTATTTTTCAAGAAAATTTCTCAAATAATAAAAATTTTGTTTTGATTGCAGTTTTTGTTTTCATATTTTTAGCTTTAATCCAAATATTTTTAAAGAAAAGAAAGATAGCTGTCTTTTCTTTTGTCTTAATTAATGTTTCTCTGCTTTTATCTATGATTCTTATCTATCTATACCTCTTAATATTTTTTACTGGTAAATATCCAAATCCTGAATCATTCTTAGCAAATCTAAAAAAGCAGGAACAAAAATGGTCGGATAATGAATTTGAGCTAAACAGTAATCAAGTAATGACAGAGTTTAAAAATGACGATCATGAAAAAATAATGTTTGTTGGATCATCACAAACATGGGGTGCTGGAGCTTCTAGTTCTGAGAAAGCTTTTCCAGCTATTTTTGAAAAACTACTTAACAAAAAAATTATCCAAGAGCCTTTAGTTGCTACTTCAGCTACAAAAGTACTAGGAGTCTCAACAGATCAAAATATAGTAGTTGTGAACACTGGCATATCAGGGCAAACAAGCTCAGAACTTCTTGAGGAGTATAAAAAGAAATGGATAGATATAAATCCGAAAGCAGTCTTTATCAACTTATCAAGTAATGATTTCACCTATGGAAATTTTGAAGAGAGATTTAAAAAAAATATTCAAACCTTCATTGATCTTAACAATAAAAACAATATTAAAACAGTTCTTTTAGTTGAAGCCGTCTCGGTTGAGCTTAGCAATGACAATCCTTTACATGAAATTCTTTTTGATATAGCTAATAATGAAGGCGTTTTACTAATAGATATAAATAAGTATTTAAAAGACAAAAATGATACAGGATTGATTTGGTGGGACTATATCCACCCAACAGACTATGGACATCAACTTATCGTAGAATCAATCATGAAAAGTATTGCTAATGACGATGGATTCATTTAATTAAATCTAAAAGATAGTATCCATCATTTTCATAAATAATATCAAAAAGATTTAAAAATTCATTTTCACTTAATTCAATTTCCTTTTCCCAAATTACTAAACTCCCACTATCATGTTTTTTTGCGAAAGACTCCTTTGACCAATCATTTATTTTGATATTAAACATATATGAAAGAGCTTGGTCATGCCAAGATCTGTTGTAAATACGAAAATAATACTCGGCGTAATCAAATCCCCTAGAATTCATTTTATTTCCTAGCCCAACAAGGTTTTGAAAGCTATCAGTTTCTTTGATGTCCAAAGTAGGATTATCTGTAATTCTCAAAAATGACGAGGTAGTTAAATTATTTCTCATATTTATAAAGTTTTTTTTATAAAATACCATTGATATCAACAAAATAATAAATATAACGATGGCTTTTTTTTCCATTTTCACCTTACTTACAACCAGACTTAATAGATCATGTAGTAATATTGAAATAATCGGAATTAAAAAAACAATGGGAACTAATAAGTACCTAACTGGAAACCACTCCATGGTTCCCAAAAAGACTTGAATTACTAAAGCAAAAAATAAATAAATTGGTAATACAAAATAAAAGAGATTGTCTTCAGTCAATTTTTTAAGCGTATATCTATAGCTAGATACATATATAGCAAATAATGGCCATGGAAGGGCTAAAAAAAAGCTTCTTTATCCAAGACTGAAATGATATCCATAAATTAGAGTACTCGGCGATGGAAGAAGTGTTTGCGAATTGAGATTTTTCCCTAATAAAATTTAGAAAACGCCCGCTATATTGAAAATCAACAAATACCCAATAGAGTGGAAATAGCAATGAGCCCAAAATGTAAATTACTCTCATTTTAAGCTTGATTCTCTTATCAATAATAAGAAACCAGATTAAAGGAAGCATCATCCAAGATTCATAGCGAATGCCATGCGCAATATTAAGCAATATTAGAGAGAAGATTATTTTTTTATCAGTAATCCGTCTATTACCAATTAAAGCTAAGCTAGAAACTAAGAAAAAAAACAAATACCACCTCACTTAAAGTCTGAGTGCTAAGAAAGTACCTGAGTGGAAAAACTAAGAAAATAAAAGATGACAACAGGGAAATGTTTTTGTTATTTGTAAAATTTTCTGTATAAAAATATAGTGAGAAAACAGATAGTAAACTGAGAGAAAGACTAACTACTCGTGGTGATAGTTGAGGATAATTAAAGAACCCAATGACTAAAGATATTAATGATGAATGAAGTGGCAACCACATTCCACCATGATTATTTATCAATACACCATCTTCTATTTGCTGGACAGCCAAATTAACTCGAGCATAAGCATCTCCCTCAGCAATCATTGGCTTTACTAAACTAGGAATAGAAAATATTCCTCCTACAAAAATCATAACAGACAACACCAATAGGTGGGATTTTTTAAAATTAATTTTAATCATCAAAATCTTCTCCAAATTTATCTATAAATTTTCTAGCTATCTCCGCTGACAAAGATGCATTAGGATGACAATCATCTTCAATATAGACTCTATCTAATTATTTTTTAATAGATAAAACCTCTGACTTTCATACAAAACATCAAACCATTCAATTAAGCCACCCTCGTCTCCCAAACTTCTTTCCCAAACAAAAACATTGCCTTTCTCGATCGACTCTTTTAATTTTTCTTTTGAAAGACTAGTTCCAGGTTTATTTAAAAAATAAAATAATCCTTGATCTAAATATGTGCGTTGCTGTTCATCATAAAAGAAAATAATATTATCGTCACAAGCTTGCTCGCATTTTTTTAATAAACCAAAAAAGTCAGAATATACGGAACTATTCTCAATAGTCTCATAAGACAAATAGCTATTGAGAAATGAGCAGTCTCTCATTTCTAAACGAGAATTATTGGATAAATAGAAGTATTGACGAGCAAATAAAAATACTGCAGATAGAATGAATGAGAAATAGATAATTTTTTTGATTAATACTTTTTCTTTTTTAAAAAACAAATACAAATAACTACCAAACTCATACATTGAAGACGACAGTAATGGAATTAAAAAAGTAGTCGGAATAAGTAAATATCTAATCGGCAACCATTCCATGGTTCCTAAAAAAACTTGCAATACCAACATCCCAAAAAAGAAAAATGGCAAGCCATAGTAAAAAATATTTTTAACAGTAAGTTGTTTGAATATTTTTTTTAAACTAAAAATGGAGATGATTAAATATGATATTGGAAAAATAATAATTAACTTTTTCACCCATGCTATTAATGAGAGGTTGAAACTATAATACTCTGGAATTATATAATTTTGCGCTACCTCATATTTTTGGTTAAAAAAGGTTAAAAAACTGCCTTTATAAAGAAAATTAAGATACAACCATAAAATTGGAAATGCTATTGAGAGCAACACAAAAATTAATTTTTTGTTGATGCTGATTGGTTTATTAGCAATTAAAAACCAGATAAATGGTAAAGCCATCCAAGACTCATACCTAATACCATGTGCAGTATTTAGAAAAAATAAAGAAAAAAAGATTTCTTTATAAGATAACCTATCTTTTGCAATAAACACAAAACTAGTCAATAAAAAAAAGACAAATATTGGCTCTGATAAGGTTTGAGTTCCTAAATATATCCTCAGTGGAAATAACAAAAGAAATAAAGATGATAACAAAGCAATGGATTTGTTTTTTGTAAAAAGTTTAGTATAAAAATATATTGCTATGACAGAACCTAAGCTAAAAAATAGGGTGACTAATCGAGGCACTAACAGTGGATAGTTAAAAATTGATAACAATGAAGACATAATAGTAAAATAAAATGGCAGCCATGTCCCTCCATACTTATTGAAAAACAATCCAGCATTCTTCTGAGAAATGGCCACATTGACTCTCGCATAAGCATCGCTCTCTGAGATCATTGGTTGCAACAAATCAGAAAAAGAAAGAATCACCCCAACAACGATCATTGAGATCAATAATAAATAATTATAATTTTTAAAATTAATCCTAATCATTAAATTCGTCTCCAAATTTATCCACAAATTTTTTGGCTATCTCTGCTGATAAACTCGCATTTGGATGATAGTCGTCATCGCTGCTAATGTAGTATTTTAGGCCAGTTTTTTTAGAGTCATCTGCCCAATTTGTAAAGTTTAAAACCTTACCTTTCTCAACACCACCAAACACACGACTTGACAGATAATCATTCCAGCTGTTTGGAGATGCTTCATATAAAGTATCGTAATAAATATAGTAGTCTCTTGCATTATTTTCATTAGACAGATTGGAAACCTCATTAATTATCGCTTTGGTTATATCTATAGCTACTTCATTTTTCATTAATATTTTCTCCAAAAAATTCTGATAGCTCATACTCAAAAAAAGCAGTATCTTAAATCTATCGACAGATTTATACTCCTGAGGTTTTTTTACTTGCTCTAATTTATTATTCTTTAAAGTAAAAACTGGCTTTGTGCCACTAAACTCAAAGCACTTCACGTGTAGACGACGATCATAGTTAATATCACGATTAATATGATCTTGAATGAATGTATAGATGACGTACGAAGGCCTTATCTTTTCAATCATAATCTTCAGATAAGCCATTGACTGAGCTGATCCAAATCCTTGAACACCTAGGTTGATGACCTCAAACCTATCTTCCAGCAGAGAGTTAATTTGAGCTGGAAAAGTATCCTCATAATGCAACCCCTCACCAAAGGTAACTGATCCACCAACAAACAGTATTCTTGGTTTTTGATAGTCAATTTGGTAATTCTCATCACTTGACCTAATTCCATTTTCGTCAAAATAGTATTCATATTTACCATCTTTATCAAAAAAAGAAATTGATTTCTGGTAGGACCAACCAGTTTTATGATTAAATTCACCTAAAAAAAACTCTGAGGTTTGGTTTACTGTTTCGCAATTTTGATATGGATAATTTATTTTAATTAAATAAATTTCTACCACTAGCAATGATATTAATATTGATACTAATACTAAAACAAAATTTACCAATGTTTTTTTCTTATTAAAAAAAAGAGGTGTCTTTGAATTTAGCTGAGTAGTCTCTGACATAAGTTTATGATAGCATCTGAGCATACCTCATGACTTGCTCAAAGAAAACCATCCTCATCAGCCTAGTAATCATAGAAAGTTTTCTAGGAATAATATTCCTAAATAATTATTACCAAAAGAGAATATTAGGCATCAATAATGTCACTGTTATTAATAAAGAAGACACTACTACGATTCAGAGTGATGACTTGAAATATTACTGGAATTTTTTGCCGAATACGATCCAAGAAGAAAATCCCAACTGGCTATCGGAAAAAGTTTTTTATCACATAAATAATGACACTTTGAATGATAGATTTGACTATCCAATAAAAAAAACAGAAAAAACTTACCGAATCATTACTCTAGGAGATTCTTTTACTTATGGCCAATATGTAAAAACTCAAGAAAATTGGACAGAAAAGTTAGAGGACTTACTAAACAGCTCCTTATCTAACTGCGATTATGATAAGTTTGAAGTTATTAATCTCGGTATGCCTGGATATGATGTTCAATACATAGTTCAGAGATACCAAGATATTGGTGCTAAATATAATCCTGATTTAATTGTCTGGTTTGAAAGTGATTCTGGATTTAATAGATTCAATGAACTAATGGGCCCATCTATAAAAATATGTGACAATGATAATTTAAATAATGATCCAGAATTTTATAGTACACAGAAAGTCTATAAATGTTGGCGTGATGCAGAGGAAAAAATATTTGAAGAAAATACAATAGAGCACTTAGATGGGATTCTTGAAAAAAGTTTTGAGTCTTTTTTTAAAATTGCCGATCAAAATAAAACAATTTTCTTTTACTATGACAATGCGTGGGATAGAAAAGATAAAATAATTAATAAATTAAGAACTCAGTATGGAGGTGTGGATTTTATCACTTCGATTTCAGAAACTCCCAATTATGAGAGGTTTGTTGATGGGCACCCAAATATTGAAGGGCACAGATCACTCAGTCAAGTTTTTTTTAATCATCTTAAAAAAAGAATTGGTTGTTTCGAATAAGAAATCTTGTTTAGTGGTCACCGACAATAAAATATGCTAACATTTGACCTATTCTCATGACTCAAAAAATAAACAATCCAAAAATACTGATCACTGGTGCGGGAGGATTCATCGGCGGTCATTTAGTCAAGCACTTCAAGAAAAAAGGCTTCAGGATTCGTGCAGTTGATATTAAGCCTCTCAATGAATGGCGACAACTAGATAAAGATCTAGAAAACATTAGTTTAGACCTCACAATAAAAGAGCACTGCGACCAAGCTGTAAAAGGAGTTAGTGAGATCTATAACTTAGCATCGAACATGGGTGGAATTGGCTTTATTGAAAACAACAAAGCTGAGTGTATGTTGAGTGTTTTAATAAACACCCATTTACTAATAGCTGCCCATAAAGAAAATGTTGAGCGATACTTTTTTTCATCATCAGCCTGTGTTTATGCTGCTAATAAACAAACTGACCCTAGAAATCCTCAACTAAAAGAGTCGGATGCTTATCCGGCTATGCCTGAAGATGGCTATGGGTGGGAGAAACTCTTTAGCGAACGAATGTGCCGACATTTTACTGAAGACTTTGGCCTAAAAACTAGAGTCGCAAGATTTCATAATGTTTACGGCCCATATGGTAGTTATGACAATGGTAGGGAGAAAGCTCCAGCTGCTCTTGCGAGAAAAATAATTAGAGCAAAGCTAAGCAAAAAACATGAGGTTGAAATCTGGGGGGATGGCAAACAAACTAGAACTTTTATGTACATTGATGACTGTGTGAAAGGAATTGATTTGATTATGCACAGTGATATTGAAAAACCAGTAAACCTAGGTAGTAAAGAGCTAGTTAGCATTAATCAATTGGTAGATATTATTGAAAAAATAGCTGACATAAAGCTAAAAAGAAACTATAAAATAGATGCTCCTAAGGGAGTTAGGGGCAGAAGTAGCAATAATGCTTTAATTAGAAAACAACTCAAGTGGGAGCCATCGATATCACTTGAAATAGGAATGAAAAAACTCTATAAGTGGATTGAGCGAGAAATTACTAATAAAACAAAATAGATTACTCAAAAAAGTCTTGAATCGCACCACTAACTCTAGCTACTTCATTCTTTGTCAAATGAGCATATAGAGGAACAGAGACTGTTCGATCAGAAAATTTCTCGGCAATAGGAAAATCTCTTCTCTTGTAGCCCAACTGACTAAAAGACGGCTGTAAATGCAATGGCACTGGATAATAAACTCCAGTCCCGACACCCCTCTTCTTCATATGATTAATAAACTTTTCCCTATTCTTAATTCTAACTGCATAGACATAAAGTGAAGGGTCGGTAAACTCAGGCCAATACATACCTGGATTACCAAAATTATTAAACACTTGATTGTATTTTTGAGCAATTATCTTTTTTTTCTTGATCCTATCTCTTGCTGTTTTGAGCTGAGCAAGAACGGCAGCTGCTTGAAGATTATCAATCAACTCATTGAGACCATTAACATAATGTTTCTCACTGCTTTTTCCCAAGCTAATACCATGATGTGCATACGTGCGAGCTTTTTGAATGAATTCCTTATTATTAGAGGTAATTAAACCAGCATTTCCAAATGCACCAATTGTCTTAGAGGGATACAAGGAAAAGCAGCCAGCCAGACCAAAACCACCCACGGTTTTATTTTTATAAAGAGAACCATGAGCGTGAGAAGCATCTTCAATTAAAACTAAATTATGTTTTTTAGTCAGCTTTCCAAAAGCTGCCATATCGCATGGCACACCGTATAAATGAACTACCAGAATTGCTTTAGTTTTCTGAGTAATGACTTGTTCCACCTTTATTGGATCAAGATTGCCGGTCATCTCTTGCACATCGGCAAAAACGGGCTTGCCCCCAACGAGCCTAATAGCATCAGCAGTGGCACTAAAAGTTAGTGGTGTAGTTATTACCTCATCCCCATCTTTGATTCCAGCTGCTTTAAGAGAAATAATTAAAGAAGCTGTTCCACTTGCGACTCCCAATGAATACCTGGTGTGAAAAAAATCTGCCGCTTTCTTCTCCAATTGATCTATATACCTACCACTAGTAAATTCACAATTATTTAAAGCAACTTTCCAGCTATTGAGCACCTCTACTTCAATCTGTTTCACTTGTCTCTTAAGATTGAATAATGGGATGTTTTCCATATGCTGATTCTAACATCTTTAGGCTTACTTCATGACAAAGGAAGTATTTTTCTTTAAAAATAATTTTAACTTAGATTCAGCGTAATTTTGTCTAATATTTAAGTAACCTAACTTAGATAGCGACTGTCTCTTAGATGGGTGTCTCAGTAAGTTGACCAATTTACCCCCAAAGTTATTTTCACTAGCGATTTCAATCCCTAAGTTAGAGATTAATCCTAAAGTAGATTTTTTAGTGGCGACTACTGGCAGACCGTATTTTAAATACGTCAGAATTTTTACTTTAATACCTGCATTAATTAAAACTGGAGAGACAGCAACTGCACAATTACTATAAATATTCTTTAAACTCTCCACATACCCCCAGTATTTAACCTTGGGGAAAGACTCAAGATACTTGATAAAATTATGACTAGCTTCTCTACCGACTATGTGTAAAACAACATCGGGATATGATCGATGAACCAATGGCCAGTGTTTTTCTAGAAACCATTTTAAACCCACTACATTCTCATCCCAACTCAACGTGCCAGTAAAAATTATATCTCTTGATTCCTTTTTATAGACATTACTAGCTAGCGGAATATAAGTTGGCATCAAAACTGTTTTGGCACCAGTGAGTGTTTTAAGTCTTTTCTTAGTATTAGGACTAATCGCCCATACTTGATCCATTTGAGTCAGATATTTCTTTTCGTAAAGCTTGCTCTTAAAATAGTCAACATAGCCTTGAATTTTTTTTAGCAAATGTTTTTCAGACTGAAATCTCTTTAGTAATAAGTCAGTAATATCTTCATCATCAATATAAATCTGTTGAGATTTAGTTTCTACAGAATGAATTAGGGTTGAGTAGCCATCATAGATAACATAGTCGTAGTCGCTTGAATTTATTAAAACCTTGATTAGTAAGTTCAGCTCTAACTCAAAAAGTCTTTGCACAAATAAAGGATTTGCGGAAATTAACAAACTAATGATTCTTAAAATATTTTTAATTGAAAATTTAGTAGGTATCTTCTTTTTAACTAAAAAAGTTCTCAACCTACTAGACTTTATTTTTTTTAAAATTTCTCCATTATAAACACAACATAGGTCTACATTAATCTTTTGTTGCAGTAAAAAAATAAGTGTGTTTCTAGTTTTAACGCTATTCCCATTTAATCCTGAGGGATAGTCTTCTGTAATAAAAAGAATTCTACTCATGATAGTTATTTTACAGCATATAATAGACTTAAATGAAAATTGCAATTGCCCATGATACTTTAGTCGAATTTGGTGGAGCTGAAAGAGTTCTTTTCTCTCTCGTCAAGCTCTTTCCAAAAGCGGATATCTATATATCACTCGCCAGTGAAGAGTTGTTAAACAAACTTAAAAAAAACACTCAAGGTCAAATAAAAATCAGTTTTTTTTCATATCTGCCATTCAAAGAACGCTATGCTAGTTGGCTAAAACCGCTCATAAATTTATATTGGTTTTCGCTTGACATGAACAAATATGATTTAGTTATTTCTTCTTCACATTCTTTTAACTCAAAAGCAATTAATACCTCAATTAAGACTAAACATATATCTTATATTCATACTCCACCTAGATTCTTGTATGGATATTTCAATAAAACAAAACTCGTCTCTCACCCAATTTTAAAGTTCTTTTTTTTGCCATTAATGTGGCTCATGAAATCTATTGATTTTAAATCTGCTCAAAAAGCTAATGTTCTAATAACTAATTCCAAAGAAACACAAAATAGAATTAGGAATCACTATCACCGAAAATCTCTGGTCATCTATCCTCCAGTTAGACAGGTTAATAATTTTAAAAAAAATATTAATGAATACTATGTCTGCCTGTCTCAACTATATAAGCAAAAGGGGATTCACCTGGCAATTGAAGCCTGTAATGAGTTGCAAAAAAAACTGATCGTAATTGGTGCAGGACCTGAGGAAAAAAGACTTAGAAGAATTGCTGGACCGACAATAGAGTTTAAAGGATTTATAAAAGATGCCGAAGTAACTAAAATTCTAAATAAAGCAAAAGCCATTTTGTATCCGTCAATAGAAGAAGATTTTGGCTTAAGCCCTGTCGAGGCTCTAGCTCATGGAGTCCCAATCATCGCCTATAAATCTGGAGCCACTCCAGAGTATGTCATCCCAAACATAACCGGATTATTATTCAACGAATACTCAGTAAAATCATTAAAAAAAGCAATCCTTAAATTTGAAAATAAAAAATGGTCTTCTCATAAATGCTACAAATTTTCCCAAAAATTTAGCGAGGATAAATTTCATCAACAGATACTTGAGCTTATCGATAAAAAATATACTTAATAATAAATAGTGGGATTCTCACCAAATATCTTTTTCCGAGACGTTTAGGTTCTAAAATAAGCCTAAACAACCATTCAAGACCAATTTTCTTTACCAAGACTGGAGCCGTTGGCTTACTATGTGTTATCAAATCAAAAGCCGCCCCCACACAGATAATGGTTGTTTGTGGTAAATCTTTTTTCCACTTTACTGCTAATTCAACTTGTTTAGGTGATCCAATTCCAATCCAGAGAAGATTGGGGGCAACTTCCTTAATTTTATTAAGAACTATTTTTTCATTTTTTATTTCAGCTGAGTCTTTTTCTAAAAAAGAAGAGCCTGTTGTGTTTAGCAAAGGAAAATTTAAACCAAGGTATTGCTGTAATTTTTGTTCAATTATAGGATTTGCTCCTAAAAAATAATGGCTCATATTGGAATCTGATTTTTCTAACAAATAAGCCATCAAGTCAGGCCCATAAACTCGCTCGGTTGATTTTTTACCAAAAAATCTAAAACTCCACACTAGGGGCATTCCATCAGTGGTACAAATATCTATCTGATTATAAATTTTCCCCAATGAAGATTCATCCCAAACAGATGCGAAGTCATGTAACGAGGTGGGAAGAACAACTAGTGAATTGCCTATATTTTTGAAAATATAATCAGCGACTGACCTAAAGCTGCCCAAAAAAAACGACAGCTGAGTATCTTTTAGTTTTAAATTGGATTTATGCATAGATTATGCTAATGATTTTCTTAATTATAAAACTTAAAAATACGTTTATCACCATCAGTAAAGACTTAATAAAACCAAGCTCTTTCCCTTGGATAGAAGTCTTAAGTGATTTAAATATATTTACCAACCCAACTCTTTTAAACCCCATTTTTGATCGATATTTTTGCCATTTTTTTTCATATGCTAAGTGATCTTTAGTTCTACTAATAAGTTTTTTATAGTAAGGAATAAACTCCATCACATCTTTGTGGTAAATTATTATTTCTGGATCATAGACTGCTTGCCCTCCAGCTTGCTGAACCTGCATCCCTAAATCGCAGTCTTCACTCGAACCATTTCCAAACAACATTAGAGATTCATCAAATCTAATCTGATTATCAACTAGAAACTTTTTGTTATAGATTGTGTTTTTTGAATCCAAAATTTCAAAATCCAATACTTCCTTTTTTTTATTAATTTTAGTTAAACCCAAATTATTAATAAAATTTTCAGTTAGTCCTAAAATGTGATTAGGTTGATCTGGTTGATATTTCCCCAAAAATACAGCTACTTGAGTTGATTTACTAATAGCGGCAACAATATTTTGATACCAATCATAACTAGCGATACAATCATCATCTAAAAAAGCCACCCAATCGTTTGCGGCAGATTCAAGGCCTTTGTTATAAACAAATGGATACCCCTGACTTTTTTCCAAAACGTATTTAATGGAAATCTTACTGTTTTTTGAAATATAACCAACAACCTCCTTTGTCTGATCGCGAGAACCATTATCTACCACAATAATTTCGGCTGGAACTTTACTCTGAGTTAATAAGGATCCTAAGCTGTGAATTAGGCTTTGATAGCGATTCCTAGTGGGGATAACTACTGAGACTTTAATGGCTTTCATGCTTTAAAAAATTATTAGTAATAAAACCAGCTGCAATCATTAACAACATAATTAATATCTTTTTTATTAATGAAATTGATAAGAATCGTAAGTTTCGCCAAATCTTATGAGAATTATTTGAGTTTGAGTCTATACAAAAATTAATCCTAGATCCCCATTTTTGATATAAAGTATTAAATGCTTTTTGAGAAATAATTGTCTTTTTCCAAAAATGCCCCCATGACTGAGGATCTTTGTGAAAAATAATCATTTTAGACAGATAATTAGCTGTTCCCTTAACGGCTTGAATTTGCAAACCAAAGTCAGCGTCTTCAGCTGCACCCAAAAAACTAACTCTTTTCTCATCATATTGAAGTTCTTTTTCATCAATGAAACTACGCCGATAAGCAATATTCTTATTATCTAAAGTTGTAAAATCACGAATATTTTTTCCTACCCTACCGTCAATTTTCCAAACCTCATCCAGCATCCATGTTGCTAGAGAAAATATGTTTTTACTAAAGTAAGTCTGAGAGTTTCCTACTATAGCAGCTGCATTGGGGTAATCCTTAATCCCTGCTAGAATTGACTCTACCCAACTAGGATCAGCCACACAGTCATCATCAATAAATGCTGTCCAATCGCCCGTCGATTCTTTCAGACCTCGATTGTAAATGACTGGATATAAACTTTTCTTCTCTACAAAAACTTTGACTGGAAAGGAAACGTTGTTTTCAAAATTTTTAACAATTTGGGGTGTAGAATCAGTAGAAGAGTTATTGATAATAATTAACTCTTTAGGAGCAACTGTTTGAGAGGCTAAAGAGCCAAGACAGTGTTTGAGCACCTGCGCTCTGTTTTTAGTTACTATAATAACTGAGAGTGAAATCATGAAAAAAATTATTTATATTACCGAACAATTCCCTTACCCCCCAGATAGCGGTGGCAAAATTAAGACATTAAATACATTAAATACACTCTCAAAGAAATATCAAGTCCATCTTATTAGTTTTTCTCCACAACAAATAAAAATTGAAAATGAAAATTATCTAAAAAGAATACTTACTTCATCGACAGTCATAGTTGATAAAACCATCAATGATCATGTCAAAGACAACAAAAATAAGCTAATTAGAAACTACTTGAAAGGTGTTCCGTACCTAATTTTCCAATACCAAAACCAAGAAGCAACTCAAAAAATAAACAAGTTAATAAAAAAAATAAACCCAACTGCAATTCATATTGATCATTTAAATATGAGCCAATATCTACCAGCCATTAAAAAATGCGCCTGGGTCTTTGAAGAACACAACCTAGAATCCAAACTACTGTGGTCGAGATTTATCTGCACTAAACACCTGAAAACTAAATTATTTTTATTGATCGAAACCTTCCTAACTAAGTTTTATGAGCTAAAAATACTAAGTAAGTTTGATGTAATTTTCTCTATTTCTGATCATGATAAAAAAATACTTAAAAAAATAACTCCACCAACTCCGGTCTTCACTTATTTATTACCAATTGAAAAAAAGTCTCTTAGTAATAAAGTGGAGCCAGGAAATATTTTATTTATTGGAGACTTAACCTGGCAACCTAACTACAACGCTGTCAAATGGTTTATTAAAGGTGTTCTACCTTTGATCGTTAGCACACATCCAAAAATAACTCTGCACCTAGTGGGTAAATTTGATGAGACTCTAGCTAATTATCATGGCTACTCAAACACAATCTTTCATGGGTATCAAAAAAATATTCAGAAATTTCTTAAAAAAGCAGATCTGTTTGTCATGCCCTTTAAAATTGGTGAGGGAATAAGAATCAAAACCCTAATAGCGCTGAGTGCTGGAATTCCAATTGTAGCTACGTCTACAGGAGTCAAGGGATTAAAGTTAAAACCAGAGCACCATTTTTTACTTGCCAATAATAGTCTAGAATTTTCTAGAAAAATCAGCACTCTTCTGACCAATAAAAAATTAAAAGCAAAGCTAATAAACAATGGATATAAATATCTATTAGAGCAACACTCTCGCAAGAATAACCAACAGTTTCTAGAAAGATATCAAAAAATCACTCGAGAATTTTAATAATCTCAGCATCATTAGCTACAATATTAGGGAAATGAATCCAAATTCTTTCAGCTAACTTTATGGCAGCTCCATCCATAAAATAGTAGAGTTCTCGGCTTTTAAAAGTTTTAATCTTAAGCTGTAAAACTATGTCTTTAGACAGAAGACTTCTTGTTTTAACTATTTGCCCTCTAATGTCTGAAAAGAACTCTCCAACTGAGTTCTCAACTTTAACCACATCCTCAATTACTGCTATCTCCCGACCAAAAGAATCGGTCATGGTTAACCCAGGTTGAAAGTATGGAACATAATCAGATTTAATATTTTTTATTGATACTAGAACATGCTTGTCGTACATCTGTTGAGAAAACTCTTCGTCGGTGGAGATGCTAGTAACAAAACCCCTGACATTGCTGTTATTAAAAGTTAAATTAAGAGATCTTCCAATTTCTAAAGGCTTGTAGTTAAAAATAAAATTATTTTTAGTTTTATCATAAGTGACTTTTAGCTTTAAGCTAACCAATGCTTTTTTCTGAGGACCACCCACATCAATCACCAGTACATCGGCGATCTCTCCCACCATAACTCCCAAAGAATTAAGAGCCAAATCTCCAATCTCAAGATCATTTACATACCAATATGGGGAGTTGTCTCCATACCACCACAATTCATCATTGGCCACGACTACCGAAACGTTCAGCCATTGATCTTTCTTCTGACTTCTAAAAAAGAGGAAGCTCGCAACAATCATTGCTGCTAATACTATTACCGATACATCTAGATAATTTAGACCCAACTTTGAAGATTTGCGAATAATGTTTTTTATATCAAACATACCTTATACTATACTCAATCCAATGAATTTTATCATCAAGAAAATAGAATTTTTTTTAGAAAAAGCAGATAACCAACATCTTACGCTTACCGCTATTTTCTACATTTCATTATTTTTTAGTAATTCAAATAAAACATTACTCCTCTTGACTGGTATCTATGCTGTTTTTACCTATATTATCTTAAAAAACGTTAACTTAGCTGCTTTTTTAGCTTTTATGATTACTCTCCCTTTTGCCAAAGGCAAAGCACTCCAAATTTTAATCTTACCAGTCAAAGATATTAATCGCTTCGCTCTCTTTGATATAGAATACTTCTTTCCTATCTACATAACTGACTTTTTTCTTTCAATTTTGATATATCTATATATCAGACAAAGAATAACGAGAGTCGTTAAAAATGAATTTATTAAATCCCATCAAAAACTAATTCCCCTATCAATTAGTTTTATTTTTTTTCTAATGATATCAATTCTGAAAATGCTGTCGAGCTCTTTTCCAGAAGTTATTCTCCTTTCAAGCATTCAATTGTTAAAACTTTTTTTGATTTTTTTATTATCAGCAACTCTAATTAACTGGAAAAAACACGCTACTACGCTGATGAGTGTCGTCTCAGGATCACTTATTTTTCAATCAGTTTGGGTCATTTTACAAAAAATCAACCATGGACCACTTAACAAAGACTTAGAAGTTTTTTTACCTAATTCTCGACTGGGAATTGTGGCTGCTGAAAACAATGAGATCATGAGACAAACAGGCACTTTCTTTGAACCCAGTATTTTAGGAACATTTTTACTAATTCATGTTTCAATGATTGGCTATGTTCTATTAAAAAACAAACTAAATAAAACCCAACGCAACATATATACGGCTGCCCTCATCTTAGGATTAACAGCAATCGTCTTTACTGGAAGCAGGGCTATATACCTCATGCTGATTCTGATAGGAATCTGGTTAATAAAAAAAACAAAATATCAAATTAAGCCCCTGCTCAATGTGTTGACTAGAAATAAAAGACTTCTTTTTTATTCCATTGTCATATCAATAATTATATTTATTCTAACAATTCCAACATTAATCCAACGCTTGAGAACTAGCTCTGAACTAATGGCGTCAGATGGAGGAATAATGTATCGAATTGAACTTGCAAAATACTCAACTCGCTTAGCCACCAAAGAATTCTTGGGAAGTGGATTAAATTTATCACCATATCACTTTGCCACCTTGTTTGATGGTGAAAAATATATTTTTGACCCAGCCCATCCACACAACGTATTTTTTCAAGTATTAGCTGAAAACGGTGCACTAGGATTAGTATTTTTCATCATTTTTGTTTATTCTATTTTTCGTCCTATTCTGATAAAAAAAGTTGCTCTCGATCACTTTTCTCTTGGAGCTTTAGTGTTTCTTCTTTGCGCTCAGATCTATCCGATTTTCCTGAATCACCCCGAAATTCTTAGTTATTTCTTTGTATACTCAGGCATACACTTTCAAAAATCTTTGCAAAATGATAGAAAATAAAACCATTCTCATCCCCTTCACCCTTCCCTGGGACTGGTCTGCTGATTATCAAAGACAAACCTGCTTAGAGCTGGCAAAAACTAATAAAGTGATAGCATACTTTCCCTATAAAGCTGTCTTTTTTAGTAAATTAATAACTCCATTTGGCATTAAACATAAAAACATTAAGGTAGAAATTCCCAAATATTACTTTCCCTTCAGAAGAATTCCTTTAATAGAAAAAATAAATCAGAGCATTAGCCTATTAATACTTAAAAAAAAACTGCCCAAGAATACGATCTTATGGATATTTGATCCAATATTCCATTCCTATCCACTACAACTTAAATCAAAAATCTCACTAAGTCTTTACGACTGTGTTGATTATCATAATTCACTCAATAAAAAAGAACATTTTTTGATTAGAGATCAAGAAAAAAAACTACTTGAAAATAGTGATCTAGTTTTCATAAATTCTACTACTCTCCAAAAAGTTCATTGTCGTCATCATCCCCGCTTAGTTCCACAAGGGTTTGATGAGAATACTTTTATAAAACCAGCTAAAAAAAGATTTAAGTTATTAAGCAACAAACCCTTAATTGGCTTTATCGGTGGCATTAATTATCGACTAGATTTCAACCTCATCCAGACCTTAGTAAAAAATAACCCACAGTGGAACTTTGCTTTTGTTGGCCCAATTCAGCATGATTCCCCAAATCATAAAGACAATCTTGAAAATAAAATTAAGAATTTAAGCAAATACCAGAACTTCATTCTGAAGAAAGGTGTCGAAAGAAAGTACATCCCATCCTTGATAAAGAAATTTGATGTCGCTATAATACCCTATGATATTAATCATCAATTTAATAAATATTGTTATCCAATGAAACTTTTTGAGTATTTCTACATCGGAAAACCAGTTGTTGCAACACCGATTAAAGAACTTCAATTAAATAAATTTAAAAAAATAATTAGCATTAGCAATACTTCCAAAGGATGGGAAGATCATATTAACCAGCTGCTCTCAAAACCATGGCCTAATAAATTACAACAACGACAACGACAATTGGCTGTTGAAAATAGTTGGAGTAATAAAATTAGAGTCATTGGCAATAATATCCGACAGATGAATTATTCATGATAAACAAACGACTTCAAATAACTAAAGCACTGGCGCTAATTTCCCTAACAACACTTATTTTAATTCTATTATTTAAGAAAAATAAATCGCATTGGTTGATATACACCCCAGAACCAATTGGTAGTTATCAAGAAAGATTTTCTCCGAATCCTTGGGTCTTTAATAAAAAATATTTATTCATTAATAATCAAAATGGCAATTCTTATGGAATTAATAGTCAAACTGGAGAGATAAAATGGATATTTGACACAGATGATTACTCTCCCTTCCCTGTTACAAAGTTAGATGCAGAAACTATTGCCATTAATAGCTTTGACTCCAATCTTTATGCTCTAGACTCCTCAAGTGGAGTTGAAAAGTGGCGCTTCAGTAATCCCAATATCACACATCCAGACACCCCAGCAATTACAGATGATGATGACACCAGTGTTTTTTTTGGTGACAGATTAGGAACTATATACGCCATTAATAAAAAAAGCGGTGAGATAGATTGGGACTACCAATTAGAACCAATTGATTTAAAAATTGTTGATCCTGAAAATAACCCCATTCACTTTGGACGAATATTCCAAGATGGAAATAACATTTACATCAGAAGTAGTGTGGAGGCAAAATTAATCTCATTTGATAAAAAGAGTGGGGATTTAGTTTGGGAAAAATTCATTGATTATAAAAGTGAAGACGTACTCATATATAAAAATATCGTCATTGCTAATGACAGTGAGTTTATTTACGGAATTAATAAAAAAGATGGCCAAACAGTATGGAAAGAGCCGTTCTCAAAGCTACCCAGCTTAAAAAGCATTAATAATCAATCAATCTACATTATTAATGACAAAAAAATAACTAGCATAGAACTTGAAACTGGTAAAAAAGCCTGGATATTAAAAATTAAAGGATTAATCGAAGAAGAAATTGTCTTTGATAACGACCAAGGGTACCTTTTCTATAATTTTGAGGGCAGCCAAAGCAACTTAATTGTTTTTAACCTGAAGATGGGCACCATCGATTGGGAAAAAAAGTTAATTTCAAGTATTTCAACCTATCGCTTATTAGAAGATAACATCCTAATCATCGGCTCAGCAGCTGGTCAAATTTTCTTACTAGACTCTAAGCAGGGCGAAGTAATTAAAGCTAATGATATCTTTACTAGAGGAAAAATAACTAATATTTTTCAATCTAACCAAGACATAATCCTCACCTCTACTTCAGAGGGGAAACATCTGGTTTTGACTAAACTATCTTCTAACTTAGAAAAAAAGTGGAGCATAAAAAGTTCATATAAAATAAATGAGGAATCTATTTATTTCCATCAAAACAGAATCTTTTTTACAGATGAATCATCTCAACTCATATCATCAGTAAATACAACTACAAAAAATAATTTTAACCAAGATGATTTTAATTTCCAAATGAAAATTAATCAAAATAAAGAAAAAAGAGATGAAATAGACATTCACCTCGATAACATTTTGCCAAGTTTATTCGAAAAAAAAGATGCTCTTATCTACCTAAAGAGTCTATCGTTGGATTTTTCTAGGAAAATTAATAGCTCAATTAAAAGAACAATTAATAACTATCGGCAAATAAAAAAGAGAAGTTTTTCTGTAAACCAAAGCTACGACCAGTCAATTCTAGAATTAACTCTGAACCATCAGTTGAAGAATAAAGGACCAGCTCTAGATAAAGAAGTAAACATCTCAGCTATGATTACTAGTCCCTCTGGTGAAACCTATCAACTAACTGGATTTATATATCAAAAAAATACTTGGAAAATACGTTTTAGACCAAATGAAATCGGCACTTGGAAATATAAAATTAAAATTAAAACTCCTCTAGGGATCAGTGATTTTAACTTTGAGAATACCATCAACATAGATCAATCGTCCAAAATTAAATATATCGATTTTAAAAAAGACCACGTATTTAATTTTTATTTAGAAGATGGAACTCAATTCCATCCCTTAGGACTAGAAGATGTCATGTTGGATTTCAACTATGATCAAAATCCCCTCAATCAATGGGGTTTTGCCAATACACCAGAACCACCTAAGTCCAATAATGTCGAGTTTATTAATTTTAAAGAGTATCTAAAAATATACGCAGAAGCTGGTTTTAATTTTTATAGATGGGGCGTTGGTAACGCTAGCTTTACCCTTTGGCAAGAGCTAAGCAATTATAAAAGAATCGACTTTGAAAATGGAAAATATGGAGATTTATTAGTCAAAGAGCTGCGTGATCAAAACTATCAAGTTATGATGACATTATTTGGTTTTCATCCACCCTCTTCATTTTCAATAGATAATCCTAAAAATAGAAAAATTGTTCAAAACTATATCAATTATGTTGTGTCTAGATATGCCAGTTATGTTGATATTTGGGAGATCACCAACGAAGTAGAAGTGAGTGATGAATGGCTAGCATTCGCCATAAATTATATTGGGGAAATTGATCCATATGATCACCCTATTACCACAAACTGGGACAGACCTCAGATGGAACAACTAAGCTTGCTTAGTTATCACTGGTTTGAGTCTGAAGATGTGCTTAGCACTACTACCACTACAAAAAATAACGTCAATTATCTTAAACAATTCCAAAAACCAATCCTATTCTCAGAGATAGGAAATGTTAATGCTAGTTGGGATATTGATAGCGCTCAAAGGATGAGAGTTAAGCTTTGGACCAGTTTTTTTAATAAAGCCTATCTTGTAATCTGGAATCAGCCCGGAGAAATTTATTACAACAATCATCAAAATGCAAATATCTATTTAGGACCAAAAGAAAGAGCTTACGCCAAAGCATTCTCTGAATTTACCAATAGCACTGGAATAGATCTAGAAACATTTTCTATTGAAAATAATAATCCTCAGATAGAGATTTTTGGATTAAAAAATAAAGATGAAGCTTACATTTATATAGCTAAAACTCCAAAATTTATCAACACAGATAATGATACGATCAAACTACCATTTAAAAATAAAAAAATTAAATGGCAAGACCCAGCAACTGGTCTTTATTTGGGAGAAGATACCTCTTCGTCTGATGGAGAAATAAGTCTGCCGTCATTCGACTTAGACTCAGTGGGTAGAATAAGTCTGTAGTTAATATTTATGAAAAAAACTTTTGTTGTCATCCCAACCATCAGAGATCTTGGTTTTTTAAATGATTGGAAAGAACAATTTAAAGATGTTTCTGTCATAGTTTGCGAAGATAGACCTCAAAAAACTCTGAGGCTGCCTAAAATTGGTCAGAAAATATACCACTACTCTTGGGAAGAGATTGACCAAGATTTAGGTGACAATAGCTGGATAATCCCTAGAAAGGTTTCTGGAATTAGAAGCTTTGGCTTCATCAAAGCTTATGATCTGAGAGCAGATATAATTATTACTATAGATGATGACTGCTACCCTGTTAAAAACCATAACCTAATAAAACTTCATTCTCAAAACTTGTCTTTAAAGACTCCCCTGAGATGGACTAATACCTATCCAGACATACGTCATCTTTATACCCGCGGAATACCCTATCTGAATCGTGAAGAAATGAAAGTAATGATTAGCCATGGACTATGGACTAATGTTTTGGATTTTGATGGGCCAACTCACCTGCAAAACATGAATTTTAAAGCTGAATTTGCCGAACACTTTTTGCAGATTATTCCACATGGCTCATACTATCCCATGTGCTCCATGAATCTGGCTTTTAATCGTGAAGTGACACCGCTCATGTATTTCCCATTAATGGGAGAGAATAATAATGGTAATAAGTGGGGCTATGATAGATTTGATGATATTTGGGCGGGTATTTTTAGCAAAAAAATAATGGATCATCTAGGATACTCTGTGGTCAATGGAGCGCCATTTGTGGAGCATCGTAAAGCAAGTAATCCTTTTAAAAACCTGATTAAAGAGGCTGGGGGAATTGAAATAAATGAACAACTTTGGCAGGCGGTCGATAAAGTTGAGCTAACGACCAACACTACTTTGGAGAGCTATCATGAATTAATTGAAAAAGTAGACTTTCCAAAGAATGAATACTTTAAAAATCTTAAAAAAGCTATTCCCATTTGGATATCTTTATTTGAATAAAAGCTATTTATGAGTGATTCAATATCAGTGGTTATCGCCACTAGAAATAGGCCAAATCAGCTTGGCTTATGTCTCAACAATGTTTTAAATTCTAGGGTTAAGGGAAAATTTGCGTTGGTTTTTTAGTTAGTTTTCATTGATGTTTGGGGTAAATGTGTAATAATTAGCACTTTAAGAGTGCTAAATGGGTATATTTATGAAAAAAAATGGTGTCAGAAATG
>Ga0209774_1000023_pt1 | contig 179902 bp, 212 predicted proteins | sample SaaInlV_150m_DNA_2_FD_184648 | JGI IMG/M metagenome (GOLD analysis project Ga0209774, IMG submission 184648) | Marine microbial communities from expanding oxygen minimum zones in the Saanich Inlet - SI037_S2LV_150m_DNA (SPAdes) (version 2) | ecosystem: Environmental > Aquatic > Marine >... | reverse complement strand
GCAACGTTTCCTTCAAGGTCGTTGAAGCTACTGGTCAGTCCGTCAACGCTTCCACTTATCGTGGCAACGTTTCCTTCTAAGTCGTTGAAGCTACTGGTCAGTCCGTCAACGCTTCCACTTATCGTGGCAACGTTTCCTTCTAAGTCGTTGAAGCTACTGGTCAGTCCGTCAACGCTTCCACTGATTGTGGCAACGTTTCCTTCAAGATCGTTGAAGCTGCCAGCTAGCCCGTCAACATTTCCACTGATCGTTGCGACGTTTCCTTCAAGATCGTTGAAGCTTTCAGTTAGTCCGTCAACATTCCCACTGATCGTCGCAATATTAGTATCTGTACTATTTATTCTAGTAGATAAATTATTATGACCTTCTTGAAGATCATCTATATCTGATAAAACGTCTGCTACATCAAACCCACTTAATCCACTTACAGCTTCATTTAACTCAAATACTTCACTTGTTAACCCATCGACACTGCCGCTTATTGTTATTAAGCTTTCTTCTAAGTTATTAAAGTTACTATTCAGTCCGTCGATGCTTCCACTTATTGTTACAATGTTTCCTTCAAGATCGTTGAAGTTACTAGTTAACCCGTCAACGCTTCCGCTGATCGTTGCGACGTTTCCTTCAAGGTCGTTGAAGTTGCTAGTCAGCCCGTCAACGCTTCCGCTGATCGTTGCGACGTTTCCTTCAAGGTCGTTGAAGTTGCTAGTCAGCCCGTCAACGCTTCCGCTGATCGTTGCGACGTTTCCTTCTAGGTCGTTGAAGCTACTGGTCAGTCCGTCAACGCTTCCGCTGATCGTTGCGACGTTTCCTTCTAGGTCGTTGAAGCTACTGGTCAGTCCGTCAACGCTCCCGCTGATCGTTGCGACGTTTCCTTCTAGGTCGTTGAAGCTACTAGTTAATCCGTCAACGCTTCCACTGATTGTGGCAACGTTTCCTTCAAGGTCGTTGAAGCTACTGGTCAGTCCGTCAACGCTTCCGCTGATCGTTGCGACGTTTCCTTCTAGGTCGTTGAAGCTACTGGTCAGTCCGTCAACGCTTCCGCTGATCGTTGCGACGTTTCCTTCTAGGTCATTGAAGTTGCTAGTCAACCCGTCAACGCTTCCACTGATCGTGGCTACGTTTCCTTCTAGGTCGTTGAAGTTACTAGTCAGCCCGTCAACGCTTCCACTGATCGTGGCTACGTTTCCTTCTAGGTCGTTGAAGTTACTAGTCAGCCCGTCAACGCTTCCACTGATCGTGGCTACGTTTCCTTCTAGGTCATTGAAGTTGCTAGTCAGCCCGTCAACGCTTCCGCTGATCGTGGCTACGTTTCCTTCAAGGTCGTTGAAGCTGCTGGTCAATCCATCAACGCTTCCACTGATCGTGGCTACGTTTCCTTCTAGGTCGTTGAAGTTACTAGTCAGCCCGTCAACGCTTCCACTGATCGTTGCGACGTTTCCTTCAAGGTCGTTGAAGTTGCTAGTCAGCCCGTCAACGCTTCCACTGATCGTTGCGACGTTTCCTTCAAGGTCGTTGAAGCTACTGGTCAGTCCGTCAACGCTTCCGCTGATCGTTGCGACGTTTCCTTCTAGGTCGTTGAAACTACTGGTCAGTCCGTCAACGCTTCCACTGATCGTGGCTACGTTTCCTTCTAGGTCGTTGAAGCTGCTGGTCAGTCCGTCAACGCTTCCACTGATCGTAGCGATATTTCCTTCTAAATTAGTAAAACCACTGTTTAACTCATCAACGCTTCCGCTAATTGTTATAACATTGCTTTCTAAAATACCAAAATTTGTATTTAGTCCTAGAACATCAGCATCCAATGCGTCTAAACTATTATTAATGTTTGGAAATGTTAAATCAATGTCTGTTATTAAGTCATCATTATTTAATTTTCTACGACAGTCTACATCGTCCATCCACACTTTTGCGCTAGCAGGGTATCCAGCTATTAAGAAGCATAAACTTATCCATGAAATATTAGTAGCATCTGTGGTAAACTTTGCTGTGTACCAACCCCAGTCAGCATTATCTGGTGTAACGGAAGTTTTATTTAATATATTACCATAGTTATATGTGCCAACAACTCCAGACACTATAGGAGCTACTTGAGTAATAGTTTCTGCAGGAGTTACGTATCCTCCAGCTGGGTAACTATCAGAACTATTTATATATAATAATACGGCACCAGCATCTGATGTCTGCATACCAAAGAATGTTATTATATATTCTGAAGATGGCTGCACTCTGAAAGCTTTAGAAAATAAATATTCTGAACCTGTAGCAACAGGCTGTATTAATAATGAGTAATCGCCGTCGAGATATGCAGTATCAGTAGAAGTAAAATCTACTGTTCCTCCGTCATCACTCCAATCATCAGGAGCCAATGTTCCAGAATCAAAGTTTTCAAAACTAGGATTCGAAATTAATGACGCGCCAAAACCAGGAGATCCGTCAGGTCCAGGAACTCCATCAATACCAGTAGCACCAGCTGCTCCAGGAGGTCCGGGAGAGCCATCACCAGCTTGGCCGATATAATCTTCTAAGTCTTCTGATACAGCAATCTTTTTAAATACTTTGCGGTTATCATCATCTCGTCTAATAATTGGCATTTATATTAAGACTCCCAATAAGTTACTGCGTCAAAGTCACCAGTAAATACGAAAAAGTATTTTATAAATACTTGATCTTCGCCTGGAATGTTGATTCTCCATTTTAAATCATTTCCAGTATGTGCCCATCCGTAATTTGGATCTTCTTCTGAATATTGATTGCTTAATGTTATATCCTCTAGATAGTTAGAACCACCATCTAAACTTATATCTACTGTAACATTATCAGCACCATCTCCAGTTAGATTTGTTTCAACTATAAAGTTGTGTATATTTCCTGTTCTTGCGCCTATCATCCATGCGTCTCCAGGCTCAAAATCTCCTGGATTTTCTTCCCATTTGATCTGTACATCTCCTATTCCGGAAGCTAATGGTATTATATTTTCCCACTCGTCCACACTTAATCCGCTAGTAATTGGAGTGCTTAAAAATGGAACTTCATAGACAGAATACGTAGCTAACGTATAATCTCCAGCACTCCCAGTTTCTATCATTACTTTATAATCTTTTGGGTAAGTTCCTGTATATGTTCCGCTAACTGAAGGGGCTGTAGAAATTTCATTACCAGGAAAACTTTCTGTCTCTAGTAGTTCAGAATCGGTTGGACTTAGATCTTCAAAACTGCTAGAGTTTATAATTAATTGAGATATTCCAGATAATGCAGGATCTTCGCTATCAGTTATTTCTTTAACCTCTAGACCAATACCTGGGCGTATAGCAAAATATTTTGGAACATTAAATGACAGTCCAGAGGCTATAGTAAAGTCCTCATATGCCATTGAGTCAGCCCAAATAATATCACTAAACATTTGTTCTGCTGTCTCAAGAATATCTGTTTCCAGCGCTATAGTTAGTAAAGGAATATACCCGTTTTCCATTTAAGTAATCTCCATTATTGACCCTATAGTGTGTAGACCACTAACGGCACTAGCTGTCATGTGTATACTATCGCTAGCCTCTAAAACAATAGGCTTATCTAAAGCATTCAAGGCTGCTCCAGGAGGAACAACTCCTTGATATAAAATATAATAATAAGTAGCTGCTGATGAATCGTATACTTCAACGTCTATAGAGAAATCATCAGTGCCATCTACATTAGATATATGTAGCGTATTTACCAACCCTGTAGTAGCAGCAGGACATGTATATAATGTTGTTCTGCTAGTAGTAGTTAAATTCAACTGTGCATTTTTATATGTGTTTGCCATTTTATCCTTCTAAAGTAATAGCGTATTTATTCGCTAGATAATTTCTAACATCTAAGAATTCTGGAGTATTATAAATATATCTATTATATATAATAACCTCACAAATATCTCCATCTAAGTAACCGCCAGTTTCACCAGAATTTCTATATCCTATTCTAGGTTTTCCTGGAGTCATGTGTGCCTCTGGAGCAGCTGGCATATACTCACCATTTATCCAATTACCATTCATAAATATAGAGGCCGATTGGACATGTGTTCCATCATGGACATGCATTTCAGCAATATGGTAATCTGCTTCATAGCTAGTAACTAATGCTATTTTTAAATAGTTAGACCCAGATGGTCTTAACAATCCTTTTCCTTGGTTAGAATCAGCTTTAGTATAATAATGTTCAACCCAATAACCATAAGAGCCGCCGTTCTCTGTAAAAGATATTCTAGTAGCTCTTGAGTCTATTGCATTATTTATTTTCATCACCATAAATAAACTAAAGTGTGGAAGTATCTCAACATCATTTATACAAGTTAACCAATCACTAGTAAATGTAACACCATTATGCCCATTACAAATTCCTGAGGCCACCACTGGTTTATAAGATGCATTAGTCTGTTCAAAATCATTTCCTTGTCCACTTTTATCCGGCCATGTAGTAAGAGTACCTAAAGCTAAATCATCTGCGTCAAGCCAAACTACTAGACCACTTGTAGATATAGTCTCTATAGTTCTATCTAAACTTTCTAGGTAATGCTTGTCTAACGAAAGAACGCCTGTTCTTTCTATTCGTTTATCTACTCCTATGTATCCGTTATTTAAACTCATGTTAAAAACCATAGTTCTGATTCAGAATCATAAAATTGATCTTGTATATTAGAAGCTATACCACTTAATGTAAAAATTTCATCAGTGGTAATAGTGGATGCTTCCATTATACCAGAAGCATTTGTAATAACGGCTCTGTCTGCAGCTAAGGCTTCAATGTTTTCAGTAGTAATTATAGCATAGACTAACTCTGCGCCATCATATATCAAGACCTTTCCTGTTCCTATATCATCATCATTTACAGGAACACCTTTAATGGTATCAGCATCAGCCATTGGTTCGTCCTTCCATAATACTTTTATTCTTTCTTTTCTACTAGTAGATGTAGTAGTTACCGTTGATTTGTCTTTTAAAAACGTCTTAGCAGCAGTTAGAGTAGGGAAATATTTTATGTTTTTAATAAACCTACCTTTATATTTAAAAACATAAGTAACTTTATATTCGAAAGGCATTACGGGCCTTCTTCTTGAGCGAAGGGATCTGTACCACCTTGTGGTCTATCTCCTCTCCTGGACCCTGCCCCTCCTTTAGGAACGCCTTGAGAGTTAACTTCTTCAGTCCTAGTTCCTGTGTATTGAGAAGAGAATCCTACCCAGAAAGCAACTTCTTCTCCCCCTGGAACATTAATATCTGCATAAATATATTTATTCTCATCTACTCCATCCCAAACTAATTTAGGAGCTGCTATCTCATCTATTAAATACCATTGACCTGTAGAGTTAGTACCATCCCCCGATGCCCCCTCATCTTCTCCACTCTTTATAGCGGCTGGAGCAGGAAATGTACTATTAGTAAAGTTACTATTTATAGCAGAATACGTATGATTTGTAGGAGCTGATCCACTATCACTAACAAACATAAATATTTTATATGTATCTACTTTAGTTAGTAAATTATCTGATAAGTCTCTAGCATTTCCATCAACATGTGGCCAGTTAATAAACGAGTGTGTGTCTAAGTGCGTATTATCTAGCCTATACATATTTAACCATCTTAATTTAACAGTTGTTCCTGGAACTACGTATTCGTCTATCACAGTTGGACTGGCATTACTATAGTAAGTATCCTCTAAAAACACTTCTGTTTGGAATGCCATAGGTATCTCAGCAAAATCAGCTATACCGTTAAATGGTTGCCCAACTATGTTAGCCCCTATATCATAAATATACGTATGAGAGGTGTCTCCCGCAAGGGAATTAATTGATGTAAACGCAATACTTTCACCATTATCTACAGCATTAAAGGTTATACTATTATTATCTGATTTTGCCACAGGCCTAGAGCAAATTAAAGTAGTTCCAGCGTATAAATCGAAATAGTATCCATCAGCTGTCATATTTTCAAAAGCATTTGGATAAGTTACTTGATCAGAGGTAGTAAATGTTGCTACACCACTTATTACTACCACAGTTCCTGGTATTGAGCTATAGGCTATAGGAGTTTCGAATGTAGATAAGTTACCTTTTTGATTTAAAGCTTTCACTTTAAAATCATAATAAGTATTCTCATACAAAGTTACTGGAATATTTGCGTATACTACTTGCACAGTCTCATTAATTGTGTCTTCGTTATAATCAACTGTTGTTATACCTAGAGATGTCCAAGATGAGTCTGACTCGAAATCTGTACTATACCCACTAGGTGTAGCTCTATAATAGAACTCTAAGTTCTTTATATTACCAGAAGTTACATCTATATTAGTTAGATCTACTTGTGCAAAGGAAGGGTTATGAAAAGCTAGATCAGAATCTAACTCTGTTTCAGTAACTTGGAAATCTATTTTGTTTCCAAGTACAGAGTAAAGATCCTGATCTACGGGCAGGGTCAAGGCAATATCGTATAGGGGAAATCTTAATCCAGTGTTATAATTAAATCCAGTAGTGTCGCTACCATAAAATTTAACTATAACTCTAATAGCTTCAGCAGATATATCAGAAGGTATTAGATTAGTTAATGTGTAGTCTCCGTGTACATCAGTGGTTGTAGTACAAAGAAGAAGATTGTTCTCTTCTTCAAATGCTTTTACGAGGGCTCCTACTATAGAGCCCCCGTAAGTATTTGTTAAACGACCATAATATGTGCTTGCCATTACTCATCCTAATTAATTGGTGGAGCAGCTTCTTCAGGAATATAATCTGTTAAGACTAAGGCATTCACACTTATATGTCCGGTAATTCCTGTTACATTATTTGGAGTATCTCCAGTATCGTAAGCGTCGATAATTAAAGTTCTACTAGGCTCTTTTCTAGATAGTATTCTAACATTTACTGTTTGAGTAACATCAGTGAATGGGCTCGTTATAGTAATTGAGTCCGCTGAACTTTCAAAGCCTTCTTGGTAAATTCTAATTACAAGTGGGTTAGTCTCTAATACAATTGAATCATCATTAGTATCCAACTGTCCAACGTTAACCGTAATTGAATTTATCTCATAGTCAGCAGCTAATCGTTTCTTAAGAAGTCTTCTACCTCTCTTAGTTATTCCAGTATCCCAGGTACTTGGCACATCTGGATCATCTCCAGCATTTTCAGGAGCTAATACTAAGTAACGAGTTGAGCCAGCAAACTGCATGTCAGTAGTAATCATAAAGTCAGAATCACTTCCGCTAACCGCAGTTGTAAGTATTTGCCCGTCTAAGAATCTGCTAGGTAAGTATGAGTCTTCTCCTGCAACTACATCTGTGTGTTCTACGTGTAAGCAGTCAACACTGTCAGCCCAAACTGTTGAAGTTCCAGAAGTGCAAACTAAATTAAGATCTGTATCTGCTATAACTTGACCAGGGGGTAAATTACCGCCAGCACCAGACATAATTGAAGTGGTTATTCCTGATCCTACAGGCATACCGTTTTGATAAGGCCTCACACCGACTTGATAATCATTAGATTCAGAAGTAGAGATATCTAAGGATGGAGATTTTTGAATTCTATGATTATGTGTACTACTTAAATCATCAAAGTTTAAAGTTGAAGCTGTAGTATAGCAGAAATGATAGAAGTGAGCTACCTTAGTTCTATCAGCAGAAGTTTTCCAACTTGTTCCAGCATTTAATGTAAACCCGTAAGGAGTAGTAGTGGCTGTTAAAGAGGCATCATCATCTGTTAAGTAAGGTAAAGACGCTTCCCAAGGTACTGTATAAGTTACTTCTGCTTGCCCTCCAACTGCGTGGTCAGGATCATAAGTTCCGGCTTGTAAAGCAACTGCTTCCGAAAGGTCCATTCCTGTGCGCGATTTAACTTCAAATTTATAAGTATGTTCTGGATATACTAGTTTAGATAAGAAACAATTTCCTGCAGGCACCGTTGTAACTGACTGGGTAGCATTATCATTATTTGAGGTATCTTCTCCAGGAGCAAACTCATATAAAGTACAAACATAATCATCGCAATTATCATAAATTAAAGCTGTTCCAATACTTGCAGCTACCCAAGAACTATCTAATGTTAATATAAAATCATCTCCGTCTACTGAGACTCCTAAAATACTGTAAGATCCCCAAGGAGTTCCAGCATTATTTCCTCTAAGCTTTTTACCAATCATGTGTGCAAGTTCTGCAGCATTTAATGTTGACGCACTTATATCATCAATATTAAATCTAACCTTATACTCCCCCTCAACTTCAATTCTAGTAGTTCCCCAAAAATTCCAGTAGAATCTAGTTGTAAACGGAACATTAAAATGTCCTGCTTCCATTCTAGGATTAACATCATAAATTCTAGCTTTAACTGGAGTAGTTAAAGCTGCAGCATCGTAAGCATAAACTGATAGTCCTTCTAAGTCAGATCCATAAGTTCCAACACCAATTCTAAAGTCAGTATTAGAAACTCCTGGGATAGTAATATTAGTTCCTGAATTTATAAGTTCAAATCCATCATTAAAGGTTGAATTTCCATTTACATTTAAACTAGAACTTCCTCCAGCATTTCCAATAGTTACTGTACGTAATCCGCCATCAACAGCTAAAGTACTAGATCCAAAGTTTGCCTTTGAAGCATATAATCCACTTGAGGTTATTTCAACAGCCCCACCAGCCTCTGTTAAAGAGTCGACAACTACGTCAGGGAAAACAAAATCACCTATTGATACACCACTAACTGTTAGTGAATCAGAAACTATAGATGAGGCATAAATAGTATTTTGATTAAAAGTTACTGATTCTCTTAAATTACCAGTCTCATTAACATAAAGTAATTTTAAGTTGGAAGTATTGTCATGACGCATTATCCATTTTGTAGAATCACTATGTTTAAATAATATATCAGTATTATAATAATCATTATTATTAAATATTATTGCTGGTTTATTATATGTTGTATTTATATTAAGCTGTCCAGATGGGACAGAGTCTGTAGACGGATCCCAATTAACAAAAACACAACCAGAAGTACTTATTGAGCTATCTCTTGATAAGTTTAAATCAGAGATATAGGCGGTTGGAGTAGTTAAAGTTTCTGAGATAGCTATGTGTGATGATGCTAATCGTGTTAAATAACTATAGCTATTACTATTTATAAACTGATTATCAGAAAGAGTAATCTTAGAACCAATAGTTACATTATCATCTTCAAGTTTTAATCTTATATCTCTTGATTTGCTAAAGTCCTCAGTCCCATCTTCCGTAACATAAAAATTAATTGCTGATCCAGAAATTGTAGTTGCATCCAATTCAATTCCAAGACTTTTTATTCCAGGAGATAATCTATCAGTATCTATATCTTGACCTGCATATCCAAGATTTAATCCAGTAACTAGTCTATCTCCTCTTGTACGAGGACTTGCCAAGGTCGGGTTAATAGATATTGAAGATTCGAAGTCTATAGTTCCTGCGCTATCAATGAATAAATTATCAGACTTAATATCTCCATTTACTTCAAATTCCATATCAGCGGTCATAGCTGATTTAGCTATATTAACTCCGAGAGTATTAGCTCTTAAGTTAATGTGTGAAGTATCTGATATTGTAGAGTCACCAATATAAAAATTAACATCTCCCTCACTATCAGTGACAGAGCTTATCATCTGGTATCCTCCGTAGGATAGCAGTGATTTATTATCAGCAGAGAATTTTAAATTCTGACTTGTCTGTACAAGCGAAGAACTTAGACTTAAAATGTCAACAGTATTAATTGTATTTGTTATTGTTGTACCGGTACTAGTAATTTTAGATATTACATCACTAGCATTAGCCCATTTTACTCCTGGGTATTCTGCAGGCGTACCAATAAGGGCGGCTTCAAATTTCATGTTTCCAGTTAAGTGTAACTGCTCTTCTGGAGAGGCTGTTCCAAGGCCGACTCTATCATTAGTTGCATCTACATACATGAAGTCATCTACATTTAATGCTCCACCTATTTCAGTGCTGCCATCTAAATGTATTTTTGACCCAGTTGATAATGTAGTTGATCCTATAGAGACCTGACGATCAGAATTATCTGCGTAGAATAAGTTAGCTATAGTAAAGTCTCTTGTTATAAGACCGTTTCCAGTTAAGTTAAAAGTACCAGTAACATCTAAAGTATATAATGGATTAGTGGACATACCAATTCCGACATAACTGTCATGTACCCTAATATTATCTTTTATAAATACATCGCCAGCAGTATTAGTTATTGTTAAGCCATCAGCTACTGACCCAGTTACAGTTGATGGTGTTATCTGAACTTGGTTACCTTGGCCAGAAATTGCTAGGCTAGAATTTCCAGTTATAGCTCCTGTAACATTTACAGTTTGTAAAAAGTCTATATCACCATCAATTCCACCACCACTTAAAGCAGTAGAATCTCTATCTTTAAATATAATTGTAGAATCGTCTAATAAATTTTCATTAAGTTGTAGTTGTCTAGCCTCAACTCTAAGATCTAAAACACCAATTTCAGCAGTAACTCCTGTTGCCCAAGCAGTATTATCCCAAGGAACACCAGGACCAGAGCTAGCAGTCTTAAGTATTGCTAATGGTAATCTATCAGTTAAAGTGTTATAGCCTAAAGTATCTGCAGCAACTTGTGCAGACGCTAATGAAGTATACCTTGTGCTTGAAATAGTTGTACGATCTAAATAAATAGTATTTTCAACATTAGCACTGCCAGAGGCATCATATAAAAAACCGTCTGCTCTTGTTACAGGCTCTGTTCCAACCGAATCCCATACAGCATAGATTAAATAATAGCTGCTAAGTTGTAAATCAGAAAGAGTAATATCTTTGGTAGTACTAATACCTATTAATTCTCCATTAGGTAATATACCTTTAGCTGTACCTAAAGACCCAACATTAATACGAAATTTACCTGAATCTAAAGGTCCAGGAGTAAGCTCTATCTTCCAGTCATCAGAAGACGGAACATCATTTTCCATATTAAATATAAATCCGAGATTTTTATAAGTACGCTCTTCTCTCTTCGTTATATTATTTCCTACAGCATCAGCAAGATTATCAAAGATTGTTTCTAAACTTTGAATAGTACTTGATGGTACTTTTACCTTTTTCATCTAAGTCTCCTAATTTATATTATGTTGAATAAGGTCCCACAGATGTGTTTCTCATCCAATGCGCTGTCCAACTAATTCTTGTACCCAACTGAGCAAATACTCTTATATGAGTTGCTAATGTTCTATCAGCTCTAGCTACAACATCTTCTGTTACGTCTATAAAACACCAACCATAGACTTCCTTATTTTGATAAGTATTTGTGGGAATAAAGGCTTCTAAATATTTAAAATCTTTTCCACTATAATTTAAACTCTCTGTTAAAGCATCTAAAGCTATATCCACATATCCAGGCCTACTATCATAAAATAAATCATTAGAATTAGCATTTGGAAAATAATTACTAAGATGTATATTATTAGATACTTCTATACCCCAAGAACTTATACTATTTGATGCTGGGGGCTCATATTGAGTGATTTCCATAGACCCTGGTCCAAAGAATCCTCTGTTTTTCCAATAAGAGTTTGATGCACAAGCTACTCTATCGGAGGGGCCTAAAAATGGAACTATTACCTGTGCTTCATTATCGTGACTACCTGAAGAATTATCATCATAGTCTTCTTCCCAATCACTTATAAAATGAAATTTACCAGCTCTCATAAATCCTTGATTCCCATAAGGAGTAAGATCAAGTCTTAATTTTTTAGCATGACTGTCATCAGTAATGCCTTCACTTCTTAAAAATAAACTTCTATCATCATGGTAAAGTCTAGCCTCGTCTGATGTAGCATTTGATGAGAATAATAAGTATCCAAGTTCTCCGTTAGGATTACCATTTGTTATTGATGAAGTATTATATACTTCTATACCCTTTGATATTAAATTATTTAAATTAAGTGTAGAGTCTTCACCCTCTACAAGAAGGGAGCCTTCTATTATCGTGTCTCCGTCAATCCAAGTGTCTCCATGTACGTCAAGAGTATGTCCAGGCTTATCATACCCTGTTGAGGGTCTTGGTGGATTTATTGCGACTCTCGCGGAAGTAGAAGATTCACCAACACTGATATGCATCATAGTATTGTAAAGACCCCATAATCCAAATTTAAATCCCTTATAGATGCCCTCGTCAGTATCAGAGTCTCCGCCTAAATCGAAATGGAATTCATGATCATAGTCATACGCGTCATCAGAGCTTCTATTAAATCTAGCCACCAATGATCCAAACTTAGTACTAGCAAATTTTGAATCATTAATTTTAAAATAAACACCGTCATTTTCAGTTGAATTACCAGTTCCAACCTCTACATAACTACTTCCTCTAAAACTACTAGTGGCAGCATGAGGAGCTAGACTTATTGTTGGTGTTGCGTCCCCAGAATCATCTAGAACAACACTGCCAGAACTTACGTCTATTTCATTTTCAGTTCCGGTAATAGTTACTGTCTTATCAATCATATTATCTAGACTAATAAACTGTGATGTTGTTATAATTCCATTTCTATAAGCAGTAGATGTATGGGCACTAGTTATAAGATCTATGTCTGCCCCACCTAGCTGTTCAACTGTGGCTGTGTTTATTCCAGAAGCTATATCTATTTTTGTTACTTTATCTAGTTGAACTCCAAGATTGCCGCCAAACGTTGTAGCAGTTAAATCCCCGACCACCGTTAGAGCTCCAGCAAATGCTGCAGCTTGAGTTGCATTAGTTAAAGTTAATATTGTAGTTGAATCTCCACTAAATACGGTGTTAGTAGAATTAAAGTTTATTTCACTATTAGTTCCGCCTTGATAAATTGAGTACTGACCATTAAAGTTTATATCACCAGTTAAGGTGGTGTCTCCTGTGGTAACAACATCTCCGTCTATTGTTAGGGCTACCCCAGTTATAGGTGCGGAGCTAGATCCTACTCTAGCATAACCATCTGCGTCCATCGTAAAGTTAACTCCAGAGCTAACATTAATCTCTACACTACCGGAGTCTGAGGTTAGTCTAAGGTCATCGTAAGTTCCATCAGCTTTTAGCTCAACTCTTGACCCAGTTGTTAGATCTAAATAAGACGCAGCGGCTCCTACTCTGGCACCTCCAGTATCATCAACATGGAGAGTTCTAGAAGGACTCGAAGTTCCAATACCTACTTGGGATCCAGTAACATACATTAAATCATTTAAGTTAGCATAAGCAGTACCAGTATCTATTGCAAAATTAGTATTAGTAGTAGATACTCCAGCATCTGTTACAGTAACTACTGGGGTTACCGTACCGCCTGATAAAGTACCTAATTGTAAAGTAGGAGAAGAAGTATTAGCAACCTGGAATGTACCAGTTACAGTAGAATTACCCCCAAGACGGACCATCTCACTGCCTACGACAGCATCAGTGCCAACAGCTAGTGTTTGTCCAGAGTCATCATTTATTACTAATGTGGGGTCTAGATAAGAATATAATGAATCTCCAGAAACATCATATGATATACCATTTCCTCCAGAAACTATAACAGTATCAGTAGGCTCTATAACAAAAGTATCAGCACCATCATTAAAAATAAAAGATGTACCATAAATATCAGAAGTAATAATACTAACACTATTACCGCTAGATATAATTGTTTTATTTGTAAGGGTTTGTGTTGCGTCTGTACTAACAATACTACCAGAACTTATATGTCCAGATGTACTATCAACTGCAGCAACATGAGTAGTTAACTGATCATTGATATTTGTATCATTAGTGTTCCATATTTGACGTCCCTCTTCTGGAGTGTTTACGCCGGAAACTAAACTAATATCTGCCATTATCTATTCTCCTAAGTTATTGTACTCTTTAAATATAGACAATAAATTTTTTCAAATCAAGATGGATTTAAGGTAAAAGTGAAGTAATTATTACAGCCTGACTTAAGAGGCTTGGATGTTCTGGGGCAACTGGATCATTTCCAGTAACTGTTTCGTGATATTCTTGTAAATAATTTAACATAAAATGTCCTAGTCCCAATTTAGCAATTACCACATATACATCTTGCCCCATTAATGATGTAGTATCCCATAACTTTTGCACCATACTATAATCTGAATAAAACTGTTGACCATTATCGTCTTGCGGACCTTCGGATTGGTTCGAACTTCCTGTTGTTAATAATCTAACCTTATCTGTATTAGCATCAACTAAAGCAACAAAAAAGTCAGAGTCATTTTCAGGAGCAGATAGGTAAAAGCTAACTCTATTATTATTTATAGTAAATGTTTCACTAGTTAAATATCCAGATATAGTAGAATCTCCATAAGTAAGAGTACTAGTTGGAGGTTTATTATCACCAGAAGATGTTAAAGATAGTACAGATTTACTATATGGAGCTAAATCTTCATTAATAGTATAGTATCTATAATTAACTTCAGAATCCCAAGGCAGATCATACGGCTGCACTGGAGTACCAAATCTCGTTTGATCCATCCACACACTAAGCCCAGAAACAACTGGAGTATTATTTAAATTATTATCTATCATATTAATATATCTTCGACCATTGTAATATACTACTGGCTGTATACTAATATTTATATCATCAGACCAAGAAGGATGATTATTATTTATATCATCTCCACTTAAATCTGTTATAGACCATGATCCAGGGCATTTATCTAGTGTATTTAAATCTGTTATTGTTGGTGACCCGTTTACGTCAAGAGTATCAAAATCTAATTCTCTAAACATATAATAATTTTTAGAGGAAGCTTGATGCATACTTAAAATCCATTTTGATAATCCATTAACCCAAGTAATTTCTGGCGCATATCCAACATCATCTGCCCATCCGACATCTACAGGGTTAGTTTCCCAAGGTCCCCACATTCCTGAAGTATTTGACTGATGCTGCATTCCAGTAGCACTAAAGTTCCAAACCATGTGCCAAGTATCATCTATTTTAGTTATAGACTGCCCTTCTGGAACAGCATTAGTATCAAATACTATTAATGATTCTTGTCCAGAAACTAAAACCCAATCAGAAGCAAAATCGTTTCCACTACCCTGCCATTCAAGAACTCCTATACAACCTGGATTATCCCAAGGATCTGCTTCTCCATCGTCTTTTTTTGCCGAGAAAGTAAGAAACCATTTACCTTCATCCTCATTATAGGTAAAGTGTGGATCCCTACATTGTGCGGACCAAGCAGCCTCAGGCCAGATAAAATAGGACTGTGATTCCATATCTAATAATGGGTTTACTCCTGAAGCCCTAACCCATGTATATAAATCATCACTAAATGCCAAGCCGAGCTGCTGTCTTGAGCTTGTAGGAGTCCATGCTACTCCAGCATAAGACATTACCCATTTTTCACCAACTGGTGGACTTGAAACAGGATTTCTAATAACATGTGGTGCCCATATATGTTCGTTTTCCCAATCTTCTGCATAGCCGTCATTAACATCTAAAACATCATCTTGTTCTACCCAATTTCTTAAATTTGAAGAAACTGAACTTGTCCAATGAGAAAGCCGCTCACCAAAACTATGATCATCTCCAGGCTTTACTTTAATACCAAAAATATGTAATATTCCATTATCATCCTCAACTAAAGAATGATCAGCAATATAACTTGTATCTGAAGCCATTTCTATAAATGGTTGCGAAAAATCATATAATATACCATCTCCTAAAGATAGTCCAACATATTCGGAGTGTTGTGTAAAATTATCAAATTCAATATCTACATCTGCTATAGAGAAGTTATTATCTCCCCAACTATCAAAGTCGTTTACACCGGACACATAAACTCTTAAAGGTCCAGTCTCATTATTATATAGATCATCAACTTCCATAGAAAACCTATAAGAGGTAGTAACTATGGGCTGCTGATCAAACGCTACTTCTGGAGTTTCTGTCATAGCATCATCAATAGTTACTGATATTCCACTTCCAGTATAATAAGTTTGTGTAGGAGATAGATGTCTTAATTTATAAGTTAAGATATCATTTTCATAATCTGTAGTATCTATACTTAATCCAGCAGTTGCAGTCCATGGATAAAATGCAGAGTCCTGATCACTATCTATTTCAGGAGCAATATTATCTTGCACAGATTTTAAACATAAAGGCATTATATCATTAACAAATTTTGTCTCTAAAGTCTCACTACAACTAATACCAGCATATTGTAGTCTATTAGTTTCATCTAATAATATTATCTCTCTATAGTCAGAATATTCATCACTAATTAATTCAGAAATTATATCTGGATCAACTAAAGAATCTATTATTCTAACACCAGAGCATATTAAATCAAATTGATTTATAGAATCACCGCTACTGTAATCATAAAATTCTAAAGAATTTTGTACCATATATGTAAGACTATTAGAAGTTCCTGATGTTGTAAATTCTGCATAATTATAATTACTATCAGACCACCCACTAGTATAAATACAATCCTCATAAGCAAAAGGAACGCCTTTTATTAATCCATATAAATTTGTTAAATTACTAATAGTAGGAGCACTTCTTATTTTATTATTGACTCCATGAGTCCATCGTTTTAAATGGTCTGCCCAGTATTGTGAATAAACATAATTTGTAAGACCAGATTCAGTTACTCCATCTAAATAAGGAGTATATAATTTTTGTTGTATTATTTCTTTAGGGTTATCTTCACAACCAAACCCTTTAAAATATATATTAGTTAAACTTGGTAATAAAACTAAAGAGTTAACGGCTAAGAACTGCTCACCAGGATGATACGTTTTATTATCTTGGTCTATCTCAATAGCGTCTGCTAAAGTATTATCAAAGTCTATTTCTTTTAAAAACTTTATTGCGTTGTTGTTTACTATCTCGTAATCTTCGTCCTCTACTAATACCTGGCCAGTAAGTACTCCACTTAGGGTTGGTATACTTAAATAATCAAACCTATCAGTATTAGGAAGATCAAAGTAGTAAGCACCGCTTGAAAACTCAGTCCATGTCACTCCATAATCCGTACTCTTATAAATACCTTCTAAGGTACCAACTATTAACGTAGTTCCTACTACATTAATTGTTCTTGGATAGAAAGCATCAACAGATGGAGTTACGTCAGACCATACAGTACCATTATATTTATAAATCTTATCATTAGTTAATATAAAATTATTGGCATCAGTTATTTGACAGAAATCATAAATTCTTTCAGTAATTCCAGTACCAATGCTGGGGGAAGGCATTGGCATAAAATTAGGAACACCCGCTGCTTTAGTAAAATACCAAGCATCGTCATCTCCCCCACCCGAACTTCCTGTAAATATGAAATCATCTGTGCCCTCTGCGTAGTTAGAGACAGACGTACACCCATCTTCGGGACCGCTATAATCATTTATAGTGTCCCACTCTTCGTCTTCGGTAGAATATATATGTAATCCTCTATGGACCTCTGTAGTTCTAGAGCTACCAACTATTAATTGAGTTCGTAGCGTGTCACCAAATACATCTACATTTACCCAAGCAATGTCATGAACATCTAAACTATTTACGGCATAATTAGTTGCTGTTGCTAGGCTAGTAAACACGTACTCATTTAAATAATTTAATTCTCCTAAATAAACTACACTGTCTGAATAAACACCAAGTGCTGCGTCCCACACTCTTGTTGTAGGAGCACCTATTGCCTTATCTATCTCCCTTACAGTAATCCTAGCAAATTCTGTAGAAGCATATACTAAAACCCACTCAGTGGTGTTAAATTTATATATGCCTGTAGAGGTTAATAGATATGGGTTAGTTCCATCAGGATAAGGAATCTGTATATCTTTAAGAGATAGAGATGAAGATTTTAAGTTAAAAGTTATGTCATCCCAATACACTAAGTTATCAGATTTGTATACTCGCCTGTCTGTAATTATATAAACAGTATCAGAGCTAGCAACTACTCTAACTATATTTCCTTCTACTTTATCTCTTATTTCTGCGTAGCCTTCTTCAAAGAATATATTATAATACTCATAGCCGTACTCTAAAAATCCACGGCCGTACTTTAAAGATTTGGTTAGATCTACTTGGTATAGATTATAAAATAAAGCCTGCATACCCTCAAGTAGGGCTGTCCAATATGTTTCTACTCTGGCCTTCTCTTCGATGGCCATTAGATTATAGAAAGTTGATGAGAAATCCCATAGCTCGTCAGTAGTAAAATTTAAAGAAGGACCAAACATGTTTCCTCTTAAAGTTGGGTTAATCCTAGTAACTCAGTTTTATCGGTATAATATTTTCCAACAGCGGTGCTAGAAATTGTATAAGTATCCTCTAAAGCTGTTATCGTTTTTATATAAGTTGAGCTATAAGCTCTGATGTCAATATCTATGTCTGTAGTATCAACATAAGTTGCGCCGTTATTCTGTAGTAATGCTATAATACCAGATTTTGTTAATGTGGTTGAGGTGTATTCATTTATATATGCAAGTAGTTTTTCCCTCATTGCGTTTTCTGATAGTCCGCCGCTATACTCTAAAGAGTTTATAACTACAATATGTGGTGGCATAGTTTTTACTAAATAATCCATTCCTGGATATCTATTATCATCTGCTTGAACAAATGCTTGGACATTATCTCCATTGATCCAATACTTATATACTAAATCAACTTCTACGCCAGTTAGATCATCGTCACTTGCGAAATTTATTTTGTAATTAGCTTCCGTTGAAAATTCAGATCCTGCAGCAACACTTTCAATGTAGTAAGCATCTTCATCAAAGTCTGTTTGAGATAAATGTAATTTAACTCCAGTAATCTCTTGAATAGGCCCACCAATATCACCAGCAAATGTTAATGTATATAAATTGTTACCAGCTATTATTCCAGTAGCTGTTCCATATTTAATATTACTAGGATCGTGACAATAGATATCTACAGAGTTTCCTTTATGAACTCCGCTCTGGTCTATGTTAGTCAAGGATACGTAATAAGTTCTAATAGTGTGGTTTGTGTTGTCTGAAAAATCTTCTGTTACTGGAACATAAATCTCTCTATCATAATCCCACTCTGTTACTGGATTTACATAGGCTGCTGTCTGGTAGTCATACCCGTATCCAGGAGCTGGTCCTGAGTTAGCAGCGTGCGCTACAATAACTACTTGACCGTTTGCATCTAGATAGTTAGACAGCGGAGTAAAGCTTTTAGTAATTAGCTGATCTTCTCTAATGTCATCTATAGTGGCAGTGTGGCCACCAATATATTCCCATTCTCCTGTACTATAGTTTCTTACAAAAGCTCTTGTACGGCTATTCCCTGTATTTCCATCAACAACATAATCAACAGGGTCATATCCAACTCCATAATAATTAACTGTAAAGGCTGAGGCACTAGTGAAGTATTCTGCATCTGGGGTAAGCTTGAATTCCTGCATGGGGAATTTTTCTTCCTCAGACCAAATTTCTAAACTATCATAGTACCATTCATTATTTCTTGTCTGTGCAATAGAGATCCCGAAATGCTCTCCAGCAGCTTGAGGAACATATGGAGGATAAGTTTGTCCACGAGTTAGAATTGCGTCACCCTGTGAGTCTCCGTCTGCCCATACCCATATATCAGTTCCCATTTTAGCATGAATATTCATTCTGAATTGGTACCAAGTGTTTTGTTCTATCCAAACTTTTCCAGCCTGTAAGAACTGGTTCTTACCACCAGTCTGATCCCAGTACTGTTCATAGTTGATCCAAACCTCTTCTTGTAAGATATCATTATCAACTAAATAAACATTATATTTTAAATAACCATTGGCCGGTATCTTTAAAGCTGCAGCACTTCCTACAACTGCAATAGCAGCATTAAGTGTGAGACCATAAGTTTCATAAAACTTTAATTGATGCGCTGTTGTAGCTCCGGTTCCATTGTTTGCACAATCAACCAAGAACTCAGGCTGTTTACGCCAAGCTAGACCATAACCATCATGAGGCAAATGTGTTGTGGCATTTCTCATAACAGTAACATAAGACATCTCACCTAATTCAGTATTATCTGTAGTACTGAATTTACCAGTAATGTTTATACCTGTATGCTGGTCTATAGGTCTATGAAAAATAGGTGCTAAATTATTAAGATTTTCTTCATTTAGCAGCTGTGATAAATTATGGTATACTTGTACTAATGGAGCATTACCGTGCATATCTAATCCTTATGGGCTATCTACTTCAGTATCATCTGAAACAGGTATATAATCAGTCTCTTCATTATTTGTAGTTACTACAGTGATAGCTTCTGTGGCTAAAGACAATAATGTATTTATAGTTGAGTAGGGTATATTTAATATAGAATCATCTAAATTACTATAATCTAGAGTTTTACCTAATCTTAAATAGCCTTCTTGGGTATTAACCTCATCAATATAAAATATTGAATTATCAGGGTTTAGTCCATCATGTATTTCCCAATAACCACTAGCTAGTACAGTTTGTAAATCTAGTTGAATATCTGGATTATTTAAATCCTCAAAGAACTCCTGTAAGATAACATACTCATCTTGCTGTGCATATGATACGTCTGATTTAAAGAACAACCCTTCGTATAATCCTTGTGAGAACTCTGTAGTAAATCCGTCAGGCTCTGGTAAGGACACCATCTCGCTATCGTCAGTATCTATTATACTAGCTGTATAGGCAATGTGTTGTTTCCATGGATATGTGTGTAGTCCTGATTGCACTAAATAAAAATCTTCTTCTTTAAATTGAACAGCAAGACTTAAATTTTCCATTAAGTCTCTTTGCATTAGTGGGTCACCTGCACCCACAACTTCCACATCGTTCAAATTAAGAAAATTAGATAATAGCTGTCTTTTAATTCCGGCAGTTGAAGAAAGAGATGAGTCAGCAAAGCTTAATAATAGTCTAGTAAATAAAGATTCATTGTCCTCTTTGTCTTCCCCAGAAACTATAGGTTGGGAATTATTTATTTTAGCGGGGGTAGCTTGTAATGTTAGTGCCCTTGTTATGGCATTAGCTGGCTGGTTATAATCCGACCCAGCGAGTATCCCTTGAATCTGTATAGGCTCAGTGTTATATAATGGAAATTGATCACGAGTAATTTCCATCGTACCTCTAGTAATGGAGTAATCAGCTAGAGTTTCATAAATTAATGTACCAGTACTATCACTAAACTGTGTGCCTCTTGCAATAGCTAGAGTTCTGGGTTCATTAAAATACAGCTTTACTGTTCCTGTAGACTTCGCCCCATTCTCTCTAGTAATTAAAAAATTAGTTACTATAGTGTCCATCTCAGATTCAGAGATAGAGCTTAAATCTTCTAATGTCTGATTACGAAGAATTACATCTTGGGTCTCTCCATAAGAAGATAGTATAGAAGTTATAGGATTAATTAAAAGATCAGACACTACACTTCCTGGTCTAGTGTCTATGCTTGAATCAATACTTTTAATTCTTTCTCTTATATAATTAACAATATTTATAGCCATTCTAATTTCCTTAAATTACGATAAGTTGGGAGGTTCCGTCTTGTAGGTCAACCCTTAATTTTAAATGCCACGATAAACTTTCTGGTAAATGCTTTAACTCTAATAATACTAATGACTTAAGTTGTTCGCTTTTAGGCAAGTTAGGAATAATTAGTTGTTCTAATTTTAACTCTTGCTCTAAATCACTAATATAAATAGGGAAAACCCCAGATAAATGTTCTTTATCGCTATCAGCCAAAGAAGTAAACATAGCAGGTATGTTGGTACCCACTGTAGGATTAACTATATCAGATCCCTCTAATGTTAATATACGTTTTGCTACACGCTGAATCAAGTTAAAACTTGATTTAGCTCTTTCTACTCCTGTTGGAAAAACAACAGTTAGAATCCCATCAGAGTCTACATCTATAATTTTTACGTCCTGTGCCATATTAAAATCCTAAGTTGGTAAGGTAATGTCAAGAGGAACTTCTGGAGTAACGGCTGCATAATTTTCTAATTTTTGCATATAATCTGTTATTGTAGTTACTTTAGCTTGACATGTTTTATTCTCTTCTTCAGTTCTATCTAAATAGTTCTGTACTTTTTTCAAAGCAGACTTACTCCCACCATAGACATACCCAAACACTTCTTTTATAATTGGCAAGTCTTGTACATTACTTGTAGAGGAGACAGTGCCTAAACAGCCAAGCTCACTTAGACTCTGTAGACCGGCATTTAGTAGTGCTAGATTGCCTGTTGATAGCTGGTCTGATAAATTAGAGAACCAGGAATCTTTCAATAAATCGTTTATGCCTTCTACTTCATTTAACATTATATTAAACCCAGGCAATGTTTCTAAATCTCTTCTTATTACTTTAGATATATTTATTATTTGTATATCTTTTTGTCTTTGCTCGTTTAATTTATATAACATTTCTTTAAATGATGGCATAAAATTCTTAAATTTTCCAGAGTAAACGTTCTGAGAAAAATTAGCTACAAGGTCCTGACTAAAGTCAACAACTGTATCTGCTGGCTGCTTCAAAGAAGCTACATTATCAAATAGTACATCATCTATTTCACTAGAGCCAGAAAGATATTTAATTAACCATTGATAGTTAGTATTTATATCAACTAGTTTTTCATTATTTATAGCGTTGTTTTCGCCCAGTAAAGAATTTATTGAGTTGCCGTATGATCCGCCAGCTTGTCCTTTTAATGGATTAGACACCATTGTGTCAACCGTACTTTTATGTTTTAGTAGGGTTTTAATCCATTCAGTTCTTTCTGTATTAGTTATATTTGTAACTATCTTTTGCCCTTTTTCAGTTAATACGTGTCCTTCAATTTCTGTTTGAACAGACTTTAATCCTGTTAAAATTGGATATAGTAAAGTATATGCTTGTTGGCCAAGCAGACTTACTGATTTAAAGGTAATGTCAAATCGTGCAATAATTTGCTCAACCATGGTTACTCTAGCGTTGGTATCTCTCAAGGTTTGTACATCAGATAATAATACATCACCTACAGTAGCAGTTGTTACTTTTCCTATATCTTTTGTATCCCAGATATCACGTGTAATGTCTAATACATTTTTACCAATATTTAAGTATTGAACTGGAAGATACATAATAAGATTCTCTAACATACTAGCCACTATGGACGCTATAATATAAATTTGTTGTGCGGTAGTCAGCGCAGAGATGTCTTGAGCTAGAACTTGTATTGATTGCTCAAAAGCATTTCCTCCTGTCTCTTCCTGTAACTTAAATTTGTTTTGAAAGTAATCTCCAAAAGCTTCCCAAGATTGTAATGTCGGGTTCTCAGAAAAAGGAACATTTACTTCATCACTCATTTGAATAGCATCTCTTACTTGTGAGAAGAAATCTCCATGTAAGTTATTAATACAATTATCTAAATGAGTACTAGCATATGTTAAATATTTTGATCTAAATAGTTGAGGCTCAAAATCAGCACTTAGGACAGAGCCATCATTTAATTGTAACCCAACGGATAATCCAAGAGAGTGTCTTGCTTTTTTAAGATCACTAATAGCTCTTAATACCTCATTGTTAGAATCTAATCCCTTAAGTTGTTTTTCCAAGAATGCAAAATAATCACCTAGTCTAATAATAGGCCTTAAGCTTGCTATAACTTTATCTAATACAACCTGTCTTTCTAATAACTGCTCTTCTAGTGTAACTAGACTTCTATACATTAAATAATAATAAGGCGTTTCGCTTAGAGTTAAATACATTGCTACAAATTGGAACATTAAAGATGTCATTAATATAGTGTTGATGTATCCAATAGGATTTAATAAAACGTTTGGGTCAAATCCTAAAAAATCAGCAAGCAATATTAACGCAAGAAACGCCGAATACCCTCCAGCCTCGGTTAAGAACACCTTTGTTTTATCTTTCCAATCCTTCAGCGCTCTAGATAGTTGATCTCCAAGCTCACTAAGTAGTGCAGCAATATCTGCATCAGAGGAATCAAGACCAAGACTCTCAGCTAAATTATTTAAAAAAGTAGAGACCTGGTGCTCAACTCTAATAGTAGTACAAGGATTTGGTTGTTGTAGTATTTGATCAGTAGCCATTAATATCTCATGCTATCTCTAAGTTTAGCAGCTATATCCTTTTTTCGCTGTGCCACTTTTTGTGAAGACAATCTTAATTTAAATGATATGTCTTTGTCTTTTAATTTAGGTTTTCCACCATAGCCAAAAACATACTCTATTATTTTTTTATCTATTGGGTCTGAGTCATAGTATATAAAGCTCAGAGCTTGTCTTAATTTAAACTGTTCTGGAGAAGCTAAGTCAGGGGTATACTCAAAGAATGTTCCGACATCATCTTCATCACCAGTGCCGTGTTCAATGGAAAGGTCTCGTCTCAGCTCTATCTGTAGTTTCTCGATCTCTTTAATTGGCCAACTCATTTCGTCAGCCAGTTCAGCCATTGTTGGTTCACGGCCTTTATCTGATTCTATGTTATCATAGATAGAATTATATATACCTATCTTCATCGCCCGTGGTTCAGGAATGTGCCCAACGTTCTGATAGTTAATAACAAATCTTTGTAACTTCTTTAGATAGTTAGTCACATGGGTATTCAACTGAGCTTTCTCTGGGTCATATGTATCAAAAGCTTGGTATACTAATTTAGTAGCCTCCATATCGATAGCCACTCTAGGAAGAGTTACACCAACATATTTTCCGATCTGTTGATTAATTAAGGGCTTTAAGGATTTAACTAATTGCTGACCGGCCATTTTATTACCAGCTCTATATTGCTTCCATAGTTCTAATTCTTTTTCACGCAGCGTCATCTAATCTCCTAAAAAGCCAGTGCATGATTTCCACCATACACTAACATTAATTTGTTAAACAGTAATCTATAAATTTGAATTAATCTTATATAGTGTTCGTTTGATTTTGATTGATGTGGTAATGCATTTGATACTGTAAATTCTTCAGTTACTGCATTTTTTAAGTTATTAGCATATGAATCAACCTCTTCTTCTGTAGGGAAAAATTGTGGTATAGTTCTGATTCTAATTTTTAACATATTAGCAACACGCTCAATACCTTGAAATATAGTTTCTCGTTCTTCGGTAATTACGGTAGGTGTATATGAATAAACATTGTTTATAAAAATTTCAATTATATCTATAGTATCCTTAAGCACATCGATATCGTTTTTTAAATCCCCTATTTGTGCTGTAATGTCTTCATTATTGGTATCATAGTAGCTAGATAAATCATAATGATTTTCTAATTGATTATCAGTAACTAAACTTTCCATAGCTAAACTATGATTAGTTACTACCCAGCTCATTCCAAATTCAATATATTTATCAGCAGTAGCTATATTTCTATAATTAAAGGTTAAAGGATAGCCCCATATAGTGTGGTTCATTATTCTCATAATAGCCACTGACCCATCGTCTACTAGCTGTGTTCCCCGCATATGATTATTATAAAGATCTAGTAATGAAGACCCATGAAAATAATCTGAAGGAGCGCCTTTTGCTTTTGTACTAGTATGCTCTAACGCAGTACCAGAAAAGGTATATATTTTAACAGAGTCTCCAAACAATGCCACAGATGCAGCACCAAATGTATTCTGTATCTGTGCTCTTTCTTTTTGAGTTATATCAAGAGCACTTAAATAAAACCTATTAGTCATATAATTTATATTAGAGGAAGCTTTGTCTTTAATAAATATTACAGCGCCGGAATTAGCAAGATCATACTGACTACTTGAGCTAATCTTTTCAGACAAATGTATAGGTAATTCTTTCTTAGTACTAACACCGCGTAGTTGACTAATAATCTGTCCTCTAGTTGAGCTTGAAGATGTCGGTGATGGGCCATCAAAAACATTCTCTGCAGTATTTACTGCCGGTATGTTTAGGCCCTCACTACCATCATTTATATATCCGAGCCTAATGCCGGCTCCATAAATTTCAGAATCACTCATACATTACCTCGTCACTATAGTGGTTAAATCTTGTTGGAATTGTTTTAAATATTTACCAAAGGCTTTTTCTATTGCTTGTTTTCGTTTTTCTGAATAAACTTTTTTTAGCTCATCGTGAAGATCCGGGTCTATCTCTGCGCTAGTTAAATTATGATTTATTAAAGCTTTTGCATTTTCTATTTTCACTACTTCGGTTGTGTCTTTATAGTCTAAAGTTCCAGGCACATCTCCACTAACATTTAAGAATTTAAAATAATCGGTCATTGTAATAAGATTCCTTGATGTTTGTATTTTTCTAAATCCTGGTTTATTAGAAACATTACTATATATATTTTTCAATACGTGTATGCTATAGGAAATTAACTTAGCATTTGCGATTTCCTCTGAGTCATTTTTCTTTACTTTAAACTCCTCTAAGTTTACTATTAGTTTCCCGGTTTCGTACTGTCTAATAAAGTCTAACAAAGAAGAGTCATAAAAGGAAGACCTTTCTTTATTTACAAAGTAGTTTTTATAAAAATTTTCTTTTTCCTTTAATGATGTATCATCTTTATCCCATTCCGAAGCTTCAGCAGAGTCTATTTTTTTATGTAGTGTTCCATGTTGAATCAGTGGATAAATCTCAACACCTATCTTATCAATCTTATAAAAATCTTCGTCTAAGTATGAATTCATAAACGGAACTAAATCGTAAGTTAAATCTAACTTATGTGGAGAAGGATCTTCACCAGCATCTTCTGCTATATCAATATTTTCCTGAGCATCCCATATTAATCTAGGTTTAGATATTGTCAGTTGACAGGAAGCAGCGCCTTCTGAGTTTATAGTAATTCTTTGTCCAGACAATATCCCACAAACACTAGGAGTATCATCCTCTGTCTCTAGTATTAGAGCAGGAAATCCTATTATTCGATGGGGGTTAAACTCAGTGCTAACAGAACACGACCTACTTCCGTATCTAGCGTCAAAGAATTCTAATAAAGTTTCTTTATAGAGTTTCTTTTTTAATTCAAGTTGAGCTTTTGCTTTTTGTTCAGCAGCTTCTTCATCGCTAGTCCAAAGTTGGAACGGGTCTAGTGGTGGCCTCTTAGAATATAGAGTTAAAAAGTCTAAAGTACCTTGAGCTAAATTTTGGTTTATTGGTCGATTACGGCCTCTATAGGTTTCTTCCGTCGTGAATTCTAATTTTGGTTTTTTAACGTCATCCCCATCAACCAAATCTAATCCAGGAACCATTACCATAGGAACTAGGGTTTTAGGGATTACCCCAGTATTCGTCGTCCATTGTCTTAATGCGTCTAATTCTGCAACATATACTGTTGGCTCTGTGGTAAAGCTACGAGAAAAACTATAAGACATTTTTTCATCAGCAAATATAATATTATTTTTTATTGGTGGTGCAAAGTCCAAGTTAGGAACAATGTATGCACGCATTGGTACAGACTCTCCAGTAGCAGGATTTATAGTCTGTGTAAAGGTAGCAGGAAATATAATTCTATAATTAAGGCGCTCTAAAAATAATTGTATAAAATTCAATAAGGATAGTGCATTAGGGTTTTCACTTTGACTTAACATGTCTTTCCTTAATTGATGAACTTTTAATAAAGAGACAGCATGTTTATTAGGGAATGCAAATAAAGTCTTATCAAACTTTAATGGTTCATTTAATAGGCCGTAATAAAAATCTAAATTACTAAAGTAAGAAATTAACTTTTGAAACAGGGGTTGTAAATTAGCATCAGAGCCGCCCTCTTCAAACACTTTATATGCATTTTGAAAAAGCAGCAGAAGTCCAGGAACTGCCTCTGCTGTAAACTCATAATCTTTATCTTTTATTTCTTTATCCGGGGTTTCTGTTGTATCCGAATCTTCCTTACCCTCCTCATTAAAAGCATCACTATTAATTAAATAAAAAGATACATCTGCTTGGTGTACTTTAGTGCTTAAGTAATCGACAGCAAATTTATGTATTGATGCCCACTTACTTAATAAAGAAACTGCTTGGATATTAGCTTGTCTAGTGCCAACTTCAGTTCTATTATAATTTATACCTGCTACTTCGCCTTCAAACAAAAGGAAGTAATCCTCACCCTTATCTCCGTATTCATCAATTATTTTCCCAAACACTTGTACAAGAGTTCCGGGTAATATTCTTGTTGCACCAGACTGTGCAGGAAAATTTAGAGTGCATTGTGGAAAAGAGCCAATACCCTCAGATATAGAAATACCACTAAACGGAATTTCTATTCCCTCTAAAAATAATTTACAATCAATATGTACTACATTAGTATCCATTATTTAAATTTATCTTTCCTATGTTTTATATTATATGTTACTATTAGTCCACCGTCAGGATGGATAAGGCGATTCCACATATCGTAGGTATCGCTAAGAAGTTGAACTTCAGTTCTCTCTCCAAAGTCTTTTAGTGCTGCTTCTTTTGCCTCATCAGACAATTTAGAGCTAGGATTATTAATTTTTGCTAGGAGTTCTGCCCTTGTGGACTCTCCTGATAGCATAGAGTCTCTTAGTTCTGCAAGACCTTCAAAGTCTTCCATAGATAGAGGATTATCGCTATCGAAATAGAATTTTCCACCAGTAGAAGCAAATGCTTTTAACACATTAGTTACTTCGCCTCCCCCCATTTCTCCCTTAATTTTATCTAACTTTAATTTAGTATGTCCAAAGCTTCGTCTTTTTGCAAGGTCTTTATGTTTTCCATATTTTTCTGAGAACTTGCCTAAAGCTCTTCGCTGTCTATAGTATGTCTCTCGTTGGCCTGTGGTTAACTTTCCTATATTCTCATCAGTTGCTAGTTTATCCATAGCTTCTAAATCTATGTTCCACCAATTCATATTAAAGCCTTCTTCATCTTTAACCATGAATAGTTCTTCGCCGCCCATATCATTTAATATGTCTCGTAATCCACTAAAGTCATCATCGCCGCCAATTTCTCTACTTTCAAAAGCATTACTAAAGTCATCGTATTTACCTAACTTATCATCTATCCTTTGGTCTAATACGGAAATAGCTAATGAAGTTCTAGAGGCTTCCTCAGTAGTGTCAGATTGGTTTGATTCATTTATGACTTCCATGAACAAAAACTCTTCATTCCCCTTCTCACTATGCATGTGTCCTTTTACTCTTCTTTTTTCTTCTATGATTAGCTCATCCCAATATTTACCATAACCTCTTATAGACCAATAATCTATCTGCTTTGACGGATCCTGTTTTAATAGAGCTCCAGTTTCGAAGGCTCTAGTATCTCTTGCTGAAAAACCAACTAATGCTCCACTCGACGCTCCCAAGCCTGTTATTGCTCTACGAGCTTTAGCAGCACCTCTCGTGCCTATAAATAAATCATCACCAGATCGATCTTCTTTTAATCTTTTATATTCTTCTATAGCTTCTATTTGTTCCTCTGCGTCTTCTCCTGTATATGTTTTAGCATATGCTCCAGCAAACATCGCAGAAAAAGTATTTCTTTTTCCTACTTGAAGAGTTCTTGATGCACTAGCTGAGGACTGACTCTCCATTATTTTATTGAAATCTTCTTCTATGTCTGTCAGTTCTTCGCTATCTTCTCCTAAGAATAACTTTGGTGTGTTAAATTCAACGGATTCAAGACCAGCTAGGCTTGTTGAAACATCGTCTAGTTTACCTTTTATAGCTCTTGTTATTCCACCAAAGAACCTTCTTCCAACAGTGTCTGTAATACCGAATGTCATATCATGCCAGCCAGATTTAATATCTGCTTTTATCCCGGTACCTATCCCAACTTTATTACTTAAAATCTCATGCTGTTGTTTTTCTACAGCAAATTGACCTACCTCTTGAAGATATCGTTCAGGCCCCTCTTTGAACATTTCCATTGCGGCATCTATTTCAACCCTACCGCCTTTGAATCTGCCTGACTGTAGCATGAACTGCTTCATAGTATTTTCATCAGTTATACCAAAGTCTGTATACTGCTCAATAAATGGTGCCATTCTTGCGGCATTGGCTGCATAATGATTTATATTAGCAGCTCTATTTGGCGCAGTATATAAATCTCCAAAATAACTAGTAGGGTCGTCACTATACTTATTTGAGAATGCAATAAATTGATCATTAAAATTAAAAGCTCCAGCTTCTATTCCACCATAAGCCATCATTCCTAATGGAGTGGTGGCGTATTGAGTCTGTTGTTGTGCCATAGCCATAGAAGCATTTTCTACACCACCATACCTTCTTATAGTTTCTCGTCCTAATGGGCTTTCTTTTAAAGCTTCTGCCTGCATTCTCGTTTGTAGTAACATACTTTGAGCAGGGATAGCGTCGACTCCCATTTGTCCTAATCCGGCAGAACCTTGTTGTAGATAATTTAACATTCTTTCTGGAGAACTTCCGGTAGCTATACTAACTCCACGAATAGTATTCGCATAATCTCCAGATTGGCCTACACTTATACCTAGGCCCTGCATTCCTGCCATAAACTTAACGGCCTCATCTCGAGATACTCTAAGGGCGTCCATTACTTCTTTAGTATTTTTTATTAAATCTTTAGTAGTTTTTATAAAAGCATCTGGTGAACTAGTTCCAGAGTATCCTCCTGCATTAGCAAATCCTAAAATATCTCTTTGAATTTCATCTGAGTCGATACCTTTAATTAAAGGTTCTTTATCAAATCTAGTATTTAATATACTTCTAGCTGCACTCGTTGCATCAGAACTTGAAAATTCTGGCCCAGTAAATGACCCAGAAAGTGCTTTTATAGCACCACCCATATCCATGGCCTGTCTCTCATTTTTAGCTAAAGTACTGCCTACTAAATCTAAGCCCAACCCAACAGCAAGACCAACGCCAATCCCCACAGGCCCGCCTGCCGATCCAGCTGCGGCGCCAGCTATGGCTCCAGCCCCTAACCCAATAGCACCACTTCCGGCTCCAAGAAGTCCCTCCGCTATTCCTTTTGCACTAAAAATACCTTGAGAGCTTTTAAGTCTATATTCTCCTTTTGACATTGGCATATCATTGTTATAGCCAGCACCAACAGCCGCACCAGCGACTGAGCTAAAGAAGCTTCTTTCGCCTATATTGTTTAAAAGTTGATTATATTGATTTGTTGGGCCATAAGGAATATCCATTATAGGGCTATTAGTTAGTCCTAAAGAAGCACGAGTTTGGTTAAACATTTGCATTCCATGTTCAACCCCTTCACGAAATTCTGATAAAGACGCAGAAAAATTACCAGATCCTTGTTGAAATTTATCTGATAGGTCGGCTATATAATCAACCACACTCTTCTTTGACATGGAGTCATTGAGCTGATTAAGTGGTGCTATATATCTACCACTGCCGAATCCACCACCTTCGCCCATCAAGGCGCCATTAACTTGGTCTCTTATATTAAATAATTGACTAGCTAAATCTGCATCATCTATTTCAATTTTATACTTAAGTACTTCTTCTGCCATGAGTTACGTCCTTAGCGAGGGCTGAAACATCCTTTTGAAAATCACTTTCTATATGTTTTCCAGCTTTTTTAGCTTTTACTTTTACTCCGAAGAATCCTTTTTTATTTAAACTCTTCATATCATTCATTAGTTCTTGTGTCTTGAAAGTCTTTTTAGGCTTAAGAGATATTACATCATTATATTCTTGTAATACTCTATTAAAAGCCTCAACATCTTGAGCATTGCTTGCATCTAATAGGTTGGACTGTAATAATAAGTTAAATCTTAAATTTTCAATATTATCTTCTCTAGATAGATATTGTATTATTACAGTTTCTTCTAAACTACCCTTTGGTCCAGGATTTATTCCGTTGGCTTTTGCTCTGAGTCTGAAGAAGTTGAGGCGGTCTCGAAAAAAGTGTTCTCAATCTCTTCTCCTGTAACTTCTTTAGCGACAAGCTTTTCGAACTCTTGCCACTTCTCAACTAGGCTATCAATTAAAGATGTTGGCTGATTTCCTAATAACAGTCTATTTTTATCTACATCATCTGCAGCTACGTTATTGTATTTTTCCAGTAGTCTGGCTAGTAGCTCAATGCTGTAAGTGTGTAGTACTATTGCAGTTCCACCATCCACGCTTTTCATGTAATGTTCGACTTCCAGCTGTATGTCAGCACTTATACTACGTAAAGTATAAGTAGCTTTTCCTCCTAAAAACTCAAAGGTTTCTGTGGCGTATCCTATGTCTACGATTTGTTCTAAATATTTTCCCATTAGTTATTTCCGGTTAAAGTTAAATGTTATATATAAATATAGTATACTAAGAAGCTTAGGTCAAGTACACAATGATATTTTGGTATAAGAAATATAATGACAGTACCTCTTGATATCTAAAGCTCAATTTTTTATACTATACTTATGATAATACATATAACGAACTTAGCAATTATTACTGACCTGACAAGATCTCAAACAGAGCACATAAAAAGATATTTAACAATATCTAATCCTAAGCTCATTGAACTTACCAGGCTAGGATTAAATGCTCACAAGATAACAAAATACTTAACTTTTTATAAGCACCACGGAGACAGACTACTAGTTCCTATAGGCGCATTGCCATATATTACATCTACATTTTCCTACTCAATGTCTAAAGCAGACATAATAGACAATAGAGTAACCCATACATCCGAAGCATATTTTTCTAAATTAAAACCTCATAAAGGATTTAAATTAAGAGATTATCAAGAGGAGATAGTTTCTGCTTGTATGGAAAAAAGTGTTGGCGTAGTAGAGGCAATGACTGGATCTGGCAAGACTATAGCTTTTGCTGAACTTATATTAAGACGAAGACAGAATACTTTAGTATTAGTTCACACCACGGAACTAGCAAATCAAACAAGAGCTGCTATTGCAGAATATTTAAATGTGTCAGAAGATGCTATTGGATTTATCGGCGGTGGCACATTTAAAGTAAAACCTATAACGGTAGGGTTACTACAAAGTCTAGCATCATTTATAAAGACTGATGATGGTTTTAGTAAAATAGATTTAATAAATGAGAAGTTTGGACAAATCATTTGTGACGAAACACATATAATAGCTGCAGACTCTTATTATAATGTGATGACAGAGCTTAAAGCAAAATATAAATTTGGATTCTCGGCTACTCCTAAAAGAGAAGATGGTCTTACAAATGTTATATTCTTTGCTACTGGTCCTAGAATTCATGTTGTTGATAAAGATAGATTAAAAAAAGTTTTAATGAAGCCAGACTTAAGAGAAATTCAAACTGATTATTATTTTCCTCTTATGCAAACCTCCGAATACCAAGACATGGTGTCGGATTTAAGTTTAGATGAAGAAAGAAATAATCTAATATTAGAAACTCTAAAAGACTATAAAGATAAACCAATTTGTATTCTATGTTCCAGACTATCTCAAGTTGAATATTTACAGGACAAAATTAAAGATTCTGTTATATTGACTTCTAAGATGACAAAGAAAAATAGAAAACAAGTAATGGAAGATTTATTACTTAAAAAGAAAAACATAGTTATTTCTACTTATGGGTTATTTAGTACTGGAATAAATATCCCTCATTTAGAAATAGTTTTTCTAGCAGGACCAATGCAGTCTGAAATTAAAATTAAACAAACTGCTGGCAGATTGATGAGAAAAGCTAAAGGAAAAAACTCTGCAATAATGGTTGACTTTGATGATAAAAAAGTCGATCTTCTACATAGACAGTTCTTAAAACGAAGAAGGATTCTTAGAAAATTATGATCAAACCAATTAATCTGGCAACAGATAAAGATGGTCGAAAGCAACTAACAACTAAATGTGTAAATGTAGACACTGTTCTTGACTCGCCAATGTCAACTCATAAGTATTGGCCACAAGAGTTAGTTGACCTAGTTACTAATATGAAAGACACTGCTACAGATATAGGAACAGAGCAATGTCTTGGTATCGCTGCAAATCAAATTTGGGATAAAGACTCCCCCTGTCCCTCTGTCTTAATTATGATATGGCCTGGGGAAGAAAAAGATACTTGGGGATGGAAAGAGTTTATTAACCCTGTAGTTGTTACAAACGGTAAAACTTATAGAAGCACTGAGGGGTGTCTTAGCCAGCCAGACGTGGTGTTTGATGTAAAGAGAAAACTCAATGCAACTATCCAATTCCAAGAATTAGATAATCCCGAGCTACAAACAATTAAATTCTACGGCAAGCAAGGCCCTTGGGCTAAGATTTGCCAACATGAAATTACGCACATTAAAGGTAAACTGCACAAATGAAAAAAGCATTAACATTTGACGATGTAACCATCATTCCTAGATATAGCAAAATAGACTCAAGGGATTCATGTAATACTGATACTATTTTGGCAGGTACTAGTGGACTACGTATACCAATAATTGGATCCCCTATGGATACTGTAACAGAGCAAGCTATGGCAGATAAACTAGGAGATTTAGGTGGAATTGGATTTATCCACAGGTTTATGCCAATTGAAGAACAGGTCGCATGTATAGAAAAATCATGTGGACGAGTTGGTGGAACTATAGGAGTAACAGGAGATTATAGATTACACACTAGTAAACTAATAGACGCTGGAGCTACTGTTATATTAATAGACGTAGCACACGGACATCACATGTTGGTAGAGAACGCTCTTAAACGTCTTAAACCATTATATCCAACTATACCATTTATTGCTGGGTCTATCTCGACTGCTGAAGCCGCAGAAGCTTTAATAGCTTGGGGAGCCGATGCTTTAAGAGTTGGTCAGGGCAATGGCTCATTGTGTGAGACTAGAGTTAAAACAGGCTGCGGAGTTCCGCAGATTACGGCTTTACAGGAGATTAAAAAAGTATCTGGAAATACACCTATTATTTCATGTGGAGGAATTAGAACCCCAGGTGACTTTGCAAAAGCTATTGCAGCAGGGGCAGATACAGTAATCTTAGGATCTTTATTAGCTGGTACAAAAGAAAGTCCTGGAGATATTAAGCGTCAAGGAACTTGGCCGAATGAAGTATTATTTAAAGAGTACAGGGGATCCGCCTCGGCCTCAGCTAAAAAAGCTAGAGGCGAAGAGGTAAAGAACATTGAAGGTAACTCTAAACAAATTCCGTATAAAGGAAAAGTAGAACGTATCATAGATGATTTAATGTATGGGCTAAGATCAGCAATGTCTTATGTCGGTGCTATTGATATTAAATCATTCCAAGAACGTGCAGAATTTATGGAAGTAACCAATGCTGGAATAGCAGAATCAAAACCACACCTATTAGGATAAGACATGTTTGACGAAGACGATATTTTAGAAAACAAAGACAAAATAGCAAAAAGAGAAAAAAATCGTCCTGGACATAGAATTGTAAAATGTTGTGGTAATTGTATATACTTTGTATATTATGGGTCAGCTCGTAGAGGTTTGTGCTGTGTAGAGCACGTAAAGAAAGCAGAGCGAGATAAAAGTAGAAGAGCACGTTGGACCGTTCCTCAAATAGAGGGTAAGACAAGACAACAATCTCTCACCATAGCTCGTGATAGCGGTGAGTATGATTATACTCATATAACATGTCTATGTAAAAACCATAAACTTAGATCTCGTGTTAGAAGTATAAAGGATGTAACAGATTTTTGTGGTGCGAAGTGGAAAGGTGGTAAGTAATATGCTAGAAAATATTGCACGCTATCTATTATTGCATGATATAAAATCATATGTTTGTGGTGGTACCGCAAGAGATTTAAAGTTAAGCCGAACTATTATGAGTTATGACTTTGCGGTAGTTTCTAACATGCAAGAATTACAAGCTAAGTTTAAAAATAAGATCAAACATTCAGATCCATTTTTAACTTACGTAACTATTATGTATAAAGGATTATACATAAATTTATACCCACTAAAGAAAGTAACTCTTGATAATACTTACTATAAGTTTGAATATACAACCTCTTTAAAAGAGGATTCAAACTCTAGAGACTTTACTATCAATGCACTTTATTTTGATCCATTAAAAAATAAATGGTATGATTATCATAACGGTAAAAAGGATATAGAGAACAAGCTAATACGCTTTGTAGGAAACCCATATAATAGAATTCTAGAATCTAAGATTAGAATATTACGTGGGCCTGTTTTAGCAGGAGTGTTAGGAACGGGGTGGAAGCTAGAGCATAAGACACATGAGGCTATAAAGGATTACAGACTCAAACTAGCATTAACACATTCTACTCAGGTATACAGAGAAGTAAATAAAATCTTTACTAGAGTAGAAATACCTAGTAAAGTATTTAACATACTTAGGTCTACAAAAGTTCTGGATGATTTCTTTCCAGAACTTCTTTTATGTGTTGGAATCGAGCAGACTAACAAAAGAAAGAATTTAGATGTGTATCAACATCTAATGTATGCAATAGACTCTGTAAAATTATCTCATCCAAGATGTAAGATTATAAGAACAACTGCGTTATTACATGATATAGGTAAGCCGCAATGTATGACTTATAATACTAAAAATGAGATTCATTTCTATGGACATGAAAAGGCGAGCTCTTTCCTAGCAGAACGCATTTTATTTAAATGGGGATTTAAGAAAGATTTTATTAGACAAATAACTTCTTTAATTAATTTACACCTATTTGATGCATCTAGACGTTTATCAAGTGCCGCTGTTAGAAGATTGATCAATAGGGCTAGCCCAGAAAATATACATAATCTCATTGATTTACGTATAGCTGATAGATATGGAACAGGACGTCCAGGTATCAGTATGGATAAGGAAGAATATTTAAGAGATAGAATAAATAAAGAACTTGAAAATATTTCTCCAAATGATTTCAAATTAGTCTTGCCAAATGATCAGATTATTAGTATGATTAAGGATACAACGGACAATCCAGATGCAGCATTGCCTTATATTAGGCAATACTTGAAAAATAAGATACTGTATAGCCTTATCAAGAATAAGCCTGAAAATCTTAAACGCTTAATACGACAACACTTAAAGATCGATTGTCCTTTAGATAAGACACATTTGTTTAAAACTTTAGTTGAAATTCAGGAATACAAGGCTGAAACCTTTGATAATGGCAAACTAAAGTGCGGAGTTTTCTGTAACTTCATGTGTGATAAAAGAATAAGGAATCAGCAATGATCTTGACTACAGTACTTATCGTATTACTAACAGTCTTATTGGTAATCAGGTTTGTAGAAGTAAAAAAATACAAACAATTGGTGAAGACGTTAGATCTGAAGGTTGATGACCTACAGGAACAAAATAAAAAAGAACATTTCCATAGGAAAAGTTCAGAAGTCCGCACAGGACAAATGGTTGAAAAGATGCTACCATTTACTAAAGACTTCAAACATAATCCAAGACAAGCTCAATTTTTAGGTAACCCTATTGATTATATTGTATTTGGAGACGAATGTATTACTTTTGTTGAAGTTAAAACTGGTAAAGCCAGACTTAGCCAGACTCAGCAAAAGATAAAAAAGTTAGTCAATAATAAAAAAGTTGAATGGGAAGTTATTAGAATAAAATGAATATAGACGTTTTTAGAAAACTTTTTGTTCATAGGCCAGATGTGTATGCTATTCAAACGCCTAATAGAACTTATGTACCTGTCCATGAAGATTTAACAGACCGTGTTATATCAGGACACCTTAAAGGTATGGGAACTATAGGGTTATATCAAATTATCCCAGAACAGAACACATTAAAGTGGGCTGTTGTTGATATAGATATCAATAAAGATATATTTATTCAAGAGAATTTTGATCTTGATCTTTGGTTACCTGATTTACGAAAACAAGCAGAACTTATCCAAACAGCTTTAACAGAGCATGAGATCCCGTCCTATCTAGAGTTTTCTGGGTTTAAAGGATACCATGTTTGGATCTTCTTTGATGAACCTGTAGCTTCTTCACCAGTGTATGTTGGATTACATAGTATTATGAAAAACATAGAACTAGTTAATGACGGACTACACTGGGAAATATTTCCTAAACAAAAGTCTGTCAGTGAAGGAAGTATGGGCTCTCTCGTAAAAGGGCCAGAAGGAAAGCACCAGCATTCTGGAAAAGCTAGTGAATTTATTGATACAGTTGATCTAAAAACTATTGAGTATGCGGATATAAAAAGTTTAATAGCTGCACATAATACCATTGATGTTATCTTTGAAAAATGTTCAGCATTAAGAAACTTACGTACAAAAGCATTTACTACTGGAGTATTAACTAATGAAGAAAGACTAAACTTAGCATACATATTAATTAATGCTAGTTCAGAATATGATACTCAAGATGGTGAGAAGTATTTACTTAATAGTATTTTGCCTAAGCTAGGTAATTACAAAAAAGAAACGTCTGAAAAAAATATACAACGAATGAAGGGTGCCGTTGGAGGGGCCGGGTATAAACCAATAACTTGTGCTAAGTTACAAGAAACTGGTATGTGTCCTGGACCTTGTGCTGAGATTGGTACAAAACGTAGTCCAATATATTTCTATAAAAAAGCTCTAGGATTTAGTGAAGGGGCTTTATTAAATGTAGAAGATCCATTTGATAATTTAATTAGACGTGGGAATAGTTACTATGAACAAAATCTAGGTGAAGATGGGGCTGCACCTACACTTGAAAGATTGTGTAATTATATTGTTGATTTACAAGAGCGCGTAGTTGTTGATGATGGAACGGGTGACGAATATACATATCTAAAAGGTATTATAAAAACAGATGCAGACGGTGTAGCAGCTGCTGAATTTAAAATGCCTCCATCAGACTTTCATGATAACAACGCATTCAAATCACATATAACAGACAAATTAGGAATTGACGGTATTTTTACAAAGATAAATGCCGAACCTAAAATTAGACAATGTATTGCGAAATACAGTAATACTGTAGATAAGCGAGTAGTATTACAGATGGGCTACAGGAAGGATGAAGAGGAAGATAGATATCCTGATAAGTATATAAGTCCGTCAGTGATCATTGATAAAACAGGCATACATGAAAATACCTCGATTGAGTTTGATTTAGAAGATGCTGATGTAGCAAAATATCTAAATATAATAGAAGTAACCAACGAAGAATTTAATGAAGCTAAACAAGGATTAAATAATCTTCTTTCTTTAAGTGATTGGAATTATACACATTCAGCACTAGCCCACACTATGCTGCCAATTATAGCTCCGTTCTTATCTGGAGAAGACACTAAATTTACTTACTTCGTTAGAGGTAACTCTGGTGATGGTAAGTCTTATATAATGAAGTTCTTCCAGAACTTTTATGGAAACTTCACTAACTTAGCTAGTTGGACCTCTACCTTTGCAGCGCTATCAAGAATAGGACACCTGTTTAAAGATGCTCTGTATGTAATAGATGATTTTAAACGTCGTAATCTAGGTCGAGCCTATGATCAAGCTTTAACTTTAATGCAGACTTATGCAGATAATACAAGCAGATCAAGAGCACGTCCTGACATGGCAATGCAGAAAACATTTACTATTAAGGGCTGGTTGGCATGTACTGGTGAGGATACTCCAGATGGAGAAGCCTCCACATTAGCAAGAAGCATTCAAGTAAACTGCCTACCAGGAAAGAAAGATAGAGACCTTGGTAGAAAAGTAGAAAGTGTAAGTCATCTATTCTCTGGAATAACTGGTCGTTATATACATCATGTATTAAAAACTAATCCATTATTATTTGATAGAGCCTTCCAATCATATGAAACATTATTCTATGAAGAGGTAAAAGGCTTACCGAATGATACTCGTATTACTAGAAACATTAGTTTGTTAATGACAAGTTACAAATTTATTAGTGAATTCTTTTGGTCGAAAAAAGTATCTGCTGAGAACCAAGAAAAGTTTAAAGAGTATTTACTTTCTAAAATAAAAGAACAAGCAGTAGAATCGGCAGAGGAGATGTCGTCCGAGAAATTCATTGAGCAGTTGAGTCTTTTAATTGGTACAGAATCAGTAATCCTTTTAGATGATACGACAGTTCCAGTGTCTTTAACTCAATATGAAAAGGGAAGAATTATAGGATGGAATGATTTAAATAATTCAGAACATACTTATATTATAGGTTCTAGGGCATACGCACTAATAAATAGCGCTCTTATGCAACAGAATATGTCTTTAGGCCATAGCTTAAAAGCAATGATGCTTGATATGTATACTAAAGGATATATTAAAGATCAGAAACTACAATCACTTATATTTAATAAAAGGAAAATAGATGTGATTGTTTTTAACCAAGGAGTTATTTAGTGAATGAAACTTAAGACCATTGCTAGTAGTAGCAGCGGAAATTGCACACGAGTTAGCTCTGGTAAAACTTCTATACTAATTGATTGCGGTATTCCAAGAAAAAGAGTTTATGAAGATGGCGTTTTTGATATAAGCGCCATTTTTATTACTCATGAGCATAGCGATCATATAAAAGGTGTTAATGTTTTATATAAGAAAGCTAAATGTAAAGTATATTTACATCGACATGTATATGAAGCCAGACCTAAACATTTTGAATCTATACCCATAGAGGATATAATGTTTATAGAAGCTGGAGATATTACTACAATCGATGATACTTTTACAGTTGAAGGCTTTAGTACAAAGCATGACGCAGCATATAGTATGGGTTTTGTAGTTACAGAGATATCTTCGTCAAAGCGCTTCGGATATATGACTGATACTGGGGCTGTAACTGCTTTAATAAAAAATAAATTAAAAGAATGTGATAGTTACTTTATTGAAGCGGACTACGACGATGAGCAATTAAAAAAATACGCTGACTACTCAATCGAATTAAAAGATAGAATAAAAGGAAACTTTGGGCATTTAAGTACTGCACAAGCTATAGAGTTTATTAAAGAATCTGTTGATTTAGAAAAAGTAAATAATGTAATCTTTGGCCACTTAAGTGCAAGAACAAATTCACCAGAACTAGTACAAGCTTCTATTGATGAAGAGTTTCCTAAATATATTAATAAATTCTACATAGCACCAATAGACGAAGAGTTAGATATATGATACTTGCATATAGTTATAGTCCTGTGTATTGTATCGACGAGGACGGTATACAGACGGCAATTAAAGACCCAGACTATGTAAAAAGGTCTAGTAGAAGTCCATCTCGTTATATTGCCTCTGAAGAATGTATATTATTAGCTCATGAAAAGGAAGTAATAAAGATAATTACGGGCTTTGATGTGCTACCACACATACTATTTAGCAAGATAGTAACCTTTGCTGTAAACCATGATATGAGGCTAGAGATCATAGCATGTGGTAACTTACACCATTTAAATTATCTTGATAAATTAGTAGAAATGCACAACAATCTACTTGACAGTTGAGCATATCTTACTATATTAAAGTATGAATATATTAATTTTTGACATAGAGACAATCCCTCAGCAAACACCGCTGAGCGATTTACAAGAAGAAACTTTACAACGTAAACTTGACAAGTTTACAATCAAAGACAATGAAGATTTAATTGGTATAAGAAATAGAATAATGGCTACCTCTCCTTATTTTGGAGAAATCGTTTGTATAGGAGCAATGAAAGTATACGGCGATGAGAGCGGTTCCATTTCTTTAGTTGGAACAGAGAAGGAAATTCTAACTAGATGGTGGGAAATCATTAAGAAACATAAAGGCGTGTTCGTCCATTACAATGGACTAGGCTTTGATGTTCCTTTTATATTGAAGCGATCTATGTTCCACGGTATTGAACCAACACATAAACAGTTTGCAGATACAAAGAGGTTCCAAAGGTATCCTCACTTCGACGTGCAACAGATTTTGGCAGATTGGGATAGATACCAAACAGCGTCTCTTGAGTTAGCTTGTGAATTTTTAGGGGTTAAGTCACCTAAAGACGGCGAGATTAAAGCAGCTAATGTGGCAGAAGCTTTCGCCGCTGGTCGTATAGATGAGATAGCTGAATACTGCTTAAAAGATGTACAAGCAACTTACGATGTATACCAAATTTTACAAAATTATACCTATATACCAAAAAGATACTAAATGAGTTTATTTAAAAAAGCTAGCAAAAAAGCTAGACGATTGAAGATGTATATATACGGGGAAAGTGGTTCTGGTAAAACAGTAACATCTTTACATTTTCCCAGCCCAGCCATGATAGATGCTGAAAAGGGAACAGACTTCTATGGCGAGTTGTTTGACTTTGAAAGAATTCAAACTAATGATCCCGACGAGATTAATGCAGCTCTTGATGAACTTTTAAAAGATCCTGGTGATGTAAAGACATTAATTTTAGACCCATTCACTGCCGTATACGAGGCGATGCAAGATGCACAGCTAAGACGAATGAGGGTTAAAAATAATAACAAGAATTATACTTTACAGCCAGTTGATTTTAAATTACTTAAATCTAATGTAAAAGGACTAATTCAGAAGTTACTAGCATTAGACTTGAATATTATTTGTACAGCAAGAGCTCGTGTAGAGTATAGCCAAGAACCTGGTGAGTTTATGAAACCTGTTGGTCTAAAGCCAGATGGTCCAAAAGACTTGCCGTATATGTTCGACGTAGTTCTTGAATTAAAAGAAACACCGGATGGAAAAAGGTTAGCATCCACAATTAAAGATAGAACTAATACACTACCAAATTCTTTTGAGTTTAGTTATGAACAGTTTGTCAAGTATCTAGGTAATGCAGATCTTGAAAGAGATCCTGTAGTATTTAACCAACAGACCAGCCTAGATGATTTTGCAGGACGACAAATTGAAATTGAATTTAAAGGCAATAAAATAAAGACAGCAGGAATAACTGCAGAGCAACTAGTCACTTTAAGTGCATTAATAGAAAATAAAGGGTTAAGCTCTGACACTGTTGCAGAAAAGCTTCGTGAAGGCTACATGATTGAAAGCCTACTTGATTTAAAACCAGACGAAGCTAAATTACTTATAGACGAATTATCGAAATAGCGGAGAAATAAAAAAGTGAAAGTAAATATGAAGAAGATTGCAGAAGCCAACGTATCCAATGATGGAGACTATGAGTCTCTCCCGGAAGCGTGGTATCCTCTGCAAATTGAAAATGCTGAATACATGGAAGCAAGAACTGGAGCATTTCAAGTAAAAGTTACGTTTGTAGTTTTTGATGGCCAATACAAAAATAGAAAAGTATGGAACAACTACGGCATAATTAATAAAGACGGTGTTGAAAATGGAGTTGGTCAGGGCATGTTAGCGAATCTCTTAAGAGCTGCTAAATCGCCTTTAGTAGACACAGACGAAGAGCTAGAGATTGAGGACATTGTCGCAGGAATGGCAAACCTAAAAGTAAATGGTTATTTAGAGCCATCTTCTTTTAATGGTAAGCCCGGCAATGACTTAAAGAAAATTCAAGCTCTCGATCCTAGTGCCACGAATGATGCTGGCGCGACTGACTCAGGGAATGGACTTTTTTCATAAGTATTTATAAGGGGAGTAGTCTATACACATAGGCTACTCCCTTTTACCTTTACACCGGACTTTACCTTAAAATGTATGTACCTTTATTTATAACAAGTTTTAATAGACCAGAATTTGTCAAGCCCTCTTTGGAAAGTTTATTTAATTCAAATTTACCAGAGTGGGTTAAACTTTTTTGGACAGATGATGGCTCAGACGAAGAAACAACTTCAATTATAAAAGAATATGAAGCAAGAGAGTGGACATGTGGTACTGAATTTACTTTAGCAGAACATGTCGGCATGAGAGTATGTAAGTTAGGCCAGATTAGAAATTGGTTTAATAAACAGAAAACATGCGCAGAATTCTTTCTTGTGTCAGACTCAGATATGGTGTATGCCAAGAACTGGGTACAGGCGCTAAATCACATATATTATAAATTACCAAATATGGGGCTATTATCTGGATTTAATACAGAAACAAATAATCACGCAACAAAAAAAGAAGTTACAGGACTTAGATTAAAACTTTCTATTGGTGGGGCAAACTTTTTAATGGATACTAAACTTTATTTAAGAAGACCGTTTCCAATTATAGAAAGAGAGACCCATGAATGGGATTATAGAATGTGTGAACTAGCCCATTCAGAAAAACTTTTAGTCTGCACTACTAACCCATCTATAGTGAATCATATAGGTAGGACTGGAGTATACGCTAGAACTGACTACTACGATACAGCAAAAGATTTTATAGGAATAGAAGCTGATAGTTTAAAGGAATTAAACATTGGACACAATTAAGATTTTTATGGGAATACCTACCATCAATAGGGCAGATTTACTAAATGAGGCTTTAGCTGATTTATCTAAAGTGATGCCAGATTTATATAAATTGGTTATAGTTGATAATGGAAACCAATCTATAAAAATACCAGACAACTTAAAAGAAAAAACAGAGATATACAACCCAGGAAAAAATCTTGGAGTTGCCGCTAGTTGGAACTATATATTAAATGAGGGATTTAAAAACCCAGAAATAACCCATGTTCAACTAACAAATGATGACATAATACCTGGACACTCTTTAGAGCAGATTAATTCTATATTTGGCCCCCATAGTGATAATTATTTAGTATTAGGAAGTGCGTTTTCAAATTTTTTTATTTCTAGGGAGTGTTTTAATGTTGTTGGGCTGTTTGATGAAAAATTTTATCCAGCATATTTTGAAGACAACGATTATGGCAGGCGCTGCGGTTTAATTAATAAAGGAAGAGTTGCAATAAAACTTACTCCTAAAAAAAGCCAGAAATCTTCATCAATAAGAAAAGATCCAAAATTAAATAGAAATTTTTCTAAAAATAGAAATTACTATATAAAAAAATGGGGAGGACCCCCCAATAAGGAAAAATATAATATGCCATTTAATAAAATAAACCCTGAAATAGATTTTATACAAAGCTATTATAGTGCATTTAATTCTTTATTTGAAGTATCTAAAGAATATCTTTTAGAACTATATAGAGAAGACACTTATGGAGGGTATCCAGAAGAACCAGCAGGATCAGCCTGGGAAAGTGAGTTAAAAGCTCTGTATTGTGCAATTAGGCTAGCAAAACCAAAAAAATTATTAGAAATAGGAAACTTTGTTGGAGTTAGCACAAACCATATGCTAGCCGCTATTGAAAAAAATGGATTTGGAGAACTACATCTAGTTGATGTCATAGATAGGCTTAATAGAGATAAGCTACATTCTAATAATTTTACACATCATGTGGAAGAATCTTTAAATTATTTAGACTCACTACAAGAATTAGATTTTGATTTTATAAGTCAAGATGGAGATCACTCAGAAGATTATGTAAGAAAAGAATTACAAGTATTTAAAAATAAATCTACAAAAGATTTATATATATGGGGACATGATTATTACGCCAGGATTAGGGCAGGAGTTGGAGTGAAGCAAGCATGGGATAAGGAAAAATCAGAATTTACAAAGGTACACCATCTAAAAGATAGCGTTAGCGATTGTGGATTTAGTCTAGCGTTCTTAAAAAGGAAATAACTATGAGACTGCTCGGCATAATACACGGATATAATGAAGGTGATTGTTTAGAAAACTCTATTAAATGTCTTTTAGATTCTGGACATTCTGTTCATGTATTCGATCACGGATCAACTGATAACACAAAAGAAATAATAACTTCTTTTAAAGAAAGAGTAACCTACGAGTACTTAGATAGAAATAAAATTCATTTTTGGAAAGGACCAAATAATCTTTTTAATACAATTTCAAGATTTATAAATTCTAAACAACCATTATATGATTGGGTAACTTGGTTAGATGCTGATGAAATATTAGTACACAAATCTAATACAAATCTACAAGAAGAATTATTACATTCTTTTAATTCTGGTATTAAAGTAATACAAACAGAAATAAAAGAATACTGGGTTACTGAAAAAGATGATCCAAGTATTGTAAATTGTGTAGATAGACAAAAATATTTTTTAAGAAGGTCGCCCGGTAGCTGGGGAGGGATTAATCGCAGCTGGCTATTATCATTAACAGGAAATATGGGAAGAGGGAAGCATAGAAATCAATCTCAATGGGGAAGAAATGTTAAAATAGATGGAGTTAGCTATGTTATAAATCATTATCCTATAAGATCAGAAGAACATGGAAAAAGAAAAATATTAGTAGAACGTAATTGGAAAAATAAAGGACATGGTTGTCATTATGATAGCTATCTTAATAATAATTGTAGCCATATAATAAAAGAATCTAATTCTTTAGAAAAAGATTAAATATGAATGAACAATTAACATTTACACATAATGCTTGGAAAAGAGAAAAAACTTTAAATAATACAATAAACGTTGAACTTAATTATTTTCCAAATTGTCTCCATCATATAGCATACAATGATAAAAAACCTACGGTTCCTAACTCAGCGTCATTAAGCGAGTTTATTACTAGAAAAAATCATAAATTAGATGCTATGAATGGGTGTATACATGCAATAAAAGGTGGTTTAGAAAAACCATCAGAAATAATTATATTTTCACATGACGATGTCTATTTAAAAGATATTGATTTATTTAATACTGCTTTAGCATTAATATTTAAAGACCATGATTTTATAGGAAGACGTATTTATGGAGAGTGTGGGAACTTGACAAACCCTTATATAATGTTAGAATCTTTTATTATTAAAAAATCCCTTTTAAAAATCTTAGTCAGTAATATACCTGAAGTACACAGTATAGAAGATTTACCAAAAGATTTAAGAGGCTCTCCAGCTCCAGAAATATTTTTTGGAAACTATATTTTACGTTATAGTAAAAATCCATATTTTTTTGAAAAAGACCAAAATGTTATGAATATTCCTGACTCGCTTGGGTATCAACATCATATAAAACCAAGAGGATGGATAGAATGAAATTTGCAACACATATACTTGTTTTTAATCAAGACAAATGGTTAATTAAAAATATAAATAATTCTGGCCCATTTGTTGATAAGATATACATAGCATACAGCGATGTTCCTTGGTCATATAATAAAGAAGCTAGAAAACAATTTATAAATAATTTTAATCCTGAAAGTTTAAAAAACAGTCCATATTACGATAAAATAACTTTTATAAAAGGGGTGTGGGATGTTGATGAAGATCAAAGAAATGCATGTGTAAGTGCCGCAAAAAAAGATGGTATAGATTTTTTAATTACTCATGACGCTGATGAATTTTATTTTCTAGATCATTTTAAAAATATTATTTCATATATAAAAACCAACAGTAACCATGAAGTTTATACAGTAAATTGGATATCTTTTTGGAAAGATTTTAAACACGTTGTTGAAACTGAAGATAACAAAATAATTATAGGTCAGCCTGAAATTTGTATTAATTTAAATAAAAATATAAAATTTGCAAGATGTAGAAATCCAGGTAATTACAAAAGACATTTAATTCCTAACATACTTTGCTATCATGCTTCATTTGTATTAACAGATAAAGAATGTTATGAAAAGATCAGTACTTGGGGACATACTCATCAATTTAATCAGGATAATTGGTTTAAAGATAAATGGTTAAATTGGAATATACATACAGAAAACTTACACCCAATTAACCCAAGTATCTGGAAAAGAGCAATCCCATTTACAGGTAAATTACCAGAGGTATTACAATGAATATATTATTCCACAGTAACCAACTCTCAGAACGTGGGACAGAGATAGCACTTTTTGATTATGCACATTTTAACGAAACTATGTTAAATAACAAATCATTTATTATCTGTAAAAACTTATCTGAAGAATCATTAACATATGAAGATTCTGTTACTAAATTTAAAAACCGCTTTACTAATGTTTTCACTTATACGACGCACGGACAACTTGAAGATATAATTAAAAACTTAAATATTGATTTTCTATATACAATAAAAGCTGGAATTAATGATGGAGTATACTCCAATAAAGTTAAAACTGGAATACACGTAGTATTTCAATACTACCAACCGCATGGAGATGTGTATGCATATATTTCTAAATGGTTATCAGATAAAATGTCAAATGGAAAAAATCCTTATGTGCCACACATGATTAATTTACCAAACCATCAAAATAATTTACGTGAAGAATTGAATATACCAAAAACAGCAAGAGTTTTTGGAAGATATGGTGGAAAAGATACTTTTAATATTCCGTATGTTTTAGAAACTATAAAAAGGTTAGAAACCGAAGATGTTTATTTTATTTTTATGAATACAAATAAATTTACATCACAAAAAAATGTTATCTTTTTAAATCCAACTACAGATATGTCAGAAAAAGTAAAATTCATTAATACTTGTGATTGCATGTTACATGCAAGGTCACAGGGTGAAAGTTTTGGAATAGCTGTTGGAGAATTTTCAATTAAAAATAAACCTATATTAACCTCAACTCAGGGTAGAGATAGAGCTCATTACGAAATTCTCGGTGATAAGGGATTATATTATTCTAATGCGCAACAGTTAGAAAAACTTTTAACCTCAGATATAGATTTTAGTCTAAACTGGAATAGCTATTCTAATTATAACCCAACTAATATTATGAACACTTTTAAAAAGGTATTTTTATCATGAAAAATTTTAGACAAGATTTACAAAAATTCGAACAATTTTTAAAAGATGGAAAACATTTTACCTTTTCTAAATATGCAGATGGCGAGTGGAGAATTTTAGACGGAGATCATATTGATCTTACTAGAAAAGCCAATGGAGAGTTTAAATATCAACCAGATAATATAGAAGATGAGCTACGGCGTGCTGAGTTATTAAAATCTTTTCAATATATCCATTCAGATTATTATGTTGGCATAGGGTGTTATTGTTGTATGGGAAATACCTTTTATAGTATGAAAGATCTAAGTAAACAGCCTGTTGAAAACCTAACTTGGGCTAATCTTTTTGTTAATGGTAACTATAAATATTACAGATCAACCCTTGTTCCTCTATTTAATGATTATAAAATAATAATGGTTTGTAATCATAAAGCAAAATTAGATAAACTACCATTTAAAGTTGAAAAAGATTTTAGAGTTGGAACTAACGCTTGGCTAGATAATAAAGATCTAGTAAAAGAAATTATAGAATATAGTAAAGACTTAGAAAATTATTTATTCTTATTCTGTGCAGGGCCTTTTGGAAATATTCTTGCTCATAGGCTACACGAAGCTAACCCTAATAATACCTATCTCGATGCTGGGTCAACTTTTGATGTTGAATTATTTGGTGGTGGAACTAGGGGATATCTAATTGGTGCCGACACTTTAAAAAAGAAATGTATTTGGAAATGAACAACATTACAATAGAAAAGAATAAATTATACTTAGTCACTGGTGGCTCTGGATTTCTTGGCGACAGTTTAATAGATAGAATATTACAACAAGGAGGTTTGGTTAGGGTATTAGCTCGTAATGAGGGGTCTCTAATTAAATTAAAAATGAAATATCCATCTATTGAAATATTAACTGGAGATATCTCTAATAGATTTTCTTGTATACAAGCATTAAAGAACGTAAATGGCATATTTCATCTTGCTGCTTTTAAGCATGTAGGTATGGCAGAAATACAGTCTTTAGAATGTATAAATTCTAACGTTATAGGTTCTAGCATTCTATTAGAAGAATCCGCAAATATGGAATTAGATTTTATTTTAGGAATTAGTACTGATAAAGCAGCACAAGTTGCTGGAGTTTATGGTGCTTCTAAACTTCTTATGGAAAAACTATTTGAGCAGTATGAGAAAATATTTCCAAATACAAACTATAGATTAGTAAGATATGGTAACATTTTATACTCTACTGGGTCTGTTTTATGTAAGTGGAAAAAATTAATTGAAGAGAATAAACCAATAACTATTACAGATGGTAATGCTACAAGATTTTATTGGTCAGTAGAACAAGCTGTAGATTTAATATTTGAATGTCTTAAAAATTCAAAAGATTCTAGACTATATTGCCCTACTATGAAATCTGTATCTGTTAGAAATCTAGCAAAAGCTATGATTAAAAAATATGGAAATAGTAATATTAAAATAATTACTATTGGCCTTCAACCTGGAGAAAATATGCATGAAAAAATTCTTAAAGAGGGCCCTTATTCTAATGAAGTTGCACAATACACAATTGATGAAATAGTGGAGATGGTATAATGAATCTTAGCGTATTAATAGGTACTTGCGATCAATATTCTGTTTTATGGGAAGCATTTACAAAAAATTTTAATAAATATTGGCCACACCCAACAGAAAATATATTTGTAAGTGAGACATTAGAAGTTCCAAATATAACAGAAACAAATTTTAAAACCGTTACTCCTGGGAAATTAGCTTGGGGAGAAAGAATGCTCCAAGGAATTAATGCCTGCCCTACAGATTATATATTCTTTATTTTAGAAGACTATTTTTTAAAATATGTATATTCTAATGACCAAATCAACTATTATATAAAGATGATGGAACAGCATAATATGGATAGACTTCAGATCTCTCCAGGGGGAAATCAAACTTACGAACCTTGTGATATTAATGGTCTAGAAAAATTATCAGCTAATAGTGGATTTCTTATTACAATGCAGCCGTCTATATGGAGTAAAAAACATCTTAACCAAACATTGGATCCAAGATACTCTCCTCATGATTTTGAGCTAAAAGGAAGTAAAAAGTTACTTTCAACTAATCACAACATCTATATAGATAGAAGTATAAAAGATCCTTACTTTAATGCTGTCAGAATAGGACTTAAAAAAAGTAAAGGGTGGGAAGAATTTTTTAAATCTGAAAATTTAGAGGAGCCTGGTATATGATAAATTACGAGAAATACGAATATAGTGGGTGGACATTATGCAAAGAAGCTTTTGAACAGCTTTTTATATTAATACGTGATAAAAAATTAACAAATGTTTTAGAATTTGGTTCAGGAGTTAGTACAAGTTTTCTTAAAGATCTTAATATAAATTATGTATCTTTTGACGGTGATAGTACATATTCCGCTAAAGAAGAAAATGTTCTTATAAGACCTGTAAGACAAGCAACCAAAGAATATTATAACAGCATTATAGAAAATAAAAAATCCTTTAATATTGAAGAATTTAATAAATTTCCACAAATATTAAAAGAACACACTAGACAAAAATACTGTTTTTATTCAATAGAAGATAATGATTTAGTGAATCAACCCTTTGACTTAATACTGCTAGATGGCCCACACGGTAATGGAAGAAGTTTTGCTTTTAATTTAATAAAATCCATGTTAAAAAAAGAAACTTACATTTTAGTAGATGATTATAACCATTATCCATTTATTGATAATCTAAAAATAATTTTTCCAAAAGCATCATTATATTTTGAATCTGTTGAAAATTGTTTTTGCATATACAAGGTAGAGATATGAAAATAACAGCAATACTGACAGGATGGAAACGTCCACAAAATTTAGAAAGACAATTAGAAGCTATTAAAAATCAGACAATAGCTCCAACTGATATAATGATGTGGTATAATGGAGAAAATGCAGAGCATGCTCAAAAGGCATTGCCAGGAGTTAAAACTGCTTCGTGCAATCATAACTTTAAATTTATCGGTAGGTTTGCATATGCGTTATTAGCAAGAACCGAATACGTTTGTATTTTTGACGATGATACAATACCAGGACCTAAATGGTTTGAGAATTGTATTAATACAATGAAAACACACGAGGGTATTCTTGGAACTACTGGCATATATTTAACTAAGAATACTAACTATAGGGATCATAGAAAAATTGGTTGGAACGGGCAAAAAAGCAATGAGCCTATAGAAGTAGATCTAGTAGGACACGCCTGGTTTTTTAAATATGATTGGTTAAAGTATTTTTGGATGGAGGCGCCCTTGAGCTGGGATAATGCCGAAGATATCCATTTCTCGTATGCAGCACAAAAATATGGTGGCATTAAAACATATGTTCCACCACATCCAGACACTGATAGAAGTATTTGGGGTAGCCTAAATGGAAGCGCACTAGGGAACGATTCTGTAAGTTCTTGGGTTAACCGAGATAAAAATAATCATACAATTATTAGAGATAATTGTGTAGAAAAAGCTGTACAAAACGGCTGGAAGTTAGTACATTCTAAATAATGATTATAAAAGAATTGGGTTAATATGGCACTACGTGGTAATGAATTAGAGAAGGCTGCTAATAAAGCAAACATCAGTTATAGAAAAGCAGACGAAGCTTTAATATTAAAAGTACCAACGGGTATAACTATAACTAAACATGGAGCAATCCCACAAAAGTCTACAGTAGATTTTGTAGGAATATTAAAAGGTGGAAAGTTTATAGCATACGATGCTAAAGAAACTAAAAGTAAAACATCATTTCCACTAAAAAATATACACCAGCACCAATACGAGTATTTAAAGTATGCAAATAAACTTGGTGGGGTAGCGTTTTTTCTAATTCATTTTACTACACTGTATGAGTCAAAGGCTTTTATAGTTCCAATGGATCTTATTATAAGATACTGGGAACGTGAAACAAGAAAGTCTATACCAATTACCGAATTTAAAAAAGAATGGTTAGTAGAGATCAACGAGTATCTCAAAGATATATTATGATTACTAAAGAACATGTAGGCTGTATAATTCAGCCAGTACTAAAAGTAAATATCGCAGTTGCCTATGTAGGGGAACTTGCAAATATAAATGACGAAGGAATATTTACACTTATACCTTTTGATCAAACAAAAGATCCTAAACTTTCAGAAGAAGTGATAGGGCCTTGTGTAAGATACCCAATGTTATTAGACGTAAAAGAAATTTTAGCAGTAGTGCTATTAAAGAAAGTAAAGTAAATGGCTGAACAAAAAAATAAAAAACTTGTAATTAAATATAAGTTATTGGATAATAAAGCAAAAGCACCGCAAAAAGGATATGACACCTCAGCAGGTATAGATCTTTGTGCATTATATAAATACAGATTAACAGGACATTCGACTAAAGTTTTACAAACAGGCATTGCTGTAGAAATACCAAAAGGATGGTATGGACAACTCCACGATAGAAGTGGTCTGGGGTCAACTACCACTTTAAAAGTTAAAGCAGGAGTCATAGACTCTGAATACCGTGGAGAGATAGGTATTATATTAAATAATACAGGACCATATCCACTTATTATCGAAGAGGGAGAAAGTATAGCTCAAATGGTTATATTACCTGTTCCCGAAATTACTTTAAAGGAAACAGACGAATTGTCGAAAACAGATAGGGGAACAAAGGGATATGGTTCAACCGACTCAGCATAGAGCTTTTTATCTATCTGACACTTTTATAGACGAGTTTAAAGGTAGTCAACCTAAGTGGGGACCACTTGGGTACGTAACATACAAACGAACTTACGCCAGAAAAAGAGATGATGGGACAACAGAAGAATTCTGTGATACTTTAAGACGTGTGGTAGAGGGTACATTTAATATGCAAAAAACGCATATTATAAAAAATAGTTTAAGCTGGAATAATGTCCAAGCCCAAAGAACCGCACAAGCTATGTACCGGGCAATGTGGGACTTTAGGTTTCTACCTGCCGGTAGAGGGCTATGGGCTAACGGAACTAATTATGCAGAAAATAAAACAGCAGCAGCTTTGTTTAACTGCGCCATGATTAGTACAAACGACATAGCTAAACGTGGGCCTGAAATTTATGAATTTATAATGGACGCGTTAATGCTTGGAGTGGGAGTAGGATTCGATACTTTAGGAACAGGGAAATTAGAGATACAAACTCCAGAAATAACTAACGGATTAGTATATAGTATTCCTGATACTAGAGAAGGGTGGGTTGAATCTGTAGGATTAATTCTAAATGCCTACTTTAATGGTGGCCCATTACCTACATTTGAGTATGATCAAATAAGAGCTTATGGAGAGCCTATTAAAGGATTTGGTGGTACTGCTAGTGGCCCAGAACCATTAATAGTTTTACATACTACTATTCAAAAACATTTTGAAGGCCGTGAAGGTGAAGAAATTACTTCTAGTGATATAGTAGACATAGAAAACTATATTTCGAAATGTGTAATAGCTGGTAATGTAAGACGTTCTGCTGCTCTAGCTTTAGGTGACCCATTAGATAAAGAGTATATGGAACTAAAGCATGATGAAGAAAAATTAAAGTCACATAGGTATGGAAGTAATAATGCTATAGCTTGTACGATAGGCATGGACTATTCAGAGGCTACTAAAAATACAATAAAACAAGGTGAGCCTGGGTATCTGTGGTTAGAGAACGCAAGATGGAATGGTCGTATGGGCGAGTGGTGTGATGATTCTTTTGTTATGGGTGTTAATCCTTGTGGGGAAATCTTCCTCGAATCAGGTGAACTATGTAATCTAGTAGAAACCTTCCCAGCTAATCATGAAACTTTGGCTGAGTATAAACGCACACTTAAGCTAGCTTATTTATATGCAAAGACTATGACTCTAGCTAAAACACATTGGCCAGAGACTAATGCCAAGATGCTTAAGAACAGACGCATAGGTGTATCACAATCAGGTATTATACAGGCGTTCCGTAAACATGGTCGCAGAGAGATGTTAAAATGGAGCGACGAATCTTACAAGCATCTAAGAGAGCTTGATAAAATCTTCTCTGACTGGATGGCTATTCCGACTAGTAAGAAAATTACTACAGTAAAACCATCTGGTACGGTATCTCTTTTATGTGGAGCCACTCCTGGTATACATTATCCAGAAAATAAGTATTATATTAGACGTATTAGATTCTCTAATACTTCAGAGCTAATCCCCATACTAAGGGAAGCTGGATATAAAATTGAAGATGACGTATATGACTCAGGTGGGAAAACCTTAGTTGTAGAGTTCCCAGTAGAGGAACAATTTTATGAGAAATCTAAATATGATGTAACTCTGTGGGAACAGTTAGAAAATACTGCGCAATACCAGCAGTACTGGGCGGACAATGCAGTTAGTAATACTATCACATTTCAAGAGAATGAAAAGAAAGATCTCCCTCGCGCACTTGAGTTATATGAAACTCGTTTAAAGAGTGCGTCTTTCTTACCGTTAGGTACTCATTCATATGAGCAGGCTCCATACGAAGCTATTACCAAGGAACAATATATTGAAATGAAGAGTAACTTAAAAGAATTAGACTTCAGTTCAATTAATATTGATGGCAAAGGATTGAAATATTGCGATGGAGATAACTGTACAATAACAACTTAGGTTATTTTGGTATAAGAAGAATAACTAGGCGACATCGCTTAGTTTTATATTGAACGGGGGAGAAGCAAATTGCTTCTCTCCCTTATTTTTACATTTATAAAGGACTTAATTCGTACAATGCATGAACTAAAAATTCGTTACATCAAGTGCAAAAAGTGTGACCACATTCATTATATTGAAACATGTGTTAGGGATCAGAACCCTTCCTGTTTCAAATGTGGCCACTCAGAGTTTACTTCAAAGTTAACCAAGCAGGACCTGTTTGAAGCTCGCAGATCTCCTCAGAACTGTGTTTGCAACCAAGCACTACAGGCAGAGCTTGAAGAAACTACCAGAAATATAGCTATTACTTTGCATAAGAAGTATCAGGGTGCAGAGCTAATTAAAGCTATCGCAGACACTATGATGGCGTGCATTAATTCAACTAGACAAAACGCTGTGCAATTAGCAGGCCCTTTCTTTAATAATCAAACCGATAATAATAAATGAACGATAAAGATTTTTTAAACATTGGAGTAGGACGCTCCAATAAGACAGTAACAGTCATAAATATTGACCAAGAAGAAGTTAATTTACCGAGTGGTCCTAGCAGTAAAGCCATTTTTACAGTCCGCGATGCAGAAGGAAGAGAGTTCAAGATTAGTGACCTTCTTCTAGAGGATCGTGGAGAATCTAAAAAAGCAGGACTTTGGATCAATATAAATGACGATGGAGAACTATCCAGTTATACTGGGTTAGCGAAATTAATTAAATTCTACGAAGTTAACTCATTACAGGAATTAATAGGTAAAGAGGTAAACGCAGATAATGACGATAATGGATTCTTAGTACTAAGTATCCTTAAAAACTAAAAAAGAAAAAAAGAAATATATGAGAATACCGTCCGGTAGATTAAAAGTAATAAACGCATTATATGATCTAGGATTTGAAGAAGCAGACTATGACTTACTTAAAAAGACCTCGTTTAAGTTTAAGTCAAGCCCAGTATTACAGTCTGGGGATAGTAGTTTAAGAAGTCATATAGGGTTTTTATTTAATACAGGAAAAATGTTAGCTTACCATCAGTTTTTACTGGATAATGACTATAACTTTACTTCACAGGGTGACGTAACAACTGCTATAGCTAATTACGATTGGGCAAAAGAAATTAATCAAGACATAGGTGAACTTTTTGAAACTTTGCCAGAAGAGCAAGTTAAAAGTATAAATAAGATGATACCTAAAGGAAAGATAAAATTCTTTTATTCATTGACAAAGACTAATAACTATGGAAGTAACTGTCCTATTATTACTGATAAAGACACCTTTATTATTGATTCATTAAAGGATACAGATCTAGCTGATCTTGAAAAGATAAGTAAAATTCAAGAACGATTCTCCAGTTATAACTCATTTCTAGATAGAAACAGAGGGTACGGAGAGAACAATAATAAATTTCAGTTATTGGGTACCTGTCATTTTAGTAATGCACAGGTTGCTCTATCTTATACAAAAAACTTTTATTTTGGCAAAGACTCAACTCTGCCAATAAATAGTTTTGGTAATTGGCTCTTAAGCAGCAGGCGTGGATATAATTCTAACGCTTCTGGATTAAAGATAAATGAGATAGATTTATTTTTAAAAGAATCTTATACAACAAACTTTGATAAGATTACTACTAAAGAGCCTACTCCTGAGCAACTAGAGTTATTAAAAGAAAATAACAAGTTTAGATACATACATTCAGTATATGAACATCATAACACTAGATATTGTGTAGTCGGTAGCTCAAGTACATTTCCTTATTACAACACTCCACGAATTCATAACGCAGCAGAATTTTGTGCAGGAGATTACTTTAGTTGGTTTAAAGTAGAAGCAACTAGTTCTTGGTATGACTACGCTGATGCTGGACACTTAGTATATTACAAGCTTGGTCCTGATGGTACTGTGGCAAATAGAGGTAATGATGACCCATTACTAACGCTGGGTGAAGCTGTATTAACAGACCCTGCCCCGGTTATGCTTAATAAAGTAATAATCGAAAATTATCTAAAGACAAAGGCTAGTGAAGATAGAGTTGTTGTTTTAGATAATGGTACTTTGAATACTATCTTGAGACTGCACATGAAAAAAGAAGAACGCACTCAAAAAGTAGTTCAAAGTAAAAACATAATGACTAAGAAGATAACCAAAGTTATTAATAATTTAGAAACAATAAAGAAAACTAAATTAAACGGTATTGATATAACTGAGGACTCTATTAGTTACGCAGGACAAACACTTTCTATTGATAAGAATACCTATACAGGGCACGACAGATGGCTTAATGATGTATTTGATAAGATGTTAAGAAACACAGATCCTAATTCCATTGACTGGGATCTTGTTTACGCAACATTTTTAAGTTATTTAAGTCTGGGTAGTAAGAGCACCGCTGGTACAATAGGTAACGTTAATTTTAATCTTGAGATAAAATCATCCACCTCTACAAGAGGTGTGACCTCTACAAGATACTACATTAATGAAAATCGTATTAATAAGAATGAAGTTGATGAATGTCTCGAGCGAGCTTTGTGCTTTGAGACCCAGGAGGACTTCGATTATTTCCTAGACTCGGTTAGAAAATGTTCGTTAAAATTACATAAATTACTGCACCGTGGTATTAATATTAGTGGAGTAAGTGATGTAATGGGGTCATCTCCAGGACATAATAATTACAATCAATTCTCTATAAAATTCCCGATTACTAGAAAAGGTCGTACAACCTCTATGGTTCTAGATGGGAACTCATACAGAATTCGTAATACAAATAGATTCTTGACAATATCAAATAAAAGAAGTATTTTAGATGTGGTAGATCTACTACTTAATGAAAAAATAGTAGAGGGTGTAACCGTAGACGATGTTAAAGATATTATAACTGCTGGACGAAAAGCTTATGTTGAAGCTTTAAAGAAGAGTCAGGAACTACTAACTGACACCATTAAGTTATTTAAATTAACAGAGGAAACAAAAGACACCACTAGAGGAAGAGTCAAAGGGTATAAAATAAAAGGCAAAATAAGAACTTACTTTGTTGAAAAAGGATCATTAGAGCCTGACTCTAATAATCACAATGATTGCAAGGTCTTTGACTACAATTCTGGAAAGTATATTTGTATTGTTGATAAAGGAAATGCTGCTCAAGTTGGTATGGATAGGCTAGTAAATAGATTATATGCACTACACAACGATGACTTAGTAGCAAAAGAAATAACTACACTTTAAATAAAGAGAAAAACTATGGCAAAAGAAAAAGAAATCACATTAAAGATCGTATCCGCTGAAGGTCACACAGAGTTTCAAGGCACTGGTGCAGAGGCCCTTGCAGAGTTGCAAGAGCAATGCACAAACAACAGTAAGTGGGCTTATGTAGATGGCCGTCAGGTTAATCCTGACACTGTGGGCATTGAAGATCTTTTAAATGCTGAAGACATCACTTTAGCTAACACACTAATTGGTGGCTAATGGAAGTTTTCATTACTCCTGAGATAGTTCAGGAGTTAAAAATATATGGCGATTCAAGCCCCGTGCACGAGGTGTGCGGGGCTTTTATCGGCACTAAAATCAAAAACGAATGGCACATAGAAAAGTTTATACCACTTACCAATGTAATAGCAGGACTCAATGGTAAAGAAGATTACCAGCCTCACCCAGAAGAATGGTTAAATGTTATAAAAGAGACCACTCATTATAACGATGATGCTAAGTATGATTTTATAGGGGTGTACCATACACATCCTAATAACAAACCATATCCCTCAATAACAGACGTTCGAGAGGCCGGTTATAAGGGAATATACATTATATATTCTCCTAAATATAAGACCTTTGGTGTTTACTATTATAATGGTGATCGGGAACATCTTATGTGGGTACCAGCTATATGTCATGACATAGATGAAAGAGAACTAGTAACTTGAAAAAAATATTAATTGTAGGTGCTGGTGGAATAGGAAGTTGGCTTGCTGCTAATTTATACGACTTAATTTGTTGGGAACAATTACCTGACAGTAACGTAGAAATAACTATAGCAGACGATGACCACGTAGAAGCAAAAAATATTTCTTATCAAAATTTTGAAGACGAAGATATAATGGACCCTAAAGCAGCAGTATTACATGCTAGATATGGGTTTAAAGCTTTAGAAAAAAGAATTACAGATGAAAGAGATTTATACGGATATGATTGTATTGTAAGTGCCGTGGACAACCCAAAGTTCAGGCGGCTCTTATTTGAATATTGTCATGTTTATAGTCGAACCCATTGGATCGATTTAAGATCAGAAGGTAGAACAATAGCTGCCTTTACTACATCTGAAAAGAATACTTTGGAAAAAATGTTAGATACATTAGGTCCAGAGGATGCGGAAGATGGAAGTTGTCAGCTACAGTTTGAGCTAGATAATGATATCATCCAACAAGGAAATAAAATTGTGGCTGTGATAGGATCTCAGTATATCCTTAATTGGCATAGATTTGACACTAGTCCACCCGTATTTTCTTTTAATTTTTAACTTGACTAATCAAGTATAATATACTATATTGATTAAGGAAATAACTTCCTACGTTACCTGTAGGTAACGAACTTATAACATATTGGAAAATAACAAATTATGTTAGACTTTGACTCAATTTATGCGATTGCCGTGGTTGGTATTCCTATTGTTACTAACTATGTAAAAAGCGCTGTTCCTAAGAGATTGTGGCCTTTAATCCCATTTGCACTTGGCGCATTAGTTGCCGGTATCTGGGGATCAGAACAAGGCGTACAAATGCAAGCGCTGCTTACTGATGCGTTCTTACTAGGTGGCGGTGGTACTATGCTATATAGTGCTCATAAAGCTGCTACTAATGGCGGAAAGCCTGAAGTTACTAAGAAGAGAAAGTAAAATAAACAACCTATAGGCCCATGAAGAGGAGTCAGAAATGGCTCCTCTTTTTTATATATTAAAATAGAAAGAACTTAATGTCAGCCTTAACGCAATATTTAAACGAAATCAAAAACAATAAAGTTCTGACTAAAGAAGAAGAATTAGAACTTGCAAGAAAAGCACAAGCTGGAAACGAACATGCAAAGAATAAACTAATCACTGCTAATTTGCGTTTTGTTGTAAGTGTCGCTAAACAGTATCAAGGCCAAGGTATTCAATTAGAAGACTTAATTGGTGAGGGTAATTTAGGACTTATGAAAGCGTTAGATAGGTTTGATACATCTAAATCGTTTAAGTTTATTACTTATGCGGTGTGGTGGATTAGACAATCTATTATTAATGCTATTCATGAAAATGCAAGACTTATTAGATTACCGGCTAACAAGATCGGCCTAGTTGGTAAGATAAATAAAATCAAAAGTAGTTTAGAACAAACTTTAGGCAGAGACCCATCTTTTGATGAACTACATCATGAACTACAACAACATGAAATCTTCGATGATATAAATTCATTATTGTTTCACTATGTAGACATTGATAAGAAAACAGAAGAAGGAACAAACATCCATGAAATAATTCCTAGCTCAGATGACCCTCCTAGCACAGATGTTGAGCGTGAATATTTAACGGATGATATTCTAGATATTTTAAAAGATTTTACCGAACGTGAACAGCAGATAATTAAAATGTACTTTGGTATCGGAGAGATACGTAATTATACATTAGAAGAAGTCGGTGATGATTTTGGATTAACTAGAGAACGTATAAGACAAATTAAAAAACAAGTAATTGAAAAGTTGCAGATGAATCATCGCAAAACTAAATTACAAATACATATGCAAGAAGATTAAATGTTTATTTCAAAACCAGAAGATGTGCCAATAGTAGAGAGGTTTATAAAAACTAGAGGTATAATCGGGTATGATGTAGAAACTAATGGACTAGATCCTCATACGAATGAAGTACTTCTAATACAAATAGGCACCGAGCATACTCAGTATGTACTAGATGTTGCGAGACTTGGTACTAGTATATTTCCTGTTCTAGAATTACTAGCAAAGCCTGATACTGCTAAAGTAGCACACAACTCTAAGTTTGACTATGTTATGACCAGGGCTAATTTTGACATTGATCTTTTAAATATGAAAGACACATTATTAGCAGATTACTTGTTGACACAGGGTAAAAACATACCAAAACATAGTTTTGACGCAGTAGTAGATAAATATCTTGGAGAGACTGTCTCTAAGGATTTACAGAAAAGCTTCGTAGGTATGAAGTTTGGTGATCAATTTTCAGAGGAACAAATTAAGTATGCTGGTGATGACGTTAAATACTTATTACCGCTGCATACTAAATTGGACAAGTTTATCAGACAAAGAGATATGAGTAAACTAGCCCATTTAGAAAATTCTACTGTGCGGGCTACGGCTGAGTTAGAATTGAATGGTATACACTTAGATAGAAAAAGATGGCTTGCCTTAAAAGATATAGCATTAAAGGCCGCTATTGATTTAAAGGTTGAGCTGGATGAAGCGTTCGCTCCACACTGCTCAGTAGATCTTTTTGGGTCACCTACGGTAAATTATGATTCTCCTAAACAAATGTTGGAATTATTGCCTAAGATATGTAATGTAACATTAACCTCTACTAATAAACAAGAACTTGAAAAACAAAATCATGCAGTAATTAAACTATTACTAGAGTACAGAAAACGAAAGAAATTAGTTACTACATACGGACAGGAATTTCTAGATAATAATGTAAACTCTGTAACAGGTAGAGTTCATTCTAGTTTCTGGCAATTAGGTAACACAGACTCTGGTAGATATGCCAGTACCAAACCTAATATGCAGAATATACCAGCAGGTGCTGTATATCGTGCTGCTTTTACAGCACAAGATCTAGACTATAGAATAGTCGCAGCGGACTTCGCAAATCAGGAACTTAGACTACTAGCTCATATGAGTGAAGAAGATAAGTTTATTGAATGTTTGAGAACTGGAAAAGATTTGCATGCCTACTGTGCCGCTATCCTGTTCAATAGAAACTATGATAGTATTACTAAAGAAGAGCGTGATGCCGCTAAAGCCATCAATTTCGGTATGAATAATGAATAAAATAAATAATGCCGAAAACAAACTCGCCAAATTCGGGGAAACCTCAGCACATAATGGTGGTGGCAATCCCGAGCTAAGCCTGAAGAAGCAGGAAAGTGTAGAGACTAGACGACGAGTATGTAAAAAGTGTGACAATGTACTTCCAAAACGTAGACAAAAATTCTGTTCAGATAAATGTAGAAACGCATTTAACTCTCACGCGTGGAGAATTAAAAAAGGTTTAATTAAAAAACCATATAGTGGTTCTGGTGGTAATCAATCAGGAAAAGATAACCACATGTATAAAAACGGAATAAGAAATTTTAGTTTACGGGCTTTTGAATATTATGGTAAAACTTGTAATCGATGTGAGTCAGAAAAAAATATCCTGACTCATCATAAAGATCATAATCGACAAAATAATAATATAGAAAATTTAGAAGTTCTATGTAAGAAATGTCATCAAAAACACCATTGCACACGAGACCAAGTAACAGGTCGTTACATAAAGGGATAGTCCGGGCCTCTGGTAAACCAGAGGGTTCCTGGTTATTTACGGAATGGGTGCTAAGAGATTATCAGCTGTTCTAAAAATTTCAATACCTGAAGCATCTGGCTTATTAAGATCTTACTTCTTAACCTTCCCTAAAATCGCTAAACTAATTAAAGATTTTACCGACAGTGCAGAAGATTTAAGATACGCATTTAGCCCGCTTGATGGTAGACGAAGAGATTTAAGTTCAATGGATTTTGATAATCCAAAACATCATAGCCATGCTATGAACATTGCTAAAAACTTACCATTCCAGGGTACTGGTTCTAGTGTTACTAAACGAGCTTTATGGAAAACGAGTGAATCAATTAGAGATAACAAATATGATGCTATGATAATCAACGCAGTTCACGACGAAATTTTATTAGAAGTACATAAGGATGAAGTTGATGAAGTCGCGGGCATGTTATCATTAGAAATGATAAAAGCGTTTAATCATTATGCTCCGTCAGTGCCTATGGAAGTAGAACCTGTGATCGGAGACTGTTGGATTCACTAAGTCATTTTGAGGATATGCAGAAAAAGCTATACAGCTTAGCGAAGAAGAAAAACCACGACTACGGCTCAGCCAATATTGAGATACTTGGAGAGAAGGGCTGTTTTGTTAGAATGTCTGATAAATAAATAGACTAAAACAACTAATGTGGGATAATCAAGAAGCTGAAGTAAGCGATGAAAGCATAGACGACTCATTAGCAGACCTCGCTAATTACGCAATAATAACTTTACTGTTGCGTAAAGACAGGTGGGGAAAAGACGACACTTTTAAATAAAGAAAAAGAGAGACACATTTGTGCCTCTCTTTTTTTAGCCTAAAATTTAAATCTCTAACTACTAAAGTTTAATAGGTACAACTCTTGATGCACGTAAGCCAGCATTCTCTAAAAGAATAGTCTGGTTCGCGGCAACACTAAACTGGTGATTTTGGATATAACACTCTTCCAAGTAGAAACCACCCCATGATTCATTCTCTTTATCATGTATAACAAATCCTAAACCTAACGGCTTATTGAAGAACGATGATGCTAGGTTAATGAAGAACTCTTCGCCTAATTCAGGGTCAGACGCATCAAAGTCTGCACCGGGCATATCATCTGGATTTGTAATTGCATCATACTCTGTAGTACCAAGATTCTCGTAAAGAGCCCTTAATAACGACTTACCATCAAATAGAACTCTAGTAAGCCCGGCTTGTACGAAAGTACGCCCTGGAATAAAGTATGGTGCGCGAGATCCAATTTCAAATAACTGCTGTAGCTGTTTATTCTGAGTTACTGTAGCATTTTCCACTAATCCAATAGGGATTAAATTTTCAATATTTTCAGGTAACTCGCTAGGACCAGCTAATACAACGCAAGACTCAGAAGATACAAAATTATCGATAGCACCAATATCTTGTACATGTCCAACGCTAAAATCCCAATCAGCTTTTGTTCTTGACATAAATTACCCTCCCTAGAATAACAACTGGATTTTAATGTAATTGGCAGGATATTTTACCTGCACTTCAATTTCGACCAAAATTGAATCCGGACCTATAGGATCTTGTAATACATTAAGAACCTTAAAATCGTTTACATGACCTTCTCTTACTAAATATCTGCCCTGACCATTTAAGATTGTAGTTAACATTCTTAAGAAATTAGGGGTAATTGCATATTTACCAATATAAGATCTTAATCCAGCACGTAAGAATTTAGATACAAAGTCTAATGCCTTTGTAACACTTAGCTCCCTCTTGGCCACACTGCTAATGTCTGTTGACATCTGGTGTCTGGAGCTTATAGCCGAGTTCGGCGTAGGTTGTGTCATAATATAAGTACCACCTTCACCCATGGTATTCAGATGTGCTTCAGAGAAGTAATCTTGAGAACCATAAGTTTTAGAGATACCTGCACTAGCCACGTTTGTTAGCGGAGCAGAAGGTGCTTGTCCAGCAACTTGCCCAGCAACCACAGCACAATAGTAATATCCAGGTACAGGAACATAACAGGAGAGTGAGTGAATACCGTTATGTAACATTGTAGTTACCATAGCAGCAGTAATATAATCTCCTGTCCAGTATTTTGTACCATCAGTTAAAGTCATATCAGTAGCTAATTTTGCTTTAGCTCCATAAGTACTAAAAGAAAGATTGACAAAGTCGCTAAAACTATTCTCAATCCAAGTAGGATCAACAGTTAAAATGTGTCTAGTTTCAAGAACATATGCAACATCAGGGTGTACAGAGAAAATTCTCTTACTACCGATGGCGAAATTCTGTGCTTTAATTTCATTAGCAATAGTGGCTTTTTCAGCACTAGTTGTCATATAGTCAGAGTTACCAATTTCTTTGTTAACAATTCCTATACGTTCGTGCTTGTTTGTAGCCAATGACTGAGCCTCTACATGAGTTTTTAATGTAGTTGCTAAATTATTTGCACTTTCCATAATCGCAATAGCATAGATTTCATGCGGCTCTAATTCATCAAGTCCTGCGCTATAGTCGTCACTAGCAAATCCACTGACGGCAAAGGCATTGATAGAAGTACCAGCATTAATTTGTGCTAAGTATGTTCCATAAGCTAAGGGGTTCCAACTAACAATTTCCCCAAGCTTTGTTCTAATGTCTGAAACTCTTTCGACATTCTGAATTTTTGTTAAATCAGTTTTTTGAGATCTATACCCAACTTTAATTTTAGCTGACGGTATTACCCAATCAGTAGCATCACCTGTTAATTCAGAAGGCAGCGCTAGACCAGAAGTGATAGTAACAGTGTCAGTAGCAAAAGAAACTGTTACATAATCATTACTTTGGTCAAAGTGGTATAAAGTCCCCGCATGAACTCCAGATGTTACGTAAGCATCAACAATAACTAATGCGTCATCGTTATCGCTGATATTGTAATAATCTGAGTTATAACCTGATAATTGAATCTCCATAGTACCATCACCAGCACTATATTCAACACTCCATTCAGAACTATCTAACGTTGGATCCTGCCAATAATAAGCAGCCCCTAAGAGACAAGTCTCTAAATCTGGAGCAGTAAGAACAGGTGTAACAGAAGTCTCAATTTGAGATATTTCAACTCCTGGTTTGACGTACGCCATATAGGATCCTCCAAAGTTTAATCAATTTAATTCCTGTTTTACAACAGAAGCACCCGACTAATAATATAAATTATTATTAATTTGTTTTTTCTTTTTTAAGGCTTTTGATGTTCCTTTTACAGCCTCAAACCCTAATCTTCCAATCATTGCTGTTTGGGCTAGCCCTGGAGCTAAAGTCCAAGCAGCAGTTTCTTTAATTCCATGGCCAGCGCGGCTGCCCAAAGATTTTGCTGTACCATCAGCTTTTTTGCCAGGTATTAACTCCACAGCTCCAAAAGCTGGACCACTTGAGAGAACTGCTCCAGTTCTTGTGACTGGACCTCTTTTTACTAACGCCTTGCCTTCATTTGTAAATCCAGTTACCTCTTTTTTAACTCCAAAAAGACGACTTTTATAAAATCGTTTATCACCTTTAATCATAGTAGTATCTATTTTTTTTGTTTTCCAGAACTTTAATCCACTCAATCCTTTAGAAAAAGAAGGCATTTGCAATCCAGTAACTTTAGATCTCTGTAAAGGTCTTGACGCTGTACCTGTCTGTGTCCAAAGATTTCTAGCATAAGCCCTTGGACTCCTTAAAGCAGTTTCCATATTAAAGCCAAGCTCACCAACACCACGTCTTAAAAACCCGTGTCGTGTTTTACTTGAAGGATTCTTAGCAAGACCTTTAGCCATAGTATAACTAGAAGTTCTCATCTTCTTCCGCACAGGTCTTCCACCAAAGCGCCTCATAGCTTTTGCACTACGTAAAGCGTAAGGTAAAATCTTAGAGCCCGCTCTAGCTAAGAGTCCCCAAAAGGCATCCTTTTCAAAATCAGCTTGCTTTTCAAACCCTAAGTCTTTTAACACTAACTTCCTCCAGAAATTACGTAAGAATCTTCACCCTCAGTAAAGGCACCGGAAACTGTAACCCAGCCCCAGTAATCTTCGGCATTATCACCAACAGTGTTTACATAAGTATCGAAAGTTAAAGTAGCTATATATTCACTAAATAACTTAAAATACCCATAAGGCTTCGTACTTAATAAAAACTCTGTCGTTGTTCCATCCCCTGTAAAAGTATCAGTAACAGAGGTTGCAGGAACATCTAATCTATAGTAACTAACGGAAATAGCTACTCCTGATTCAGGAGCTACTTTAAAGCTAACATAATCCCGTAAAGTGCCTGGAGTCACGAGGTAATGTATAGTTTCATATAACCTAACATCGCCTAAATCAACCGTTAAATTATAAGATGTTTCAGATGGAGCTATACTTCTTTGACTAGAAAATGTTAGTCTAACAGGAACTACAGTTAGTTCTACATCAGAGTTAGACCTCAGTATCTGTTCTTCACCAAGAGCTAAGCCCTCTAGTCTGCTAATCCCGTGTTTATAAATCTCTGTCTTATAAGCAGTTAGCGCCATAAATAATTCAGAAGCTATCTCTTCAGCCTGTAACCCGTTCTTAGATATACAGTTAAATACTACAGTGCCTCTAACGATGTCTGTGTAACGTTTACCAGATCCTGCATTATTATATAACGGTCCCTTTATAGTTTGCTTACCATCCTCAGTTCCAAATCCATCAGATTTAGATCCTAATCCTGGATCTTGGCCAGGAGAGAAAGCCCACTGCATTCCTCCACGAGAAACTAGAATACCTGGAATTCGTTCTATAATACCAAGATCTATGGCATTTTTATCTGCTATAACTATTGCTGTAGACCTTAAATCTTCATTCCATAAAAACTTGCTATGATCCCCAAAGTACTGCTGGCAAAAACTAGTAAAGATCTGCTTTATATCAAGAGACACATTATTAGTATTAACCCAAGATGATTCAGATACTATTTCTCCATCAAACCAATGGTCTGTGTTAATATTTGTTCTTGTCATGGGTCTCTGACAAATCCCTTATTTCAGGAGTTAACGAAGTCTTTAAAGCAGATTTTCTATTAGCCTCTTCTTTTAATTTAGCTAAAAGGTCTTGATCTGTATTAGTTACATTTTCTTTTGGTACTAGTCTCATCGTAATAATATACTCTTTTTTGAATAGTTTGTCAAGTTTATTTCTATGTATTAGTAGGACTTAGCAATACCCAAGTTTCCAGATTATTAACTACCTGACCATTGGTATATATTATACCGCCAGCTGCCCTTCTTCTAAAAATTCCAGCATATTTCGTTTTTAAACATGGCGCATAAGTGTTGCCCGGTATTAAGTACGGGGTGTTTAATGTAACGTTTTGAACTTGGTGCGTATACCATGTACTACCGTAAGTTCCGCCAGCAAGAAGACCAAATCTATAAATATAGTCTGTTTCCGAATCTTCGATTGCCGTTTCTGTTAAAGATGGTTCTGCTGAACTATTAGTTATCAAGAACAATTTATTTTTAAAGGATATTTGATGTGCTTCAGCCTCGTCATATCTATCCATCATTGGAATATCAGTAGGATACCCTAGATCACCATATTTATATACAACTTTTTTAATATACCAACCAGCGTATAAAAATGATATAGGAGACATAGCAGGAGGATATGAGGTAGATTTACCAGACCAATCTAACCACTCGTCTGGGTCGCTTCCCTCAGACCACGTTGCTGCACTTTGTCCTACTATCCCTATTGGTACCCACACATCAGGCAGATACTCAGGATGCTCTTTTAAATCTTCTGTAAGGAATGTTCCATTACCATCAGCAACTAATACCCCTCTTTCTATTGAGGCTCCCTCAGAATCAAGTATGGTTGTTGCCGAACAATTAGAGAATGAAGTTACTCCGCTAACCCCAAATGACATATTTAAAGTATCTTCAAAATATAATTCGTTTTCGTCTTCATCGTATTCATATTTTAAAGTTAACTTATTAGTATCATTTACTGAAAATTGAAGAGTAGCATCAGTGTCATCTTCACTTACTAAATATAAAAAGTTAGTATAAAAAGAGGTTGAGCCAGTACTTAGAGATACAATAGGCTCGTTGTATCTATCATACACTATTGGCTGATAAAGTCTGGCTGCTGCATTCATATAAAACCTATCATCACTTAAGCTTGCACCGCTTATTAATGTCAGATAAGTTCTGTCTGCTTCACCGCCTACAACTGTTTCGAACTTTAATGGATCAAGAGACTCTACTATATGGCCAGATATATTTAAAGAAATAGTTCCATCTGACTCTTTAATTATATTAGTGCCTAAAGTTAAATCTTGATTTGCTGTTATTCCTTCATCTAATGACAGGTGTAAATTTCCCGCTATGTCATATATAGCTGAAGTGTGTAAAGGGGTTACGTAGTTAGCTGATCCTGTCAGATATACTGTAGACCCTGTTAACGATATTCTAGCTGTGTCTGTGTAGTCGTAGATTATACCAGGAGTCTCGGAGAAGTAAATTGCTGTGGTAGACAGCCCTTCTGTAAAATCTGCTAATGAGTTAAATGTAACTAAATCAGATGAGGAATCTATTATGTCAGTATATAATACTCCACTAGCATATATATTATACACATAGTAACTCTGATCATAGCTACCGCTTACGCTTGAGAAATCCTCATCGATCTCTGACTTAGTATAATATAGATCGTTATGGTTGTGTGCAGTATAAGTGACACTAAGAGAGTCTAGCTGTGTTTGAGCGGACAACAGCCTTGTGTCAAGTTCAGAGTCATTATTATTCCAAATGACTCTACCCTCATTTACATAATTATCAAGCGTTACGTCTAGAATGGCCACTAAGGTACCTCTACATCATATATAATATCACCCTCAACTATACGAGATAGTTGAACAGCTTGTTCAATGATATATCCTTTTTTCTCAACGTTCTTAACTGTTTTAACTGCCCATCTTATATTTTTATTATCTACTACAACGTCATTGACAGTTAAGATCGGATAATTTAACATAGTTAATAGAACATCACTTGGCATCCATTCACCAAACATTGTTATCTGATTATACTTTGGAGAGGGAGTGAGCATTCCCTTAAACAACAAGGCTTCGTAGTATCCGGATACCCAAGAAGTTCCATGACACGTGGTACAGCTGGGATCATTACTTCTCATTAACGTTGCATCCCAACATTCAGTGCATCTTGTACCATAAGATCTACGCTTTAATAAATACATATCTCTTTGAGCATATTTAAGAGCTAAAGCTTTTCTTCTTAAGATTTCAGCATGAACTAAATCAGTAGTCTCATAAAACACGTATAGCGGAGTAGACGTTAATACAGAAGTAGTATCATCTGTAGTGTCTGTTAATATTAACTTATAGAACCAAGTTCTACCAAAATGATACACACCAGAAATGGTGGTGTCATCATATGACGACAGTGCTGCGGATACTCCGCTTCCTACTAATGTATAACCATCAGTAGACCCAGCAGTGCCTGGCCCATCTGCTCTATATACGTCTATTTCAAAATCAGACTCATCTTCATTTGAAGCAGTCCAGGTCCATGAAATAGTTAATTTATCTACGTCAAAAGAACTAATTGATAGTGTGTCTATAGTTAACATTACTCGTCGTATATGTCCTCTCCATGAATAATACCATATTCTGAATGAACTCCCCCATAACAATCATCTATATTTGAAGCTAACTTAAAATTATGTACTGCTCTAGAATACTTATTAATTAGTAGATTAAAGAAATTAATATACCTTCCATACTTATCATAATCCTGAACAGTGACTCCGCCAGAATCTTGATATGTTAAGGTATTTCTAGCAGACAATATTCCTTTGGCCATTAATAGCTTTAGTATAGCTCCTTGGCGTGTTATATTCCAGGGGATTTCTGATATTGCTGTATAACTTGTTGCTGGCAGAAACTCATAATTAATTTCGTCCATAGTATCTTGAATATAATGATAAAGCTCAATATCCTCACACTCTTCAAGCTCTTCTAGCTTATTTAATATAGCGGTATCATTTAACCATTTTCTAAGACGTGCAACATAAAGTCCATCCTCATATGGAATAAACTCTGTAGTAAGTTGTATATTAGTCGGCATTATAATCCTCCAAAATATTAATAACTAGAATGTCAGTTGTAGGTACAGTCAGCTTTGAGGTATCATCGAAGGTAACTTCAAACTCACCAAGATATGCACCAGCCGTATTAGTGTCTGCTCCTGCCCAGGAATACCTAACTCTACCATCTGCACCACCACTAGTTAAAATAGTGCATTCGCCATTTTCTATTTTCATAGAAGTTCTTGAGGCAGCATCTACCATAGTGAATGTTACACCAGCACCGGCCAGATCTACTACAGTTCCGTCTTCGTCAGTAAGTGTAGCATCTAGATACGGTCTAGTGTCATTCCTTTTTAAATTGACTGTTGTTGTAGCCATTCATTTCTCCTATTATTCATCAAGTAATTGAGATAAACTGACCAGTTGCAGTAACTGGGTTTAAATACTCAGCATCTGCTGCAGCAACCTCTGCTGCCATCTCTACATCGGTTAAAGCGCCATCCCAAAAAACAATTCTAGCCGTTTTTCCAGTTTGAGTTTTTTCCGCAGCACAAACTTGTTGAACCGCAGCTGACATATCTATATCAGTTATACTACTTGTACTAGCACTTCCAGCTTCAACTCCATCCTCAAAGACTTGTAATCCATCAGTAGCAGTACTGAACCTAACTCTAAATACTGATATCTGTGGAGTCTCTATAGTAACTGTCCAAGTAGTAAATGCCAAAGTGCTATTACCATAAATTACAGCCTGGTTAGTTCTCCAGTTATATGATTGTTCGCTTGATCCATCTCTTTTTCCTGCATATCCGCCATCGCCAGTGACATCGTGTTCCCCAACATGGAGTATAGTAAATCCATCAGTAGACCATAATTTTAAATCAGAGGGGCCATTAAATCCGTCAGTTACGCATGTCAAAGTACTATGATCATTATAATCAGAGTCTGATAAATTAAACGTTGGTCGATACGTTGGACCAGTTTGGCCCATAAAATATCCATCTCCAGCGCCTACTTCATCATACCAGCCAGATACCGAAACTCCATCTCCATACCCGGCCCCGGCATTATGTCTAGAATCAGTTAGTGAGTCTACATCCCAGTCAGCTGACACATTGGCGTTTGCTCCATTACTAGGTGTATAAGCCATTAATCGTCCTCATAAAATATTGTAATATGTATCCAGGTAGGATCTCCAGAAGTTGATACTAAGTCTACCCAAAGTGCCGAATCCGCAGGAACTGTAGCATCACTAAAGGATGCAAGAGTTCCGTAACTTGTACCAGACGTAGTTGTATTATTTGATCCAAATACATCATTACCGGCTGTATACGAAGTATTGTGTTTAAGATTCCAAACAACGTTAGTACCGCCTTGTACTCTTACAATTACTTTAGAAATTGTATAGGCTCTATCATGGAAGAACGCTTCCATGTCATCGGCTGCAGCAGGTGTCTTAATAGTAAATGATTTAGACCCTCGATGGGTGTGCAGTGAATCTGCATTACTTCCATCTGTAAGAGTTTCTAGTTCAGTTCCAGTAGCAGTAGTGTCAGAGTGACTAGCCACTGTGTGAGACTCGGCATGAACATTTGCATATTCTGCAGCTGTTAAGTGTTGGTAATCTCCAGAGTTTAAACCGCCTAAATTATTATGAACTGTAACTGGAGTTGATTGAATATCAATACTCCAAGGAAACCCTATACTATAAAGATTAGTCACACTTTTTTCTACAATAATTTTAGCTATTAATACTCCACCACCGGTAACACTAGTTGGTAAATTAACAGGTAATTGCGCTTCGGTTGCTTCTACTAATGTATTAGAGGCCTGTCCATAAACTATATGACACTCACCATCATCGTGTAGATATGCCCAATGGATTCCATATTGATTATTAGACAAGGTAGCTAAGCCTGTACCATAATCATTATACTGTAAATTATCTATTACTGATTGTGACGAATGTTGCCATACTCCATCATTATACCAGTGTTCAAATGTATCAGCACCAGTAGTATCCATAGCAGCAGTAGTTATTCTATGATGTGCAAAATATAATACTCCAGCAGAGATCGTTAAGTATCTATTTCCTGATTCAGCAGTTATCATTCCACTAGCGCGTTTACGGCCATAAAGTTCAAATAATCTAAAAGCTGACTTCATGGCAATATCATTATAATTAGCAGGAATATTAGTTACATGAACATTACCATTAATTCTATGTGCTGTTCCTATTGGAATTGTAGTATGTAAATCTAAATCAAATATATTAGTTGTACCAGAAGCAATTGGCGTCCCAGCATTATAATCTAAATAAATATAATGTGGTATTCCATCGTCTGCTATATTTAATCCTGATCTTCCAGTAAAATCTATTGATACTAGTTGGCCTATGTCACTATCTGTAGTTTTTAAATATGCTGTTCCAGCAGCAATATCAATATTTCCTGAACCCGCATCAGTTAATAAACAACCAGAAATAATAGAAGAAGATTGAGTATTTATATAATCATTAAGAGTTGTATAAACTGGAGTATCAACATTATTAGTTACGATTGTTGTAAGATCTTGTGTGCCAGTATGATTTGCTCGTGCTCTATCGGCAGTATGATAATGTAAAGAAGTATCGCCAGATCCGGTTAAAGTGTTTAACTCGGTCCCTGTTGCCGTTGTGTCGGAATGACTCACAACCGTATGTGACTCTGCGTGACTAGCTGCGGTATTTACTGCGATACCGCTAACGTTCGCATCTATTTGATCTTGTATATTTGATGTTGCGCCGTTTAAATAATCTACTTCAGTATCTGTAACAGTCGCTGAAGTTTGTAAATTCCCACTTTCATTTGTATATACTACTCTTCTTACAGTTAAAGCTCCACCTAATGTCGCGAATCCTGCTTCTGCAGCAGTTCTATTTATCCATTGGTCACCGACTGCTTTGTAGGATAAAACTTCATAATTTGCCGGTGTGTCTATTACAACATCTCCAAGACCACCTAATTCCTTATAAGTATTTCCTGAGATAAGAATATCCATTGTATTTATTTTATCATATACAGCATTCTGACTAGGGGAGTGAGTTGTATCACCGTTCCACCCAGAACTATAAATAGTATCTTCTACGGGGCTAGAAGCCGCGTGCGTGTGTAACGAGTCCGCATTACTACCGTCAGTAAGTGTTTCTAATTCTGCACCAGTAGCAGTCGTATCCGAGTGGCTAGCTATATTATGGGCCTCGAATGCTCCAGTAACAGCATTACCGCCTGCAGTTGATCCATCACCAACAAAATAACTATCGGTGTCTGTTGTCCAAAAAGGCTCACCCTCAGCTAATGTTAGTGTTAACCTTTGTGCGTTTGTTCCTCTACGAATTTGAAAAGCCATTAAGCTCCTCCACAATTTATACTGACTTGATCTGTGTATACTCCACAATCAAAGCCAGCTTTATCTAAAGCTGCAGTTCCACAATCTATTGTTACTATATCCGGTAATTGACTTATTCTTACTCCGCCATAGGTTACTCCGTCACCTACATAAAACCATTTAGTATCTGTATCCCATAAGGGTTCGCCCTCTTCTGCTAAGAATGAGGTACGATCTTGATTTAATCCTCTTCTAACTTTCATACTCATATTAGATATGTTCCTCCATCGCAGACACAAGTGCCTTCGATTAAATAAGTTCCTCCATCACAGTTGGACTCTGGTACTAAGTAAGTTCCTCCGTCACAAGTATCTGGAATAACTATTCTTTTACCAACAGCTCCAACAACAGATACAGCTCTTAATTCATAGTTATTTTCAAATGCTATGTCATAAACAACTGAATAAGATTTTACGTCAATGCCGTCTAAATAGCTTGGTATATTTGTTACAGCTTTAATTTCTAAGAATGCTAAATTAGCTCTGTAATTGTAAGTATTTAATAAAGAAAACTTATAAGGAAGTACAGTGCTTGAATTTAATATAAAATCTAAATTACTAGTTGGTGCTTTATAAGTCAAAGTGCTGGATGTAACTCCAGTACTTCCTATTTCAGCATCTTCTAATATATATCTTAGAGGTGGCTGGAATTCAGTAGCTGGTGGAATAAATTCAAAGAATTGCCATCCAAGATACGAAGATAGTAAGTACTTCGTATTTCCCCAACGAATCCGAGCTTTTTCACCGCCTTTAGCCATTAAACTTTCCTGAAGACTTTAAGATTATCGATTTAGTCTGTACCTTCTTAGGCTTTGTTTCTTTATTGTATTGTTTCCTTGCATCCTCTGCATTGAGTTCTTCTTTAAATATAGTTAATTTTTTACCAGATCCCACAATAGCAGAATTATTAGATTTATCAATAAATAAAATATTTATTACAGCATCTTTATCTACTATTGGAATATCATTTTTTAACTCAACTAAATAAACGAACATAAGAACCCCATATAAAATATAACACTTAAACGCCTGTTTGTCAAGATATAAACAAAAAGAGGGAGAGCTTTTACACTCTCCCTCTCTAAATTAAGTCCGGTAACTATAACGGTCTTAATATTTACGGATACAAGGTCATCTTACCGCAACCATTAATATTACCAATACCCATTCCAACTGCCTCATAAGCAGCGAATGTGATAATATTCTTTTTCTTCTCAATCCAGAACTTCGTATCATTTAAGATACAGAAGTTACCTAAGAACTCCTGAGCGGCGAATACATATACATACTCTTGTGTACCACTGTGTAGTAAGTCTGTTTTGTTAGAAACAATTAACTTACGACCGAACAAGCTAGCATAAGTATATCCGTTAACTGTAATCTCAGAACCAACCGCGTCACCAACTGATGTTGCATCATATAGGAATAAACGGTTAAAGGTCTCAGTACTCATTAGAAGGGTCTCAGCTCTTAAGTTGTTACCATCTAGTAAGTTAAACAATTGACGGAATGAATCCTTAGAAATTACTCCACTTGTAAGAGTACCACTGACAGACAGTGAACTAGCAGTAATAGCTACTTCAACCTGTGCCAAGAACGAGGTATCTTCAATTTTCTGAATATCTTTCACAGAGTTACGCTCGATGATTTCAGTTAGAGGCATTTCATAAGCTAGAAGCTCTTCCTCAGTCTTCTGGAAATCATCACTAGAGATTGTATAGAACGGAATCTCATAACGCTCACCCATGATGTAGTTCGTATCAGGCTGACCACGGAAGTTTACTGTCATTGCTTTTGAGTCGGGCTCAATATCAACAATGCGCACTAAACCGTCGTGATTAACTGATCTCTGCAAGTCAGCCTTTGTTACATACTCGGGCTGGATAATCTTACGCGCAAAGCTAACTTCTCTTAGCTTTTGGCGAATAAACGCTGAACCTTCAGACGCTGCTTTCTCAATACCATCAGGAGAATTTAGCTTCTGAATAAACAGCTCATTAATAGTGCTAGCTGAAATATTACTCATTAGTTATCTCCTTAAGCAGTGATGTAGGTTATTACGTTAGAATAAGTTGTACCCATGTAGACGTAGCTAGTCGTCAGAGCTTCACAGTAAGCAACGATATTATGTGTTCCCATAGTACCGATACCTAATGTTCCATCTGTCTCTACTGCTAGCGGACTGCCAACTGAGATACCTGAAGTCGTTACCCAGTCAGTCATTGCTCTGTGAGTACCAACTAGTAAAGTTAGTTTTCCAGTAGCAACGGCATCGGGTGTAAATCCATACGTGTTATTCCTATTAGACTCTGTCCAGATAGGATATGCGGCAAGTAGTCCCTTACTAGCAGGGGTAATACCGCCAAGACCAATCCAAGCACCCTGTTTAAGAGTGGTATCTGACCAGTTAGGCATAGTAAGTTCAACACGCTGGAGAATATTTAAGTTACTTAAAAGCTTAAGCATTTGCTTTTCTCCTTAAAAAGTTATATTTAATCTTCAATCAACCACCGAGTAAAATTGTCCAGAGACCCATCGTCTTGAATTCTGTCACTAAGAGTTCCAAAACTAAAACTCTCTTGGCTTTGTAACTCCATAGCCTTCTTAACGATTTCTAACTCCTCTGAACTTCCCTCGGAGTATTCCTGCATAAACTGAATAGCTCGTTCTGCAGGAAATCTGCCATTTTCATACAGCTCTATAGCTGTTTCCTGTGCAGACTTAACCATCTGCAACTCCTCTAATTCATCACGTATGGCACGAATAGTATCGGCAGCTAATTTTAATTTATCATCCGTGGTCATATTTACTCCGAATTAAAAAAGTTATTCTTCCTCATTAAAGAAGCTATCGTATAAATTTTCTACGATTTCATAGGCAGCTGTTTTATCTGATTCGGTCTCTTCAACTTCTTCGGCTTCTTTGCTTAACTCTGCTAAGAAAGCATTAGCCATGATCTGTCCAGCTTCTTCGTAAGAAGCTACTTTAGCGGCTTCCTCTTCTTCAACTTCGACATCATACTCGATCATGTATTGAGCTAGTTTAACAACATCATCATTAGTAAAATCTTCGCCATGCTCTTCTGTTAAGAGAGCAGAAGCAGTCTTTACATACTCACTGATAGCTTCGCGTCTTTCAATCTCCATATCATAGCTTGCTTCTTTGGTAGTTTCTTCAACTTCCTCAGCTTCTTCAGCTTCGATGTCATGATTTAACATATATGTGGCTAATTTAACAACATCTTCTTTCTCATAATCTTCACCATATTCTTGTGCTAATAGATCATCAGCAGTAGCGGCATATTGAGAAATAATTTCTACTCTTTCGTCAATTATATTACTCATAAATTTTATTCCTCTCCTTCAGTGAAGAATGTATCGTAAATAGTGTTTACTATTTCATCAGCAGCTTGCTTACCCATATCTACACCACCAGCTGAGCTCGGAAGAGCGGCTTGGTGAGTTACTGCTAGGGCAGAATCTGCGGCAATAGTTCCTGCTGTTTCATCAGGAGCTTTACGAGGTGCGGGTTGAGAATTAGTATCAATTTCAATAGAAGGTACACTAGCTTCTGTTGCGGCAGTCAGTTCTTTTAACTTTGCAATTACTGCGTCGACTTTACCTGCTTCAGGAAGTTCTCCGACTGACAAGTGATTTACAGACTTGGCTGAAGCTGGGGTATCCGCACTGTTACCAGTATACGGGCCAGTACCAACTGCTATTTTCTGTAACTCATCAACAAAGGCACGAGCGAAGGAGCGTCCTTGAACGTCCATCTCTTCTGCTACTTTATCAATCTCTTCTGCCGTCTTCTCTTCATCATCTTCTGGTGTCTCTTTAGTGTCTTCTTCAGTTGACTCCTCAATTACTTCTTCTTCAACCGTATCCTCGGAAAGACCCTCTGCTAACTTCTCTTCAGCAGTTTTCTCTTGACTTTCGGTCTCTAGCTCGGCTAGAATATCGTCTAAGGTTTTTCCATGTGTTGACATTTATTTCTTCTCCTTAATTAATTCATCATACAGTTTTGTTACCGTATCCTGATCCATTCTGGAAATTAAGCTGGCTTTTTTCATAATAAGTTGCGTACCTTTTATCGCTCCTGTTGTTAACAATGTACTCAAAAGTGGGTGCTTTCGTACAAAATTCTGGGTTTTTGATATAGGTTCGCCTCTTCTTACTTTTGCTTCTTGTATTCCTGCATATAAATAAGTACTGGGTATACCAGCAAAAATTATAGCAGGAATCAAAGCACCAGCGGATTTAAACAGTGAATCTTGTACTTTTAAAGATCCCACGGTTCCGGCTCCTACAAGAAGTGGAACTATCCACGGGTATTTTGCAACTAACTCTGTTACCCCTCCATGAGAAAATGCTTTATGAAACATCTTCGCATATCCTGCATATAGCCCACCTAAAACAGCCATTGGAACTAGAGGGTTCTTGTGAGGAGTTAGTGTTGGATCAGGGGTATGATCAAATAATATATTTTTGATCTTACTTGGTGTTGCTGCTGCTTGTGGGTTATAACTAATTTCTGCAACTTTATGCTGTTCTAAAACATCTTCTAATTTTAAAGAAGCTTCTTTATTAATAGAAGGAGTCTCTAAAGCACGTGCTATCACATAAGGTTTTGCTAAAGATAAGTTAGGAACTTCGGATTCTAATAGTTCTGCTATTTTTTCATTAAAAAAATCTAATGAAACATCAGAAGCCATAATAGGATCTTCAATACCAAAGTTAAAATCTATAGTATTTCCAAGGTCTTCTGCTAATTTATCTTGCCCATTAGAATATAAAGCTATCTTCATAAAGTCTTCCTTTTTAGGGAAAATACATAGTCCCATTAAAGTAGAGTATACCTCATTTATCGGATACTCTGACAACTTTTCTAACAATTCTTTTGGCATTGCTTTTTGTGATTTTAAAACTAATTTTTTTGGATCTTCACTTAACCCATCAATCTTTGCAACTATTTCTTTTTTAATCTCAGCTTGTGACTCCAGGTCACCTTCTTTTAATAACTGCTCTGCTAATACTGCAGAAGGTATTACTTCTGTCTCAATTGAGACAGATGATGCAACCTTAGCTAAGAACCCTGCTGTTCTATCAGCAGGTATTGTAACAACACTTAAATCAAAAAATTTAGGCATAGTGTTTACTGCATAGACTCTTCGTCCATCGTCCAGTATCTTGCCCATTTTAGTTGTTAAGTGCTCACAATAGTCTCTTGTTCTCTTTGCTTTATTTCCGCAAATAGAACAAACATCGTATGGGACCTTACATCCCATAGATACTTTAACATCAGAGATAGACTTATTTGCTTTTTCTATAATATCAGAAGCACGGCTATTGTCTAGCTCGATGATTAACTCTACCCTGTGCATCTTAGGATTATAGTGAGAAAACACTACTTTCCCAAAAGATTTACGAGGATCTTTATTTACATGGTGTTTGTATACATGTCCCATTGCTTCAAACGTTTTATGATACGCCTGTAAAGCGTTTTCAGGAAAGTAGTCACCATTTCTATTGGAACCATAGAATTCGCCAGCACTTAATGCGTTAACTAACGCATAAGTTTTATCAATCTTCTTTTCTATTAATTTAATATATTCTAATATCTCGGAGGCATAAGAAGCTGTCTTATGCATGTTACTAGAACTTACTAAAGTAAAAGGTTCAGTGTCATGATCGCCATAACAATATTCTATGATTTTATACATTAAGGATTCCCAGAAAACATGTGATTCTCAAATGCGTTATTAAATGCCGTCTGTAGTTCTGTTTTATCTACTATAGACACTGCGGGAGACGCAGGAGCAGATGATCCAGAGTCCATTGGTACCTTCATAGCTGTGTTTAGCTGATCCATATATAAAGACTGCAGTGCATTTGGTTTAGAGGCGCCTGTTCCACTTTCAATATCAGTAACGGTCTTAATAGTGTCAATAGTGGGCCCACCATGTGTCGCCATTCTTAGAGTTTGTCTAATGTAGGCTCCAGCAGCTAATGGATCTTTTGCCATTGATGGGGCAAAATGATATAAAGAATCAAAATACTTCATAACATCGGCTTTATCTTCTTCTTGTAATTCAGGGTGTATCTCAAGCATTTTTTTAAACGCTGGATCCTTTTGCTGTTTATTAATCCATTGCTGGGTTACTGCAATTCCACCACCGATAACAGCCATCGCACTAGCCATAGCTAAGCCGGTTATAAAAGGTGTGGTAATCTTTTTTATAGATTCCCATTTAGATCCAGCACATTTTTCTAATAATTTTTCTTTTAAAAGATCCATTAATATTTCCTTAATCTTTGTTGATTAAATAATTGTGTACGTAAGATATCGCCTTGGTCTTCTTTACCTTTTCCTTTACCAACAGCATAACCGCCACCGACCATGCCAGCAATTCCAACTCTCTTCAAAGTTTTTTTAACAGGAATTTCGGGTTTCCAGGTTAGTTTTTTCTCATGCTCTTTTACGTATTCTTTAGATGCTTTAAGCTTTTTAGCTTTACGCATCTTTTCACCTAATGACGCAGGAATGCCTTTTATTTTTGCTAGAAGACCTCTTAAACTTCCAGCAGTTTTATTTAACTTAGGAAGTATAACATCAAATTCTTTTAACTCTTCGTACTTATCCTCAAAGTGAGAGATAGCATCTGCGATCATTAATCTTTTTTCAGCCACTTTTTCAAAGTTCTGTGCGGCTAGGAAGAAGTCACTTTCCTCATTTACAAACTTCATAGAAGCTTCTTTTTCAAGATCTAGATGAGGAGAATTTTCTGTAATTGTATTTTTAATTTCTGAAAGAACAGCTTCGCCTAGAATAGGCATAGCTTCTTTGTAGATTAAACCTAAATCATTAAAAGCGACATTTTGTAACAAAGCTTGCTTGGTCATTACTTTTAGATCTCTAAGTAATGTATCTGCTTCTAACTCGTTGTCATGTAAAGCGTTAACTAAGAAGTCGAATTTTCCACTTAGTTCGCTAGCTTGTTTTTCTATCTTAGCTCTGTCTATTGGAATTTCTGCAGTCTTTTCTATGTAGAAAAGAGCGACGTCTTCATTGATGCACGGAGGTTCATCATAGTCATGACAATTAGAAACTTCAGCAACCTTTGTTACTGAAGTGTGCACATCATTTGCAGTAGCTACGTCAAATTCGACGTACTTGTCTTTTGCAGTTTTTAATAGAGACAGGTAGGTTTCCACGTTTGCAGCCTCCACCACACGTGTTATTTGCTGCACACTCAATCCGTTGTCTTCTGCGATTTTTGTAATAGTATCGTTTAACGATACATCGCTAGATACGTAATTTTCTGCAGCTTGTTTTCCAAAGGAATCTAAATCGAAGGAAGTGATCATCATAATAAATATAGCCTCTCTCTAACTACTTGTCAAGTAGTTTTTTACATTATTAGTTTAAAGTTGCGCGTTACTGTATAATTCTGCAGAAAGGGACGCAAATATGGTTGCATGAACAAAGTCGTCTGGACCAATATTAACATACTTCATTGTGTTCATTTCTTCATTGTATTCATTTTGTACATTTAACATATCATCAACAAATGTATCAAACTCTTGCCCTTCGGGGAAAATATAAGCCCCACTCTTAATTCTTTGGAAGAACATATTCATAACTTGGTTTCTACCAAGGGTATACGCAGGCATTTTGGAGTTGAACTCCATTACCTTTTTCTGATTAGGCATGTGCTGGAAAGCGATTACTTTCTCATATCCTAAACGTCTTCTAAACTCTGAGTTAGGTGCCTCTCCCATTCCATAGTCAGAGGCTATAAACTCGGCTCCCCATTTATTCATTATTCTTGGTACCTCATCATGTATAAACGCATAGTCGGCTTCTTTGCCTAAAAATTTTTTAGCATATAATACATGAAACTTTGGTCCACGTTTTTGTACTATTGATATCACAGTATTTGATGAGTCTGAGTTTACTGGACCATAGTCAATTCCCAATATTCTAGGAAAGGCATTAATACTATCTTTTGTAAGATCGGGGTCTCCATGAGATATTCTTGGACCAGTGCAGCATTTTTTAACTTGTGATCTAGTAACTGGAGCTACACCATCATCGAAGGATAGAGCTAATGTTTCATTATAGAAAATAGCCTTAGATGTAATCTTCATTTTCTCTATTACATCTTTTTGCCAATCTACCCAAGGAGCTTTAGAGAAATGAAGTAAACAAACTCTCCAGCCCTCAACCGTAGCATCCTCTTCACCAGTCTGTACCCAACGACCTGATTTGATGTCCATTAGTTTACCACAGTATTTACAGATAACCCCAAGATTACCTATATTCTTCTCATCTAATAAGTTCCATTTTCCACAGCCAGTACAGCGGGGCATGAACTCGTTCTTAGTAGAACGCTCCCATATATCTGCCAGAGTCCCGCGCGTGCGCTTGGGAGTGCCTGCGTACATAGTCTTTTTATACATAGATCTAGACATAGTCTCTCTAACAACTGGTATAATATCAGCTGCAAGATCCTGTGCCTCATCGAATAGATTCATATCTGCAGAATATCCACGAATCCTATCAGCATTCACCAGGGCATATCTTAAATATAATTTAGATCCATTTAGAAATTGCTTCATATGTACGTTCTGTACTAATGAAGAATTTATGTAGTGTTGTTTAATTAATGGAGACGATTCTATAACAGGTGCAACTCTATCATGTGAAAATACTTTACACTGATCAACTGTAGGAGCAATGTAAAGAGATTTAAAATATGGACGCATCGCACAGTTAGCAATCTTTAGATTAGCAAGAGTAGTACTCTTTGCTGTTTGTCTGCTAAATTGTAATACAGTGTCTTTTGCATCTGAATCATAGATTGCCCTCAAATGAGGGTAATCAGACAAAGATAATTGTCTACCATTTAAATATAAAAATTTCTCAGCAAACTGAGACTTCGTCATCTTTACTTTGCGCTGAGATTTTGTATTAGCCATTTACTTATCCATTTCCATCCGTGCTTTGCGCTTCTTGCGTCTAATCCATCTTATCTTTTGAGCATGTTGTAATACTTTACCGTATGGTCCATGTTCCAACTTCTTATATATTATGTTCTGCAAAGATCGTCTAGGAATGCCAAAACCTACATCATATGCCATTTCTCGACCTACGTGTACTTTTCGTTCTATATCGAGAATATCCTCGACATCCTCGTTCTCAACATCTTCTTTTAACATCTTTTCATATAAGTTAGCTAGCTCTAGCTCACTCTTGAATTCTACTTTAGGATCTCTTATATTCTCTGGGTCTAGTCTAGGGTGAATTAGCCATTTATCACCTAATATATCATAGACTCCAAACTTAGCATCTTTGAAATCAGACTTCTTCCTATAAGGAAGAATATAATAATTAATTGGATGTCTGGTCCCAGTAACTAATTTTCCATTAACAAAGTTACGCGCCATTACATGTAAAACTTTTGCATCAGCAGGGCTAACATCAACCATAACGTTGACATCCATGTCTGATCTTACAGTATACTTATAGCCAGTGATAGACCCAAGTAGAAAAATGTCCATTATCTTTGTAGACTTTGGAATTACTCTTTTAAGTTCTCTAATAAGTTGTTTTCTAACCTTAGGTTTCAACTTATAATTCTTAAGCCAAATACTTGGATCTAGCGTAGTCTGTACTTTATCTAAAAGACTCATACTATCCTTGTTTCTTATTTTTTAAAGGAACTATTTTATCTGACTCTGCTTCTTCTATATCATTTAATTGGTCTAATGTAACTAACTCTTCTTGCTCTGATCCATCATCGAATTCAACCATATTAAAGAAATCTTCATTAGATATAGATTCTTTTCTAATCTTATCAGCCTTATCAGATAACTTTAAAGCAAGAGTTCCCCACTTCTGAGCTAAATCAGGGTCTGACCTAGTTTTATCTTTGAAGTTATAAAACGAGTCAGTTACCATTTCATTGATCATAGACTCATGAGTTCTATCGGGCTGAGCTCCTAATTTCCAAATCAAGTAGTCTTTATCACCTTTTAGTGCAACCTTAAACGTAGGTACATATTCTTTAGGCGAACGATCTTTTATATAATTTTGTTTTTGGACACGAGTCCAGTTGTGCACATTAAAGAAATATTGTGTGAACTCATCTATGTCTTCATAGGAGTACTCAAGGTTAAATTTTCCGTTTACCATTAATTCAATGTCTTCTTGAGTGATTCCGACGATACATAGAGAACTTACTAACCTAAACATTAAAGGATCATCTAAAATTTTAAATGCTCCTTCTATTCCATCTATTGAGTTTCCAGGCACTATTATATTTTCTAAGTATCCTAACATTTTTTCTATCTTCAATGTAGCAATCCATTCCGGCTCTAAATCGTTAATAGTCTTTTTATTATCTTGGAAATAATCTGGATGTTGAGATAATAGCTCCGCCACTATCTTATCAAGATAATAATTAGAAGTAGGGAGACCTCGATCTTCCAACATCTGCTTAATCTCGGATTTAGGATATTTTTTAGTTGCAAATAATGCAACAATATAATTATAATGTGGAAGTTTTTTACTAATAGCGATAGCCATATTCAAACCCTTCTTTTTTAAATCCTAATTTACGTAAGTCTGAATTATCTACAAAAACAACATCCCTATATTTCTTTCTTAAAACATTTAATTCAGACTTTGGAGTTCCTATTATAATTTTTTTTAATTTTTGAGGAGACTTCATGGTTACAGTTTTAAATTTTGTTGGACCATTAATAGTATTTTTTCTTTTAAATATAACTGAATAATTTCTACCAGTTTCAGCCCCATAAGTGCCACTTAAATTTCCATGAAGACCAAAAATTCTAGCCCATTCGGTTTTTCTTAAAGAATGTTCTGCTGGTAATCTATGAATATCTGCTGAAGATAATAATTTTTTAGAAGAAATTATAGAATTTAAACTTTCTCTATTAGTAAGATGAGTAGTCAAATCACCTTTTGCTAAAGCTTTTAGTTTTCTAATCTCTCTTAATGCTCTTCCTCTTAATTTTGCATTCTTACAAAAAATCATAATTAATCTTTAAGTTTTCCCTAACTTTTTTAACATCATTATCTCCTAGAAACTTTGCATTTTGGATTTGTACATTTGTATACAAATCTACCTTTACCGTCTGGTCCTACTAGTCTTGTTCTTACTGCAATTCCAGATTTACATGCAGAGCAAGTTATTTTTTGTGATTGTTGTAAAGGTCTGATATTCATTAGAGATTAAACACTTTCTTTAGTCTATCTCTGTCTAAACATAACTTATCTCCCCAAGTAGTTAACTTATTAGCTAATTTAACATTCTCTGGAAATAGTTCTTCGACTTTTTCTTGTAGCTCTTTAAAAGAACTAGGCTCGTAGGTTTCAGCTATCTTTTCAAACAGCCCCTCAAAATCTGCATCTGTATTATACGTTAAGATGGATGCCATCTTAACCAAAGCAGATTCTTGCCCTTCAAAAAATGCTAATAACTTTTCATCTTTTGTCGGATCTAAGTCATTTAAAACAATTTGCATTATTCCTCGTCCTTTGCTTTTAATTTTAAAAAGTGTGCAAGGTGATTTGTTAGTAAGGTTGGCTCAAACAAACAAACATATGACACACCTATCAATCCTAGTATGATAAATTCCATTATGGTTAGTCTCCCGAATACTTTAGGGGTGAAGTATTTCTATTCTATTCTGAATAGTTTTTACTTGTTCTTCTAGTCTAGTAATTGCTGTGCTATGATCTCTATCTTGTGACTCTAATAAATGTCTTTCTTCTCTACTCTCAGAAGCTTCTTGTGCATTAACATGTTCAACATTTTCTAATTTATATTTTTGCACTTTTCTATCTTCCATATTAATTTTAATATCACCTAGTTCATGTAATAGGTCATCCATCTCATTATATAATTGTGTGTGTGCTTTTTCATGAGCTATATGATAATTATTCTGTGCTGTAATAATATCATCAATTCTATCTCCCATAAAATTCCATATCGTTAAAAACGATAATACAATAGACAACATTATCCCTACAGTTTTAGTGGCACCTGTCCCACGAGGAACTGTATTAGAGTTCCGCATAATCTTTTCTTCCGGCATAATTACTCTCCAGTTAAGCTAAACAATAAATTTAAGTCTGCGTCTTTAGGTATTTTATTTAAAGTAACTAGAGGGTCTAATTCTCTATTATATATAATTACTTTATCTGTTGTAGAAATAGCTTCTTCAACTTTTGTATGTCCAAATTTGTCTAATACAAATTCTTCTATAGTTTCTACTATTTCTAAATGGTCTTGGTCACCATTGTGCTCCATCAACAAATATTCCATTATTACTCTTCTACCTCCTACTATTTACCATTTACTTTTTTTAAATCCAAGTCTATATAAATTACCAACTCCTAATAAAATAGGAATAGTTCTTCTATAAATCTTTAAATTTTCTTCATATGTTTTTAAAGCCGCCACTCTTAATGGGTCATCTTTTTTTATTTTTGCGTTATCCCAAGCCCTAACTTCAGAGCTGTATACGGAAGTTTTTTTAGGGCTAATTATACCTTTAAAAAGACTTTTTTTAGTATTTATTAATTTGTTATATCCTATAGTCCCTTTTACATTATGTTTCTTAAAATCTTCTATATGTCCCAATTCGTGGGCGACTACTTTAGAAGCCTTCATATTATCTGGGATATAAACAGCTAACCCGGCGGATTCATTGTCTGGTACAAACGCAAAAGCATTTGGCTTTTTTGTTATCGGCCCTATAATTTGTTTCATAAGTTTTCGTTTTTTATCAGTTTTTTCTGAAAGGTCAATATATGAATGTAAATCTTTTTTAGTTTTTAATAATTTTATGTCTTTGGGAACTTTTGGTAATCTTTGATTAATTTTTATTTCTTTTTTTACTTGATCTTCAAGTACCTTATTAACTTTATCAGTCTGCTTAATACCGTGAACTCCATAGCCTATAGCCCCAGCAGATAGTAAAGCTTGAATAAGATAATTCTTACTCATCAGTTTTTTCTTTATCTTCTGTTGTAATAGCTTGCTGAGCTAATGTATCCATTAGTTCAAAAGCCTCTTTATGTTCACCATTCTCACGTAACGTTTCTACCTCATCCTTAAATGGAATAGAATTATATTCGTCAATTTTAAATGATCTCATTGGTTATTTCCTCGGTTTAGTCTTCGTCATCTTGTAAATAAGTATCTTGGTCATAATCTTCATATGACTTGTATTTAGCTTGTCGTTTTTCTTCTTTTCTTTGTCTTAATAGTTTTTCACGATTTTTAGTTTTATTCACGACGATCTTAGTCTTGCTCATTTCTTTTGCTTCCTTTTAAACTCACGATGGACTCCAAATCCTAATCCAGCTAACCCAGCAGCTACGGCTGGTGCTTTCATAGATTTTAATACTCCTTTGCTGAAGATTCTAGCATTAGCTGTTTCTCTTACTTTTTTAGCTATTTCTTCTCCGTGTAGCGCAACAGAAAAACTATCTCTAATACCACCCTTTGAGCGCATACGAAGAGAATCTTTTATAGCTTGTTCGCTTACCCCTTTTAAAATAGCTCGTTCGCTAAACCCTTGACCAGCAGTATCGCCTGGCTGACCAAGTCTAATCAAATCTGTTATATATTTTCCAGCACCAGCTGTCGCACCTGCTGCAGTCATTTTAACTGTAGAAGACACAAGTGTTCCAGTTTCCTTCTTTTTCTTTTTCATTTCAGCTACCTTTACTTGCTTCTTTTTATCTTTAGTAAGAAAGTGTTTAGCACCTAAAAGTGATGCCGTACTAACGCCAACAGCTATTCCGACTTTAGATTTACTAAGTTTAAGTTTTCTTGAGAAAGTACTAGACTTGGCCGCTGCAACTTCAGCTGCACCGCCACCTTCTTGGAAGGTTTCTTGCCAAGATTTCGCTTTTGCACTTAAATTTTTATGATCACTCAAAGCATAATTTAGTTGATCATTCAAACTATTATAATCTAATCCTTTTCTACCTTTGCCTCTTCTAAGGGTGGCAATAGGAGATCCAGCTGTATCCCTATAATGTAAAGCATTCTCACTCATATGAGGGCTATAGCTATCTACAAATTTTAAACTCTTTTTTCTCTTGTCATACTTTCTCCCACGCACAACATTAATATTGACTTTACCGGAAGCGCCTAATTCAGTAGGGCCTAACCCGTGAGGGCGAGAGACTGTTACATGCGCAGCTTCGTTTAGTTTATCAAGATTCTTTGCAAAACCAGTTATAGATATCTTATCTGCACCATGCTGTTGCTGTAGTTGTTGTAATCTTCTATATACTTTTTTATTTCCGCCAGCAACACCTACGTAATGAATACCTTTTCGTTTTTCTTTTAACAGAATTTCTGCCATAGCTTCTACGTCTTGTCCTGTACCACCACCAGCTAATACAACTAATTTTTTACCCTTTGGAACTACAATTTTTCCACTCTTTTTTCTATCTGGCGTATAAGCATCAAAATCTGGTGAAGCTGTTGGTTTTATTTTTCTTACTAATTTTTTATCAACCTTTACAGGCTTTATGTGACGATTTTCAATTGGAATAGAGCTAATTTGTGTAACAGGTCTTCCAGCATCCTTTACATCTTTGAAGATATCAGTTCCAGATTTAGAAGGAGCAAACACTCCACCAACATTTTTTGGATCTTTCTTTCCAAGACCCTTTGCTGTTTCCCAAAAATCTTTAGAGCCTTTATTACCCACACCGTAATCTGTTACTACTACTTCAGGACTAATGCCTAAACTTTGTAAATGTGGAGCAGCTCCAGGATGAGTAACTATTACTCTTCCAGGATTAATTGCTTTAATATCTTTTGATAATTTTCTTTTACTTACTGAGGCATAGAAAGGTAGATAAGTACTACCAAACCCTAACCGTCCTAAAAATTTCTTAAAAGGATTTTGTGTAGAAATTCCAGCCATAGCTTCATAATTAGTTTTAGCAGGGTTTGCCAATCTTTTAGCTTTAGCATAATCTCCATAGTTCATTACGTGAGCTTTTGCACCGGGATGTTTCTTTTCATAGGCCTGTCTAATGGCTTCTGACGCTGCAGCATGTCCAGACCCGCCAGTGTTATATTTTCCACCTTCAGTAAATATAATAGCATCTTTAGCTTTAGGATCAATCTTTACACGATTACGTTTTCTAGTTAAATGATCTGCTGCAACAGCAGTAGGAGCCGCAACCGCAGTTCCTGCTAAAACAGAAGCTTTAGCTTTATTATTATCTTCCTTTTTCTTAGCAGCTATTTTCATTAACTGTTTTAATCCCGTTCTTGAAAAACCTTTTACCAGGGAGGTTCCAGCATGTACTGCTGGCACAGTGCCTATAGCACCTGCCGCAATAACTGCTTTATTTTGAGTAGACACTTTTTTATTTCTAGCTTTAAAAGCTTTATAAGCAGCTACTGTTCCACCAACGGCTACAGCTGGAGCAACTACGGGAAGTGCTTTATAAGCAGCAGGATTTTTCCAAACAGTTTTTAATGATTTAGAAAGAGCTCGTGGAGTCGAGTGTTTAATTGATTTTTTACCATGAATAGCTTTACAAATTGCATCTACGCATGTTATCTTTTTAGGATTTTTTGGACTACCAATGCCGTAAGAGTATTCTCCTGATCTAGCTTGTTCAACAAACCTTTTTGCTGCTTCTGGATTTCCTTTTTTTATACTCTTAAACTGTAAAAAATGCTCTGGCTTATACTCGGCCTTACCATAACCAGCCCCAGTTAAATAAAAATCTAATTTGGACTTTGTTGACTCAATGTGATGTGGGGACTTAACTCCAGACATTACATTACTATTAACACCATTAACAGTAGAGGGATACACATCCCCTAATTTTTTCTTTCTCTTATCAAGAATCATTATAGGATGTAATGGTCTATAATCAGGAGTTAACCCTTTAGGGTTGCTAGTAAATATTACATCACCTTTACTAGCACCAGCCATCGCTTTTTCTAAAACTCTTCGTGCCTCTTCAATAGTCTTAGGAGCTTTCTTTATAGCACGTTTCTTTTTTATTACATTAGTAGTTTGTAAAACACCCGCAGTAGCTGCGGATGCTCCAGCAGTTTCAACTATATCTTTTTTCTCAGATGCAGTTTTTGTATAACCCTCCTTTAACTTTTGCATAACATTAGCCTCAAGTCTACGCTTAGAATATTCTCTAAGCGTGACTTTTTTAGGTCTGCCGAATTTTTGCTTTTTTTGGAGAGTTATAGAATATATCATTTAATCATCTATCAGTTTTGTGCCAACAATACCGGCAGCTACTCCACCGCCAACTAATAATCCTTTACTAGAAATAAATTTTGTTTTTGCTTCTGTTAATGCTGTAGGATCCCAGCCACCTTTTCCAGGTGTTACTACTGGATGCGAGTAAACGGTTGGAAGATTATTTTTTTTCGGAAAAAATTTCCCTTTAACTTTACGAGCTCCAGCAGCAATAGCCCGACCAGTTCTTCTTACAGTTTTTCTTAAAAAAGCTGCTTTAAGTAGAGCTTTTTCTTTTCTCTTTTTACTAGCGGCGCTCAATGCAATAGAGCCACCTACTATGGGAACTGTTACTGGTGCAGTTGCTACTACGGCAGCTGCCTCCACTTCTCCCAACGCTTTATTTAGTATATTATCTATTTCACCTTTTGGTTTATTTAATATTTTATTTTTAGCTATAAATAGCTTGTCAAGTTTTAATTTTCTAGACGTTGCAGCAGCAGCGTCCCAATACCTATCAATTTTTCCAGCTTTCTTTTTCATATTACTAGCGGCGCTCAATGCAATAGCGCCACCTACTATGGGAACTGTTACTGGTGCAGTTGCTACTACGGCAGCTGCCTCCACTTCTCCCATCGCTTTATTTATAATATTAGCCATTTCACCTTTTGTTTGTTTATTTAATATTTTATTTTTAGCTATAAATAGCTTGTCAAGTTTTAATTTTCTAGACGTTGCAGCAGCAGCGTCCCAATACCTATCAATTTTTCCAGCTTTCTTTTTCATAAAAACTCGCTTTCCTTTATATACACCTTCATGCAGTTCTTTAGCTGCTAAGTGAAAATATTTACCAATACTCGTTTGAGAAGCTTTCGCTGCATCCTTATGATAGTCCATAGGACGCGCCGCTTTACGCCACTTTGCACCAGATGCCCTGATAGCTTTAAAAACCGCTTCTTCTGTTTTAGCCATTGTATGTTGTTTCTCCTTGACATAGGTCCTCACATATAATATAACTTAGATATTATTATATGTCAAGGAGTTATTTATTTGGTATAAGAACAATATGTAATTACATATTATGAAAGGACTTTTATTTTGTTTGAAGATACAGATTTTTTGAAACAGATGCTAGCTGCTGCGGGTAAGGATGGCTGTAAGTTAAATACTGACAAGCCTTTAGAAACTCCTATGGACCCTAAGCTGCTAAATACAGATACAGACCCAGATAGGCTACTGGGCGAGATTGCGTTCTGGAAGGCTTACTTTTTACTTTTAGGTGCTGATTTTTCTACTCTCCTAGAGTTAGCAGAGAATGATAAATTTCAACCAATGATTGGTGCACTGGTCGGAAGTAACCCAGGAGCATTAAAACTATGGATTAAGAAGTTAAAAGAAAGTGAAGGAACAGAAGGTAAGGCTATAGGAGAGATGGTACAACAAGCCATTTACATTCTAGGAGTAGATGTAGATGTGGAAAATTCAGGGTTAGAAAAATACGAGGAGTAACATGAAGCAACTAATAAATATACCTATTAGCACAGTATTTATATTTATGCTAATCTCAATGTGGTGGAACTGGTTAGGTAGTGAAACCATTCGCAATGAAAACGCTGGACCAGTGCTTACATTTCTTATGCTATTCTCTAGCGCAGGGTTAATAGCCTCAATATTTCATTTTAGGCTACAAAATTTTGGAACTATTTGGAAGAAAATAAAAAACGCTTATATTAAAGACAACAGGTAATTTGGTATAAGAAAATTAGGAAGCAATTTAGTAGGTAGATTAACTGGAGGCCAACATGAGTGCTATAGCAGACCCAACTATCGAAGAACTGGAAAATATCGATATTGCGGAACTAGAGAAAGAAGCGAACGACACCTTTGGTCGATATAACGATCATGAGGTAGTCATGCTATCTCTTATGCTGGAGGGAGAGTACCTTCTGGTAAAAGAAGAGATGAAGAAAAGGGGAATTGACCCTCCCCAACATTAGTGGAGGAGCCGTAAGTATTGGACATCTTACCTTTCAGGGAGAAGAAAGGTGTCCATATGAAATGGTTCTGCGGAATCCTTGACCTCTTCTGGTGGCTCAAGGATTAGTTTGATGATTGGGAGTGAGCATTTGCTTGCTCCCTTTTTTACATTAAAGAGGTATAAGAATTAAGCATAGGGTCATAGACCCAAAACCAAGGAGAATGCCATGAAGACCTTTGAACTCATCAAGGAGGTGGCCTGATGGCCGAGAAGAAGAAGATGTTCACCGATGACCAAGCCCTCAGCATTCAGGCCGCAGCGACCAAGCTGGGCAATGGTGACTGGATGGGCGCCGTCAACGAGCTGGTAAAAGATTACATGCCGAGCCGTGAGGACTGGGTCAACTATGCTCGACCCGGTGATGAAGTAGAAGAGCTCATGGGCGTGATCGTCCTTCTCGAACTCATCATGGGCGCCGCCAAGGCCAGGATCAGCGAGCTCGAGCAGCCGCTGCTCGACATCGACCGGGCAGAAGTGGCGGAAATCGTCAAAGCCCTGGAAGAGGATCTTAAATTGGTATAAGAATAATGTGAAAGGTAGGTAACTCATGATCTTCACCACTGGTGATACGCATGGTGGTCGTGGAGTCATGGATAGGTTTAATCCTATGAGAAACAGAGGCGGCACCAGCAAGGATAAAGACTTTGTTATTATCCTTGGAGATGCCGGATTCATTTGGTGCAATGAGCCGGATGGAGAAGAAAAGAAAACTTGCAAGTGGTTAAATGATTCTCCATGGACAACCTTAGTGGTTGATGGAAATCACGACAACCATGATAGATTCGATAAGTTACCTATCGAAGATAAGTATGGTGGTGGCAAGGTCGGTAAAATCTCTGATTCCATATTCCACTTGCGCCGAGGCGAGGTGTACGAAGTAGATGGGGTTAGAATATTTACTTTTGGCGGAGCCATGTCAATTGACAAAGAGCACCGCATTGTAGGCCTTTCTTGGTGGGATAGAGAAATCCCCTCATACGCAGAAATGGATCATGCTTTAGAAACTCTAGAGCGCGTTGGTAATAAAGTCGATCTTGTTTTGACTCATACGATGCCAAGAGATATCATTGAGCGCCAGATCGGCCATCTTGAGAAAGCTGTTGATCCTACAACTGAATTCTTGCAACATCTATTCGAAACGTTGACGTTCAAACAATGGTTCTGCGGCCATTTTCATATAAACCAGACTTTCGAAGAAGGTCGAGTTGTGTGTCTTTACGAAGACATCGTAAAGGTAGGTATCGATGGAAAATGAAAAACTAATTAGAGTGCTTGGTGATGCACTCAAGGATATGCAGACTGCTTTTAACAGTGAGCATAATCTTCCTGAAGGAGCACAAAAGCTTGCACAATATAATTGTGCAGATGCTTTAAAACAATTGGAGAGTTATAATGCCAATGGACTTCTCGGACAACAAGGTTCTCATAGCCCGTGCCAAACAAAGAGGCTTTAGGGAAAAGTGGTCGAATGAGAGCATGTTTAACTATCGCATGGCGTTTTCAGATTTCATGTTTAAGATCGACCAAATCGAATCACATGAGATTCGGATGGAAAAGCCTTGGGATCAGTGGACTGATGCTGACAAGGGATCATTCACACTGAGAATGATGCTGAACAAATAAAAGAGGGGGTGGGAGATAATCCCACTCTCTTTCTTTTTAAACTAAGAAAGATTATAAATGAAAAAGATTGTAATAGAAAATTTTAACGCTAGTGAGCAAACTGTAGAAATCTCAGTGCAGGATGACCAAGGTGTCATCCTCGCTGGTCCTAAGAATGTGGACGGGAAGCTAACTATTAAAGGCGAAGCCTGTGACGTCAATATACATATCGATGCATTCTTAATAAGAGAGTTTTTGGTATAAGAACAATAGTAACAATTAACTTGTAATATGTCACTCGCTGTTAGCAGCTGACGTTTTATCAGTTCGTTGCTCTAATCTGGTTTGGGTGGGGAAGAGTAAAAGTTACTCTTTCTCCCCCCTTTTTTATTTTAAAGGTAATCATGGAAAAATATCATAAAATAAATACTATCTATATGAGAGATAATAATGGAAAAATTATGCCTGGAGAATTCAGCACTCCAGAGCTAGAATATCTGGCTGGCAATCGCTGGGGATTCAGTGAAAAAGTTGACGGAACTAACATCAGAGTAATCTTCGAGAAGTGTAAATTCACATATCCTGCGGACCATGAAGCAATAGTTTTTCGCTATGCTGGACGAGGAGATAACTCTTCAATTCCTCAAAATCTACTATATGAGCTCGATAACATCTTTACGCCTGATCTTCGTGAGAAGATCATTACTCAATTTCCAGATGGCGTTACCTTCTACGGAGAAGGATATGGGCCAAGAATCCAGAAAGTAGGTAAGCTCTATAGAGCTGACCAAAGTTTCGTTCTTTTCGACATCAAGGTAGGGCCTTGGTGGCTTACGAGAACGAATGTCGAAGGCATAGCACTAGACCTAGGTCTGGAGATCGTTCCTATAATAGGAGAGGGAACTCTATTAGATTCTGTAGAATTTGTAAAAGATGGGTTCAACTCAACATGGGGAGATTTCGAGGCAGAAGGAATAGTCGCACGACCTGTAGTCGAATTATTCGATCGGTCTAGTCATCGAATAATCACCAAAATAAAATGTAAGGATTTCAGATGATAAAAAATCTTTGGAACAAACTCGACAGATATATGACAGTAACTGAAGGGCCGGAATTTTATGGAGCTCTAATATTATTTCTCAGCCTTTGTCTAGCTGCCGGGTATTGCTCCTTTTTACTTGCTTGGGCAATTGTAGGCACTTTAGGTTGGTGGAGTGTCCCCGCTGTAGTGTTAACAACTAGTGGTGGATTAATTCTTTATGGGAGGATTACTAGCAAATGATTATAATAATATTATCATTAGTAATAGTATTCTTAATAATTCGTGGAGTTACTCTCGGAATCGAAGTTAACGAATACCGAGAAAGATACGGAAGGTTGAGATAAATATAATAGACAAATACACAGAATATCTAGACGATCTCTATGACGGGTTTGAATATAAATTAAATATATTCATACTTGTTGTACTAGCTATAGCTATTGCTGTTGGAGCAATAGTTGGCCTAATATACTTTTGCATAAAAGTGGGAGTTATTTCAGTTCCTATAATATTCCTTGGAATACCAGTTGGGCTAATCTTCCTTACAAGATTTATAAAGAGGCAACGCAATGACGAGTGAAGAAAAAGAAATAACGGAGTTACTGACAAAGTCAGAGGAATTCTTACAGAATGCGAAGATATTTTAATCGATGAGTTAACTGATGAAGAGGGTAGCTAGCGCTACTCTCTTTTTAGCTTAAAACTTTACTGTTGTTAAAAAGCCATTATTTTCTAGCTTAACAGCTGGATTTACTAATGCCTTTGGTTTGATAGGCTTCTTAGCTTTTATTGGAGTAACCTCTTGTACAGAGTTCACTGGTAGTATCTTCGGCTCTTTGATTATTCTAGGTGCTTGAAACCCTAATTTTAATAAAATCATAAATTAAAAATCCTTGGAATGTTCTTCGTACTCTTTGCGTTTACGTTGAGCTTGTTCTTTTTCTATCTTAGTATCCTCTAATCTTTGGCGAAGCAACGTTTGTAAAACGGGATTCTCAGTAAAATCTTGCTCGACTCTAATAAAGAGGTCAAGCTCTTCTCGACGTAAATCTCGCTCCTTATCTGAATAATGCTCAATGGCGAGCTCTGTCTGACGAACATCAAGAGTTTTGACATCATCAGTTGTAGCAGGGATCGGAAGATCGCATTTACTCCATAGAGCCATTAGGGATAGCAGTGTACCTGCTATCAAGGATGTTAATGAAATTGCGCCTTTTTTAGTCATAATATAATATACTTGTCAAGTTTGTGGTGATAATACTGGTGGTAATTTAAATGCACACCATCTAAATGGTTATGCCAATTTTCCAGAAGACAGAGTTAACCCATATAACGGCATTACATTATGTGAATTATGTCATAAAGCTTATCATAAAAAACATGGATTGTCGAACGCTACTCTAAACACTTTTTGCGAATGGTTTAAGGAGAATGTATGAAAGAATTAACATTTGATGTTCTTTGTAGCCCAATATGCTGTTTTAAAAAATTTACCCATAGTACTTACTTACCCTTTAATTCATTACGATACTTTTTATTAAGAGATTTCTGTGATTTCTTTTTATCTTTAAACATAATATTAACTGCTTTTCTTGTTTCTCTATCTCGATGTGAAATAGTAGTACCATGTTCAGCATTAGTTCTAGCAGCTAACTCTACGCGTGCCTTATACTTAGGGCGATGCATATTAGAAGCTGTTATTGCTCCTAATGCAGTAATCGCATGATCCACGCCTTTTCTAAATCCTTTATTATAAGGACGTGCTACTGCAGCTGCCGATGCATGAAGGCCAGTTATTCCCCACACTACTCCTGGATGTATTGCTCTATGTTTGCTTGGAACATTTTTATCTATGTCTGTATAATATGGAAATGATGATTTTGCTGTTTTAAAAAATTTACCCATACGAATCTCCTTGTTAATATAGTTATATTATAATTTATATAATATTACTTGTCAAGCTCTTTTTTTTAATGTTCTTTTTAGTCATAATAACTTTATTAGTTTTTTAGTAAGCTGTTTTCTAAAAATTCTTGATTGTCTAAGTTGCTTTTTTTTATCTAATAAAGGAACTGGGTGATTTGTTGCTGCAGATTCTAATAAACTAACAACTTCTTTTTTACGCCCTTTATTGGCAGCTGCTTCGGAAATACGAAGTTGTTTTCTAGTAAAACGTCTAACACTTGCGGGAAATTCCCCTTTTGGAGCTGCTATATTATCTTCCTGTATCGAAATAAACTTTTTAGGTATATTAGTTGTTAAAACTTTTTCTTTTAAATGCCCCAATCCCAGATCTAAAGTATTTTCTAATTTGTCTGGAATTTTTAGTTTTATTATTGCACCTTTAGGCTTTATAGTCCAAGGAGCTTGAAGTCTAGAAGTTCTCTTAGATACCCCCAACCTTCTTAACTTTTTTACTTGTGCTTTTATTTTAGAATTAGTTTTATACCCAATTTGCGGATCGCCCTCTAAGTTATTTAGAGCTCCTTTTTCTGCATATTCTTTTGCTATGGTTTTAGAAGAAGTTATGGAAGTTCCTTTTGGCAACCCGTGATTTTTTACATCTGTTACAAACTCTGAGCCCATCCCTCTATAGTAAGTTTTACTAAATCCAAGTTTTATTAACATTATTTACCTTTTTCCCCAGTAGTTTCATAACAGAAGAACGCTTTGTCAAGCAGTATTTGAGAGGCGGTTAACACCTTCTTTTTTAGTCATAATATAATATAATTTAAAAAATATTATTTGTCAAGCTTTTTTAGGTATAAGAATAGTGTAGGTAGAGCGATAAGTTGAAACTTTGACAAGGAGCACGACATGTTTAATATAATCGATGAGCATCCTGGAAAACACCAAGATGGATTAGGTGTTCGCCTAGTAACATGTATTCATGATCGTCATGGTACTTTCTTGACTTGTGTGAGGGCTGAAGGCGAACCTTTTATGGGAATGTTTGGTAAAGACATTTCGCCTTTGCAGGTTGTAAAGGTTCGTGATGGTGAGACGCACTTTACAACTGCAAATCTTGGAACTATTTCGTCCGAGATGAGGAAGGAACTCTTGACCAAGGGCACTGTCAGAGGTGACTCGTTCCTGCTCCTTATGGAGGAAGAAGGTTAACACCTTCTTTCTTTTAGCTTAAAAACAATATATTGTTTAGGTATAAGAATAATAGAAAGGTAGGTTTAATATGGGAGCACTAATAGACCTAATGGGCAGAACATTCGGCAGGCTTACAGTCATTGGGAGGGCTGAAAATGATAAGTGGCAAAAAGCACGTTGGCTCTGCGAATGTGAATGTGGAACTAAAAAAATAATACTTGGCAATGACCTAAGGTCAGGTATGACAAAGTCTTGTGGATGTTTTCGCGCAGAGGTGAATGATCTAATAGGTCATAGATTCGGAATGCTAGTTGTACTGGAGCTCGTGAGCGTGATAAAGGGAGAACCACGATGGCGTTGCAAATGTGATTGTGGTGAGGAAAAAACAATCTTAGGAAGCAACTTGACCAGAATAAAGTACAGCACTAAATCGTGTGGGTGCTTACACCGCCGTATAGAGAAATAGGTGCTCCGTTTGTTCAAAGAGGGCTAGTCCCTCTTTTTTAGGTATAAGAATAGTGTAGGTAGAGTTAACTTGAAATAAGGAGCACGACATGTCTTCTGAATGGACCCCTGTGCTGGCTACTGTATCACAGTTAAACCGCACTCATGAAAAATCGTCTGCCAACTGTTACGTTTCCTCCATACAAGAAAGAAAAATCTTTAAGTTTTTGGGGATTACTTTTCATTCTTTTTCCATGGAGACCGTGTGGCATTGGTCAGTGTATTACACACCGCTACCGGCATACGAGCATGTCTACGTAGCAAGAGGGACTGCAGAGTCGGAATTCATGGCTAAGCTAGAAGCAGAAAACGCCCTCAACGACTTTATCCTTATGTACGAAGATGAGGAGAAGGGGTAACTCCCTTCTTTTAGCTTTTATTGGTATAAGAATAATACACTAACTAAGGAGATTGAAATGTTAGCATTGGCACTCATTCTGACTTCCTGTACTGCTGGTCTGTTCCGGGCATGGCAGAATCAACAGATGGACCACGCGGTTGAGCATCAGGTCAAGAATTTTGATGCTACTATTCGTGTCCCAGTTCCGAAATTCAACGTTGATAGTTGGATGCCGCCGTCTGATTAATCATCGTCGTACCATAAAAAGGGAGGACCACAAACTCCCTTTTCTTTAGCTTAAAATGCTGTGTTACCCAACTCCTACTGAAAATCCAGTTTTTCTATTTTTATTCATAAATCCTAAAACGCGTAAATGTTGCTTTTTAAACTCAGGATCGTTTAATCTTTTCTCAATACCTTTTTTATCTGTGACTACTACTCGTTTTTTCTTAGTATACGGAATTATCCCTAAGAACTTTTTCTTTATTTTTTTCTTTTCCCATTTGGAAAACTGGTTTGTTACACCTTTTCTAACAGATTTATCATATGCTTTTATATAAGCTTCTGTTTGACTGGGATCTATATATGTAGTTTGATTGTCTATTTTATTTAAAAATTTAGATTCTTTACGATCCATATGTAAAATAGGATCTGTATATTTTCCTTGAGCCGAATAATGGTAAGATGTGCTTGGACTAAGCGCCTTGCTTAAATCCATCTTTCTCCCTTTAGAAAAGTAGATGTTTGACCCTGCATGTTTTTTCATTAGTAACCTCCAATTATAATATACTCGAATAAATAATGTTTGTCAACATGTATTATTTAAGCAGTTACTACTCTGTGTTAAGCCCATTTAGATTAACATAAAAATTTATAAAATAAAAAATAACTATCCGCACGCGCAGCATCAGGTAAGCTTCTTAGGCGGGGTAGGTGTATGGAACCTAAAACCTTGATGGTCATTTAATATTTTTTTAGGCTAAAGAGAGGGCAATGCCCTCTCAATAACGCTCGCCAGTGAGCGCTATGTATGGCCTTGGGCCTTGTTGTGTGTTCAGGATGTGCTCAGCAGCGTGTATTATTGTCTCAATTGGTACATTATTGAGACATATGCTAGGGTGACAATATGTCACAATGCTAATCGCGGTTTGTATGTTCATGTTCTAAAGCCCCTTACGCCTCTATCGTGGCCGGCTCTATAGCCTGAGCCGTAACCGTATCGATATGAGATCATGCCTACTATGACAAACATGATGAATTCTCCTAGTAGCTCCACAATAACCTCTCAATGTTGGTATTTGTTGCTCCTGTGTAACCATTTGTTTACACTATACACTACCAATGTTCTTATACCACTTGTGGCCTCTATATTCCTTGTACGGTACACAAGAAAAAAGGGCATATATTTGCATATACACCCATTTCACTATTTTGCCTTAATGGCGTGCTACCAGGTAAGCTATTTCATTACAGCACCTAAGCTCTTTAGCCCTACAACCACCTTAGTCAGGTTCAACATTGCCTCTTTTACCTGATACTCATCTAACGTCTTAAGTCCCATACGCACAGCCAGTAGTAGCTTAGCTAAGTACTGTAATACCTCTTCATAGGCAGGAATCAGCTCTAAGTAACTCGTAATGTTGTTCTTATTGAGTAGACTAAGCCCTAATACGGCATCTATGGTCTTAGGTGACCCAATACTAGGAACCGCACCCATAGCAGCCACCTTCATGATGTCATTTTTCATGTCAGAGTACAGATCCTTATATTTCGAATGGATCTTATACTCGAGATCAAGAAGTGACATAGGAGCTTTAGCATCTAACGCCAATGAAGCGCTTTTCTCTAAGCTTTCCAATGATTCTAATTGATCATTGGGTACATTACAATGTATCGCAGTCCACATAGCCTCATCAAAGGTCAAGTCTCTAGTTTTAGAGCTATATTTGCTAAATTCCGCTCCATGGAATGAGTATAATCCGGCACTATCCTTGCTTACCTTATTACTGATATGCTCTCTTATCAATGACAGATCATTATTCTCAATTCTAGTAGCCAATTTAACGAATTTCGTATTTCCTGGTACATAGGACGAATCATTATACTTATCATGCTCAATAAGGTCATTATCCTTAATGCCTTGCAGAGGATAATACGTATGTCTATTCATTCCATCCCAGCCTACAACCTCAAAGTTGCCTACACCAGCAACCTTATGTAATCCTACTACCTCAAACGGCTTAGAAGCACTATTATCGCTAAATACCCAACAGCCTGTATCGCCCATAGAAGGAATTGTGCCTTCTGGTGTCCATTGCTGTGATCCAAGGCTAGCAACTTTCTCCATATCTAGAGAATTTGTGTCATCGCTGCATAAATAGCTTCCGTTCTTATATAAGAACAGAGACCCAGGATCATTTACTAGTTTCATTACTTTAGGAGATTCATTAACACTAGCAATTTTCTCAGTTGACTTATTTCTACGTTTTAAATATTCAGCTTTACGCTTAGGATTTCTAATACCAGAAGATACTCTCATAGTCTTGAAAGTTTCTCTATCTATTACCTTTATGTCACGCTTTTTATTTACATTATTGAATACAGTAGTATAGGCTTTTTGAGCTTTGCCTCTTTTATCAATATAGTATGTATATAGGTCTGGACTAGAATAAGAGGCCGCTATTTTTAATGATTCTGCAGTCATATCCTCATTAAGATCAGCCTCTTGACTGTCAACTTCTATCATATATGTGTAGTTCACCCTACTATTAGCCTGTTTTAATATAGTGTTACCATTACTATCTTCATATTTGTACTGTCTGTCAATAGGCATAGTACGCATTAAGTCTTTAGCAAAGTCAGTTTCCTCAATAGGCTCAATACTGCTAAGCTTCTCAATGATATCGCCATGTCCATTGTCCATATATTCGTTGAGATATGGCTCTATAGACGAAAGAATGTCTCGTAAGTCATTACCTAGCACCGACCCACCCATTTTCTCTATTACAGAGTCATATTTAGCAGTCTTAACGCTAGATTCACCAGCTGTGGCTGGCTCTACAACAGGACGTACAAATAGATCAAGGTCTTTAATTAAAGATGTGCCTTTACCGGAAGTCTTAAATGCTGCCGGATTCTTAAATAACTTTAACACTGTATCGTGTGTTAACGGATACGTTGAGTTATTCACTATAATGACATCAAGATCATACATATTATAGCTATCTACTATAACAGGGACCTGAGCCATTCCTTGTATATTGACGAATCCTACTGCTGTTCCTTTATTGAAGTCTTTACGTATCCACTCAACACCTAAATCCACGTCTGTAAACTCAGGGAAGTTTGTTAACAACTCCGTAATTATCTCTTTTACCCAATTAGTGTGGTCTTCTGTTAAATAGCGAAACGCTTTCTTTTCAAGCTCTTTCCTATCTAAGAATAGATTGTTCATTTGAATCTCCTTAATTCATAACTTCTAAGCTATATTAAATATACTCTTAATGTCATAATCTGTCAAGTTATCTTTTTAAGCTAAAAAAGAGAGGCCTAATTAAAGACCTCTCTCCTCCGAAACATCACGACCCCCGTGATTTCTTACAGCAACCCTGCATACTTCAGGTATGCATCAGCCTTCTCATAAACATCAGAGATGTCCATGTCAGGATATACAGGCGCTAATTGAAGAGCTACGCTAAGACGCATAGTTTTCTTTTGATCCTCTTCATGTTTCATTTGCTGTGCCATCATTGCAGCTTGTTGAGCCTGTTGTTGGCTCTCTTGTGCACGCGCTACATCTTCTTCACTAATAGTTCCACCAGGATGCCCGTCACCTGGGAAATCTACAATCTTTTCATCACTCATTTAATTAATCTCCATATGGTTGTTAACATAAAAACAATCTAACTCATTAGATTATAATTCTTATACCTTATTTTATACGAATTATATAATAGTAGTGTTCGTCATAGTTTGTGGGTAAGTTAGGCACATAATTTAAATGCATAGGGCTCTCTGAATCATATATCCTACTTCCATCACATTGTACCCAATTACTATTATATGCTGGAGCATAGAAATACCACCTGATTATACCACCTATTGGTATTGCTCCTCCTTGTATTTGTTCTTCAGCTACAGTTGCAGCTGCTATAGCTATCAACACTTTCTTATCTAGATCACCAAAGAATTCACCTTTTTCTTCCGTGTATCCCGTTACTACTCGAATTCCCTCATCTATTCCCAAATCCTCGTCAGTATAGCTAGTGTTTGGTCTTCCATGTGTAGTAAGATCCCACGTCTCATTTAGCACGCCCTCTAATACATCTATGTGGTCACCAAACTCGGAATGTGGTATTTCCTCTGATAACACACCGTTAGGAAATGTTTCAGTATAGATCACTATGTACGTATAGTTAGATGACGGTTGAGTGCTATCATCATTAAAGTACTTGTCAAGCAATGCTGTTCTTAAAGAAGAATGTATAGTACTGCCTGTAAAGTAATTACGTACAAATTCTGTATTTGTAGTAAGGAGCTCGTGTATCTTTGCTCTAACTTGATCTCTGGTCATTATTCGTCAAACACTCCTGTATCATCTGCAGCTGGTACGTTACCATTCACTGTACCGGGCGCAACTGTATGCATAGCAGAGGTTTCCTGTCCTATGCTAAAAATAGTAAAGCCGCTTTGAATTGCTTTACCTCCAGTAGTAACACCTACTGTAGCTCCTCCGGGTAAAACATCATCCATGTTAAACGCAGTAACGCTAGCCCCTGTCATAGAGTCTAGGTTAATCTGCAAGTTTTCCTTAATATGTTTAACAACTTCATCAGATATAATACCAACTAGTACAGCATATTCCGCTTTCAAATTTCTTACTATAGCTCTTACTGTCTCTTTAGATTCTTCTTTTTCCGCTGCGCTGCCCTTAGGATTATCAAACATATCACGCAAATCAGTGCCTGTAGCAAGCACTGTCCCCACTATTATCTCTTCTACAACTCTTTCCATTATATCTGTTGCTAATACTCCTGAGTCTAGCCCTGCCATACTTTATCCTTTAACCTGTAGGTGAATTATCTGTTTTATAAGTACTTGAAGTGCCTGAATCACTATATTCTGTTACAAATGTGGTCATGCTTGAAGGGTGGAGGGGCACTGGACCACCAGTATTACCTAATCCTAAGCTACTCTTGTATGTGTTGAAGAAATCCACGAATTCGTGTGTTGCTAAGAAATGATCATTAATCTTTACACCTTCAGACCCAAATGTCATAATATTTGTTACATCTGTTGAATTGTTATAAATGGTGATTCCATTGCTATTTAGCTCAATGTAGTTGTCATTTGTTCCATCAGATAGCTTAATGCCATCCTCTGTGAATTGTAAATAGTGGCTATTCTTACCATCTGAGAGCTTAACTGACTCTTTAGTAAGCAGTAAGCTCTGATCTATGGTCTCATCCTCTAATGGAGCGGTCAAATGCAGCTGATATTGCTCATTTTGCACAGTTTCAGCTAAAATCAAGGATTGAGAGGACGATTCAAGAGCTCTCTTGTATAAAACACCCTCTGTATAAGGCAAATGGCTCTCATATACAGTATCTTGCTCATCTTCGTCGTTCCAATTGTGGCTAAACTCCCAAGAATGGCCTGTTTCTATGTTTGTGCCCTCATATAACTCCCACTCACTGGCTCCACGCTCATAAAGCAGTGTATTTGATGTAACAGTACCGTTCATCTCATTGAAACAGTAAATACTGTTATTTATGACAACATTATCCTCACCTTTGGCACAAAGGAAGGATCTGTTGTATATTTCAGTGTTGTCAGGAAAACATAGCACTTTTTCTGACAAATTTACGTGTTCTTCGTCTGTAACACAGTCCATATGTGTACGATACAGCGATTTGTCCTCTAATAGCCCATAACTCTCGGCCCATACTTGTTTTGCAGCCTCTTCACTGGATTTTGACCACCCACGACCTTTGTCAACGTCGAAATCTCCATCATACAACAGTCTCTTGCTATAGAGCTCACCTTTTACGCTTTCAACTGTAGTTCCATCAATAATATCATCATCTAGTCTACCTAAGCGTTCGGAGTACGTGAGGGGACTAGTTCCACTAGTTCCAAGCTTATCTTTCACTCTGAGCTCGTACAGAGCGCCTGAGGGGTATTTTATACCACCATCACCTAAAATACTCGCGGTCTCTCCAGTATGAGCTGATTGTAACCCTATTTTCCGCTCAACAAAGGTGTCTTTCTTATCTCCAGCACGACTTTGTTGAGTTCTTAGCTCATAGACGTGGCCAGTACGCTCACCATTAGCCACTAAATAACCAGTACGCTGGATTACCTTATCATTATATATCTCGTTAGATAGATCTAATCCAGGTACTGCCGCTGCAACGCGGTGTGAATCTTCTTCTAATCTTTGCATATCATCAGCGATTGTAGAGCTAAGTTCTTTAGTTCTACTCACATATTGATGATTTGTTGTATAATTTTCATGAGTATCAGGATGCATCTCCAAATACTCTCTATAATCAGTAACACCTGGAGTTTTCAGCATGAGATTGCGACCTACGAGTTCAACTCGTTTGGTTGCACTATCTAATGATATCTCACTCCAAGTATCAGCATGTAGCACAATATTACCATTCGCTCTCATTAAGAACGATGGTTTTAAATATCCACCAGTACTAAAATAAATATCACCCTCACTACGCTTAACTAACGTAGTAGGGTCCCCACCATCTTGTCCATAGTCTGATCCATAGTTAAGATAACTCAATGCAATATACTGATCACCTAATCCATGTAGGTCCATAACTATAACTCGTTGTCCTACACGAGGTATGCCCATGAACACTGCCCCATCATCAGTAGTGGGCATAGGTGATGGCACCTGTATCTTGACAGGGTGCTCAGTATGCTCTTGATGATCCAATCGTACATGCACAACAGTATCATATGTTGTATCAACATTTGTTACTGTGGCTAAATATATTTCGTGATTATTCATAATCTATAATAGTTATATTTTAACTCAATGTCAAGGTATAAGAACTATGGAACATCAACAACGTTAACTTTGGAGGTAGAAATGGCTATTGACCTTTGTGTTAAATGTGAGAGCCCAGTTCGCCAGCTTGGAGACTCCCTTTGCAAAACTTGCAAAACCAAGCGTCTCAACAACATCAAAGAGCGCACTGAGCGTATCTTTATTGGTATGGATCCGGGCAGACTTGACCCACGGGAAAGCGCTGAGACATTGTATGGCAAGGCTAAGCTCTTTGCCAAACGCATAGAAGATATGGAGGATGACTCATGAAGAAACTTTTAGGCAACATCTTCAAGTATATCTTTCGAGCTCATTGGGTCAACTGTTCCAATGAGCTAGGCCTTAAGATTATGGGAATCACCTTATTATATTACAAGGACAGTGATCCCATAGTCATGCGTACAGGTCTAAGCAAACCAGTCACGGACAAAGAGTTCGGACACAGCGTACATCCAATCAAGGAGCAAACTCATGAAGTTCGTCAAATTCATCATAGTGTTGACATTAGCCATAATGTTGGCTAGCCCTAGTGCTCAAGCCAGCAGTGATTGGCTGGAAAAGGTCAATGCCTGGGCTACTCAAAAAAACGTAAGTGTTGAAAAACATGAAAAGCTCGGGATAGTATTCTCGTGCTCTCCTTCTTCATTTGTCCTCCGTTCCAAGCAGTTTATGACCCTAGCACTGATTGTGTTACCTTTGCGGTAGTCCCTTGGGATTATAATGAGAAACCCTCTATCTACAACAAAGTGAATAATGAGTTCTTGAAAGCTTGTGGAATAAACCCGGTTTTCTTTGAGCGTGCTGTCAATGAAGCCCTTGAAGTCACTGACAATGAACTTATCTATAATGGTACTTATGAGGATGATGGGCGTTATCCTTATAAGATGAAATGGAAGTGCACTCCAGGGTATCGACAGTATTTATTCAATTGGAAGGTGGACAAATGAAAAAACTCATAGCATTCATCATGATTCACAAACCATCTCCTATAAGCAGGTGGGGTAAAGGGTGGTAACACCCTTTTTTATAATAGGAGTATTATTATTATATGTTAACATTTAGATTTTTAAAGGATTATACGAACGAGCGTTCGTATTTGCAGGTAAGTAATACGGAACAAGATCATCTTTTTCCATATGTTATTATGTGGCCTTGGAAAGAGTTTTTCACGAATATCTATAGAAGAGGAGAATTCAAGCTGAACACAACCTACTTATTTGGAGGACCTAACGAAAATCAACTCGATGAGCTAAATCTCGTTAAGCTCAACCATAAGGAAGCTCAAGCTTGGAGAAACTTCTCATTAAGCGTATCCAATAGAAATACGCTTAATATTATTATTAATTTTATTATCAGTAGTCATGTACTACCAGCACACAGATGTCAGGACATTATTAATGACATTAACAGGAACAATATGTAAAGATCTAGAACATGGAATATGTTCCATTAAGTTCGAGTCATCACACACAGGTGAGACAATCTCGGCTATGTTCGACATGCGAAATCCATGCTCATTTTATGCATTAAACTACAATGTTACAATGTACCTTCATGAACACTTCATAAGAGCGGGATTTGACCATTTAACTGATTCTCTAAAAATTTTCACAGAGAGACTATTAAGACTAATGGCATCATCATTAATACTCCCTAACTCAGTGCTACAGAGAGAATTAACCGATCTCTGTAATCTCACAGAATAGTGTGCCGGATACCGGCCATGGGCCGTGCTCAAATAAAAGGTGCATTTTCGACCTCGAAAAAGACACAAAAAATAGCCGAATTCTCTAACTCTATATATATCAACGAATTTTTTTACTCCTTTAAAATCAACGACTTATAGAGCTCGCATATATAGACCTACACCACCTCAAGGGCTGTAACTCCTTGATTTTAAACAACTCCGAGCGATACTACACCGCGCCAAAAAATGCACATGCTGTATATGTATATATGTCACACACATACAAATCTAATTGGGCCGATAAAAATAGCCTAAGCTGTATATGTATATTTGGTATACACATACAACTTTACACCGATTTGCAAAGTGCGCGATAGAGAGAGACCCTAGACGAAGATTTAACATCTTCGTATTTCTCTCCATACGTGTGTACACACACACTGAAAAGCTATGAAAAGGGCATATTTGAGTAAAATACCACTTAACTTCAATAGTTACAACACTCCGACTCCTACAGTATTATTATTATTTATTATTGACAAAGTAATTATATATATATATGTATATATTATATAGAGTTATATTTTACATCGAAATAGGCTGTTTACACCACCCCTTTAAAATAACTCAGATATTTCAAAGGGGATACACCAAACTACAGAGTAAATACACCAATTTACAATTGCTCTACACGTGTATTACAGGGCTGTTACAGCGTATACGATTTGTTGCACCGATTTACATAGATTTGCAGCGCAAAACTACGATTCGGCCCACAAATCTATTCAAACCCAAACTTTTGATTTTAAACTAAAGGACAATTATTATGATAGACATTATTCCATCACATGGTATCTTCAAAGGTATCATCAAAAAATACAGAGATATGTCCATTCCAGACGTTTTAGACTATCTCTCTGTAACGCACTCTTACGGTAGACTAGAGGTAGTAGATCATATTAATCTACACCAAAATAGATGGCGAAACAAGGAGCCAATGTCAAAAAATAGCTCCATGTACTATGAATGGAAAAAAGGTACTTCCGAGCCATCTCCTGGGAGAAAGGGGATTTTGTACACACTAATCCAGGATTTAGACACAGGCGCAGATTTTATTCAACAACTCGTTGATAAATCACTAGATCGCTCAGATAGCGATCTGATCAGCTTAATCAGACAGCTAGACTCAGAGAAGAACAAACAAAGCACTACATTAACATCCACGCTAATATACGCTATAGTTATGAGTGTAAGCTCCGCTCTAAAAGAGAATCAAACTAAGATCTCTTCTTTAGAAAAGGAAGTCTCTTCCCTTAAAGATACTATGCGCAGATTGGCTAAGATGATGAAAGAGCAAGAAAAGGAGAAAGAATGAGCGACTTATCACCTGAAGAGAAGTTAGAGCTGGCTATAATGACCTTAAGATCTATAGAGAAAGCATCAACCATTGGTAATGCTAGACGATTAGTCACCGATGCTCTCAAGAGATTAATTCCCAAGCCACCTCTAGAATTTCTAGAAGAAGGAACTCCTGAGTGGGATAAGAGCGCACTTCATACATTATATGTTCATGGAAACCCCATAACATCGTGTGAAGACTGCGGTGGAGCTAAATTCTCAGGATATATTTGTATTAGATGTGAGGAACATGGTGAATAAGAAGAAAAAATACGATTTAAACAAAATGACTAAAAAAGAGATAATATTAGCCGCTAAAGCTATAGATCCTCCGGGTTGGAATGACAATCCTAGATGTGATAGCTTTCTCATACTACCAGGACTAGGAAGTAAATCTAGTCTACATGATAGTGGTTACCGCTGTATGTCTGTGATATTACTAGCCAGTGACAATGCTATTCTCGGAGAATACTCAGGAGGATCTGATGTGTTACATGTTGATGGAATTGGAGGCTATGGCAAAGACTGGCTTAATAAATATGGTACAGTTCCTGCTGCCATCCCTCCATCAGGATGGAGCATTGACTGCTTAGCTAGAAGTGGACTATTACGTGTGTTCCCCTCATCAGGACAGGTAGAGTTTGGATGTGCTCTATCATCTCTAGAATTTTATAATGTACCAAAGGACAAACCTGATGAATAAGTATAAGAAGTTAAGAGCATTACTAAAGAATGCGACTAAAGCTCCATGGTTCTTTGTGTGCACAGATGATGATTCATTTATGAATGCACGATATGTTGGTACCATTGATAGAGGTCAACGTCATGACAACCAACAAGGCATGAACGGTGAACGAGCAGAGGAGATCATTGCCTGTACATTATACCAACTGCACCCCGGCATTGAAATAGATGACGGTAACTGGAACGAGAACGCAGCCCTTATAGCTGAGATGCGTAACGAGGTTGAGAGCATACTAGACAAATATGATGCAATAATAGATACAGCATCAAAGCTGACTCTTGCATCCAATGATCATACTTTTAATTGTGATTGTTCTAGCTGCGTGAGTTGGGAAAAGCTCAACGAACTATTAGTTCAAGATGAGTGAGAAATGTGAGAAATGTGGTGGAGCTGGATGGGTCTGGGGCAGAGAACTAGACAATTGTGATGAAGATACCTATGAAGACTCAATGACTCAATATTTCTGTGATTGGTGTGACCCAGATAATAAGGAATATCCATCACCTACTGATATATGGAGGAGTGATTATTATGAGTAAGTTGAGAGTAGCTCTTAAAGGGCTATGGGATAATAGAAAATTTAAAGTAACATGGGAAGCAATGAGCACTGAAGAGAAAGAAGCTTATCTTAAAAAGGCTAGAGAAAATTATCTCAAAAGAATTCAGAAAGAAAACGATGAATAAAGAACAAGCAGAAGCAATCATTCGTAAAGCGGCTAATGGTGAGATACCTATTGAGTACGCAGGTGATGATAGGCTATCAAAGGTAGAGGCCGAAGCTGATCTATTCATGAAAACAGTATTTAAAATGGAACAGCATGATTACTTGATCAGTGATTTATCTATGTTCTCAGACTTTGATGAGTGTGGAGGCGTAGCTATAGATACTGCAGTACTTATAGCCAAGAAGATGTTTGGCATAGAGATAGACAAAGACGATTATTTAGTAGATATATTTGAGAGGATGGCATCAAATGATAAAAAAGTATAGAAAGAAAGCAATAGTAGTTGAGGCAGTACAATTCACCAACGAGACTAAAGATCAAGTATATAATTGGGTAAGGTGCAGTACAGCTGCATCATTTGATGAAGACGACAATCCGATCTTAAAGATACAGACATTAGAAGGAGTAATAACTGCATCACTAAATGATTGGGTCATTAAGGGTGTACAGGGTGAGTACTACCCATGCAAGCCTGACATCTTTGAGCAGACATACGACGAAGAAGCATGAAAAAACTACGAGTACTCTTACCTTGTCCAGTAGTTCCATGGGGACGTAATAGTTATCAGATGATAGAACGAGAGGTTTATAATGTTACACTTGGAAAAACAGTACCTTTTATGGTTATGTGTGATTGTGAGCATTCAAATAAAGAACAGTTCTGCACATTAGATCCAACCCATGATTATATGGAAGACATTACGCCAGAAAAAGCTATTGCTCAATGGAACTGTGAAGTAAAGGAGTATTTAAAATCAAAAAGCTTAGAGTGATATTACCGTGTCCTATTTTTCTACGTTTCCCAGGTAATGCTATGGGTGGTATATTTTATTTTGAACCTGGGGTAATTAAAGGAACAATTAATATTTCCCCTAACTGTATGTCTCACACAGGTCAGCATTATTGTGTACTTACTGCTAAAAAGCCATGTATTTTTGAGACAATTACAGCAAATGACACTGCTATAGACAAGCCTAGATTTGATGATAAAATTATAAAGATATGGAATAAAGCATGCATAAATTACACATCCCAAAAAACTGTCCTTTAACCGGTCTTTCAGCACAAAGTCTATTTAGTTTTAAATTAGATGATGATGGGTTTGTTGAAGTATTCAACTGTAAGTATAAAGCGTGGGCTACTTGTACTTACAACCAGACTCCTGCGCAGGCTAGAGGGAATGGTATAGGTGAGCCTACATGTTTTTTAATACACCCAGCCACAATAAACATGATTCCAAAGACAAATATTGACGCTAAACCAGAAGTATTTATTAAATATTGGAATGAGGCGATAAAGGCATATGAAGAAACTCCAGATAATACTTAAATGTCCACGCGCTAAAATATTAAATGACCACTTCATAGAGAAAGAGGAATGGTCAATGGAACTAATTACTACAAAGTAAAGTGTAAGTATAAAGTATTTAGCGTTACCTATGGGCAAATATGTAGAATTTCAGACACACTTTGCTGTATAGGAGAAGACCCCTGGGGATCAGACATTGATGATATAATTGAACACTGGAACGAGCTTATCAAAGATGAAGAAACTTTGGAATAAGAAGGTAAAGGAATATTATGATGAAAAAACTTAATATTATTTTACCCTGTCCTGTTGGTAAATGTCATATGGAGTTAGCTAGAAATAGAACAACTGTCACATCTGCAGTTATTAATGGAGAACTTAGTGCCGTCGCTAATACAGATAATTGGCACCTTGAGTGTCCTGTATGTTTTCACGAGCATTATAGCGCTGTTTGTGGATTCATAGCGCAACAACAGTACCATAGTAAGCACACCTTACAAGCTGTAATAGATAGATGGAACAAATATGTAAAGGAGTTTATAGATTATGAGAAAACTTGAGGTAATACCTCTATGCCCTGTGTGTAATAAATTACCAACTTTTAGTACAAGAACTACTACAGATTGGGCCGGTAAGAAAACAACTTATTATGAGGTATTTTGTAAACCTCATTTTAAAAAAGAAAGATATAGTTTAGCTAAGCTATCTATTAAGGATGCAAAGAAAGCATGGTCTAAAAAAGTCAAAGCTGAGCTAAAGGATCGAAAAACAGATAAGGATAGATTTAATGTCTGATGAAGAGCTATCCTTGGAGCAAATAGAAAAGATAATCAAAGCAATAAAGGACAATCCTGAGCTACAAGATAGCACCTTCATTTTATTGCAAGCTTTGTTTGGACATATTGTAAATTTAGAAAGAATAGTTACTGAATTAACACGAAATAAATTTAGAAATGAATATGTCACAGAATATAAAACAATTCCAGTTCCTAATAAAAAGTATTATACCTCAGATGATAATACTAAATACGCAAAACAGTATGAAGATATAATGAAGACTGTTGATGATTATGTTATTAACCACAAAGATGATGACGATAATTTACCATTCTAAAGCCAGATGGGGTTCCCATGAAGAAATACATTGTTATGGAAAGTAAAGACGGACTATACGAAGCAATGAGTCAAAGCTTCTGTATTAAGACTTTTCTCTTTCTTCCGTTCATGTTGATTAAAGTATACAAGAACTACTTATTTGCTTTTTGTAGTTTTATTATTTTATTATTGAGCTATATGTACCCTATATTTCTACTATTATATGTTGTAACAGCTGCAATAACTGCACACAATCATTATGAAATCAAACTCCAAACAAAGATAGATAGAGAACCCTTTAAATTCTGGCAAGTATATCGTGGAGTATATGCTAACTCAGAGGGCGAGGCTATTTTAAAGATTGTAGATGGAAAATGACAGACGAAGAACTAAAAAAGATAATTGACGGCATCAAAGCCAACCCAGAACTTAATGATCCTGTGTTTATAGTTGTATTAGAGCTGTTCAAGAAATATGAGATATTAAGAGGAGACTATGATCTTCTGTGTAATGCATTTAATGACCACAAGAGTAAGGTATCAAGTGCATTATTTAATTTTAATACACACATTATAAATGCCACAGTGGCTATTTCCACAGAGGATATATGATAGAATATTATTATTTCAAAGAGATTCAACGCTTGGTATGTATATCACTAGAAGAAACTAAATCATTTACGTGGAGCGGAATGATAAAGTTTTTTGATATGAGTAGTCTTGCACCAGTGCAAGACGAGGCTCCTAAGGTTCTTCCTGATTGGAAAGAATACTTCGCTACCAATCTAATGACTTACACAGTGTATGTAGAAGAGTACGGCCAAGAAGGCCAACTACCCGAAGCAATAGAGTGGGCACACGAGAGGATGTGTATATGGATGGAGAATCATGAAGGCATCGACAGATAATTGGGGTACAGGGTCTAACTGTACACGAGAGATTTGGGATCTATGTCCTCCTATGAAATCTATCTTAATTAAGAAAAGATATATGCTCAAAGATGCTCGGCGTAGAATTAATGACCACTCTTGGCCACAGACAGAATATATAGGAGGAAGCTGGAGTATAATAGCGCCAGGAACTCCTGGAGGAGTTGACCACTGCTCTTTAATTACTTATACGGCATACTTTGAAAGAGAAGAGACACAATCAATGACAATAAAAGAAATGACAGAAATTCAACCAGAGAATATAGAAAATTTAGAACATCACATAATGTCTGAGACACATGTAAATTGTCCTGATTTACATTATGCGTATCATATTATAGCTACAATCAAGAGACATTGGCGAACTCAAGATCTTGAAGTAACTATATCACTCAAGGACAATGCAAACAAACAGTGGGAGCCTGGAGTAAAGGGATTTATTCTTAGAGAGAATAGTACCTACACTTCTGTAGTTCGTAGAAAGAAAGCATTAGGTATTCAAACTATAGAAGAAGCCAAGCTAAAAGTTAAAGAACTTACAGCTGAGATTATTAGAAACAGAGCTCATGAAGTGTTTGTTAAAGACGGCATACCACAGATATTAAGAAGATAATATGGTATAAGAATCATAACTTAAAGGAGTATTTATTGTGGAACTAGGAACATTATTATTTGTAATTTTTCTAATTTTAAAACTCTGTGGCGTGATAGCCTGGAGTTGGTGGTGGGTCACTAGTCCATTATGGATTGGTGTAGCATTGGCTATTATATTTTATATTATAGCGGCTGTATTTGGCATCACTGTTGGTTCAGTTGGAAGTTTGAGAAGACGTTTTAAGTAATAATTCGAGAGGATACTTTGATGGACACAGTGGCATGGGTCAACAATACTAACATAACTTTGGAAAGTGTAGATCAAGGACATAAGTGGGTCGTCCCTCTTAATGTGGTAGCTAGATCACATGCAGAGTATTACAAAGATGTAGATGAAGTAAATTTTGAAATAGCATACCAAGATACCTGTAATTTATTCTTTAGTAATCCTATGGATATTGAAGATTGGCTTACAGGTGATATGCGGTGGGAAGAAATAGCGCCTTTCATTGAGAAGTTTATTCCCAATGAAATTGATCACGCTGATTTATTCCCTAACGTAAAAATCGTGGATACAGAGACAATTAAATCAAGGAAGTAGCATGAGCAGTATTAACATATCTGTTAAAAAACAGCAAGCAAAAAACAGATTTAATAAGAAAACAACATCGAGATATAATAAAGAATTTACTGTTAAAAGAGTAAAGACTGGATTTAAATCTCGCCACAGAACAAACCCAAGAAATGGAATGTTGGTTAGAAGTAATTTTGACATGTTAGCAATTCATGTTGAGCACTGGTCTGATCAAACTCCGTATATACACAGACTCAGAAAACATTGGCTGTTGGATCCTTATGGTGATTGTAGTACACCTAAAGTACGTCCGGCCAATCTGATCCCAGATCTTTGTGAAGATCAAAGAGGTCTTTTCATTTTCTGCGGAGATTATGTACTCGATAGCTTTAAAGATTCTGACATATCAGATGCAGAGAAAAAGAAGATCAGGTCTGCTTGGACTCTTCTGTCCCTGTGTACTGGAAATTGTTATGGCACAATTCTTAAGATTGTGCAAAGAAAAACAGAGCTTTCACACTACAACACTATCAACTCTCTGATCCACATGGTAATTTCACAGTTACCTCAGTCTACTATTAATACTATCGCTAAGCAGTATTTTAAGCCAGCTAAATAATGTGTTATTTTCTGGTATAAGAATAATGACTTAACTGTATTAATGTTAACTTTCTTTAACTCGCAAGAGGCACAATAATGTTTAAACAGGAATATGGTTGAACTAGGTAGATTTAAAACTATTAAAATATGTGAACCATACCTCGGTTACGGGGTAAACAGTTAAGACCCCATTAGATAACATTTAACGCGTTGAGCACTTGAGGCAGCTAATGTGGTTGTTCCTTATCTAGTACGCTAACGGGAACGAATACTTCTAGTGAATAATGGTCTGCTGGGTGTGGAGAGCCTTAGGACTCTTTAGCATTTACAATAATTATAAAGATACTATGATTAGATGATAGAGGGAGGGACGCTAAGCGACCTTCCTTCTTTTTATCTTAAATATTGGCATAAGAATAGAGAGGAGGTCATATGATTTATTTGCTATTGGGAGCAGTGTTTCTGATTACTCTGCTAAGTATGAGAGCTTACTATGTAAATAAACATAGAACTCTTGAACTTAGAATACAGCGCAGGGATGAGCATATTAGGCAACTACAAAATATGGCTCCTATCCCTCCGAAAGAAGATACGAGCATTGTGTCTTTGATTCCTTTGCTGAGCACAGCAAAGAAGAAATCAAATAACATTTCATAGAGTGAGAGGTTAAGATGTTGGTGCTCCTAATATCTACCTACCGGCCTCTCCTCGGGAGGAGAGAGAGAAATCTCTCTCCTTCTTTTAGGGTATAAGAACTTTAAGTGGTAGTGTCGTTTTAAAAGTTTAGAAGCACAAGGGTAGGTCAGAGTATGACAGATACAGTTGTGATTGGTGGGGCCTTGGTTGATCATGAAGAACTAGTCATTATTGACGACTTCTATGAACCTCCAAGGTACATTACAACTGAGCAAGAGGCGGATTTGCGAGATCATCCAGAACTACTGGATAGCCCGTATAATCCGATTTGTAGTCATATGAACAAACTGTAACTTAAAAAGAGGGACCTGTATTTACAGGTCTCTCTTGACTTTTTATATGTATTTTCTTATATTAAAAGGTTATCTAGCAGCACGGAGAACACTGTCTATTATTTAGGACATCTTCTCTAAGAGAGCTACTCATAATGAGTTAGCTCTGCCCTAACAAGCGAGGTAGTATGAATACTGATGAGTTTATACAAAAGCGCAGAAGGAAAGAGGAGCGAAAAGGCATTGTTCATTCTAATCCAAACAATTGTTGGAGTATAAGATTAGAGAAAAGACGATACAAGTCTAAGCCTTTCTGGAAGCGTTGTTGGCTGACTATGACAGGTCAAAAACCTTCTTTTTAGCGGTATAAGAAATATAGGATTGAGTGATGACATACTCAACATTTTCTTTATATTAACATAAGGATTATACCGTAGTGACAAAAGATAAGAAAGAAAAGAGAATATTACCAAAGATTGTTATCATGAGGGGGCTTCCTGGTTCTGGTAAATCCACTAAAGTAAAAGAACTAATAGAGGCCGCAAAGAAAGATAAAAAATCTGTTGTGGTATGTTCTGCTGACGATCATCATATTGATAAAGAGACTGGTGAGTATAGGTACGTTAAAAGTCGTGCCGGTCAAGCTCACCAGTCTTGTTTTTATAAAGCACATTCTGCTGTATATGAAAAGACTGACATAGTTATTATAGATAACACGAACATCTCTATAAGTGAGATGAATGTATATTTTGATTTACACAAAATGGGATATACAGTAGAGATAGTAGATATGCACGAAGACCTTTTTAAGAAAAAGGGTGTAAAATTTACTAAATCTTTGTTAGATGAATTGACCAAACGCAACGTACACAAAGTACCAGAAGAAACAATAAAAAAGATGTCAAGCAATTATTTTTGGTATGACATTGAATTACATCCCAAAATGGGAACACCTTATAAAATTGTTCGGAGATAATTATGAAATCATTAACATTTTTTAACCATATCAGGTTTGAGACACCTCATGCAGTAGACGCTACAGTTTGTTATTGCGGCACTGCAAACGAAGCTAGGGCTTACACGGAATGCTTTAGAGTAGACGATGTAGAGCGGAAAGTTTTTTATGCTGTATCTATTTGTTCTACCAATGATCACTTCATTAAGTCCAAAGGTAGAATCAAAGCTGAGGGCCGCACTAACAGCAAAGAATACGGCGTCACCGTAGATCTTCCTAACGATGTTGACATTACCCTTAGAAAAGACATCACAGAATTCTTAACAGAAATGGGCGTTAGGCCGAGAAGTATCGAAGCTGCAACAATCGAGGTTTAAACAATGTCCGATCTGAGTGAATTCACTGAAAAAGAAGTTAATAAAGCCCTTAATCTTGCTAAGAGGGAAAAGGCTAAACAAAAGCAAATAGTTGAAGCAGCAAAAAAACTTTTTGATGAGTTGGATAATACTGAGAGAGAACTTCTACGATTAAAACATATGATTCAAGAAGAAGCTACCCTTGTTCCACACAAGCATGCCACTATCATGACCTCTTGTGATGAATGTGGTAAGGGCGGACTTCCAGAGATCATAAAGTTTTATCATAGGCTCTACAGTTGGTGGGCTATAAAAATTCTTTGCCCTCAATGTGGACATGAATACACGATGAAAAGTTTTGAGTTCAAAGCAACGGTTAATTTATCAGCGCAAGCACAAGAGTTTATGTAGATGATATACATATACATTTGTGCGTGTGGTAATGACTGGTCACTAAAAACAAAACCAGCAAAAATGCCAAAGTGCCCTGCTTGCGGGGGCATTGCTGGTGATGTCGCTGAATCAGAGAGCATAAAGAAATTTTATGCAGGCATAGCACAGCCAAAGAGAACGAAAAGAAAGAAACGCAAAGTAAATGTCAAATCTAAATAACATTCCTCCGCACATGTCTTTTAGTGCGATGAAGGAGTATAAATCATGTGCGCACAAATTCGCTCACCGTAAAGTATGGAAGACACCAGTGGAGAAAGCTCCTCTAAGCTATTTCCTACATCTTGGTAATGCATTTCATGGGTGGCTACAAGATGACCCATATATGTCTGAAGAGGAATTTGAAAAAGCTGCTGGAATAGAAACACTAACTTTACTTCAAGAACTACAACATGCGTGGACTGAAGCTGACACTAGTGTGTATGACAACGCAATTGCTCAGTTCCAAATGAATGAAGTAGAGTTTAATTTTGTTACCCCTGTTGGTTTAATTATTAAAGGGTTTATTGATATAGTTGGTATGGATGCTGATGGCAACATACACCTCATAGAGATAAAGACTGGAAAGAAACCCTATCCAAAGAAATACTTAGATCAGCTCGAACTGTATGAGTCTGTGTGGCATGAAAGTGTATTGCAAAAGAAACCGTTGGTAAAAAAGCCTGGATGGGATAAACTGCCAACATCTAAGATACTAGTCATGCAACAATCAGAACCTCCCTTTAGAGTTAACATCAAACAGTATATGATTGAGGATGATGAAACAGTTACGAAGGATATCCCTATTCGTAAAATGGATGATGTGTGGTCTTCCATTCTTCGGTCCATAGAGTCTAACGAGTTTGAAAAGAATGCACAGTTCTTATGTAAATGGTGTGACTATCAAAAAATATGCAACCCATGGGGTAGCCTATTAAGGATTAAAACACCATGATAGATAGTAGACCATCTTGGGATGAAACACATATGGATGTAGCAAAGGTGTATGCTCGACGATCTAAAGTACCATTTCAAGTAGGAGCAGCTATTATCAAGAATAATAGAACTATTTCTACAGGATATAATGGTTGGGATCCTAAGCTAGGTAAAGATAAAAGAGAAGGATCCTATGAGCTAGATGAAATACATTCAGAAACAAACGCAATAGAGTATTTAGCTAAGGAAGGTGGTAAAGCCTTAGAAGGAGCAACAATATATGTAACCGTTAGACCTTGCATGTATTGTGCTAAATCTATTGCTAATGTAGGTATAGTGCGCGTAGTATGCTATAACAAACAGGCTAGAAACCAAGATGCATGTCCTGATGGAGTGCAATACTTAATGGATTGTAACATAAAAGTGGATATAATTGAGGAATAATGAAAATTTATTTGATTTTTATAGTATTATTATTTATATTATCTATACCTGTGACTTCCAGTAAAGTATTGCCAACCCAAGAGGCTATGGCAGACACATTAATTACTGTTGTTCCAGCGGTAGTGGACACAGTAGAGATAGTAACTATTCCAGTAACTATTACTGCTTATTCTTCTACAGTTGACCAATGTGATGATGATCCATTTATCACTGCATCAAATAAACGTGTAGAGCGGGGAGTGATAGCTCTCAGTAGAAATCTACTAAAGAAGTTTGATGCTGAAGCCCCATTTGATTGGGGACATGAGATTTATATTATTATAGATGGAGATTCTCTAGGTCCATTTATAGTAGAGGATGCTATGAATAAAAGATATAAAGACTACGTTGATATCTGGCATCCTACTAGAGAAGAAGCAAATAATTGGGGAGTCAAAAAGGGTTTATTAATTTTTTAATAAATTCTGGTATAAGAATCTTACATTCGAGTCATTAGTTTTTAAACTAATTGGCTCGACGGCAGCATGATGTCGTTAGAATACCAATGGTGACATTGGAAAAGGGGAATAGGTGATGCTATTCTCGCCAGCACAGTCTGACTGTGTCGGAACATTTATGCACTGCGTCTTTAGGACTTCAATCTGATGCTGGGCCGCCTTCAGGGCGAGGTTGATTCATGTAATGTGGATCTAGCGGGAGGGAATTCCAAAGAGGTAAGCACTATTGCAGTGCGTCGTGGGTTTGGTCACCTACGAGCCTTGACCAACGGAAGAAACTCGTACTAAGGATATAAGTTATTTTGTTCGAGCTGCAGGTTGTAGTTAGAGCTTAATGGCATTGTTATATAAATCGTAGCCTGAGAAGGCTGTGATAGTATACCATCGAATCTGCTAACCCCAGAGTCAGTGGCTGGTTCCTATTTTGTACTTCGAAAGTTGTATAAAGGGAAGTCAGCGCCGGTCATGATCAAAAAGGATCACCACTTGAAATGGTTATTTCAAACTAATATAAAGCAAAAGTTCTGACACGCCCCGATTCAAGAAGCTGGCTAACACTGTAGCTCTCAGAGTCGTACAGTCTCTCCTAGCTCGCAAGGCAAAAGAGAGGTCGTCATGATAACATTCGAAGCCCTGGCCAGGGTCAAGTGTGTTGGAGTGGCGTAAGCTAATCAGGGTGATAGGTAGTGATAGCCTTAAATATCAGCCAGTGATGAATACTAGGAGAAATTCTAGTGGATAAGCCTTTAAGGAATGGGTTGCCCTTGTTCTGTACGGAGTGCGAAAGGTCATCAGACGAGGAACCATAATCTCAGGTTACTCACTATTTGGATATGCCGGTATGGTGGAATGGCAGACACTACGGACTTAAAATCCGTTGCCCGTCATGGGCGTCCCGGTTCAAGTCCGGGTACCGGTACCGCAAGACCTCAATTGAGGTCTTTTTTAGCTATAATTCAAAATTTTTTAGCTTAAAATAGGTATAAGAATAATGTGGTAGATCTAACACATTAACAAGGAGTTACCAATGCAACAGATAGATCATAGTAGCGGAAGCTATACTATGTCAGAACTTGGTGGCAGCGTTGTTGCCGCCTTCACCACAACGCTGTTTGCAGTGTTTGGTGTAATGCTTGGCTATAAAGCCGCCGAAGCTGTCGGGAACATGGCGAGTGAGAAACGCGTTGAGGTTCTCACCAACAAGATGGTTGACAAGCTCAATGCGTTCAAGGGGTCCCTCGAGGACGAGGACGACATCGAGGAAGTCGATGAACTCATCTCAGGTATCAAAGAAGCCGAGACCGACGACGACTTCAAGCATGTCCGTAAGTCTTACATGCTACTTCAAAGGAAGCACCGATAGGCATAGGACAGTTGTTTTAAAAAAGGGGTTAACACCCCTTTTTTATCTTTTTTTCTTGACAAGAGCTAACTCGCTTCATATATTAATTATATGAGTCGAACTAACGGACATCGCAACGGCAAGAATGGTAAGAATGGCAAGAAGAATGGCCAGCTTAAAAAATGCATTTGGTGTGAAACTCTTTTAGAGGGTAAACAACAACGTTTTTGCTCTAAGTCATGTAAAAATAAATTCGGTGTGTCTAAAAGAAGACACCAATCTAAATTAAAAGCTATTGCTTACAAAGGGGGTAAATGTGAAAAGTGCGGATATGACCAACATCGTGCAGCACTCACATTCCACCACGTGGACCCCAAACAAAAATCTTTTCCGATATCCTCTATCGGCTTAACTCGTAAATGGACTTCACTAAAGAAGGAATTAGACAAATGCATATTATTATGTTCGAATTGTCACCATATTTTACATTACGAAGAGCACAGAAGAGATTATATTGATCCTAAGCCGTAGATTTATATATATTATTTTTTAGTATAATCTCTGGTCTAAGGACTGGAGATTTTTGGCTTTGTAGCTCAGTTGGTAGAGCGCGGGATTGAAGATCCCGGCGTCGGAGGTTCAATCCCTCCCGAAGCCACCTTGGGGGCGTAGCTTAACTTTTGGTAAAGCACCGGACTGTCGATCCGGCGACTGCGAGTTCGAGTCTCGTCGCTCCCGCCTTATAATTAGGAGGTTGTTTAGTGTCATTTGATAAAGTCTATCCGAATAGAAAAGACTGGAGAAAACCATATAGAGGATGTAAAGCTTTTGACAGAACCTGTAGAAACCACGGGAGTTGCCCTTGGTGTAACGCAGTACCAAAGTTTAAAGTAGAAAGGCGTAAATCGTTAGTAACAAAAGAAGAGAAAAATGATTATAATTTATAGTTTAGTGTTTATTTTATTAGTATTTATAGGTGCTATTGTTAAAAATTCACGACCGGAGGAATAAATTGGGTAAGATCATGAGATGCTCTTGTAAGCATAAGTATCAGGATGAGAAGTATGGAAAAGGAAAGAGAGTCCACAACGAGGGTGCGAAGGATTATAAATGCACTGTATGTGGTGCCACACGTTCCGGATAATTAAGGTATAAGAAATAAACTAATGTAGAGGTGGTCGAATTGGTTGAAGGCGTCAGGCTGTAACCCTGAATGATGCGAGAGCTAACACTGCAGGTTCAAATCCTGCCCTCTACACCAAACAATAAACAGGAGAAATGCTTTGGATATCAGAAGTATTGTTGAAGAGCAAGTCGGAGATATTAAGGGACTACGTTCGAAGATTTTTGAGATGATCCACAGATGGGTCACTAGAAATAACAAAGCAGTTAATAAGCGAGTTATCCTAGAGCTTGACAAAGAGAGAACTCGTCAGGCCAACAACATGACTGACAGAGTCATTGCTAAGATGCTGGACACAGATCCTAGCACTAGTGAGCTTGATGAACCAGTCTGCGATTGTTAAATTGCTGGTTGCACGGGTAGCTCAGTTGGTTAGAGCATTCGGCTGATAACCGAAAGGTCAATGGTTCAAGTCCATTTTCGTGCACCTCTGAAAAAAGGGTTGTAGTAAGAGTTACAAACCAGAACCCTCGAAAGACCCGAAGTCAGTACTTGTACTGATGAGTGAAGCTGTTAGGTAACTAAGTTTTAATTTTAAGGGAGTAGCGTATTATATATTTTTATATAATATACAAATTCAAAGACTAAGGCGTAAGATATTTCGCCACTCCTGTCTCTAGCAAACTACAACATGTTAAAAAGATATGCATGATGCTAATAATCTTAGCATGTAACGTTAGAGAGAAATGCCACCATAGCTCAGCTGGCAGAGCACCTCACTTGTAATGAGGATGTCGCGGGTTCAATCCCTGCTGGTGGCTCCTTGACTCATTAGCTCAGTGCGTAGAGCGTTCGGCTGTTAACCGGATTGTCCTTGGTTCGAATCCAAGATGAGTCGCCTAAAGGGAGGGACACACGATTATAATGCTTTTGTAAGTATTGTAAGTTAAGTCTTCCTGGTCATCGTCCTAACTCAATAGGCTGAGGTTACTAGTTCTTTAAGAATTAGTAATGAGTTAATTCGAAACGCTTGATGGATATCCAAGGTGACTAAATATATAAAAGAAAAGGAAAGAATTAAAAAAAATGAATACGTGATAAAAGTAATGTTAGCGAAGACATATAAAGATGAAGACCCATCCGGCCATTGGATGAGTGAAAAATTAGATGGCGTACGCGCTGTATGGAATGGAACAGAGTTAAGATCTCGTGCAGATAAAGTATTTTATGCACCTGAACGATTTATCAAAGATCTTCCAAAAGATACTATTCTCGATGGGGAATTATGGATTGGTAGAGGAGAGTTCCAGAATACAGTAGGAGTTGTAAGACGTCACGAAGATCCTTGGACAGATGTTATTTTTATGATATTTGATATTATAGATGAAGGTACATTTGAAGAAAGACAAACAGAACTTGATAGCCTAGCTCTACCAAAGCATTGTAAAATAGTAGAACAAACACTATGTAGAGACTTAGAGCACTTTAATGAGTTCAAACAAAAGATATTAGATGGTGGTGGAGAAGGCACAATGCTAAGAGCGCCTGACTCCCCATATGTAGGGAAACGTAGCTCCCATCTTCTAAAAGTAAAAGAGTTTATCTCTGATGAAGCGCTAGTGATGGAGTATCAACCAGGCAAAGGAAAACATGAAGGACGCCTAGGTGCTCTAATATGTGAGTTTGAAGGAAAGCAATTTAAGGTTGGTACGGGGTTTTCTGATGAAGAAAGAGAGAACCCACCCGCAATAGGGAGTAAAGTAACATTTACTTATTTTGAAAAAACTAAAGCTGGAATACCTAGACATCCGGCTTATCATTCAGAGAGGAATTACGAATGAAGTTTACTGAATTGTTAGGATTAGGAGTTTTAGGATTAGGAGCTATATTTCTATTTATTAAACTCTTAATGATCTTAGGGTTTTTAGGAATTAGCGGTATAATTCTCATGGTTGGTGGGTATTTTATTCTTGATTACTTTGATAAATAGCTGGTAGGAAACTACCAGCGCTGGCCCTATCGTCTAACGGCTAGGACGCTAGGTTTTCGACCTGGAAATGGGAGTTCGATTCTCCCTAGGGCTACCCATTAACTAACCTTAACCTGAAACTTTAATTTGAAAAAAAAGAAAAATCACAATAGTAGAAAAACCGAACAACTTGGAGTGTCTTATAGTACTGCATGTAACAGACTAAGAAAAAAAGTTATGTTCAAATTAGCACAAGAGCTAAAAAAAGATATATGTTTTCAATGTAACGAGAAAATTGAAACAATAGAACAATTTTCAATAGATCATAAAAAACCATGGCTTGATAATAGCCCGGACTTATTTTGGGATTTAGATAATATAGCATTTTCTCACTTGTCTTGTAATTGTAGAGTAAGTACAAGATTAAAAGGAGAAAAACATCCAAATTGTAAACTTTCTGATAAAGATATTAAAAATATTAGAAAAGATATAACAAATAAAAAAGGTATAAATCAGATTGCTAAAAAATATGGAGTACATAGAAAAACTATACAAGATATAAGAGATAATAATTATAGAGCGGAGACACCGTAGGTACGGTACTTGGTTTCATAAGCCAGGGCAAGTGAGATCGTTACCCACCTCCGCCACCTGGGAAGATAGTTTTGGAATGAAAGCTAACGGGACATGTGTACAGTGTCTATTTAAACGTTTAGTAAGTAACGTGGCTAAAACAATGGGCTAAACCCATCAGACTCTGGTTCGAATCCAGATCTTTCCACCCGTGGCCGTAGCTTAATTGGTAAAGCGCCAGTTTGTGGTACTGGTCATATACGGATTCGAATTCCGTCGGTCACCCCTAAAAGAAAGGAAACAGAATGATTATTCCTCTTTCAGAAGGTATGGTTGTAGAAGTTAAAGACCTTGGCATATGTGAAATTACAGAACCAAGAAAAACTATAGCTACTGCGCTAGTGCGAAGGATGGCTCTTGAAGGAAGATACGTTGTTCCTACAAGTGAGGATGAGGTAAACGTCCCCTTCCGCGATATCACACACAGACTAGATTTCTACTGGAACAACAGCAACCATTTAGTCTGCGACAAAACAGAGATTGATTGGGAGTCTGTCATGGAAGGATCACACAATGGCGACTAAAGTCATTTTAATTCATGGCAACTATATGGTCATTCACATGGTACACTTCCAGGCATCGGGAAACAAATAGATGTCGGAGTTGATACCCACGATTTCTTTCCTTACTCTCTTGATGAGATAAAAGTAATCATGGAGAATAGGGAAGACAATATGAATAGATTTATGGACCTTCCAGGAGTAAGGAAAGGTCTAGTTTAATTGTGCCAGGGGTTGGGTGCAACCCAACATTAAGAGGTCGCGTTTTTAATGGGCACCTGGCACTCTGCATATGGAAGTGGCGCAGTCCGGTAGCGTACCTGCTTTGGGAGCAGGGGGTCGTGAGTTCGAGTCTCACCTTCCATACCTAAGCGGGTATAACTCAGTGGTAGAGTGGCATCCTTCCAAGTTGCTTGTCGTCGGTTCGATCCCGACTACCCGCTCATCCTAAAAGGCTGTTGCCAAGTTGGCTAAGGCGATGGATTGCAAATCCATTATTCGTCGGTTCGAGTCCGACCAGCCTTTCTTATTGACTTTTTACTTTGTTTTAGTATATTATAGGAAACATTCAATGTTAGACATAATCATATAAACAAAGTAGGAAATAATGGCAAAATCAAAAACAAAAAAAGGAGCTGTCAGAAATATCTGCTTCTTGTATGGCAACTCCCCATACTGGGCAGTACAAAATGGGCAAGTAGAAGACCTGATCCCTTATGATCAGTTCGTGTTTACAGCAGGAGGATCACACTCTGTTGACAGAGATATTGATCCCAAACTAGGTAAAGAGTTCCACAAAAAATCATATAAGTATATTGATTGGTGGGGCGATTCTATCTACAAGGTAATCGACTCTAGTTCCCCCAGATTCCATGCAGCTCCCGGTGACTTGGGAATGCCGGAACTAAAAAGCATTAAAAGCCCTTATCTATTCGTTATAGATAAATTCCATAACCAAAGATTCCTTCAAATGGTGTGGGACATGGCTAATAAATTAGAAGGATGTGGTTTATTCTTAGATGACTGGTCTCCCAATAAAAACTATTGGCAGCTACCGTATTATATAAGAACAACTGCATGGCCTCTATATGGACCAGGAGACTGGGCACAACCGATGCTAGAAGAATGCGAGCACATGTGCAGAGCATTTGGTGCTCTCCGTAATAAAGAGATGATGGTCAATGGAAGAGGTCGTAGATATGGTGCTAGACTTTGGGAATCCGTAGGTAAATGGATCTCTCCTGAAGAGCTAGCTGAAGGAGCACAACCAAATGATTCAGTACTAGTAAAAGGTCTGGCGTCTAATGGAACAGACTGGGTGAAAACAGTAAGACCAGAAGGTGGACATCCAATTGGAACATCTCTAGAAGTAATTTTTAGAGAGGTATTAGAAATAGCTAGACAAACAGATCTTAAGGTAGGGTTATGTTATGAGGAAAGACCAGAATTTGGCGGTAGCCAATGCAGCTCTCACGCATTTACAAATCCTAAGACTTGGGCGCAATTTATGTAATTTGGCACGTTCGCATAATCTGGTATTGCAGCCGACTTGAAATCGGCCACGAGTGTAACAGCTTCTCTGGGTTCAAATCCTAGACGTGCCGCCAATTAAAGCCCTCTAATTATGGAGGGCTTTACTTTTAAGGATAGTTGTCCGAACGGTAAGGAAGTGCACTGCTAATGCATCGAGTGTGAAAGCTCTTATAGGTTCAAATCCTATACTATCCGCCTGTGAGAAATTAATGTGTCCCTGTAATTCAATTGGTAGAAGACTCATTGATTTTTTTCCTGGCACCGAGACAAATGAGTAAATATAGGTTCGAGCCCTATGCGAAAAATGTATAAAAGCCGTAATTTCGCAGGATTTCTTGGATTAATTGAAGAAGCCCAAAGCATGGGTAATCGTATGGAAGCTAAGATTGAACAAATAAAAGATCTCGAACAGTTCGAGGACGACTGGCATAGAAAGAAAAATGAAGAAAAAGCTCTTCGTAAAGAAATAGCAAAACTCGAAAGAGAAGTGCGCGAACTTGAAAAGAAAAAAGCTGAATTAGAATAGAATAAGTGCAGGAGTGGTGGAATTGGCATACACGCTAGATTTAGGTTCTAGTGCTCGAAAGGGCTTGAGAGTTCGAGTCTCTCCTCCTGTACCTGAGGTGATAAATGAAGAAAAAACAAATAAATGAGAAAGTAGATGTTGAAGATAAATTCAAATATCTAGGTGAAATTCCATTAATAAAATGGGAAGAAGTAATTCAAGAGTTAATAGTAAACTATGGGGAAAAAGCAACATTACGCCTAGAAGCAGGAGTATGCTGGGGCTATTATAATGATGTAGATCCACAACTAGAAGCAGAGATAAAATATACCCGCGATGAGACTGACACAGAGTACGATGCTCGAATAGAGAGAAATAAGAAAGCTAAAGTATCTGCTAGAAAAAGAAAATTACTTTAGCAGCTAATAAAGAAGTGAGAGAGCGTAAAGAGTTGGAACGGTTGAAAAAGTTGTATGATAATTAAATTTAAACAGAGGTTTTCTAATGAGATTTAGAGAGATTGAAGTATTCGTTGGCCATCCTGATGCTGGTAAGACTCGCATGGCCATTATCAATCCAGAGCATATTATGGAGCTTAGGCAGTCTAGGCTTCCTGGAGTTGGGCAAGTTCCTGAGGTAGCAGACCCTTCTGGCGGAAAATGGTCAAAAGAATTAAAGATTGCTAAGGAAAGAGGACTTCCTCTTCCCACAGGCAGGAACTATGGTAGAATTCTTATGGCAGATGGAACCATTCATACTGCATTGCTAACAAAAGAAGAATTACATAAAGAATTAAGTAACTAGGTTACTGGGGCTGTAGCTCAGCGGTAGAGCACCGGGTTTGCAATCCGGCGGTCAAGAGTTCGATCCTCTTCAGCTCCACATACCCATTCACTATTAAGGAGAAGTTAGTGGAAAATGTTCAAGACTCTATAATTTTTAAAGCTCAAAATAAAGATAAGAAAGCTATTGAAGAAATATTAAAAATAGCCACACCTGCCATTATCTATTTTGCTAAGAGATATGATAGGTATCTCAAACCTAACCGTTGTATACCAACACACGATATAGACGATCTTAAGCAAATAGGAAGACTGGGAGTATTAAAAGCAATTGACACGTGGAAAGGTTCTTCTGAAGAAGAAGTTACTTTTGATGTTAGGTGTGCTGTTAAAATTAAACATTTTATCATTAACACATTTAGAATTAAAAAGCAACTTCCTATTGGAACTTTCTCTATTGAAGCTTTGCAGAAAAATTTTGTGAACAAACATGATTTCTTAGAGTATTCGAGTGTTATTGTAGGTAATACTTCAGACATACAATACGAGACTAAAGAAGAACAAGAGCTAATAAATAAAATGTTAACTCTTTGGCTTGAGCCGTGGGAAAAAGATTTAGTTTGTCTTCTTTATGGCCTTGACGGACATGAAAAACACACCAGCGCTGAAGTAGCAAAAATAGCCGAGACCACAGAGGATACGGTTAGAGGTCAGATAGTAAGAATAAGAAGTTGGCTCAGGTATTCATTGTCTAACAGAAAGCTAGTAAGCGAACTGTTAGATGAGGATATTGGGAATGCTAAAATTGACTTTATGATTAATAAAGGCAATGGTCAAGTGATTACAAAAAACGTAGCTAACATTATTAAGGGTATGAAGATCAGGGACAAAATGCTAAAGAACAGAAGAGTAAAAAGTGGGGTTTAATACCCCATTTTTTTATCTTATAAAGGTATAAGAAAAATAGTAAAGGAGGAATATTTGTCTAAAGCAGCAAATAGAAGACAGAAAAGAAAACGGGAAGGTAAGCCAGACGAAGAAATTATTTCTTTAGATGACGAACGTTTGAAAATATGTGAATTTTGCGGTAAACCTGTATTATATGATAGTGGGTATCAAGGATATAGCGGATATACCACAACTAAATATGGAAAAGATAAAGTAAAATCCACAAAAACAAGAAAACATTATGATGGAAATTCAGGATGTTTCAAGAAATGGCTTGATAAAAAGACAGAAGAAGGCTGGGATTGACATTGACAGCCAGCCATATTTGGGGTATTATATAATAACTTTTATACCCTAAAGGTAGGTTTTCATGAACTACTTAGTTGCGATAGAAATTGATGAAGAGTGCTCATTAAAGAAAAACATAAATGATAACGCGCAAACAATAAACGACTTAGAAGAAGTTCAATTTTATGTTTTAGTTAAAGGTGTTCAACGTACTCATGAAGTTTTAACTAGGCTAGATCAGTGGTTAAATACACCAAACTGTATTTTAACCAATTTAGATCAATTAGTATATAATTTAGCTATTATAGTAGTTAAGACAGAAACAGAAGAAGAGTTTGACGAATTTTTAGAAGGTATGGAATTATTGGAAACTCTTGAACCTATAGATTCATTGGCTAGTTTATCAAAAATTGCTAATTTATCGAATAAAAAACTTACTTAAATATTGGAGAGATATGAATAAACTACTTGTTGGTATTTTCTCTTTACTTCTAGTATGTACAGCTAGTTTTGCAACTGCTCAAGAGTATGATTTTAATGATCATCCAAGACTCTATTTAACTCCTGAGCGTATTGAAAGAGCTTACAATCAACATTATTTACCAGACTCATATGAATGGGGTAAGCTAAATGATCTTGCAAATAGAAGTAATTGGGAAGGTGCCAAAGGAAACGCATTAATATATGCAGTTACCGGAGATACTACACACGCAGAACTTGCGCTACAAAAAACATTTGACTACATGATTGAAAATGAGCTTAAAGTTAATTTTAACTCTAATGGTCATTTATTTAATAGTTTTGCGTGCATATACGACTGGATATATAACTACCCAGGATTCACGGATAGCCTAAAAGCTGAATATAGAGATTGGGTATGTGCAGTACCTAAATTTAAAGATCCCGATAACCCAACAATTGGTTTCTGGAATTGGTATGATATATATAATTGGGAAGATGAATATGGGGTTCCTAGACGACACGGCTCACCTTATTTTAATGGAGCTGTAAAAGCTTTATGGGGTGCTCCTGTATGGGGATTAGCTATTGGTGGTGAAGATCCCAGATGGGAAGATTATGTAGAAACTGGTATGGAAGATCGTTGGAAATGGGTTAGAATGTCATTAGGATACGCAGGCCCTGAACACGATAATCTAGCTACCTGGAAAAGTGGTCTCCCACCAAGTGGAAGAGACTATGGCGCTGGTACAATGAAAAATGTGGCTTTATATGCAGATGCTATGAGAACAGCAGTAAATTATGATGCAGCATCAGAGATCCCACATTTTAAAAATTACTTAAAAGCATTTATATATGATTATGTGTGGGTAGATGAGCATAGTAAGTACCATTTCTGGAGAAATCCTCACGGGTTTAACGCTCAAAAGGGTGATGGATATTTCCCGAGCGAGGCTGTAACTGCTTATATTTTAAGTGATTGGTATCCAGAAGATATTAATGGTAAATATGTAAGATGGTTCTTAAACAATCAACCTACTGCAGAATTACAGCCCTCTAGAGATTATAGATACTCTAGTCATTGGGGTGTAATATTTAAAGATAAAGAGTCTTCAGTAGAGCCTATTACAGAAAGTAACCTACCGTTATCTTATTATGGTGATTGGGTAGGTTTAATGCTCTCGCGCTCTGAGTGGACTCCTGCTGGCGTAGAGCCCAGAATGTGGACTTCCTTCCAAGCTGGTAATAGTATTTGGTTTAATCAGAATTGCGCAGATCAAGGTACTCACTACTTATATGCATTTGGTGACATCTTGTTAACACATGCAGGATTATACGACGGTGGCGGTGGAATCACTGTTCTGAAGCATCATCACCAAGCAGTAGCTGGAAATACTATAAGAGTTTTTGATCCAGAAGAAAATAAAGGGTGGAATAATCTAGATTACCAACGAACTGACTTCTCCTTCGAAGGAGATCCTGTTCTATTAAATGTTGGTGGTCAAATGTTCCCATGGAGAGAAACTCTAGAAACTGCTGAACTTGATGGAGTAAATAGCTTTGATGTGCCATATAATAGACAGCTAATATTGCATGATACTGCAGACATGACCCGTAGATATCAAGATGAATCCTATGTGTATGGATTAGGTGATTTAACTAATGCGTACGCTAACGAGGGTTGGCTTGAAACTTACGGAGAGTCAAGATTAAATAAACTCGACTGTAGGCCTAAAGTAGATCACGTAGATAGAGAGTACGTATACTTACGTGATCACGATATAGTAATCACTTTTGATAGGATAGATGTTTATGATGGATTTGATTTCCCAGTAACATTGAATTTAAATAGTATTTATGAGCCTGAGTTTACCTTAAGTCCAGATAGCGTAGAAGTTCCTGGACATATAAGTACATTCCCTAATAGTACATTCAATATTATAGGTAACACAGGTAAGGCTACAGTAGATATATGGTCTAACCATGAAATAGAAATTAAGAAAATCGGTGGAGAAGGGTATGAATATTGGGTAGATACTCACAATTTTGATCCTTTCCCAAATTCCGAAAATATTTATGGTGGACAGTGGAGAGTTGAGTATAGTACGAAAGACACCTTTGACTACTATAATTACTTAACCGTGGTACAAGCTAATCCGAAAGACTCTATAGCAGATACAGTAATTAAGCTCAGTCACGAGTCTGACAGTAGAGCTTCGTTTAAGATTGGAAATGTGTTAGTGTCTTTCCTTGACACTTACAATCAGGACTCAGCACTGGTATCCCTCTATTATACTGTGCCTGGGGATTATGACTGCTATATTTTCGACTTACTTCCTAACACTGCATACAACGTAGCAGTGGATGGAAAAGATATTGAGACAGTGGTCTCAACTGAAGCTGGATCTATACATTATAGTATAAGTGGAAAAAGTCTTCTGCTAACAACAGCAGAGATAGAAGAAGCTTCACCTATTAAGTCTAAAGCGTTAATAGCGTTATTAGTATTAGTAGGATTTGGAATAGCGGGAGCTATTAAGAATAGAGAAAATAACTAATGAGTAAGTATACTAGACGTACTTTTCTTGGCACTCTTATAGGAAGCATGGGAATAATGGGGTGTAGGGATATCTCTACACTCTATTTTCCTAATGGTAATCAACATTCGCCGCCGACATCAGCTTCAGTAGTAGCCACGAATAGAATAGTAAGAGCCTATGATCCTAATCTTAACGATTGGGATTATAGCTCTAACTATTGGGAAGATTATAATAATTACGATAATTTGAAGAACGCTTTTGAGTGGGGATTAATGCGTCTTTCTGATACTAGCTCTATGACCGAAGCGTGGGGTCTAGTATTAAGTAATTATCAATCAGGAGATAAAGTAGCAATAAAAATGAATATGAATTGCTACGATGAGGATTTACCTAACTCATCACCTACGTTTGCTAGAGCAGTAACTAACTCTTTAATAGAGTATGGTATACCACACCAGGATATAAAACTATATGATATAGTTAGACGTTGGCCCTCTTTCTGGACTAATAAATGGTATGGGTCAACGTTTAATGGGGTAGAGATAGTAGATTATGATAATAGAGTATTAGGAGAAAGCTTTACTTTCCCTAATGGGGCGGCAGAGCAAATTCCCACAGTGGTTGAACAAGCTAATCATATTATCAATTTAAGTCTATTTAAAGGACATAAAGGTTATGTAACAGGTGCTATGAAGAATCATTTTGGAACTATTCATTCACCGTCAGAGCTACACATAGATAGACACAGACAAATAGCACATTTAAACAGTTTACCTTTCTTAAGTAAGCAAAGGCTAGTTGTGTGTGAAGCAGCATTGCAGAATTACTATGCTGAGTATGACCCATTTGAGCCTTTTCAAAAGACAGAGCTATTTCCAAATGGAAAAGTAAGTAGTATTTTTCTTACAACTAACTTTTTCATTATGGACCAAGTACTGGGAGATTTTATTAATTTTGAAAGGGAAGAGCGTGGTACTTATTCGTGGGCGAACGAGTTCTTGGATATAGCGAGTAGCGAATATGATTTAGGTGAAAGAGAGTTTGCTCTACTAAGGCCTGGGTCGTTTAGCGAATTAGACTTACATTATGATACTATAAATTATGTCTCAGAACGTGCAACCTCTGTCACAAGTATACCGGACATATAGTAGATTTAAAATTATTGAGATAGGGTGTGAGAACATTCTCACATCCTATTTTTGTTTAAGGAAAATGAATGGGTAAACTTATAGATTTAACTGGACAAAAGTTTGGTAGATTAACAGTAATTAAAATAGCTGGTAAAAATAAACACAGAAAAATATTATGGGCTTGTAAGTGTGATTGTGGAAATGAAAAAGTTATTGTAGGAAGTAAATTGCTTTCAGGTCATACTAAATCTTGTGGTTGTTTAGTTTTAAAAGTTAAAGACTTAGTAGGGAAAATTTTTGGCAAACTAACTGTAGTTAAATATGTTGGAAATCAAAAATGGTTATGCAAATGTAGTTGTGGAAATGAAAAAATTGTAAAATCTAAAAGTTTAAAAAGTAAACGTACTAAATCTTGTGGCTGTATAACACGACTTGACAATCTTGTTAATCAAAGATTTGGTAAATTAATTGTAATTAAAAGAGCTAAAAATGATTTAAATGGATTTACTAAATGGGTATGTAAATGTGACTGCGGCAATGAACCGACTGTTATTGCCCATAGTTTAAAAACTGGAGTAACTAAATCTTGTGGGTGCATATCTAGACAAAAAGGTATTTACCATTTTAATTACAATCATAATAAATCTGATAAAGAGCGTCTAGCAGAAAGAAGCACTAGTGAAAATAAACAGTGGCGCACTTCTATCTTTGCCCGCGATAAGTATACTTGCTGTATATGTAAAAATAACAAGGGAAAAAATTTAAATGCTCACCATTTAAATAGTTGGGCTAACTTTCCGGAAGACAGATATAATTTATATAATGGAATAACTTTATGTGAAATTTGTCATAAAAACTATCATAAAAAATATGGTAGAAATCATGCAACATTTGCAAAATTTGCACAATATTATAAGGAATATAAGAAAATATGAATTTGAATTCAGACATTGTGGTGGGGTTACAGCTGGGCGACGAAGGGAAAGGGAAGGTGAGCACATCTCTCCAAAAAACATTTAATTATGATTGGGTAGTTCGCTTCAACGGCGGACATAATGCAGGACATACATCATATATAGATGGAAAAAAGATACAAACACATTCTATTCCCTTTCCAGTAAAAGCATCAACCAAATCTTTAATAGGGCCGGGTTGCGTAGTCAATCCAGAGAAATTCTTAGAAGAGCTTGAAGAAGTTGAAAATGCCTCTGATATGGACATTCGCAATAGATTATTTATTGCAAAGAATGCTCACGTAATAGAAGATAAACATCTAAAACAAGATAAAAAAGATAGCTCTATTGGAGTCACGCTTCAAGGCAACGGCCCGTGCTATGCTGGAAAAATGCATAGAACAAACATCAGAGCAGAGACACACCCGTTACTAAAAGACTTTACTGTGGATCCGGTAAAAGTATTAAATAAATTGGATGGCTTTCGAGACATCAATATATTATTCGAAGGCGCTCAAGGGTTCTGGCTAGACATAGACCATGGAGATTACCCATATGTAACCTCAAGCAGTGTATTGCCCTGCTCTGCCTTCACGGCTGGAGTAGCTCCTCAAAGTCTTAGAGATATCTATGGATGTGCTAAAGTGTACGAGACTTATTCAGGATTTAAACAATTCAGAGAACAAGGTCTTGACGATGAAATCTTCGATAAAATTCGTATAGAAGGAAATGAGATCGGAGTAACTACTGGTAGACAGAGACATATAGGATGGCTAGATCTAGATAAACTATCCTATGCAATAACAGCTACTGGAACTAACAATGTGATCTTCAACAAGATTGATATTTTAATTCTAGTAGGAACATTTAAGTTACATGCTTACAATAGATTACAAGTATTTGAAACTTTTGAGGTGTTTAAAGGTTTTGTGCTTGACTTTTTATTAGAACATAACAATATTAAAGAGAACAAAATAATTTTTTCAGGAAACCCAACCGATATATAAATATGACATTTGATATTCTAAAGAAACACACAATTTCAGAAATACACGTAATGGGAGGAGAGATTTTCTGGCTGGACGCAACTCTAGAGGATGCGCTATCAGGAAAATGCTCAGAGGCTAAAGGAACTTCGATAAGCTTATTAAATAAGAAGCCAGATGAAAAAGCTTATCAAGAGATGCCAACAATATGGATTCACTCTAGTTACGTAATATCTCCAGCTCCTTTAAAGGAGGGATTCTTGCGTTTTATACCTACTACGTTTACTGCTATAATGACGTATGAGTATAATACAGAAGAAGAAAAGAATAATATTATAAAACTAATTGAGGAATCATATGAAGGATGAAAAGGCTAACAAAAAAGGTATAGGTGTGTTCTATGGAGAGCTCAAATCCTATATAGATAATACAACTTGGAGTGAAAACCAAAACACGCTCTATGTCGATACTTCTGGTGGCTCTACCACAGGTAAAACACATAGTACTACTACTCCATTAATTAATATGCCGTCTGGCTGGAGTAATGTAACATTTAATGATATTGATGTAGATCCAGAAGATGAAGTTACAACTTTAATACTTAAAGCCGTAGCCGGGTTACTAGCTGAAGTCAATGAATTAAATAAAAAGGTTGACAAACTGCTTGATAATACGTAGATTATTACGGTATAAGAATATAGCAAATAAAATCGTAGCCGAGCTATGATTTAGAATTCGTAGTCATAATTTTATATTAATTTATAGAAGACACTAACGATCCGTTAGTGTTGTATTTTAACTTCTTCGAAGAAACACGTAACGAAGAAAGTTCCAACCAAGGGCACCTTTTAATTTTATGAAGACTTCGTCATATAAAACTTAAAAAAGTACCCCAGGTAAGAACTTTTTCTAGTTGTCTTCGACAAGTACGAATTCGCGGGATATATGCTTTGCGCGAAAGAACTATAGGACGCTATAGTTTATAACGACAAGTAGGTCCTGAGTTGAAGTACTGATTACAGTCTAATCTTTACAAATGTAAAGAACGTTAACGTTTCGCTAACGAGAAGAATTAATTTGTGCCACACCATTAAGTGGTTATTAATATTACTAATAATACGAATAATCGAATACTTGCACAAAATACCAATCTTATTGTTGTGACTTCAGTCAATATTAAAACTGATAGTTCACAAGAAGATAATAATTAGTTTATGTTATAATATCTAACGTTATTATAAATAAATAGTTATTACTTACATGTGATCTATAGTTGTAACATTACAAAATACAGTTGAATTATATACAATATTCAATTATTCGTATTATTAGTAATGTTAATAACTGGGTCTCGACGACGTGTGTAATCAAACTAGCTATAGATGTGTGTCACTGGTGACACAAAGATAAACGTTCCGTTCATCAAAAGAATTGGTGGTTTAAAAGAAACGGAGCTTTCTAAAAAGAAGCTCTATCGCCAAAGACTGCCATTGAGGTCTGTTGCGCTCAAAAGAGCGTGACTCAAAGCAGTCTAGCAAGTATAGCTAAACCGTGTGAAAAGAATGAAAAATAAAATAGAGAATTGGCCAGCAGCTGAAAAATTTGGAATTAATAAAATATGTATGACATGCGAAAAAGTATGTAAGCAATCATCTAATGTAACATTATTACATTGCAAATTTAAAAAGGCCACTGATGTTAATAGTCAGGAAATTCAGCTATATGGAAATAATTTAAATAGTCTAATAAGACAACTAAGATACATAGAGAATTTTGTTAAGGAAGTGAAGAATGGAAAAAGTTGAAGGAAGAGTTAAATGGTTTTCGGCAAAGAAAGGATATGGTTTTCTAGAAGAAGATGGTAATCCTAGTGAAATCTTTGTTCATTTTTCTCAAATCGACATGGATGGATATAAAAAGCTTAGAAGAAATCAAGCTGTAGAGTTTGAGATTCAAGATACAGGCAAGGGTCTTCAGGCTTTTGATGTGACTATACTGGCATCTGTAGAGGAATAGGTAGTCCATGAATCCTTCTATAGAAAATAGTAAAAAACCAAAAATTTTAGAAGGATCTGATTTAGATCTAAAACGTAAAGAATTATTATTCTACGAGACCGAATGGTCCTTTAATTCAAAAGAAAGAATAATATACTTTACTGATGATGTTGAACTTATATCACCTATTTGGCTTTCACAAATAATTAGATTAATAAATCAATTATCTGATGAAGCTGATAAAAAGAAACCCATCACCCTAGAAATATCCTCTTATGGGGGAGATATATATGGGTGTTACGGGTTAGTTGATATTGTTCGAACAGCCCCAGTCCTGATTAATACAAGATGTTTTGGAACAGCAATGTCTGCAGCAGCAGTACTATTAGTTTCAGGCACAGGGGTAAGGTCGATGGGTCAAGATAGCTATGCTATGATTCATCAAATAAGCTCTTGGTATAGCGGGAAAGTTTCTACAATCACCAATGAAGTTAAACATTTAACAAAATTACAAAATAGATTGTATGAACTTTTCGCAGAATTTTCTAATAAGGATATAGCTTATTGGAAAAGAAAAATGGAGCATGATTTTTATCTCACTGCTGAGCAGTGTTTAGAGTTTGAACTTATAGATGAGATAATATAATGGCTCAAAAAAGAGTAAGACGAACCAAGGCAGAAATTGCAGCAGGTGTTACGCTTGAGGACAAAGCAAAAAGCAGAACCTCAGTCAAAAAAGTGACTAAAGCAAAAGCTAAAACACCAGCAAAAAAAGAAGTAAAAAAAGAAACTAAAACAGTTATACCGACAGCTAAAAAGAAAGCAAAGAGAAAAAAGAAAAGCGATAATTGGAAAACTATAGAACTAACCTCATCCAAAAAAATAACTATTGGGGCGTTAGATAAGCTATATGAAGAAAGTTGGCGCTTTGCTTTTGCTCAAGAAAATAAAGACGGTAATTTAGAACTGTTTTTTCAGAAGGATAATAGTGTTCAAAAATAAAATGCTAGAAGCTTTTCTTAATTCTCCACAAGTTTTAGAGGCTAAAAAAGCTCATAAAACTAAAGTTAAAACAATCTTAGGTGAAGTTTTACAAGAGAATATCGAAGATGAAGCACTAAGACTAAAAATTTTTGAAGAGTTTATGACTCAATACACCGAAATTTATAATGTAAATAATATGAAGGATATGATATAACAATGGCACGTAGAAAGAGAATTAATTACGCGACAAAGGCTGCTAAGTACTTACAGGAAGTTCGCAATTTCAATGGCACAGAGAAGATGCCGAAGAGAAAGACTGAAGTAAATAAGATTGCTTTGACCGCGAAGGTAATTGGAACAAGTCCTAACAGCCGTGGCAATTACTATAATAGTTTTTGGCAGCGCTCTGTGAAGCACGGTAGAATCGTTATGGACAACGGCATTCCTCGTGTGACTAAGCAGGGTATGCAGTATATTAGAGCTAATACGCTTTAATAGTTGATTTAGAGAAGGGTGGGGAGAGTTCTCCCCATCCACTTATGCGCTCGTAGCTCAGTTGGAAGAGCATCTGACTTTAAGAAATGGAGCCTTTATAGAGAAATCTATAAAGTGGAGGTAACTATATGCTGGAACGCCCTAAAGCTTGTGGTACTAATCCTTTAGTGAAAATCTACAAGATAGTAATGGGTAATCAGCAGGCAACCCTTGACAAAGCGTTAGAGTAGTACTATATTAGTTGAAAAGGAGATAAACTAATATGGAACTACACTCAAAAGAAAAAGGCGCTTTGGGCGAGCTAGTTATAATGAAAGATCTACTTTCTAGAGGATATCCCGTATTTATAGAATATGGAGACAACTCAAGAGTGGATTTAATTGCACTAGTTGGTCAAAGACCTGTAAAAATCCAAGTAAAGGCACGAAAAGCACATAAAGATCTGGTAACTATAGATACGAAAAAATCTGGTCCAAATTATTCGTATATTTACGATGATGGGGATATAGATATTTTTGCTCTATATGCTTTTGAGGAAGATAAAATAGCTTATATAAATAGTAAGTATCTTTTGTCAAAAGGAAAAAGAAAGACCATGTCTTTTAGGACTATTCCTACAAAGAATAATCAGGAAAAAAACGTGCACTACATGGATAACTACAGATCCTTTGAGGAAGCCCTCAGAGGCCATACGTTACCCACCGTAACAGGTAATGCTGATGGTGAAGAGATGGTCCAGACTACAACAAAGCAATAAAGCTTTGGCTGGTGAAAGCCAGTGTGGTAGGTTAATCAGGTGGTCGAAGGTTCGATCCCTTCCGAGCGTACTTAAACAGAAAGAAAACAATGAGTAAAAATACACAACGTGTGGAACTATTATATAATAGTCCGATTGATTTAGCAGTATTAGCAGCAAGAACTTGCTGGGATTCAATGGATAAAAGTGACAATAATGGACCACGCGATATGGCTCTATTAAAAAGTATTTTAGCTAAAAATCATGAGAGTGTAATAGAGCATATAGTATATACTTTTAAGATTGAGGGATTTAGTAGAGCAGTATTGCAGGAGCTAGCGAGACATAGAATCGCTTCTCCTTCTGTAAGAAGTACTCGGTATACTTTAAAGAAATTAAGTAAACTTACAGATGAAGAATTAAGTGAGCAGTTTGTAAGCACCGATCCTGATTTGGATCAATTAGAATTTGAATATGTTAAAAATCTCATAGAGATCGTAAAACGTAAAGGGTTAGTTCCAGACAGATTTAAACACAAAATACCAGAGTCTTTAAAGTTTGAGGCTGTATGGACTATTAATGCTAGAAGTTTAAGAAACTTTTTAAGTTTAAGAATGTCCAAAGCTGCTCTTTGGGAAATTAGAGAATTAGCACAAGCAATTAAAAAAGAATTGCCAAAAGAGCATATAGAAATAATGTTTAATTAATTGCGGGATTAGCTCAGCTGGAAGAGCATCTGGGTTACATCCAGAGTGTCGGCGGTTCAAGTCCGTCATTCCGCACCTAGTGGTTGTATTCACGAGAGCGTTCAAACGTACTCTCAGTGCCTGGCGAAACTGTGAACAGTATAAGCGAGAGAGGTTTATACTCACAACCACTTTGGGGGTGAAAAGGCTGTTCGACTACTGCAAAGCCGAAGCGCACTGTAGTAGGACCAGGGTTCGATACCCTGCACCTCCACCTGCACTGGTGTAGCACACTGTGTAATTTGAGAGGAGGAATCAACTTATGAAAATTTGTTGTATCCTTCAGATTCTCGATCTTTTCTGGTGGTTAAAAGATTAGATCTTTGTGGGTAGGCTATCCTGCCCACATTTTTTGGTGGATGGTGTAATTGGTAACACACAAGACTTTGGCTCTTGTATCTTAGGTTCAATCCCTAATCCACCAACCTATACAGGGGTAGCTCAACCGGTCAGAGCATCGTCCTTATAAGGCGAAGGTTATGGGTTCAAGTCCCATCTCCTGTACCTTCTCCACACAGCGGACGAGGCTTAGGCACGGTGAAAATCCGTGGTGGGTAGCGAGCGGCTGACCAGTGTGGAGATTTTTTCGGGCCTTTAGCTCAGTTGGTTAGTAGCAATCCGCTCATAACGGATAGGTCACTGGTTCGAGCCCAGTAGGGCCCACCTATAAACTACATTCAGGATTATGAGTTTCTGAATGGCAATTGCTGCAAAGAAGTCTGCACTTAGAGGCTTCATTAATTAACTCTTTCCAAGAAGTATTACTACAATGTCTTAAATCTAATTGAAATTCTTTCTTTTTTGGATTCTTATGATGAAAACATAAAGCTGCATAGTTTTTAGAGTATCCACAAACTTCACATTTATTTCCTTTCATTTTTATAAGTTCTAACTTTCTAGATCTTCCTCTAGTTTGTTGAGTTTTATAATTTTGATGTTTGTAGTTTGTAGATCTATTCTTACATTTGGTTGAACAAAATTTCCTTTGTCTTCCTATTAACTGAGTTTCACATATTATACAATATTTCATAATTTCCTTTGTCTTATGTTTAATAACATAATCTACTAAGTCTAAGACAGAAAAGCAAGATAAAAAGAAAGGTAAACAAAAATGATCCATTTATGGGTGATTGCACAGCCATTATTTATATTGGCTATATTTGTGGTATTAGTATTTAATACACTAGTTCCACAGGTTCAGGGCACTCCTTGGTGGCCATGGTTTCGTCGTAAGTCTAGTAAAAAGATTTATGGCGATAACATAGAACCAGCGGATTGCATTAAAGAATCAGATAGGTTGCTTGATGAATCAATGGCGTATGCAGATGAGGGAGTAAAATCCTCTAAGGAGCAAGGAGAGCATGCAAAAGAGATGTTAGATCAAGCGACTAAATCTGAGAAGGAAGCTCAGAAAAGAGTAAATAGGTTTAATAAGTAATTTAACAGTTTAAACAATTCAATTTTTTCGAGGTAAGAAAAAAAATGGCTAATAACAGTTTTAACGGATTTAAGATTGGCGGACTTATTGTCATCGTCATCGCATTAATTTTCGTTGTGGCTTCGTCAAGTAAGCTCATTGAGCGGCTTGATGGTGATAAGATTCTCCTGACAGTGGATCCCATCGATGGTGATTACCATTGGCATACCACTGCTGGAATGAAAGCTCAGAGACTTGGGCAGACCTATGATTGGCACAAGTCCTCTCAGGCATGGTTCTCCTCAAAGGAAGATCAGGGAGGAACGCATAATCAGGCCCTTCGTATTAGGTTTAATGATAAGGGTGGAGCGTCTCTTTCCCTGTCTTTCCGTTGGTATATGCCGTTAGATGAGAAGCATCTCACTATGTGCTATAACGACTATCAGACTGAAGAGGGTCTTTCTTTTGATTTGATTCGCACAGTGGCAGAGAAGTGCGTATATAACGCTGGTCCTCTAATGTCTTCGATGGAATCTACTTCTGAGAAGCGCCCCGACCTTCTTAGGTATATTGAAGACATGATGATCAATGGCGTGTATCAGACCGTTACGGTTGATAAAAAGACTATCGATCCTATTTCTGGAAATGAAGTAACAGTTTCAGAGGTTAAGATCGTTGAGGATTCTACCGCTCCTGGAAACTATAAGCGTCAGGAAGTTTCGGCTCTTACCAAGTATGGTATTAGAGTTGAGAACGTAGCGATCAATGGCATTGAGTATGATCCTGAGGTGGCTGGTCAGATTGAGGATCAGCGTAGAGCGATTATCAATGTTCAGACTGCAAAGGCTGATGCTAAGGCTGCAGAACAGCGTGCTTTGACTGCGGTCAAAGAGGGTGAAGCTGATGCTGCTAAGGCTAAGTGGGAGCAGGAAGTCATTAAGGCTAAGGCTGTAACCAAGGCTGAGCAGGAGAAGGCTGTTGCTGAACTTCAGGCTAAGAAGCTTCTTCGTGTAGCCGAACTTGATGCTCAGGCTGCTGGTCAGGAAAAGACTGCGAATAAACTCCGTGGTGATGGTGAAGCTTACCGTAAGAGAGTTGTGATGGAAGCGGATGGTGCTCTTGAGGCTAAGATTGAAGCCGCAAAGTATATCCACCAGAACTACGCTCTTGCTTTGCAGAACTACAACGGAGATTGGGTACCTCAGACTGTCATCGGTGGTTCCGGTGATGGTGAGTATGCCAACGGTGGGATGGACTTGATTAATATGCTGTTGGTGAAGACAGCTAAGGATCTTAGTCTTGACCTAGATACTAATGTAGGCTCTCCTTAAAAGCTCCTAGCCAATGCCTACAAAAGAAGGGGAGGTTATCCTCCCCTTCTTCTTATTGCGCCTATGGTCCAACTGGATAGGTCAACAGCCTTCTAAGCTGTCAGGTGTAGGTTCGAATCCTACTAGGCGTACCTTGGCTCCTGTTCGTTTCGTCATGGTTGGGATATTTCGGGTGAATTTACCTTTGCATCTTTAGTAGGAAGCTAGGTTAAGTTAAAACTGTACGCCGACCGTAATAGAGATACTTAGGGTTTTGTCAACTGCTGCATGTCCAATAAAAAGAGGAGAAAATATCTCCTCTTTTTTTTATCTTAAAATTCTGTATATTTTTTCTTTGGAGATTTGTATGTGTATACTGGTGATTCCGTTTCACTAACTAGTTGAAACCCAGCTGGAACATCGGTAGCTACAGGTTTAAATTCTTCTATAACTACTCCGTCCTCATTATAAAATTCTATCTCCATAATATAAGTATTATTATTTAGTATATCTTGGTTGTCTTCATATAGCTCCTGTAAAACTCCTTCTTCAGTAACAGCCCCACTCACTATTAAATAACACTCACAAAAGTCATCAACTAAATCAATCAATCCATCCATATATTCTATATTATATTGATTCTTATTATATAATATTCTATTAGTAGATGTATCTTTAAAATAAGGCATTTCTAGTAAAAGTCTCCCTTACCAAACTCGTCACCATAAGCGTATGCTGGTATCGGATCTTTTCCTGCGATATCCCCATACACTGCTTTTGATGCTCCTTCTTGGATAGCTGACTTAATTCTATTAGTATAGAATCGTGTTAACCAGTCTTCACTATCTACATTAAGAGTCTCAATTGATTTAAAATAAGGTTTATACTTAATTGTGTCAAGGCCTTCTTTACGTCTATCTTTATTTAATGCGTCTAAAGATGAAATACTAGCTTTATCTCCCCTTAAATACCCACTATTATCTGGTGCTTTAATAATTTCAGCATTATCCGACACTCCTCTTAATACTACCTCTATGCCTTTCTTATGGAAATCACCGCCATAGATCTTATCTATCTCATCGACTATATACTGCTGTGCAGCAAGGTGCCCTTTGTAGTCTCCAAGCTCTTGAGGTTTTATAGCTCCATCAGTTAATCTATCTCCTGGAGTAACTCTATCTCCAAGTTTAACTACTATCTTTCTTGTAGAAGGTATAGTAAACGTTTTATCATTTTCAGTACCGTATCCTTCTATTCTAATGTCATACCCACCAACTAAGTTTTTTGTTATAGCTTTAACAGTTCCTTTTACAGAACTTAGCGTAGCCTTACCCTTTAATTTCTTTGGCACCTCTAATAACTGAACTAGCCTTGGGAATCCTTCTGTGACACCACCACCTCCAGCGGTTACAGCTCCTCCAGTGTGGAAAGTTCTCATAGTTAGCTGAGTACTTCTCTCAGTAATGGCTTGGGACTCCAACACGCCTACATTCTCACCAATTTTAGGAAGTTGGCCATTAGGCAATAACCCATAGCATAGCTGACATACGCCACTGGCAGCATCACAAGTAAGGGCGCTTCTTACCTCTATTTTCTTTAATCCAGCAGATTTTAATTTAAGTAGCAACGCAGAATCAACTAGATCATTCTTTTTAGCAACGCCTTTTATAGAGCTAGCTAAGTGTCTATCTAAAATATCATTAGAATTTACATCAACATAGATACCTTTATTTGTTTTACAATCCTCAGTAGTAATAAGTAATCTTCTAGTTACTCCTATTAAAGCCTTGTCTAATGCTCCAGAATCTGCCGTATTAACTGATCTGTCAACAGTTCCTTTTCGTACAGCATACAGATGGTTCCAATAAGCACTAGTATCTATGCCCTCTCCATATGATTTTAATACAGGATTTTTTAAAGGAACACCTTTTACATTAGCTAACAGCCCAGGCATAGATAAAATTTGTCTAACACTGCCACGTTTACCACCAGAAATACTACCAGCATCTAACATATCATAGATATTATTTTTACCTATTGACACTTTGTCTTGTGCTTTTTCAATTTTATCAGTCATTGCTAGAATAGCTGCTGAACGCTTATCACCTTTTAGTTTTTTAATTTTAGGCATTTCTTCTTTAACAATTTTATCTCTATAAGATTTATCTTGTGCAAAATCTGTTATAGAAATAGTGAAGCTACGTTTATGACTATACTGATTTCCTAACTCTTTAAATCTTGTTGCTACCTTTGCGAAGTCTGCTTTATACTTCTTACCTATAATTGTAAATATTTTATTAATTGCTTTTTTATCCATCTCTCGAGAATAATCTTTTAATTCTTTAGGTAATACTTTATTAATCTCGAACTGACCTATAGTCATTTTCTGACCATTTAATAAGAAGACGTCAGTAGGATGTAGTTTAGCTGCTTTAGCCTCTGTTATTGAACTAAACTCCTTCTTGGTATTTTTTCCTAATTTACTTAAGAAATACATACCAACAATATATTCTTGAGAAATTTCTGGTACTACTCCATTATCACCATGTTTAAATATAATCTTGCTTGGCAGTAATCCGTACGCCTCTGTAACAGCTTCTTGGCTTATAGGTGTATGAACAGCCATAGTGTCACCATCAAGGTCAGCGTTAAACCCAGAAAATATAATTGGGTTTAATTGCATAGCCTTACCCTTAATTAATAAGGGACGAAAGGCCTGTATACCGTGCTTATGAAGACTAGGGGCTCTGTTAAGAAGAACCGGGCGTTCTTCCATAACTGCTACTAGCGCTTGCCTAGCTGTAGGAGTAAAGTCTTGCACTTCTGCGTTAGCTTTAAATGATGGTATACCTTGACTAACTAATTTTTGAATCATAAATGGTTTAAATATTTCTTTAGCCATTGTTTCCGGGAGACCTACTTCATCAATACCTAAATCAGGCTCAACAGTAATAGTTGATCTCGCAGACAAGTCCTGCCTCTTCGACCACGTAGAGCTATGGATTAATCCATGCTTAACCTGTGTGCCGGATAGTTCTTTAATAACTCCCTTATATTTCTTTCCAGAGAAAGATATAGGATCAATAAATCCTTGATAAGCTTTTACAGCTTTATAAATAGATTGATCGTACTCTAGCTGTTCTTCTTTGCCTAGCTTATCTTTAATAGCTTTATAATTATTATTAATAACTCCTATGTCTCTATAGTGTTCATTGAGGTCTGACTTCATCAGATCTCCGCTAGGTAATGGATACACTGGTCTAAAGATGGGAGGTAGTACAGGCAAATACTGAGTCATGTATGCCTCATCTGCAGTATAGTCTAAATCTTTTAAAGCTTTTAAATATCTAGCTTTTTTATTTAAACCATTAACTGCACTATCGGAGGCATCTTTTAATTCAGCTTTAGTTTTCTTTAGCTCTTTTTTAACATCAATACCTTTTAATGCCGCATGAATTGCTTCTACGCCTGTTTTTCCGTCTAACTCTAAAGAGCCATCTAGAATCTTATTAAACTTATTCTCAGTCAGCCCAAGTAACTTGGTTATTGCTAACTCATACATAGGATTAGGTATTTTTTTAATGAGTTTTATGTGAGACCATTTCTCGCCCCGTAAACCACCCGTCATCTCTCTGTCAAATAATCCACCTTTACGCTCTGCAAGATTTTTACCAACAAGTAATGCGCCAGGATCTTTTAATTCACCTGTTGACCATTCCTTAACTTGCGTATCAGTTAATGGAAATATTCTAAACTTGTTTCCCTCTTTTTTTACATTAACTCCAGCAGACTTCATATAGTTAATCATTTTATTAAATACAAAATTATCTGATGGAGGTGGTGCGGGCAATCCTAGAGATAAGTTAGTCCAGTACTCTTCATTTGCTCTTCCCTTATACGCACTCATTTCATATAGATTAGCTTTTGCTCCATGAGCTAGTAAACTATGAGAAAGCATAGGGTCTAATTTTTGAGCACCTTTTCCTACAGGAGTTTCATTAATATCATAATTACCAAATGAATGTTCTCCAGCTTTCTTCTTAACAATGTGACGAAGTTTCATAAAGTATTGATGGCCTACAAATATAGGTTTTTCAAACTTATCTCCTTTAGCTCCATCAGTAAGAGTTTCGTTAGGCTCTATCTTCAGCTCTTTCATTTCTTTTAGAACTTTATCTGCGTTGTCTTCTCCACTAAATGAATTTACAACATAACGCTTTCCAGTTTTCTTGGCAATCTTTCCTGCAGCAGTCTCAAGAATTTGGCCAATATTCATTCGTCCAGGGACCCCGTGGGGGTTAATCATTATATCTACAGCCGTACCATCTGGACGATGTGGTGCTTCACTGTCAGGGATAATTTTAGTCACAATAGATTTGTTACCATATCTACCTGAAAGCTTGTCTCCTTCTTTAAATGGGTGACTTGCTTTTAAGTAAATATCAATATGTCTCCCATTCTTTCGTATATCAATAACAGTTCCCGCTTCTTCTTCATCCCACTCTACTAATTTTTTAGCTAATGGGAATCTTGCAGCTTTACTGATTTTTCTAATGATCTTTTCTTCTTCTGATAATTCTCTTTCTTCCAGATAGGCAGCTAACACATCTTTTGGCTGGAACGTCTCACCTATTTTAGGCAAACCTTCTTTATCTAGCTTAGCCTTATTTTCTCCAGTAAGTAGCCCAGGATACCATGCTATAAACTTATCAATATCAAATGTAGTTTTAGATGGAGTAAAGAATATATTCTTTTTGTGCATAGAAGAGTGTGTTAATTTTTTAGAGGCACTTTCAGTAATAACAGCACCATCCTCAAAATTATAACCTTTCCACGGCATATACGCTACAGTAAGATTCTTACCTAAAGAAAGAGTACGACCAGAGCTATAGTTATTCTCTGCTAGAGGGGTATCCCACTTTACTTTATCTCCAACCTTTACAGTTGCTTTAGAATGTAAGAATCCGTCTTGGTTAAGAGGGAAATTATTATACAATCCTTTTTTAATCTTCTTACCATTCTCTAAAGTAATATTAATATAGTCTTTAGTTATCTTGGTAACCTCTCCACCAAGTCTTTTTTCCTTACCGTCCTCATCTACAGTGAGGTCTATTCTAGGATTCAGGTAATTACCTAAGAAGTCTTCGAAGGTTCTTTCCCCAGATAGAACATCTGCATTAACCTGTACTAACGGGGCTTCTTTATCATCTAATCCAAGGGCCTGCTGGATCATACGTCCACCAGTCGCTGCTCTATTACCCTGTACACTATTTATAAATGGCACAAGATTCGTGGGATACGAAAACATGGTATTAGCATGCATTATATAATAATCAACTTTAGAGGAAGACACGGTGTCCGCTTCACCTTTATACATTACCTTTACTTGAGCAGATTTAGCTTTAACTACTTTGTCTTTAATAGTATATTGATCAGGGAACCCTACGTAACTGTCCCACATTTGAGTAGGAGTTAAGTTAATAGTTCTTCCAGTCTTAGCATTAATGACCGGAGTCTTTATATTCTTGCCCTCTTTTTTAACTGACATAGCCATGCCAACAGTTACTCCAACCTTACCAGATTCTGGAGTAGCTGTAGGATCTAAGAATCCTAACTGGGAAGGGTGTATGTCCCTAGTCTCTAAAGTAATAGCATGCATACTACCGATTCCACCAGTACCCATGGGTGTTGTTTTACGCCAATCTGCTATAATTGTAACAGGGTTAGTTTGAGGAGGGGTGGCACTAAGATCGCCATCAGTAAAGAATTTTTTAATGCTTTTACCAAATGTACCTGAAGATACTATCTCTCTTACTTTTTCTTTATGCCCAAGACTTCTCTTAATTTTACGTAGTATGGGGTCTTTTTGCTTATCAAAATGAGCTATTAAAAGATCATCTACACCAAATAATTGTTTAAATAATAAACTATCTCTATCATCTGGAGGAGTATTACCTTTTTCGATATTAAGAAGTTTAGTAGCGCTAGTAAGTAATAGTTCAGGAGTTACATGTTCAAAGCTCTTACCTAGAGTAATTTTAGTTGTTTCTGGATCTACCTTAGTATACTCTTTGAAATACTGATTAAGTCCTTTCATTACTTCATTGTAATCTTTAGGGTCTTTCTTTAATAGCTTTTTAAAGATGTTAGTCATTTCACTAACTTCAGTGTTTAGAGCGCCTTTTTTATTCTTTAGTAATAGTTCAGCTCCCCACTCTTTTTCAATAGCCTCATCGGAGACGCCTAAAACGTGTAAGAGGGTCCATAGTCTATACTTACGGTTATCTAGGATGATATAGAATAACTGACTTATAGGGTCTAGCTGCATCTTGAAATTAAACCCTTGGGCTAAGTTGAACTCGTTCTCTAGTTCTCCATTAGCCTTTACACGAGCGTACACCCCAGATTTACGTCTAATCTGGTTGGTAGTTTGATACTCATTACCCTCAATAATAGCTGTAAATCTATTAGTTATTTTAGGTATATACCCGATTTGTATAGCTTTAGATTTATCTATAACTCTGCCGGTGTCTGTATCAATTAGCTTAAATGACGCATTGATAGGGACTTGCCAAGTCTTTCTAGATAGCTTAGTTTCTTTTTGAGTAGGAAAATCGTCGCCAGATAACTCATCTTTTATAGTGAGTTCTTCTATTTCTAGTCTACGATTGCCCGTCTCAACTGGAAATTGTTTTTTTATTATTGATTCAACTGTTTGTTGGATCAGTTTATTCTGTTCGTAATGCCTTAAAGAGCTTTCCATAAAATACCTTTCGATATATTTTTTGGTATAAGAAGTAAGAGGAGAACTATACTAAATATAGTTTTTCAAACCGCGAATGTCAAGTCTTATAAGGAGGCATAAATTGACAAAGTCCACTTGGAGTGTTAAATTTAAACCTGTATCTGCGTCTTCTGAAGTGTATGATGGCGAATTTAAAGACAACTAAGATTAAATAACAGCCAAGGTTAACAAAAGCGGTAAAACTTTTTTTATACTTTAAATTAAAGAACAAAATGATGGATAAATTGACTACTTTAGAGTTTATAAGAGGAATTAATAAAAGACTATTTGACTTGCAAATAGTTGATAAGGCCACCGGTAGAATTTGTAATGGGTCGCATGATAGAATTCTAGTAGATATCTATTTGAAAAATAATAGTTTAGGGCTTTTACAGAGTATTAATTTTGTAATTAAAAGTTTACGATTCAATGACCCCACAGCTACAGTAGATTTATTCATCTTGCCAATAAGTTTTCAAACAAGAGATGAACTATTTACACAAATTTCAGATATCTTTGATGAATCAAATACTCTCTTGAGAGAGAACTTAGCCGCTTACGAGCTAGAAAGAAACCAGCTGAAGTTATTTTAGTTGACTTAAACATACAAAAAGGGTATATTAAGGTATGACAAAACAAGATAGAATATGTTTAGGATGCCAAAAAGTAGTTCTAACAAAGCAGGAACTAGAAGAAAAAGACGGACTGTGCTTTTTCTGCTTAATTAATCGTACGTTAGAAATGCGCAAATTAACAGGTAACGCTGCTATTCCACTATGCTCTCCCGAAGAGTGTGGTCGTGATAGTCTAGATCTTGAAATTCGAGAAGCTATTCAAATCGCTAATAATACTTCTATTGATGAGTTTGACGATGATGATGTAGATTCTCAAGAAGACGAAGTTATTGATGAAGCCGCTATCAAAGAGCAGATTAGCTCTATATTAGACAATGCTTCAACATCTTGTGATACGTCACCTCCTAAAGAAGCTCCTGCAGAATTGACTGAATCAAAACCTCTTTCAATAGCGGAAAGAAGAGAGATCTACGAAAAAACAGGGATGGATCCGTGTAGTATTTTTGTTGAACCAAGAGTACTTAGAGTTTTCGGAGGATCCCCTGAAGTTAAATTGGAGCTAACATTACCTTTAATCTCTAAAGATTCAGAAGGTAAAGACTTTGAACCTCAATACATGGAAGTCTTGCAGAGAACGCTAGACTTTATCAATCATATTAATGTGTTCGGAAAATATCATCCTAGCACATTACCTCAGCTTGCTCAATTCTTAAAAGGTCCCAATGATCCTGGTTCCTTTCCTGGTTAACTACCTTTAAATTCCAAAAGGAAAATTAAATGAATTCACGAGAAAAGCTCCTCCAAGTGGAGGAAAAGCTTGATGGTCTCTTTATGGAAAGATCTGAAGAGATTCACGGACTAGTAGTTTCATTGGTTTCTGGCGCTAATACTTTGCTGCTAGGACCTCCAGGAACGGCAAAGTCGCTACTTATTACTTCTTTGAACTCAATGATCGAAGAAGCAGAAGTATTTACTTGGTTGTTAACCAGGTTTAGTACGCCAGAAGAACTATTCGGCCCTTACTCTCTTTCTGCACTGCAGAATGATAAGTATGTCAGAGTCACAAAAGGCAAACTGCCTGATGCAAATATTGCATTTCTAGACGAGATCTTCAAATGTAATGCTGGTGTTTTGAATGCTCTTCTTACAGTTCTAAATGAGCGCAAGTTCTATAATGAAGGACTTGAGGAGCTAGATCTACTTTCTGTAGTTGGAGCCTCTAATGAAATTCCCGAGGAAGATGACTCACTTCAGGCCTTATTTGATAGGTTCTTGGTTAAGTTTGTCATTAGCCCTATTAGGGAAGACAGCAACTTCAGGAAGATGCTTGCTCTTAACTCTATGGCTAAAATTAAGCCAATTATCAGCTTAAGTGAAATTAAGGAAGCTAAGAAAGAAGTTAATGACGTTGTGTTATCTAAAGAGGCTTTGGTTGTTTTGGTTAATCTAAGACGCAACCTTAGTAAGAAAAAGATTATCGTAACAGACAGAACTTTCTTTCAGGCTTGTCAAATCCTTAAGGCTGAGGCTTGGCTTGATGGATGTGATTCGGTAGAGGAAGAGCATTTTGAATTTCTACAACACGCTCTTTGGACAAATCCCGATGATCATAAAATGCTGTATGGGGAGATTCTGAATCTTACCAATCCTGATAAGAATAAGATTCATGAAATCTTCGAAATCGCAAACAAAACAGCGAAAGATGCTTTAGGTAAAAAGCTGACTTCACAAAAGAAGATTTCCCTTGGTATGGAAATTGCCGCAAAGCTTAAAACTGCTAAGAAAAAGTTAGCTACTTTAAGAAAGGAAATCCAGACCAAAGGAAGAGACACAAAGATTGTGCTAGCAAAGGAAAGGGAATTAGACTCCTTGCTTGGTAAAGTCTTACAAGAGATGTGCGGGTATGACCCAACATAGACAGGACGTCTAATGAGAAAAATTAATAAGAAGAAAACATCTGTGTCCGATGATCTAAAATTATCTCAACATTCAATTGAGCATGATGCATTTGATAAACAAAACTTTGAAGACACTTTAAAGCATAATGCAAATGTAAAACATACTCGTGAAGAGATGGTTGATGATTATCCACAGATTGAGGCGCTACAGCAGGATTTATATTCTTCTTTATACAAATACGTTCCTGAACTAGTTGATGAAGCCAGAATGTTAATGCCTTATTTACTTAATAACAAAGTAATGAGGTCTGTTGTAGAAAACCCTAAGTATAAAGAACTTAGAACAATGACAAGGCTAGACCCTATTACTTCAGGAGTAGGTTTAGAAGTATTAGGAAGCGAAGTTAAAGAGTTAATTAAAGAGTTAAAGGAAGCATTTGAACAAGCTAAGAAGGCGGCAGAGGATGCGGCTAAAGAGGCTCAGGAGGCGCAAGACGCCGTTGATGAGGCTCAAGGAGCTGCTGATGCGGCTGATGAAGGTGAAGAGGGTAAAGATGGAAAAGGGAAGGGAAAATCCCAGGAAGCTTTAACTCTTGAAGAAGCTAAGAAACGTTTAGAAGCTGCAAAGAAAAAGCAAGCTGAGGCCGCGAAGGACATGAAGGAAAATGTCGAGAAGCCTCTGCAAACTAATATGCCGAGAGCGCTAAGTAATACTATTCACAAAGCTCGTGAAGTAGATGATCTTATACGTAACTGGGGTCTTGGTTCTGACGAAACGTTTGGGAGAAAGTCTTATGATCAGAAGCTACAACTTCTGGAGAAATTAAGAAATGATCCTAAACTTAAAATGATTGCAGAACTCGCTGGCCGCTTTAAGCGTTTGGCTATGTCTGCACAACACCAGAAAGTAAAGCGTGGAGTAGACGAATTATATGAAATCGAGATGGGCGGAGATTTAGCTAAAGCTCTGCCGTCCGAATTAATGCGTTTAGGACACCCATTACTTAAATGGTTATTCTTTAAAGATCTCGCAGAAGGTAAACTCTTACAGTATAAGTATAGCGGTAAAGAGAAAAAACAGCGCGGCCCAATCATCATCTGTATAGATGAATCTGGATCCATGAATGGAGATCCTGAAATATGGTCGAAGTCTGTGGCTCTCGCTATGCTTGAGATTGCAAGAACCCAAAAGCGAGATTTTCATTGTATTCATTTTGCGTCCGGTTACCAAAGTTTGTATACAAATACATTCTTAAAAGGTGACCCGCATAATGTTGAAAAGGTTATTGACTTGGCTACATACTTTATAAATGGCGGGACAGATTTTGAACCCCCTTTAAAAGAATGTATGAAAAAAGTTGGTGATGACTCTGCTTTCTCTAAAGCAGATATTGTATTTGTCACTGATGGTGAGGCTCCTGTTTCAGACAGTTTCTTAAAGGAACTTAAGGAATGGAAGGTCGCTAACAAGGTTAAGATCTTTTCTGTGTTGATAGACTCTGGATGGGGATCATCATATACAAAGTCATTACAGGAGTTCTCAGATCGTATTGAGAAAGTTTCTAATATGAATATACATGAGGGTTCTCCAGGAGATTCTATTGCGATGGACATCTTTGGAAGAATTTAACAGTTCTAGACCATTAAGATTTGCGGTTCGTAAATCAGGCTTAGTAACGAAATGAAAGAAGACATTCTGATACAATCTTTCACCTTTTCAGTCCTTGTGATTAATTTCAAAACGTTTCAAGGAGCTTCTTGAAAGTTTTGAAAATCACAAGACTTGAATCAACAGATAGTAGAACTGGAGCGGGGAGGGTAACCTCCCCGTTTATTTTATGGCAACAAAAAAAGTAACAATTTACGATATTTTAGGATTTAAAGAAAAAGATTTAATTAAAATGGCGAATTCTGTGAATGCACATTATTTGTCATTTCCAATTAAAAAATCTAGCGGAAAGACTAGATGGATTGATGCACCAGATGATGAACTAAAAGCAGTTCAGAAAGCAATATTATATAAATTCTTATATAAGTTCGAGCCTCATAAAAAAGCTTATGGCTTTGTTAAAAACAGGAATGTAAAGGATGGAGCTAATTTACATAAGAAGGCAAAAATATTAATAAGTATGGATTTAAAAGATTTCTTTAACTCTATTAAAATAACGAGAGTTAAGAAATGTATGTTATATCTTTTTAATAGATATAAAAAGATTAATCCTAACTTTAAGTGTGATGTTGCGGACGCAAACATTATAGCTACACTATTAACCTATTTCGATCAAGTACCACAAGGAGCTCCGACTAGCCCGGCCCTTGCTAATTTAATCTGCATAGGATTAGATTATAAGTTAGAAAACTTTAGTAAAAGGGAAGGCTATACATATCATAGATATGCTGACGATGTAAATTTTAGTCGTAAAACTAAAACTACAAAAAACCCTAAAAATTTGGTACAAGAAATAGAGACGATAGCGCGATCTTGTGGTTTTAAAATAAACTACAAGAAGACTAGAATTACTAGACAAAACCGTAGAATGAAAGTTACAGGCGTAGTAGTAAACGAAAAACTTTCAGTTGAGAGATGGAGATGGCGTAATTTCCAAGCTAAGCTACATAACTTAAAACGAGATGGAGAGACTATCTCGACTAAAGAATATCAACAACTAAGGGGTTGGATAGAATGGATGCGACTATTGAATCCGACGCGGGGGAAGAAATTTCTCAAACAGCTTGGAGAAATTCCTTTAAGGAGTTCCTAAGAGTTAAAGAAAAATTTGGTCCCGCTCTTTCAAGACTTCAGATTAGACTTCCTTATGGGCACTATGGTAAGCTGACTCCTATCTTAGAGGAATCTGGAGCAATCTTCGGAGCAGTAGAGCCTGAGATTTTTGAACAGAATTACAATCTCGGGTTGGCTATAAACTACACGACTCTTACTTTTAGAAGAGTCGAAACATCTAAGGGTACTTCATATAAAGTATTTTTAGAACAAATCTTTCCAGGTAAAGTCATAGATACTTTTATTGATAAAAGATCTGGCTTTCGATACTCCTGGAATTCAAGGAAAGTAACTATTAAGCGGTATTTAAATACCACAAGTGCTGACGTAGTTGCTAACCAACTAGATGTACTATTAGACGAATGTACAAGATTTCATCTAATGTACTGCGATAATTAATAATTTAACCGTTAATTTTTCATGACTAATTCAGAATTTCCTGACTTACTTGATGACTTAAATGAATTAGAAAACTTAAAATTAGAAACTGAAACGAAAGAAACAAAATCAGAAATGGTTTTTAAAACTATCGTTAAGGCACTTAAGCCTTTCTTCATGGAATAGTCTAATTTTAAAACAAAATATGAAAATGAAAAATTAAAAAATAGGAAGAAAAGAAACGTTAATTGCAACACTATCTAGCTAGCCTTTCAATGGGCAAAAATGGAAGTGGCAATAAACGTATTTATGTTTTATGTGACAACATAGCTGAAGCTTATCACAAGGCAGCACGTATAAAAGGTGGGCAAATAAATTACGTGAAGCCGATAAGCAAGGCAGAATTTGAAGAAGCTGTATCAAGTAAGTATGACTAATATACAGATACCTACAGCTACTACAAAGTTAAAAATAATCCCTGGAAAGGGACAAGCTCACCAGGCATGTATATGCAACCATAATATTGACATTACTACAGGCGGTTGTCCTGTAGCTCTTAATAAAGACGCGGCGTACGAGTCATCGAAGCGCTGTCAATATTGTTACGCCATGTATGTACATAAGAAGGGGTTCGTCAAGAACAAAACTATTGATCCAAGAGAATGGGACAAAGCTAAATTAGAGCTACCTGTTATCAGGATTGGTAAAATGGTCGAACCCGGTGGAAGAGAATCACGAGAACTTTTAGTGAACTCGCTTGAGCTAAACAATAAACACAATCTAAAAACTATACTAGTCACTAAGATTTTAGATTGGGATCCTGAAGTATCTAAACTTCTAAAGGTACATAATAGTACGTTACATATCTCAATGGGATATGATAATTTAGAAGAGGGCGCTGCTAATAGAGGTTTCGATAATGAAGCCAGACTAAAAGTCGCTAGAAGATACCATAAAGCTGGTAACAACGTGTACTTACGTATTGTAGTCGATATTACCAGTAGTATACCTAAAAACATCAAAGCCTGGGAAAAATATGGTATTCCGTTTCTCATTACTCCGTTACGTTTTTTCAAAAAAGATTTAATTCAGCTGGTTTTACCAGAAGAATCCTGGGAGTCTTTAATTGAATCAAAACGATACAAGTATAAGAACGCGCTAATACCTATAAAAATGCACTCTGATTGGAGTAAGCATAAAGAACGATGTGGGTATATTGGATCTAAGTTTCATTGTAATAACTGTGGCTTAGGTAAACTCTAAAAACATACATTTGTTTATAGTTTTATTTTCATTTCAAAAGAAGTTTCGTCTTCGTTTCGGAGACGGTACAGCCTCGTTGTAATTTAAGTTCTGTAGTCTTAGAGACTAAAGTTTAAGTGAGACACCGCGCGGTGTCAAACTAAACTTACGTCCGCGTCACAAAACTTAAATTACGTTTATCCGGTTACCTGGTAAGAATGATGACTGACCGGTCGTCGGCGCCTCGAGTGTTACGATGTCGATTTATCGATATGTGCACGCGTGGACAGCGGTCGGTTTTCGATTTATTGTCCTGTCGTTAATTACTTTCCTCTCCTAAGGGATGAGACGTGGCCAACTACATGTTGTATGCGCATGCCTGCGGAGCTCACCGACTCACCCGAGTTCGGTTCTGCAGCTGTTAAGAGTACTAAACGTCTAAAGCGCTTAATACAGTACAGTACGATGTGTACTCGTGTTCGAAAGGTCCTCAGCTCCGCCCGCCCGGCGAGCCTGCTGAAGACGTCGTCGACGGATCCATATACTTAATATATATTATATTAACTTAAGAGGTCTAACGCTGACCACGTGCACGAAGGGCTCGGAAAGGCCTACTCTACAGGTCGCAACGGTACCAGGGTTCCGGATGTACACAACTGATAGACGATTTCTATAAGTCCTTGATTTTAAATGACTTACCAGGCCTATCAGATGTATAAACAAATAAAGTGGCTCTCTTCCACTTTTTTATATTAAAAGTAAATTTAGGTTACTATTTACTTGACAATTTCTATAGAAATTATATATTAAAGTAACCTAAGTTTACTTTAACGCGAAAGAAAAAAATGCATAAAAAGAAACTATTTGTCTGGTGCGATTTTTTAGTTGATACTGGTTTTGGAATCGTTGCTAAAAATCTATTAGACACAATGCACGAAGATTACGACGTAACAGTCCTCGGAATAAATAATCATGGACTAAAGAAATATGATACATCTAAATATTTTGTGTATCCTATTGTGCCACCGGATATGCTTGGATTTAAACGTATTATACAAGTAATAAAACAAGATCAACCAGATCTAATTTTCTTGTTCCAAGACATATTTCATATAAGTGAGGTACTACCTCATATTAAAAAAGAATTCCCTGATATCCCTGTTGTATCTTACTTCCCTATAGATGGATCACCAGTATCTACTGCGTGGGATAATGTTCTTACAAACTCAGATAAGATTATTACATATACTGCTTGGGCAAAAGAACAAATACAGTTGAGATTCCCAGATAATAAAAAGAAAATTGAATACTTATATCACGGAGTAGACTTCAAAGTCTTCTATCCACACGCTAAACAGCACATAGAGAAAATTAGAGATAGCTGGAAGTGGAATGATAAGTTTGTAGTGTGTAATGTTAATAGATTCCAACCTAGAAAAGCAGTTCCTTTGGGCATGAGAGCATTCTCAATGTTTGCTAAAGGGTATAAAGTATGTAAATGTGGAAATTGGATGCCGATTGATAGAGTCAAGTGTGATTTAAATATGTGCCCTGAAGAAGATATTATAGAAGTACACGATGAAGTAAAAGAGGATGTATTTTTATATTTACACATGATGCCACAGGAGCCATCTATGGGTCCTGGAAGAGCAAATCTATTACAAGCTCATTTATTGAATAATGGTTTTGTAGACACGGATGTTAATAAGATACTTGGAATTAATGCAAAGAACATTTATAAAGACGAAGTACCAGCTTCGGTTATTAATGATATTTATAATGCCTCTAATATAAACTTCTCCACCACTCTTGGAGAAGGTGTTGGTTTATCATTAATTGAGTCAGCAGCAACTGGTACTCCTAGCATTGCTCCAAGGAACTCTGCTATACCAGAGATGTTACTAGATACTGGACACTTACTTAGCAATACAACTGTCTTTAATATGCCGCTAGATAACGCACATTTAAGACCTATTGTTGATATGAAAGAAGTAGTTAAGGCTTTAGAGATCGAATATAAAAAGTGGAAAAATACTGACGAGCAGAAAACAGTAAATAAAGCATGCTTGGATCATGCTAATGAAGCTTTCCAATGGGGAGATAAAGTAGAGCGGCTAAAGAAATGGTTTGAAGAAACCTTAGGTGAGTAGAAGAAAACACCGGGAGTAATTTCCCGGTGTTTCTTTTTTTAGCTTATAAAATATCTTCTATTTCCCATTTACAGTAGATGGCAAGATTGCCAAATTTATCCCAGTTTTCTTTTTGACTTACAATAGATACTTCTTCATTATTAAGTAGTTTTTCATATTCGTCTAACTCCATAGGGTCTGCTAAATGAAATACTCCTACTTTAACTTCCTTGTCGCTCATCTTTAGACTCCTCTACCCATTCAGCCTTTTTGGAAAACTCTTCTATTTTACTTTCCTCTGTAAGTGGTATTTGAATTATTTCTTCAGTATCTTTATTTTTAAATAATTTATATGTTCCGTACTTAATCATGCTGATCCTTTTGTAGGTCCTTTCTTTTTATCTGGCCCTACTTTAACTTCATCCTTTTTAGTTACCTTCTTTTTAGGGGCGCCCTCTTTTTTAGGAGTTTCTGCTTCCTCTTCTTCTGGCTCTTCTGCATATTGTCTATTCATAAATAATAGCTGCTCAACTACCATAGACGCTGTAATAGGCATATCCTTTTTCATTTGTGCAAGCATCATTTCCTGCTCGTCAAGATTATAAAGTACTAACTGTTGTACAAATTTTTCTATTAACTTTACAGGATCATCTGGGATAGGTGAGTGCTCTTGAGCTAACTCTTCTTGGAATAGTTCAGTTTTAACTCTAAGTACCTCACGCTGTGCCATATGCTGTGCACGTACTTGATACCTTGCCATAATTTCTGTAGCAATACCTTCTGCTTCAGCTTCTGCTTTTCTAGTCTCAATTAAATCTGCATAGTATTCTTTCTTACTAGCCTTTAATTGTTTCTCATTTTCTATAACATCTATTCCAAACTCATCAAGCAGCATCTTATCAGAAATCTTACCAGTTTGATTTAGATTTATAGCAAGCTGTTTAGCTTCTGAGTCGTCAGTCATTTTAAACTTTTTAAATTTTATTTTTACATCAGGGTATTGTAAATGTGTTCTTACTTTACTTAATACAAAGTGATTAACAAAGTCTAAGAGTAGTTCTCTATAAGTTAAGAAATGATTCTCAACTATTCTTAATGAAATACTAGACCCTGTCCAAGTAGTTCCGCCCTTAATAAATTCAAGAGGAACTCCAAGAGAGTTTATTATTGATTCTTCAATAAACTTCATCTCAGGAGTAAGCATTAACATCTTAGCGTTACCGCCAAGCTCTTGATACCCTATAGGAATAGGAAAGATACCTATATGATTAGGATCTGTTTTCCACTTATTAACTTGCTCTTCAATTTTAGAACGCCACTTACCAAGACTCATTTGAGTAAATGGGTCGATGCCTGTAGTATTTGCAGGGAAGATGCTTTTCTTTGGAACTATATGCTCATTGGCAATAGCCTCATTACCCTTCTTTAAAAGCTGTAAATAATATACTTCTTTTAGAGCAGGCAGTAACAAAGGTTTTCCCCAACCCATATCTTCTTCTGCTAGTGTAGGTCGTTTAAAGTGGTATAGATTCTCGCTATTAAATGTGATTTTCTTTTTTTCGCTTAAAGACTCAATAAAGGTTATAGGTATATTTTTTAATATACTTTTATCACCTTTCATTATTCTTTGCTTAATTTTATTAGGCATAGAATAGTAATATTGAGTATCACCTGTAATAGGATTATACTCTATATCTATATTTTCAGGAGACAGTCTAACAAATTTTAGATTAGATTTATCAATTATAGTTTGGTCTTCAACTTTAAATGTAACATAATCTGTACACTTAGGACAAGGGCCCTCAAAGTTATATCTTCTAAATTTATATTCTACCTTATTAATTGGATGTTTTTCTTTACAGTTTGGGCATGCTAAGAATCTTTTAGGGTTAAACTGTGTTGCAATAAAGGAGTTACCATAGGTGAAATAGTCTAACCCAACCTCGATTAAAAAACTTTTAATCTTTAAAGACTCATGTAAATAAGAATCATACTTCTTTTTCGTAATCTCATCTAACTCGCCCACATATAATACATCTGTAATTGGATACTCTGTAAGTTTAGTTATAACGTTTCGTAGAAATCCATTAGTATAGAAGAAATTACGACAGTAACTAAAAAGAGTTTTAATATTTTTAGGTATTATTGTAGATGAAATATCAAAGAAGGGATTAGGATACTTACGAGCATTTAACCCATTTCCAAGCCCAGCCTCTGTTAGTCTAGTAACAGCCATTAAATGTTACTCCTTGTTAAGTACTCTTTTATTAATAAGTATCTAGTTAGTTGAATGTCGAATGCTGAATTATCATCTAGTTCCGGTCCTGTCTGAGCACCTAACGCAGCTGATTCTAAATCTTTTAACATGTCCTCTTTCCCAAGACTAAAATTAGGAGGATAAAAATTATAACCATAATCACTAAATATATATTTAATATACATTTTAATTTCATGTGATAGTTCTACATCAGGATGCATATTTTTTATAATAATTAAAGCTTTCCAAATATGCTTTGGCTCACAGCCTTCAATCTTTGTAACATCTGCATCTATGCCATTCAAAACTAATACAGCATTTTCAAAAACATGCATATCCTCATAGGCAGCTCTTGACGTTTGCAATACATTTAATACTTGTATTTTTTTAACTTCATTATCAGATAACATAGGATAGAGTCTAGTAATAGAGTCATTATCGTATGTTTCTAAAGCTGCTGTAATAGCTACTAATGTTGGGTTCATAGTGTAGTTTTAGTCCATTTCTTATCTAGTGCTCTCATGTATGCGTTATACGCACCAAACCCAACACCCATGCTTATAACAGATCTTACAGCTCTTACAGGAAATCCTTTATATAAAGCTTTTAAACTTTTAGTTTTTTTTGTACTTTTTTCTACTTGCTGATTTACCTGTATCGTTTCTAATGGGTGGGTAATTATAGCAGTGGTTAATCCGGATAATCCGCCTGCAATCACACCTTTAACATTCTTGAAAGAATCTTCATTATTGGATAATTGTTGTTTACTTTTAAATCCTAATTTTAATAGCATTATTCTTCCTCTTCTAGTAGCGCATCAGCAAAACACCCTCTTGCTACTGCATTAAATGGATCTTCTACCAGCCTAACTTCTGAAATATTAATTGGAAAATCTGAACTTTCTAATTCTTTATTAAATACGTCTAAGAATCCTTTAGTCATGGCAGTTCCTCCACCAACAACTATAGGAACAGGATCTTTAAATGCTGGGATATCTTCTGCAGCCTCAAATTGTTTACCTATATTACTTAATAGATATCTAACTAATACTCCATAGTATGTTTGTATAGCCCTTTGCTCTACTGTAAGATCTTTCTCTGATAGGCTAGCGATTCCTTCTTCAACCACTAACTTAGAATTACCAATATCAGTGGAGGACTCTTCTTTAATAAACTGTGCTCTAGCTTGCGAAATACCTGTATCGAGAGCAACGTGGTGATCAATAAAATCCCCACCCCTACTGACACTAAAAGCCTTAGCCGTCATCCCACCATAAAAGATTCCTACATTACACATACCTGCGCCAAATGAGATTGCTATTCCAGTTAAGTTATTATCTACCAACCCTGTATATGCTAGAGCCTCAGCCTCGTTAATAGCTCGTGAGCTGTAACCTAAGCCGTCTATAAGGCTCTGGAGGACTGATTCATGGTAATCTACCATAGTGTCTTTATCTATAGGGGTACCAGGAACACAGTATATAACACGCTCACCTGGAGTCTCTGGCTCACCTAATAATTCATATATAATAGATCTAAGTACAGGAAGTGCATCTCGCTCTTTAGGATTCAAAAGCCCATCAGCCATTGGTCTACGTAATGCTACGTTACCAAAAACTTGAGCGTACTCAAAAGCTGCTTTTCCTATAACATGTAATTTATTATTTATTTCTACATAAGGAATATTTAATCGCTTTAACGATTTCTTAGTATTCATTGACTGGTCAATTGTAATAAAAGCATTTCTCTGGGTTTTCACCTTATCAGAGAGGCATGCTACATAATTACCAGTTCCACAATCAAGACCTTTAGCCACGTTTTCCTCTTAGCTTTCTTAGTTTATCCGTAGTACTAGAAGTGTCTACGGTAGAGCTCTCTGAAGTTATATTAGAGTCACTAGGTGTAGCAACATTAACTGTAGGCATTTCTACGTCCATCACATCTATTCTAGAAGAGTCAAAACTCTTTCCATTTACATGAGGAGACATAACTACAGATCTCTTAATACCTTTAATAGATTTTAAAAGCTTAGATCCTATAAATAATAGTCCACCCAGTTCGGCAATAATAATTAATTCAAAAATCATTACTCTAAACGCTCTAGTATTTCTTGTCTAATAGGCTTGGGAAGACTTTGTAAAACAGCTAGTCCCTCGTCACCTTTTAATTCAGCGATGGTTTCAGTGCCAACTAAGTCAGTTAAATTCTTATTAATATCTTTAGTGCTAGCCAATTTAAATAATGCTGTTTTCGAGATGGTCTGTCCGTCTATAGTAGATAGATCAGGACTTTTTTCTGCTAAAGTACTAATAACGGCATCTTCAATTCCGTGCCCATAATTGCTAAGTAAGTTTGCTTTCTTATCAATATCATATAATAAAGAAGCAGTCTTTGTAGGACCATGCTCATCAGCAGATTTAATCAGGCTATCGTAAGCATCAACTAGCTCTTGGTCATCTTCGTGATCTTTTAAATAGCCCTTACGTACCTGGACATGATTGTAGAAGTCCTCATTAAATACATCTGATACTAAACTTGCACATTTGATGGCTGAACTGTCATCTAATTCCATAGATAATCGATCAACAGCTTTCTTAGTATTTAAGGCAAACTCATACTTCTTAGCTAAAGGAAACTTATCCTCATAAACATCAAAATACTCAGCAGCTTTTTCTACATCAGCTTGAGTATTTAGTGGATATGTTTTTTCTTGCTCTAGTGCATAAAATTGATCGGCGTTGCTAGCAATTTTATCTAGATAGCTTACTTCATCAATATCTCTGATATCTATTAAGTTATCAATATATTTTGATGATGCGTATTTTTCTAAAGATTTAGGAACAGTTAGCTTATAATGATTACAAGCACAAATTAAGTTAGCCGCTGCGGTCTTTACTACTTCTTCTGGCAAAGAGTCCATGCTGTCTAATAAATAGGCTACATTAATTTCTGTTATTTCTTTAGTATTATGAGCGTATTTGTTTAATACGCCAGAGTGTGGATGAAACAACCGTAAAGCACAGGATGAGTCTGCCATAAGACCTTGCTCTTCTAGGCTAGGAATGTAAGCAGTTTTAGCGTCATCACTTAATGGCTCAGTAATTTGAGAAATCTTTTCAAAATTTCCCTCTACAACTCCATCCACTATATCAAGCGACATAGACAGAATAGATTTCATACAGCTTTCCTTTCATTAATAAGCTTGTATATTGCAATACCAGGACAGCTTGGTTTACCAAAATCGCAATGGCCATAAACATCCTGATCTTTCAGATTAAATTCTTTCTTTAAATAGTTTAATAATTTTTTTAAATTTTTCATTTGTTTTTTACTAGGAGCTTCACTAACCTTTGTTTGCCCAGGATAGTCAAAGTCACCACAAACTACTATACCGAGACTAGAAGTATTTTTACCTTTACAGTGCCATGTCACATCGGTATGCGAATTACAAAACAAAGCATCTCCATTAAAGTCAATAGCATAATGATATGCTATATGAGGAGCGCCATCTTTAGATAAGTGATTATTTTCAGCTGGTGTAATATGATACTTATTTATACTCTTTGCAGATGTAGTACATAGAGCTTGATGAACTATGATCTTGTCTATACGAGACAATGACCTTTTAGCCCATTTTCTAGTCTCGTGCCAAGGTAGTTCTTTTCGCACATCTTTAAGCTCTACATGAGTAGCTTTCTTAAAGAAATTAACAAATCTTTTCCAACTGAATTTAAACATTATTTTTTATTCTTTCCAGCAACTATTTCTTTTTCTTTACGAGGGTTTTCTCTTTGTGCCCTCTAGCTATATCATTATAAAATTGAATTTGTTCTTTTCCACCAGCTTTAAATACTTGTAAATAAACTTTAGGATGTTGATTTAATTCTTGCATTTTTGCTTTATATTTTTTCTTTCCAAAAAATATTGGTTTTTTAGGAATTTTCTCTGACTTCATAGAAACTGTAGTATAATCCTTAGGATATTTTTTTACATACGCTGCTCTTGTTTTTTGAATAGACTTATGCTTTTTTAACATACTATCCAGATCCTTAGCTTTTGCTTCCCAATCTTTAGTAGCTCCTACAAATATTCCTTCAGCGGTAACTTTAGTAGGTACCTTTTGGTCTTTTGGCCCAAGGTATATATCAGCTTCTTTTTTAAATCCTAATTTACTTAAATTCATAAAACACTCCCAATGTGTATCCGTCGTACCTGCTTGCTTGCAGGTAAGATCCATAAGATCCAATACGTCCTGTAATTAGCCCAGAATAATTAAATTTATTATCCCAGGTTTGTCCAGCACCAAGACCAATTCCAAACTTAATGAAATTATCTCTTGGGTCTACTAAGCTTACTTGTCCACCAAGTATTTGTTTACACCTAACTTCTATAGGATACGGGTTCCAGGTTATATCAAACATAGACGGAGTATAATAATACTTAACATTAAGCTCTCCATCATCACCTAATATTGTGTCGATTTCTGCGACGTTTGTTACAAAAATAGAATCATGAACTGTTTGAGTTAGAGTATCAGTATAAGACACTACCAAGGTGTCAGTTCTTACTTCTACCTCTTTCTTAACTCTCCACTTTGTCTGATAAAGTGTGTCTGTTACTGTAACTACTTCGTCTCCAACAACATACACAGTGTTTACTTTTTTACCCTGTGTAAATGCTGCGATCATTCCGAGCATTAAAAAGAACGCCCAAACTCTTTTTGGTTTATCAAAAAATTTGGTAAGTCCTTTAAAATCAAACATTTAGTCTTCTTCTATTTCAGGCAATGGCTCGGGCTCTACTTCAGGAGGCATGACTGATTTTAGTGCGTCAATTTGCCCAGCTGTAAAAGTCATTTGCTCTTTAAGATGTGTTCTTTTTGCGATGAGTTCTTGCTCTACATCATTTAATCTCTTCACTTCTGTAGCTCTTTGCCCTTGTGAAGAGGTTAGAGCATCTATTTGCTCTTTAATAGTCATTGTTGGTTGTGTATTTTCCATTATCTTCTTTAAACGGTTAGGGTTATTGATGCTTAAATATACTACTTTAAAAGTAAAAAAGCAAATGAATTACTCTAATAAAGCATATTCTATACAAACATTAAAGTCTTTTCCTACAAAATTTGAGTAAGATCCATAGCCATGGTCGCCAAATCCTTCAAGAGTGCCTATACAAACAGCACCACATACTAAGCTTGAGGCATCAACAACTACTGGGCTATCAGGAGTCATTATATGAGTGAACACAAAAGAATTTGGACTATGAGAAAATTCAGATATTTTAGGGACTAGCTTTGCTTTATGAAAGGTATTTTTAGCATACGGTCGAATCTGATGAGAATCACCTATAAGTGACGCATCAAAGTCATGTAATAAATCAGGCTGAAAAGATGCAGCATGTAAATCGTCGTGCCCATCAACACCATAATTAAAAGATCTTGTATCAGAAGAATCTTTTATTAATAGCTTTACACCAAGACCGTCTTTTGTGCTAGATCCTGCATAGCTAATAAAATCTTGCCTTAAGTGTCCAGAATCCTCATCAAACCCATTTATTCTAGCTGAAAAAGTACAAGATATAATTTTAACACTTTTTCTAAAGTAATGAGCCTGTGTTTTTAAATAAGTCCACCCTTTAATCTCCATCCCTTGTCCTGTATTATAATAATTTAAGTAGTAGTCTGCGTCTCCACTTTCTCCATCAATTCCTCGTATTCCAGTAGTAAGATCCGGCATCATATCATACCCAGGAGATTGCGCACAATGGCCTACACAATCATCTGGCTTTGAATCAGGCCCAAACCAGCCAACAGGCCCATAATCCTCTAAATCACCCATTTGAGATTGGTTTATAAGAACTCCAACATTAAACGATTTATGTATAACACTACAATGGTTATATTTCACGCCAACATTAGCATATTTTAGATTTATAAATCTACTTCTAAGTTCTTGTGGGTATAGTGTTAACTCAGAACTATCATTAATAGATAATATTTTTGATTTTCCTAAAGTAGAGCTCTTTTTTATATTTGCCATTATATCTTTACTCCCCAAACTCCCATAGATACTCCAGAAAATCTAGCATAGTCTTTAGATGCTAAAAAAGTTAATTTGAGCAAATCACCAGAAAGAAAATCAGTGTAACCTACTGGCTCTGATTCACAATTAATTTCTATAAGAAGGTTCTGATACCAAGAGCCATGAGCAGTTGCTGGCTCTTCTATATTATTATCATACACAGTTACATTGGGGGCATCATTGTTTTTATATAGTCGATATTCATCGATCTTAAAATTTTCTCCCCAACCTTCTACATCATCTGGCCTATCCCATCTAATTTTATCAGCATAAAAATAAAAACCTTGAAGTCTAAAATTAAAAGGAAGCACCATATACCCAAATAATACTGGGTCAGTTCCACTATTTTCTGATAACTCAATTTTAGACATTGCAGAAGAGTTTCTATGGTCGTGAACATACGACCCATCAATATTTCTGTGTAATAGCTCAACCCCATAGTCTGTATTAAATCTAAACATTGTATAATTTTCTGGACCATTAAATTTATCATACGGGTCGGCCTCACCTACTTCGTTGTCTCCTTTATATATTATGCTTAAAGGAAATTCATGATATCTAAATGCAAGTGGTCCCTGGTCAATAAGTTTTTTATTAGTTAGAATAAGGTCATTTCCTACCTTACTATCAGTCATTATTTTAGCCATTATACGTTCTCTATAAAAGTAGTTGTAATATAATTTTCTATATTTAGAAATTGAGGTAATAAGCTACCTGGGGCAGTTAAGTTAAACTGGGACTTATTAAATGATAACTTATGAATCATGTGTAGAGTAACTTCTCTCCAATCTATAAACATTCTTGTTGTACTACCACTACTCCACCCTGAAAGTCCTCCTAGGTCCATTGTTGGGTATATAATAATTGAGTCATCCAAGTAATTTGCGGTTAATGCAGGAGTTTCATACTTCATATAATTGTAAGAATTATTTACTACCCCATTATTATCCTCACAAAGATCTGTTACAACATCAGAATTAATATTAAATTTCCAATAATTTCGTAAGGCATCAGACTGTAAATATTTATTAGTATTGTTTCTAAGATCTTGCATAGGATTATTATATAAATCTCTAATAGCGCCCGCCGCTAAGACTTCATCCCAAATCGCTACTAGATTAACTGTAGATATATGTTCACCGTCAGGAGGAGAGGTATCAGTGGTCGAATATCTTAATACCCAAGCATCCTCATTCGTATTCGGTGGTTTGGGAGGATAAGCACTATATGAAACATCATTAGCATATTCCCCATCTAGGTATAAAGTTAATGTACTTTCTGGAGCATCATAATCAAACGTTGCTACTATGTGGTACCATTTATCTAATTCATTATCAGGTATAGCTATTGAGGTGTGAAGATTATAAGAAGAATTGTCTGTAGTAGCCTGATATATATGAAAGCTATAAAGATCTGTAGTTGCTGACTTATATATACCAATTAAGAAGCCATGGCCCACAGTTGAACTCCAAGTTCCTATAGAAAACAGTCTACCTGATCGTCCAGATCCCCCCGCCACACCAAGTTCATTTGGTTTTACCCACATGGAAACAGAGTATGGCTGAGTAGTAGGATCATCGAAAACGGAATTAGGTCCGAAATTAATTCCTGCACTATCTACACTGCCGGGAAACTTAAAAGATCCTTCCTCTTGTAGTGGGCCAACTAAGTATAAATCTTTATCTCCAAGCTCTATCTCTAGTAAATCTCCAAAGTCAGATGAGCTAGATACAGAAAATGTTTTAGATAATTCTTTTGGGTATTGAGTAGGCGTTATAAATCCGCAGCCATCTAGATCATAATGATATGTTGAATACTGTGAAGCTTGTGCAATAAAGGTATAATAAAAACCAGTAGAAACAGTAACATCTAATGGGCCAGGAGTATTTGTAGTATCCCATTCAAATTTAGGACGTACTTGAATTTTCTTTAAATATTGGTCACCTTTTATAGCAACGCCAGGACTATAAATATTTAATACCTTATCTGAGAACCACTCTGCCATATCATGGTAGGTGTCATCGCCAGTACCAGGGGTTGTGTCATTATCGTCAATTACGTACTCGTCTGTACGATATACTCCCTGTAGTGGCCTATCTTTTACTCCATAAGGTACATCAATCCCCCATATACCTTCAAGAGAGTCATATCTAAAATTTAAAACAGAATTTAAATAGTTAGTTATTGGGATAATATACAAACTATTATCATAACTAATAATTTTTGCATTTCCTGCTGTTGAGTTTGTCTTTAATTCGGCCATTATAAAGTTTCGCCCTCTAATAAAGTATCGTAAATAACTAGGTCCTTATCACTATTAATAGACATTCTTGTATTATATATATTATTTATTTCTACTTGAGTCAATGCTCTTTTAACTGTAAATAAGTTCTTTATATACGCGTTGGTATATCCAGAATAAATAGACTCTCTACCTACATCAAAATAGTCAACATATGTATTATCAGTTACAACAGAGTCATCACCATAGCCAATTCCAGTGAAACTAGAACTAGACCCAACTAACACTCCATCTAAATATAATCTAATTGTATCTGTTGATGATTCTATTCCATCTTTATTCCAGACGGCTATAATGTTAATCCAATCTCCAACATTGTAGTCATCTATGATATTTTTTCCAGAATCAATCTCTACAGCTTCGTCATTACTAGAACATTTAAGTTTAATATTATCTGCATCAGTAGTAGTTTTTAATTCAACCTGTATATAGTTTCTCGATGTTCCTAAATCAAAATAAGCAGTTTCATTCGCTACATTAAATGCTAAAGCTTTGGTATCTATACCAGACCCAGCTTGATCAAGATATTCTGTTTTATTAATACTAATTCCAACTGTTCCTTGTGGGCAACGATTACTATAATAATAAAATCCAGAAGTTTCAGTATTTGTTAAATTAACGTAAAGATTGTATGGATAATACACGCAAGAATTTAAAGTTTCACAGAATGATAGAAAATTAATAAGTTCTAAATTTAAATTAGTATACACTTTAGGGTGATACTTTTTTTGATATGGAGGTATAGAGGGAGGAACACTGCCAAGAGTGTGTGTAGATTTTTCATTTCTCCAAACAGTTGGTGCTGTTACATATCCTTTTTGACTGATGTCTTCAGGTCTAAGAGCTACTCTGATTTTATATATAGGACCAAAAAAAGGAATTTTTATAGAAATTTTAGTCCAAGTATTTGGTAAAATTGATGAACTATGTGGAGATACCGCTATACCGTCTATCCAGACATCGCTGTTATAACTTTCAGCATAAAATAGTTTACATATAAAATTACATGAATCGCTGCCATCATAATAATACCAAAAAGACATGTAAGTATCAGTATCTATGTCTTTATAAAAAGTTAATGGATTTAAATTCTCGTCTTTAAAATAATAATTAGATTGAGTACTTGTAGGCATTAATTTATAAACTGCATCCCAAGAAAATATAGGAGCTGGACCATCAATTGGATTAATACTTATATGCTCTGAAGCAACTATAATATCATCATTTATTGATGTATTATAAAGTAATCCAAGAGATTTAATTTGGTTATAATATGGGTGACCAATAAAGCATCCACCTATTTCTGGATCATAAACATTAGAAATAATGTGAGTGTTATCATCAATATAATTTAAGTAGTACTCGTCGGTGTATCCACCCCATACAGGAATTGTATTAATAGTAGCATCATCAAAAGTAACATCTGTAAAGCTATTAAATAAAGTTGTATCCCATCTACTTATTAAATCATAGCTGTCTAGCCTGCTATGTAATTTCGGCATTGTGTTTTCTACAAGATTTGTTGGATAAATTACTCCAATTCCTTCTTGATGTTTTATTTTAAATGAATGTAAAGCTATTGTCTTTTTTTCAGTTGGTGAAAGATGTTTTCTATAAACTCCTGTATTATTATATGCTCCATTAAAGTGTTTTATATTATTATAAGATAGACTTACTGGGGCACTCTCCGTATTTAATGTAGCTAGCGTATTATTATAAGTCGCTATTTCTGGTGAAAATATTTTCCATGAGTGCGTATTAGTTGCGTTATTTTTATCTATTACTGTAAGATCATAGTAACAACTACTTTCGTTAATCTTTTTTATACTTATATTTTTTACATGACATGCAGTATTGTAATCATAATTAGACCCAGAGCTGTGATTATTTAATATTAATATTTTAGCCTTAGAAGCACCTGCCCAAAATTCCCCATAATTAGGAAGATTAGTAGTTTGTTCTCCCTTGTCTACATACCCTTCGTAAGTCTGCCATGATTCATTTTCTGATGTTAAATCTTTAGCCCCGCAGACTAAATAATGATAAGTAGCCCCTGATTTATTCTCTCTTACATGAGTAGAAGAGTTACTCCAAATTAGGAAATCAGTTTGATTCGGATGTGTTAAAATTGATTCACTTTTCATTCCAATATAAATTGTCACTACATCATCAGTAGCATTACATTCAGCCCAGCCGCCATCACAAAGTTCGTAGTCTGTGGCTGCTCCATCGCCTAAGTCATTACCTAGATTAATTACATCTCTATTAGGTAGGTCACTGTTATCCCAAGCACTTCCTGGGTCTGGGTCAGGGTTTGTATTAAATGCGGCGTATAAATAAGTTCTATATAGTCCCCACTTACCTCCAGTTAAGTCTCGTGTGTATTCCCATTTTTCTTGAAAAGTTCCAAATCTAGTACTATCATCCCCTCCAAGATCATAATTTGAAATGTCAACTTTAAAGGTACACATATTCCTAACCCCATCACCAGGATTTATTGGTGTAAGGTATCCTCCAGTATCTATCTCTAAATAAGTATTAGGTTTTTTATATACTTCGTGTTTTTGTATTCTAGTACCTAAGGAATCATAATAAGCAAGTCCCACATATTGTCTACAATCATAGCTAGAGTGTTCTTTTCTCATATCAAGAGACATTTTGTATATATCTGATGTATCTATATCTTCTAGTATATAATCAGAGCTAGTGTTTGGGTAAAATAATGTATGTCCATCATTTATTTTATAATAATGAGAATCTCCTTCATAGACAGTATCAACATAATTAGGCCAGTCAGTTAAAACTCCATTAATCTCTTCTTCCCCAAAGGCACCTTGCTCTAAGAAGAATGTATGTTCAGACCCTTTAGCTATGTTTAAGTCTACTAAGTCAGAGCTATCGCCGGGGTATTCTACTGACCAGTAAGGGCCAGCCGTGATTCCATTAGAGGGCAATCCAGGAGAACTTGCAGTATCATTCTCTCTTGCTAGTAAAAGTAGATCATTGCCGTTTCCAGAATTATCGTGTGCTAGAGAGAAAACAGCATCTTGTGTAGGCTTAGTCTCTGGCCCATCTCCCATTCTCCACCATGTTTCTAAATTGGATGAGCTAGAAGAAGTATTGTGATCTGTATTCACGTTGTTGTTTAATTCTAGCACTTTACTAGGAGAGAGTTCTTCAGTCCAAATAGCAAAATCGTTAATATACCCATTATAATTATACCACATTGTAGAAGAGGGGAAGTTATTAAGAGCTCCAAGGACAAAGTCTCGTTGTAGTCCGCCAGTGATTGTATTATTCCAAGTAGCTCCACCTAATTTTTCTTCACCGTTTAAATAAAAATTTAATTCTTTAGTAGTGTTATTAAATGTAATTACTACATGATTCCATTCCAGAATTGGATCTTCATTATTATGATTTATATATAGCGGAATATAAAATGGCTGTGTAGCTCCTGCGTCGTTTTGTAAATATAAAACAAACCCATCAGCTAAATTTCCAGGATTATTAATTTTTAAACTAATGCCAGCACCAGAACTAGCGTGATCGGTCATAGTAGAGAATAAATACTGTTGTATATAATAATATCCCTGTGTGCCTCCCCAGTCAACACCATTCCACCAATAAGTTTGTTTCATTCTTAGAGCTATTGTAAAGTCTGTATTATTAAAACTAGATCCTAAAGAAGAACAAGTAGCACAACTTAATCCATGCTTATCACTGTCAGGACCCACAGTTTTTTCAAAAGTTAAATTTTTTCTACTTTGAAGTGTTTGTGATGTTTGAGTATTCATATCATCGGATATTATTTTGAAATCATATGAGCTTTCTTCTGTAGCACCGTCTATACAATGGTCAAGAAACATAACTTGTTTTTTATTAGAATCACCAGATTTAACTATATTAAATAAACTATAATGATCTCTATCTTCTGTGTAGACATTATAACTTAAAACGCCATCTGCTATATGATCCGTTGATTTTCCTGATTCATTTTCAAAAGAATTAAATGTACCAAATATAGTAAAGTCGCTATTAACTGGCAATAAGTCTAATTCGTATGATCCGTTTATAGTGTGTACGTCAGAATCAATTAAATTTATATTTGGATTAACCTCTACACTCTCTCCTGGATAATTTTCACAATCATACCAAGTAGTTATTTTATCTAACACTATCTGAATTCCTGTAATAAGGAACCTACTACCATGAGCATGGTTATTTTGAGCACCTGGATCATATTTAACATAGAATATATCCTGCTCAGTATGATTTAAATTTGGCATCGTACATGATACTTTTTGCCAGCCATTATTTAATAATAAATTGAAATTAGCGTCATTGTGGAACATGTTAGAAATAAAACGATGACCAAAATGACAACCAACAACAATATCTTTATTATGCAGAGTTATAGGATTACGTAAATAACTTGTAGGAGATCCTATATTTCTATATTCATTTTCTCCATAAAAACTGTCAACGACATTATACCCACAACCATATTTATAAACCCAAAATGATATAGTTATACATTTTGTAGAAGATGGTATATCGGTACCATAAAGTCTTCCTATAGTTAGTGGTGGAACAGCATTTGCGTCAGGTATAAATTTTGTTTTATCTCCAACAAAAAAATCTAGACTATTAGAGGTAAAACTGTCTACGCCCTTATAAGAGTAATCATAGTTATTTTTATGAAGATAAGTAAATGGTCTAGTATTTTCTCCATCGACGTGGTGGCTAATAAAGCGATAATCGCCCTGCTCATAAGTATGTATTTCATTTTCAAAGAATTTATTACTAGTGGCCAGATCTACTACTCCAGCCTCATTATATACTTCAGCTCCCCAAGGAGTAACAGTAAAATCAAACGCTGGAGGAGTTCTTTTAAATGCTGCTTGTCTGTCTGTAGGATTTTTTATTACATAATAATTTACTAATGTTTCTTCAGAGCTCGGTATAGTATATGCACTTATAAACATGTCTGCAATATTACCTAAGAACTGATTATCTCCGTCTAGAGACTGACCCATCCTAGTAGATATAACCTCTACTGGATCAAGTACCGGTTCCAGGTTCATTCTAAGTTTGTTTAAAGTAGAGCCGGTATCTCCAGAATAAATTCTTATATCTTCACCGTCTTTACATATAACTACATCAGTATAAGTATCAGTAAAAGATAAGAATTTGCTATAGGCCTTACCGTCTGCGATTGTTACAGTTAATTCAGTTGAAGATGTTATCTCGATTAAGATAGAGTCTTTATTTTCTGAGTTTTTACAATGTAATACAGTATAAGGATCTCTAGTGGCGTCTACACTAAGTGGTTTTATTGTGAGACCTAGTGTAAAATCATCACAGGCATCAAAAAGATTATTATTAAAAGTAACATAAGAGTCATCGCTAGCATCAAACTTGTATGATGAGTCTGGTTCACCATAGTAATTACTATCAAGAATCACCCCAGAAGTTATAACACCGCTGGCAGAAATATATCCATCATACTCTGAACTAAATTCGTTAGCTAATGCTGGGTAAGTATTAAAATTATATCTTATAATATCAGATAGTGCTCCGCCTTTTCTACCACCGCCTTGGTTATCAGTAGCGTCTAGAGGAGAATACCAAATGAGCTCATCGTTTATATTATCAGTATTTGTAATAATAGGATTACCAATAATGGCAGGCATACGTTCATCGATGTACCCGCCATTAATTTTTAGATTACCTATTGAATCTATTGTTGCTAGTTTTATTTCTGACATATTATTCTTGGAAGAAGGTGAAGTCTAAACTATCGTCGTCCTCATTGTAATTTATTCTAAAGGCTTCTGAGTTTTGGTTTAGATTACCAGTTTTTATTCCTTTACCTATTTCTATTGTTCCACCAACCCTTACTTTATCATTGAACTCTGAGACTACACCCTCCATAACTCTAAAGTAAGAATCATTTTCAGTTACGGCGTTCGCAGTAACCATTAACCCGGCCTGTGCTGTTATTCTGTCTTGTACATCTACATCTCCACCCATTCCGTATAAAGCTCCTATAGTGCAAGCCTCTGATGCTGAGACCTTGGAATAGATATTTACGTTCCAGTGTGGTTCGTCAAAGTTCATATAAACTCTAGTAGAGAACCATTTATCTAATAAACTATCTCTTTGTACATCTCCGTTTTCATCTAATACTGCATCAAATCCTAAAGCTGTCCATAAAGGAATAGAGGTAATTATATATTTTCTAGTATAATTATTTAAATTTGTTGGGTCATCGTCAGCAGTAGCATTAGTCCACCAAAAACTTTTTCCAATATCAGACTTCCATGCCCACACCCTATCAACACGTATTGCAGTACCATCTCCTATGGAGTATGGATTAGGTGCTTGTCTTATTGCTCTAACGCCTGTTTTACCATACCCTTCAGTAACTAATTGATCTTGTATATTCCAATGTTTATTTAAATGTAGAGTATCCATAATAATAATTGGTGAGGGGAACTCTTCAAATCTCATTGCTACTAAATATTTTCCTGGATTTAGGTAAGACGCTATTCTAGGATTAGCCTCACCATTTTCTTCGAATCTAGGTTTTATTTCAAATCTCCAACCACCTCCTTCTTTTTGTACAAACCCTATCTCTATAAAGTCTAGTGGGCTTAAATCATTAAAAGGTCCCCAACTAAAATGTCCCCAAGTTCTATAAAAATCATTACCATCTCCAAGATACACATCCTCTTCGTTTAAATGAGCATTTAATAGCTCAGGGCTATATCCATTTAAACTTCTATGATATCTTCCTGAGGTAGCGTTGTATCCAGTAGGGTCATAGTTGGTCCAGTTATAGCCTGATTCTGCTGGGACTGAGTATGCCTCCATATGAGCTTTATTTACAAAACCATTCATTCTATTCAACCCAAAATATATTCCATTATATTCTTTTACTTGTGGGCCGTCTCCTTCAGGATCAGTATAATCCAAAAGTTTTAAACTAATTTTAGAGTTTAATCCTGTTAATTCATTACCATTAAACATTCCAGCATTTGAATTAAATCCTATTCCAGCTTCTAAATAATCTACTACCCAAGCACTGCCGTTCCAAGTAATAGCCCTACTATCTAATAGATGTGTGGTATTATTCATATCATATATTAAACCACTATGATCTGAGTCTGATTGATCATATGCTGACCCGACTAAATCGCCTTCTCCCTGTAATCCAGCATTTAACTGTAAATCCTCATTTTCATCGCCTAGTCTATACCAGCCCACAAGTGACCCAGGTGAAGTATAATAGAAAATCGAAGTAGTTAAATCTAACATATTTCTATCATTATATACCTGCTTAACAGAATCAGCACTTAATACTGTACTCCAGAAAGCTAATTCGTCAATACCGCCAAACCATCTACTCGCTACAGTTAAATCATCTGGACTTTCAGTTGCGCCATACTGACCACCAACGACTAGAGAATCAAAGCCCTGGTCAACGATTACATGGTTTGTAGCACTAACCTCAAATTCTCCATTAACATACAACTTCATAGTAGTTGATGCTGAATCATAAGTTATAATTACATGATACCAGACATCATCTGCCATAACGGTGGTACTTTTTGTAGTGATTTGAGATCCAGTTCCTACTTTAGTTCTAAATGAAATTTTTGCATCAGTATCTCTGGATAACATATATTGTATATAGGTATTAGAGGCCCCTGCTTTACTATAAACTCTTCCATAAGTACTAGATGCTGCAGCCGCAGCACTATCCCAATAACACCAGACGCTTATAGAAAAATCATCAGAGGAAGTAAAGTTTAAATGTTCTCCATCCTCTCCAGTAGCAATATTTGGAATAATTACGCTACTCCAAAAGAAGCTACTATTAGTAAAGTGGTAAGCTTTACTTTCACTAATTGTAGGATTAAATAGTCCGTTAGCCATTACTTACTCCTGGGTGTTTATTATGAGCTAAACATCCATTAGCGAAGAAGTTATTATCTCCTTCAGCCCATTTAATATTATATGTTTGAGTACGCCTATCTACGTATTGTATTGAATCTATGGCAATCTTATCTCCACCAACCATATATATTTTATCTCCGATTTCTAGATCTTCTACTTTAACCCAATCTTTTTTATTTGTTATATAAAGTGGGTGCTCATTAGTAATTTTTAGAAGTCCTTTATTTAATATAAAATAGCCATTTCTTGTTGGCGATTCAAGCTCTTTTACTACACTAATGGATAATTTATTTTCTTTAATATTGTAGGATACTACCTCATCCCCTATCTCTATATCTTCTATTTTTTTCTTACCGCTAGCCATTTGTATTCTAGTGCCAGCTAATAAACAGCACTCATTTTCTCCTGCTCCGGAATTTGGCCATTCATCTTTTAGATCACTTTGCATAAGCGGAAGCATGTCTGCTATTTCTGGGCCAGACCATCCAGAAAGTGCTGGGTCAGTATAAGACACTCCAACGGTTAATACATTGCTGTCTGTCCAGTTTGCGCCAAGTAACGTGCTATTACTAGCTGAATCGTTAAACGAGAAATTAACACTACCATCAGATTCTAAGAAATTATTAGAAGTATTATCTATAAATTTTATATCAGTAAATAGATAATCATAGGAAAGCCCGCCTCCACCCATATTACCAACAATAATAATACGAATATATTTAGTACCTACAGGAAACTCGTTATCCCCAGTCCCTGATCCAGCTATATACCCAGTTTGGATATTACCAATTGTATTACCTATGTCTGCTACAGTGCCTTCTAAGGGGAATTTAACCCACTCTGCTGCTGCAACTGCGCCAGTATTATTGTATAATCTTAGGCCAATATATCTCTCTGGAGTTGGAGATATTGCTATTTTATTTTCATCATAACATCTAACCCCAACGGCTGTTAATAGTGAAGTCACTTCAAATTTTATATACCCTGTTAAGGAGTATGTATGAGTAATATCCACAGGAATATAATAACTAGAAAGTGTTGTTGTTCCAACACTGTCTGTTTTAGAATTATAAATAGACCCTGGACACAAGCTAGTAGTTGGAACAGCTTCTACTGATTTCGCTTTGTATGTAAAAGTTCCCACCTTATCAGGAATACATTCCCAATTATCTGTATTTTCTTCTCTAAGGTCACCATTAATAACTAAATTACTTCTTTGAAGGCCTTTTCTACCAAAAGTATCAAACCCTGTTTGTTCAGTAAATAAGAATTTACCCTCTAAGGTGTCACCGATGGTGCTTACACTACCACTTATGATTGTGACATTTCCCTCTAAGGACTCGAAGTTACTAGTTAATCCGTCAACGCTTCCGCTGATCGTTGCGACGTTTCCTTCTAGGTCGTTGAAGTTGCTAGTCAGCCCGTCAACGCTTCCGCTGATCGTTGCGACGTTTCCTTCAAGGTCGTTGAAGTTACTAGTCAGCCCGTCAACGCTTCCACTGATCGTGGCGACGTTTCCTTCTAGGTCATTGAAGTTACTAGTAAGTCCGTCAACGCTTCCACTGATCGTGGCAACGTTTCCTTCAAGGTCGTTGAAGCTACTGGTCAGTCCGTCAACGCTTCCGCTGATCGTTGCGACGTTTCCTTCTAGGTCGTTGAAGTTGCTAGTCAGCCCGTCAACGCTTCCGCTGATCGTTGCGACGTTTCCTTCAAGGTCGTTGAAGTTACTAGTCAGC